>ERZ827104.34-NODE-34-length-175733-cov-41.491906_pt1 | contig 175733 bp, 136 predicted proteins | sample MGYA00519781_ERZ827104 | MGnify/ENA primary metagenome ERZ827104 (study PRJEB31778, sample SAMEA3449257) | human gut metagenome | biome: human gut; feature: human-associated habitat; material: faeces | place: United Kingdom | collected 2010/2012 ...
TGGTTCAGAGCATCTGCCTTACAAGCAGAGGGTCGGCGGTTCGAATCCGTCAACGTCCACTTCAAGAGTTTCATCCGTTCCGGTGGAACTCTTTTTTTATGTTCTTTCTGTTGAACCTTTTTTTCGAGGTTGTTGTTCTATCGATAATAGCATAAGTTTATGAAGTCTTTGATTCTGGCGGACAATCAGGTAGCAACACGGTTGGGAATAAAATTTCTGGCTGTAGAAAGTGGTAAACCTGCTTCCTTGATAAAGGAAGCGGAAAACCTGCATGACTTGTCGGCAGGATTATCTGATTGTCCGGATGCAGTCGTGGTTATTGATTATACTTTGTTCGATTGCACTGCCGATCAGCTTTGGGTGTTGAAAGAGTGTTTTCCAGAATCTGTCTTTATCCTTTTTAGCGAAGCGCTGAGTGAAGATTTTGTGCGGAGGATGATATTGGGCTCGGTAGGCTTCAGCCTGTTGTTGAAAGACTCTGATCTGTCGGAACTGCTTGCCTGTATGCAGAGTGCGGAGCAGGGAGAGCAGTTTGTCTGTGCGAAGGTTAAAGGCTGGCTGTATAGTGGCGAGCAGCATGTGTCAGCCGGCATTCCTCAGCTGACAGCAACTGAAAAGGAGATACTCCGTTCGCTTGCGTTGGGCAAGAGTACCAAAGAGATTGCGGCCGAACGCTTCCTGAGTGTGTATACCATCATGACGCATCGCAAAAATATTTTTCGAAAACTGAATGTAAACAATGCGCAGGAAGCTATCCGATATGCTTTGCGGGCAGGAATAGTCAATGTTGCAGAATATTGCATCTGATGCCGGTCGGAAAGCGATAGTATGTTTCTTTGTAAAATCGTCTTATAGTATAGATATACAAATCCCCCTGTGTCATCCTTGGTTTATTTGTGGTAAGGATGAAACAGAGGGATTTTTTGTTTAAAGCTTCAGACTATAAAATTTTTAATTCTCGGATGTTATGTTGAAGAATTCGGGGTTCGTGACGAATAAATCAATTATATCTTGTCGAGTGCCTGGCTCAGGTCGGCAATCAAATCGTCTACATGCTCTGTTCCGATAGACAGGCGGACGGTTCCCGGCTTGATGTGCTGCTCTTCCAGCTCTTTTTCATTCAGCTGCGAATGGGTTGTGGTAGCAGGATGAATAACCAGCGATTTCATGTCGGCCACATTGGCCAGCAGTGAGAATATCTGTAAACTGTCTATGAAGTGTTGGGCTTCCTTAATCCCTCCCTTGATGTCGATTGTAAAGATGGAACCTCCTCCTTGCGGGAAATAACGCTCGTAAAGGAGATGGTCGGGATGATCGGGCAGCGACGGGTGATGTACGGCTTCCACTTTAGGATGCTTGCTTAAGAAATCCACAATTTTCAATGCGTTGGCTACGTGGCGTTCTACACGGAGTGAAAGCGTTTCCAGTCCCTGAAGTAGCAGAAAAGCGTTGAAAGGACTGATGGCAGCTCCGGTATCGCGCAATAAAATAGCACGGATGCGGATGATGTAGGCGGCATCTCCCGCTGCGTCGGTAAACCGTATGCCGTGATAGCAGGGGTCCGGTTCGGTCAGTTGTGGAAATTTACCCGAGGCTTTCCAGTCGAATTTACCCGAGTCGATAATGACGCCTCCAAGGCTTGTACCGTGTCCTCCGATGAATTTGGTTGCTGAATGTACCACAATGTCAGCTCCATGCTCTATCGGTCGAATCAGATAGGGGGTACCGAATGTGTTGTCTATCACCAGTGGAATCTGATGGGCATGAGCAATTCGTGCAACGGCTTCAATGTCTGTAATGTTCGAATTCGGGTTTCCCAACGTTTCGATGAAGATGAGCTTGGTATTTTCCTGCAAAGCTTCCTCGAAGTTTTCGATTCGACTCGGATCGACAAAAGTCGTAGTTACCCCCGAAGCGGGAAGTGTGTGAGCCAGTAAGTTGTACGTTCCCCCGTAGATGGTATTGGCAGCTACGATATGGTCGCCCGCGCGGGTGATGTTCTGGAACGCATACGTAATGGCAGCGGCTCCCGATGCAACGGCGAGAGCGGCAATACCTCCCTCCAGTGCTGCCATGCGTTTTTCGAATACATCTTGTGTCGGGTTGGATAGTCGACCGTAGATATTTCCCGGATCTTGCAGGGCAAAACGTGCCGCAGCATGGGCCGAATTGTGAAAGACATACGATGTTGTCTGGTAGATAGGTACGGCACGTGCATCGGTTGTGGGGTCTGCCTGTTCTTGTCCTACGTGTAGCTGAAGGGTTTCGAAGTGAAGTTTTTGAAAGTCCATAGTTGTAATGATTTTGTATGTTGGCTGATTTTATGATTTAAAGAGGGTATTCTTCGAAGGCATAAAGTACGGTCGACAGATAACGTTCTCCAGTGTCGGGCAGTAGTACGACGATGTTTTTGCCTTCATATTCGGGCATTTGTGCCAGTTGCAGTGCGGCATATGTCGCAGCTCCCGATGAAATGCCCACCAGTAATCCTTCCTGTAAGGACAGTTCCCTGCCGGTACGGATGGCATCATCGTCTTTTACGCGTACAATCTTGTCTACTACATCCGGGTTATATGTTTTCGGAACGAAACCGGCTCCTATACCTTGAATTTTGTGCATACCCGGCTTGTCGCCCGACAGAACTGCCGACGTATCAGGTTCTACCGCAACAATTTCAATCTGCGGATTGTACGATTTCAGTCCTTCGCCTACTCCGCTTAGCGTCCCTCCTGTGCCTACTCCGGCAATGAATACGTCCACTTTGCCGTCAGTGTCTTGCCAGATTTCTTTGGCGGTGGTCAGGATGTGAGCTCGGGGATTAGCTGGATTTTCGAATTGTTGCAGAATGACGGCTCCCGGAATCTGGTCGCGGAGTTCTTCTGCCTTCTTGATGGCTCCGCTCATGCCTTCCTTGCCGGGGGTAAGCACCAGTTGTGCTCCCATGGCTTTCAGCAGGTTCTGTCGTTCCAGACTCATGGTTTCGGGCATGGTAAGAATCGCTTTGTATCCTTTTACCGATGCTACCCATGCCAGTCCTACGCCGGTGTTTCCGCTGGTTGGTTCAATAATTACTGCTCCGGGCTGTAAGATACCTTTCTGCTCGGCATCTTCTATCATTGCCAGTGCGATGCGGTCTTTGACGCTTCCTCCGGGATTAAAGAATTCCAGTTTGGCGATAATGCGTGCTTTTGCCTCATAAGTTTTACTTAAATGCTCCAGTTCCAGCAGAGGAGTATTTCCGATTAGTTCAGTGAGGCTTTTGTGAATTTTTGCCATAAGCGTTCGATTTTAGTTGCTTCACTGGCAAAATTAACGGATTGCAGGAGGAATAGCAATACCCCATTTAGGGTATATTGAAGAAAAAACAATAAAAAAAGAGAAGCATTGGCTTCTCTTGTCTGGTTGCGGAGGCCTGACTCGAACAGACGACCTTTGGGTTATGAGCCCAACGAGCTACCAACTGCTCCACTCCGCGATGTTATTTCTTGTTTGTTTGAGGTTGATACCTCTTTTTAGTTGCGGAGGCCTGACTCGAACAGACGACCTTTGGGTTATGAGCCCAACGAGCTACCAACTGCTCCACTCCGCGATGTTATTTCTTAATTGCGGTGCAAAGGTAAGGACTTTATTTTAAAAAGACAAATTATTTAGTGAAATATTTGACTATTTTTGCATTTTTCTGCTAAAAATATACAGAAATACGCGTAGATTTTATTTTTAGACGGTATTTATGTCAAAAAAAATCATTAAATAGCCGTTTCTCCTCGGAAGTTATTAGTGGTAAAAAGAAGAATTTTTGAGCAAGGTCCTGTCTGAATATACTGCGAGGTAGTAGGAAGGCAGGGCAGATGTGATGCGGTTTTTGTACAAATTTTCGGATTTTTTGTACAAAAGATCCGAAAATGTCAGCACGTTTTCCTTCATTTATGCAGAGATTGTTCCTGATATTTCTTATTGATTGAGTGACAGTTGTTTATCTGTTTGCAGTTAGAAAGACGTCGGATGTGAAGAAATATTCGTGTTACGACTTGAGTATTATTGTTGTTTTTTCATAAACTCTTCATCTTCGTGATGGAAAATATATCTTGGATTTGTGTAGATAAAAGAAAAACAGTAATTTTGCTCACAATATACATGATTGTGCAATAGGAGAGTTAGAATGACTGTACTGAAGACCAGAGCTAAATTGGTGGATGTTGCCCGGCAGTTGTTTGCCAAGAAAGGTGTAGAAGCTACGACAATGAACGACATTGCCCTGGCTTCTAAGAAAGGGCGCCGTACGCTATATACTTATTTTAAGAATAAGGATCAGATTTACATGGCCGTAGTGGAGTCTGAACTCAAAATGCTTTCGGATACGATGGATAAGGTTGCCCGGAAACCGATCGTTCCGGATAAGAAAATCCTGGAGCTGATTATGACTCATCTGGATATCATAAAGATGGCCGTTTACCGTAATGGTACGCTCCGTGCCGATTTTTTCCGTGACATCTGGCGTGTGGAAGCTATGAGGAAATACTTCGACAACAATGAGATTAAGTTGTTTCGTGAGGTTTTGAAGGAAGGAAAAGATCAGGGGCTCTTCGATATCGATAACGTGGAGATAACGGCAGATATCTTGCATTATTGCATTAAAGGAATTGAAGTTCCGTACATTCGCGGTCAGATAGGTGAAGACCTTGACGATGAAACGGGCTGGCGATATGTGTCGAAAATCGTATATGGGGCATTAGGTTGCCGGAAAGAGAAATAAGTTTAATCTTTTAAATATAAAAAAAACATGGGATTATTAACAGGAAAAACAGCTATTGTAACTGGTGCTGCTCGTGGTATCGGTAAGGCTATCGCAATGAAGTTTGCTTCAGAAGGTGCAAATATTGCGTTCACAGACTTGGTTATTGATGAAAACGGAAAGAATACAGAAGCTGAAATCGCTGCATTGGGCGTAAAGGTAAAAGGTTATGCTTCGAATGCTGCCAGCTTTGAAGATACAGCAAAGGTTGTAGAACAGATCAAGGAAGATTTCGGTACAATCGATATCTTGGTAAACAATGCCGGAATTACAAAGGATGGCTTGATGATGCGTATGAGCGAAGGACAGTGGGATGCTGTTATCAACGTCAACCTGAAGTCAGCTTTCAACTTCATTCATGCCTGCACTCCTATCATGATGCGTCAGAAGAGTGGTAATATTATCAACATGGCTTCTGTAGTAGGTGTACACGGAAACGCTGGTCAGTGCAACTATTCTGCTTCAAAGGCAGGTCTGATTGGTCTGGCTAAGTCAATTGCTCAGGAATTGGGTTCTCGTGGTATCCGTGCAAACGCTATCGCTCCGGGCTTCATCATTACAGATATGACTGCTAAGTTGACCGACGAAGTGAAGGCTGAATGGACAAAGAAAATTCCTTTGCGTCGTGGCGGTACTCCGGAAGATGTGGCAAATATCGCTTTGTTCTTGGCTTCTGACTTGTCTTCTTATGTATCAGGACAGGTTATCCAGGTAGATGGTGGTATGAATATGTAATAGAATAAGTAGTAAATAATTGAGGATGAAGAATGGGGAATCTTCGTGCCGGCATGTGATGTCGCACAGTTCTTCATTCTTCATCTTTTTATTTCAGGGTATTATGACCGTAGTATACGAAGATAACCATATTATAATAGTCAATAAAACGGCTTCCGAAATTGTGCAGGGTGATAAGACGGGAGATGTTCCACTGTCTGAAACCGTGAAACAATATATCAAGGAGAAATATGCAAAGCCCGGTAACGTATTTCTGGGGGTGACGCACCGTCTGGATCGTCCGGTAAGCGGACTGGTTGTATTTGCAAAGACCAGCAAGGCATTGAGCCGTCTGAACGATATGTTCCGCAACAGTGAGGTGCAGAAAACCTACTGGGCCATTGTAAAGCAATGTCCTCCTGCCGAAGAAGGGGAACTGGTTCACTATCTGGTGCGTAATGAAAAACAGAACAAATCGTATGCTTACGACAAGGAGGTGAAAGACTCCAAGAAGGCTATTCTCGATTATAAGCTGATAGGACATTCACAGAATTATTATTTGCTGGAGATAAACTTAAAAACAGGACGTCATCATCAGATTCGTTGCCAGTTGGCCAAGATGGGTTGTCCCATCAAGGGTGATCTGAAATATGGCTTTCCCCGTTCCAATCCGGATGGAAGCATTTGTCTGCATGCACGTCGGATTCGTTTCATTCATCCGGTTTCGAAAGAGCTGATTGATGTTACGGCACCTGTTCCTTCAGGTAATTTATGGAATGGATTCGACATGAATCTATAAAAAGAAAAACGGAAGCGCTTCACAGCGTCTCCGTTCATTAAAAAACACATAGGCATCTTCATTTTCTTAAAGGTTACGTTTCAGGGGGAAGAAACGTACCTTTCTCTCTTTTGTTTTTATGGGGTTGGGTTTTTGTAGTTTAGTTTTTGCCTTTTATGTTGTTATAGGGTGTGTGTTTATCAATTCTCTCTATTATATAGTGCAATTGGCGTGCCAAACTTTACCTGTTCTGTAAATGCTTGATTTCCTTTTATTTGCTGGAATGTCCTTTTAGAAAAGAATGTGGAAAGTGTGGAATGATTGGGGAGTGTTGTGGAATTATTCCACACTTTTCGGAGTGTGTTTTCATGTGTCGGTAGTTATCGGGGAGAAATTATCCTATATTATACAGTTTCATTTTATTGTATAATGTCTTGCGGTCGATACCGAGCAGAAGTGCAGCTTTCGTCTTATTGTTTCCAGTCTGCTGCAATGCATTCAGGATACGCTGCTTCTCCATTTCTTCGTCGTGCAGAACAAAGGATGAAGTCTGAGGGGTACTTGCAGGTTGCGATAAAATCTCGTCACCCAGATCGTGTAACGTAATAAACTCTCCCCGTGCCAGTAGGGTAGCACGTTTCACTATATTCTTCAACTGGCGGAGATTACCCGGCCATGAATAACGTTGGAGGGCTTCACTGGCTGCGGCATCGAAGCCAATGAGGTCGCGTTCCAGTTCGCGGTTGGCTTGGTCCAGAAAGAAGTTTGCAAAGAGCAGAATGTCTTCGGGGCGTTCTTTCAAGTCGGGCATACGCAAGGTAAATTCATTGATGCGGTGATACAGATCTTCTCGGAAGTTACCTTTGGCTATTGCTTCCTGCAGATTTTCATTGGTAGCACTTATCAGTCGTACGTCGACTTCTATTTCCTTGGTGGAACCGATCCGGCGAATCCGGCGTTCCTGTAAGGCACGTAACAGTTGTACCTGCACTTCGTAGCTCAGATTTCCTATTTCATCGAGAAACAATGTTCCTCCGTTTGCTTCTTCGAAAGCTCCGACTTTGTCGTTCAGTGCCCCTGTAAATGAACCTTTTATGTGTCCAAAAAATTCGGAAGCTGCCAGATCTTTGGGGATAGATCCGCAGTCTATGGCGATAAAAGGCTTCCCGTTTCGCTTGCTTAGTTCATGGATTCGGTGGGCTACATATTCTTTTCCCGTACCGCTGGCTCCGTTTATCAGGACAGACATCTGGGTAGGAGCTACCAGCCTCACGTAGCTGAAAAGCTGATGTGCAGCTTCACTTTCTCCTTCCAAAAAGCTTTGTGATGCTGTTTTTCCCAGTTGTACGTCGGTAGTTGTTACCTCTTGTTCCGGCTTTTGTATAGCTTCCCTTATTTTTTTCAACAGTTCGTCAGGTTGTACCGGCTTGGCAATGTAATCGCTTGCTCCTTGTTTGATAGCCTGTACGGCAGTTTGGATTTCCGCATAGCTTGTCATGATGATAAAAGGAGTGGTGCACGATTGGCTGCGGAGCCATGCAAGCAAGTGAATTCCGTCTTGGTCGGGCAAACGCAAGTCGGACAGGATAAGGTCATAAGAACGTGCCGAGAGTTGTTTCTTGGCGCGCGAACTGCTACTTGCCGTATCAACTTCGAATCCTTTTTTCCCCAGCCATGTTTTGAGCATGGTAGAAAAAGTCAAATCATCTTCGATTATCAGAATAGACGGAATCATATATTTCTTTTTATCCGATGTATTTATTATTCATAGCCTTGCTTTTCCGGTTACTCTCTGTCGGTCGATAGATCAAAGAGTACCCTGTTTCACCGTGAGAAAGTCTTATTCTTTTATAGAATATTTGTGATGCGATTTTGGAAATTTAATTCCATTCTACAGTCAAATGTTCAGGTATATCAAGGCAATATTTATACAAAGATAGTGTTTTTTCGCTATTGTATTTAGGGCTTGTTCTAATTTTTCGAAAAGTAAACCCGAACAAGCTTCTTTTTAAGTTTTCTTTGGAACATGCTGCTCCGTTGTCTATGCTTGGAGAATATTACCGGTTACCTTGCGTGCCTGCTCTATGACATCGGCAATGCAAGTCAGAGCAATCTCAGCTTGTACCTTTGCTTCCTCAGTCAGAACCGTTTTCCCTCGATGAAATTCCAGCCATTGCAATGCCGGCACAGCCTTTTTAGCTTCAATCATGGTAAAGGTAGGAAGCATTTTATGAGCTACAGCACATAAATCCTCCATATCTCCAGCTTCCAATGCCTGTTTCATCCGTTCGTAATTTTTGGAACTTTCTCCGATGAAGGTTTCCAGAATTTCGTGCGCCGCTTCCGGATCATCTCCCGAGAAGGCTGTCAGCGGTGAAAAGTTATACGCATTGTCTGTTGGTACGGGTGTGGGCTTATGCTCTTCCTGTGGCGGTATTTCTTTCCAGTCTGCCGATGTATGTGCCTTGAATATCCTCAGTAATTCATCTTGATTGAATGGCTTGTGCAGGCATCCGGAAAAGCCTTTGGCTTGGAAATCAGCTTCATCCATGTCGCTTCGTGCCGTAATGGCTATGACGGGAATCGTCTTTGCTTGCGGAACGTCGAGGCTTCTCAGTTTCTGGAGTAGTTCGAATCCGTTCATTGCCGGCATTTGTATATCGGTAAGAATGATATCGAACGGTTCGGAAGCAACCAGGTTGAAAAGTTCTTCCGGCTGTTCACAACTTTTTATCACTGGAGGTATGTTGTGGTTCGCATGATTGAACAGGTCGTAAATCATGACTTCTGTCAGATTCAGTTGGATGCGGTCATCGTCTATCAGCAGAAGCCGCCATTGCTTTTTATCGTCCGGTAATGTTTCTTCGTGGGTAACTGGTGCCTTGGTTACTCTAGGAAGATACAGTTCTACTTGGAAAGTGGTGCCTTGTCCCGGAGTGCTTTCTACCGAAATTTCTCCTTTCAGCAGTTCAACCAGTTTCTTGGTGATGGATAGCCCCAGCCCGAAACCTTCTTGTCCCTGGGCACTTTGTAGCCGTGTAAACGCTTGGAATATACGTTGCTGTTCTTGTGGATTCATTCCGCATCCCGTATCTTTTACGATGAAGGTAAACCGGTTTTGTCCATAATCAACTTCTATCGTAATGCTGCCTTGCGAAGTAAACTTCAGGGCATTCGATATCAGGTTCTCTGCAATCTGGCGGATACGGAACGGATCTCCTTCCAGATTGAGTGTAGGAGGTATATGTTCTTTTAGCTCAAGTGCCAGTCCTTTCTTTTCAGCTCCGGGTAAGAAACTGGTATAAATGCTTTCGAACAGTTCGTGCGGATTGAAGGTTACCGGATGAATATCCATCTTTCCGGCTTCCAGTCGGTGATAGTCGAGCAGCGAAGTGACCAGATCCAGCAGATGATGTGCCGAACTTCGCATGTTATGCAGGTAAAACTGCTGGCGTTTGTCGTGTACCAGTCTGATTAATAAATCAATATATCCTATAATAGATCCAGCCGGTGCCTTGATGTCGTGCGTAATGGTCAGCATCAGTTTCTCGCGGGCAACGAGGAGGTTTTCGGCATAGAGCTTGGCTTTTTCCAGCTCCTTCCGGTAATGGTTGCTGCGGGTAATATCGCGCCAGATGATGGTAAAGAAGATCAGTACCAGCAAGACTGCAAGAATGGCAATGGTTGCCATGGTCCATGCTGCCTGCTGGCGGATGCTCTGTTCGTGTGCAAAGCGGATTTCCATAGCTTTTTGTTCGTCGTCCTCGATTGTTTCCAGCAACTGGTTTACGCGCTGGCTGACCCTTCCTCCCGCGATACGCAATTGGCTGATACGGGCGTCGAGTGTCCGCTGACTTTCCTGTCTTGTCTGGAAGACCTTGTGCTGTATGGAAGTCAGCATAGTGGCGATGGTGTCTACCGGGTTGTAAGCTTCGTCTATCGTATCGGTATATTCTTCCTGTATAATATTGTCTACCTGTGTAGAATCGGGTTTGCCGGGAGAAAATAAGTCGGCCAAACGACGGAAGAACTTCTTGGGTTTGTGATGGATAGTATACGAATTATGATGCGTAACGACCCGTCGGCGTACATGCGTGCTGTTCAAGATAGAATCCTGCTGCATGATCAGACTGTCCAGTTGCTGACGGTACAGTTCATCTGTCGGGCTTTGCCGCATGGCTTCGAGTACCAGAATCATGTTTTGTTCCTTATTGCGTAATAAAGAGCGTACCGTATCCAGACGTAACTGTTGCAGAGTATCCGTCAGCAGCTGCTGAAGTGAGTCGATCAGCACGCTGGTTTCCTTCATGGCCTTTTTATACTTCGGATACTCGTTCAGGCGTCCGGTACGCAAGGTCTGTCCGATGATTTCGGCTTCGTACAGTTGTGTCACGATCTGGTGCGTGGTTTTTCGCCGGTTACTGATAGTTTCTTCCAGTCCCGTAGGAGTGGTAAGCAGTGTCATTTGCTGATAGATATACCCGATGGCGCCGAAAAGCAGGCAGATAAGCAGGATATATCCGAAAGCGATTTTAGTAGAAGTGGAAAACATAGTCAGACTCCTTTCCCTGTTTTATACCTGAACCTGAGATAATACATGATGCCGGCGCTGGTCAGTCCGAACGGGAAAGCCATCCATATACCGGTAATTCCCCAGTTGCAGACAAAGCCGAACAGGTATCCCAAGGGCAGTGATATGATAAAATAAGCGATAAACGAAAACAGCATCATCAGACGTACATCGGCGATGCCCCTCAGTGAGTTGGCAAAGTTGATTTGCAATCCGTCGCCAAACTGGTAGAGCAGGAACGGGATGATGACCTGTGCTACCATGGCAGCTACGGTCGCGTCGTCGGTAAACCAGCCTCCCAAATGATTACGAAGCAGATAAATAGGGCTGGATGTACAGACAATCATGATCAGGATGATATGGAAACCCACGTTTGCCGTGCGCCTTACGTTCTCCATATCTCTCTGTCCGAGGAAGTTGCTGATACGGACTGATACAGCTGCTCCCATGCCATAATACATCATGAAGCAGATTTGTGACACGGCAATCATAATCTGATAACTGGCAAGTTCCGCGCTTCCCAACCAGCCCACCATAATAGCACTCAGGCTGAAAGAGGCTGTTTCCATTCCCATCTGTGCGGCAATGGGCCATCCCAGTCTGTTCAGGCGACTGAAATCGGCCTTGTTGAGGCTGCCCCGACGGAAGCCTTCCCGGAAAGACTGGTAGCGGCGGGTACCGAAAAATAAAACTAAATAAGCTATCACCATGAGAATGCGCGATACCAGCGTGGAAACGCCGGCACCCAGCAAGCCCAGTTCCGGCATGCCGAGCTTTCCGTAAATAAGAATGTAGTTGCCGATGATATTCAGTATATTACCGATCAGCAGTATCCACATCGACACTTTGGTATCGGTTATACCGTCGGAAAACTGTTTGAAACCGTTGAACCACAGAACGAAAGGTAGGGAAACCAGCAGAACCATGAAGTAAAGTCGCATGTGCGGTATCAGCTCGGCGGGTTGTCCCATCCGGTCCAGATTCACGTAAAGCATTGTCATTACCAGACATACGATGGCTGCCAGTACGGTATTGGCTGCCAGGCTGTTCTTGAGAATCCTTCCCACATCGCCAATTTTATGCTGACCGAACAGGCTGCCTACTACGGGAGTCAGTCCATAGGCAAAGCCTGTACTGAAGATAATGGCAAGGTTGAACATGTTGTTCACGAAGCTGGCAGCCGCCAGTTCCGTCGTGCTGTGATGACCAATCATCAGTGTGTCGGCAAATCCCAGTACGATGACTCCTATCTGTCCGATGACGATAGGGAGCCCCAGTGACAACAATGCTCGGTAATGTGACTGACTCATTTGATTGCTTTATAATATAGGATGTTACAGTTCTCGGGAACAAAGGCACGCCGTGCCGTTTCTTGTATCTGTTCCACCGTAACCGAACGGTATTTCCCGACTTCCAGATTGATATCTTCCGCACGTCCCAGCAACTCAAAGAATGCCAGATTCGTCGCCACGTTCAGGTAATTGATGTTATTGAAAATTTGTTCGCTTTCGTAACGGTTCTTCACCTTTTCTAGTTCATCTTCGGCTACTGGAACCGTTTTCAATTTGTCGAGTTCCTGCCATACAGCTTCTTCTGCCTGTTCCAGTGTGACGCCCGATGCCGGTTTGCCCGTAATGTGCAATAACCCTTCGTCGAGGCTGCCCGAAATATAGGCATCGATGGAGGTGAACAGTTTCTTCTCCTGTACCAGCGTCTGGATAAAGCGTGATGAACGTCCGTTCGATAGCAGGTCGGTGATGATGTCGAATGCATGATAGGCACGATGATAGCGATTGCACATGTGGAAAGCCATGTACAAAGCGTCTACCGGAACTTTTCGTTCTACGCTGCGCCGGCGTATGGCAGTCTGAGGCTTTTCGGCGGGCAACTGGCGTTTGGGAATCTCACGTGCCGGTATCGGGCCGAACCATTTTTCTGCCAGACGAACAGTTTCGTCGAAGGAAATATGTCCGGTGACGGCGAGAATCGCATTGTTCGGGGCATAAAACCGGTAGAAGAAGCTTTTCACCTCTTCCAGCGTAGCGTTAGCTATATGACTGATCTCCTTTCCGATAGTCGGCCAACGGTACGGATGGTTTTGGTAAGCCATTTCGCGCAATAAGTGTGCTGCGTCGCCGTAAGGTTGGTTCAGGTTGCGTTGCTTGAATTCTTCGATGACTACCTGACGCTGTACTTCCAAGCTTTGCGGACTGAAGTCGAGGCTTAGCATACGGTCACTCTCCAGCCAGAAACCTGTTTCTACGTTCTGGTAGGGAAGGGTAATGTAATAATTGGTAATATCGTTGTTGGTCCAGGCGTTATTCTCGCCGCCGGCGTTTTGTACCGGAACATCATAGTCGGGAATATTCACCGAACCGCCGAACATCAGATGTTCGAACAGATGGGCAAAACCGGTATGTTCCGGATCTTCGTCGCGGGCTCCTACGTCGTACAACACATTGAGGGCAACCATTTGAGTAGAGTTGTCCTCATTGTGTACGATACGCAGTCCGTTGGACAGTGTATGATGGTTTACTTGTATCATTATTCTTTATCCGATTTCTCTATGACAGAAGCTTTCAGTATACGTACATCCTTTTCCGGACGGTCTGTACGATTGGTTTTTACTGCTTCGATACGTGCTACCACGTCCATACCGTCTACTACTTCTCCAAATATCGTATAGCTGCCGTCCAAGTGGGGAGCTCCACCTACTGTGGTATAAGCTTCTATCTGTTCGCGGGTAAACTTCAGGGCAGGTTCTTTCTTTACTTCGGCACGTGCCTGTGCTTCAAGGCTGTCTTGCAGTGCCATCAGACCTTCCATGTCGTTTGCCTTACGCATTTTGTAGATTTCCTTCATGTGCTTGCGTGCCAGTGTCTGGAATACCGTGTCGAGTCTTGCTTCGTTCAACTGGTTTTCCATGTTAATCATCTGAGCTTCGGAGAACTTTCTACCGGTTACGATATAGAACTGGCAGCCTGATGATTCTCTGTTGGGGTTGACATCATCGCCCTGACGTGCGGCGGCAAGTACACCTCTTTTATGGAAAAATTTCGGATTGATTTCTGCCGGAATGGTGTAACCAACATCACCGGTACCTAAAGTAGTGGTTGTATCGGTAGCAGTTTTACTCTGCGGGTCGCCTGCCTGAATCATGAAATTCTTGATGACACGGTGGAAAAGTGTGCTGTCGTATACCCCTTCTTTCACCAGCTTGATGAAATTGTCGCGGTGCTTAGGTGTTTCATCATACAACTTTACGGTAATATTTCCCATCGTCGTTTCCAAGCGTACAAGTGTTTCGTTTCCTGTTATCATAGAATTTTCTTTTTTTTGACTTCCGGTGCATGCGGTCATGCAGCAGAGAATCAGGGTGAATAAAATGATTGTTTTTTTCATACGAGGTGTGTTTTGCTTGCAAATGTACAAAAACCCGTGGGAATATAAAAAAGATGTCAGCACGTATGAGAAAAAACATGCTGACATCTTTTTATTTTTTGTACAAAACAATTTCGTTTTTGTACAAATTATCTTGAAATGTCTTGTAGACTTGCGGTTAATGCCTTATTCTGCCAGACTAAGTATCTGCGCTTCCTGAGGAACATAATCTCCCTGGAAGAAGCGGCTGGCACGAAGCAGGTGACGCCAGATGCTGACCAACTCCTGTGTTTCCTGAAGGATGTTCAGGTAAACCATCGAAGCTTTCAGACTCGCATTGTCGGTTTCCTGCATGCGGTTCATCTGCTGCTTGCGCAGAGCCGATATCTTATTCTTCAGGGCATCACCTTTTACCAGAATATCGTCTGCTTCACGATAGTCGTTGTTTTCGATAGCTGTACGGGTACGTTCCATCAGCTGACAGAGTTCTTCACGTATCGGAAGGAATTCTGCGATGCAGTCTTTCGATATCGGATTGAAGTTGTTGTCTACATGTTCCTTACAAGGTTCGCAGATACGCTTCAAGCAGTAAAGCATCTGTTCGCAGCTGTTGCTGCCCAGGTGGAACCATGTATTCTTTTCGATAGCTATTGGAATAGGAATACGACGTAATCCTAAAATTTCTTTGCGACGACGCTTTTTCAACATCTTCTTTTGCTCGTCGGTAGAATTCATCACTCTTTTCAACTGTTTCAGGTCTTCATTGATGAAACCGTCGGTTACTTGCATGTAAGCCTGTTCGGTATAAGCGATGTAATCTGTCAGGGTACCTTTTACATGCTGGCGGAGCAGTGACAGCACTTCCGACTTGTCTTTGCTGGCCATCATGCGTTTGAAGATATCATCCTGCTGTTCTGCCTTTTCTTTCTTGCTGTACTTGATGTTGCTGCGGATCAGCAGGAATACAGCCACACAGATAAAGATGAACATGCCCACAAAGCTTGTGTAGAACATGATGGCAGTTACCAGTGCACAGATGGTAAAGGCTACGAAAGCGGTGATGAACCATCCGCCGATGACTGACAACATTCCGGTGATACGGTATACGGCACTTTCGCGTCCCCATGCACGGTCGGCAAGAGAAGAACCCATTGCCACGATGAAAGTTACGTATGTAGTAGAGAGCGGGAGCTTCATGGTTGTACCGATGATAATCAGCAAACCGGAAAGAACCAGGTTGACAGCTGCACGAACCATATCGAATGCGGCTCCGTTTTCCAGAATCACTTCATCTTTGTTGAAACGGCTGTCTATCCAGCGGCGCATGCCTGCCGGAATCACCTTAACCAGAAATTCGTTGATAGCTGTCGCACGGCGGACGATGGTACGTGCCAATGCCGACGAACCGAACATTTCGTCACCCTCTTCCTGACGAGCCAGATCGACAGATGTCTTGATTACATTCTTTGCTTTCTTAGAAGTAGCCAGCGCATAAACCATGATGATACCCGAAGCCAGCAGGAAGATAGCCGGAGTCTTAGCCGACGACATCAGCGAATTCATCATAAAGTCGTGTATGCCTACACCGTTCGAGTTGGCTGCATAATCCGTATAAGCCGAGAAACCAGCCAAAGGCACACCGATAAAGTTGACAAGGTCGTTTCCGGCAAATGCGAGTGCCAGTGAGAAAGTACCCAGCAACACGATGATACGGAATACATTTACCTTGCACCAGTGCAGGATTTGCATCAGTACCGTAAAGAAAACAAAGCAAGCTACAACGAGCATGGTTGTGTTTTCATCTATCCACGCAAGTGATTCGGCACTCATAAACGGTGCACTTTTCAGCCCTTTTATCAGAACGAAATAGGCAAGTGCGGTTACAGAAATACCACCAAATACGCCAATGGTCCAAGAAAGATGTTTTTTGTAGTTGAAGCTGAAGATAAGGCGAGAGATGTATTGAACGATTGTTCCGGCAATGAAGGCGATGGCAACGGAGAGGAAAATACCCATAATAACGGATAAGGCTTTTTCGGTATTCATCATGTCTCCTAAAGACAGAAGACCAGTTTCATCGCCGATGATTTTGAGAATTGCAAGAATAAATGTACCTCCCAATAATTCGAAGACCATTGATACGGTAGTCGAGGTAGGGAGTCCGAGAGTGTTGAATACGTCCAGCAGCACCACATCCGTTACCATAACGGCAAGCAGAATACACATAATTTCATAGAAACTGAAATTGGCTGGTTGGAAAATACCATGTCGGGCGATGTCCATCATGCCGTTACTCATAATTGCACCTACGAATACGCCGACTGCCGCTACAATGACGATGGTTTTATACCGGGCAACCTTTGCTCCTACGGCGGAATTCATGAAGTTAACTGCATCGTTGCTGACACCTACTAGCAGGTCGAATATTGCCAGCATGAAAAGGAAAATAACAATTCCTAAATAAAGAGTTTCCATATTTTACTATAAAAATGATTTTTTAGCGTCGCAAAGTTATGGAAAATCTGTCAGACGCCTGTTGTTATACGTATTACATTTCTGTTACAAAATACTTAGGGGCTATGTTATAAGGGTAAAATGTTTTTTTTAGAATTTCTTCGCATGTTTATCTATTGGAAATTCGTAACTTTGTGCCCTAAATCATAGAATTATATAGTAATTACTAAAATATTAAAGCAATGTCAGAGTCAAAGAGAATAAAAACGGCCTTGGTATCGGTATATCACAAGGACGGTTTGGATGCGATCATTCGTCGTTTGGCGGAAGAAGGTGTAGAATTTTTGTCGACAGGCGGTACACGTCATTTTATTGAAAGCTTAGGATATGCTTGTCATGCAGTAGAAGATCTGACTGGATATCCTTCTATTCTGGGCGGTCGTGTCAAGACACTTCACCCGAAAGTATTTGGTGGTATTTTGTGCCGTCGTGAACTGGAAGAGGACCGTCAGCAGGTTACCAAATATGAAATTCCTGAAATAGACCTGGTGATTGTCGACCTTTATCCGTTTGAAGACACCGTTGCTTCGGGAGCCGATGCTCAGTCTATCATCGAAAAGATTGATATAGGTGGTATCTCGTTGATTCGTGCTGCTGCAAAGAACTTCAATGATGTAGTTATCGTGGCAAGCAAGGCTCAGTATAAGCCTTTCCTCGACATCATTACAGAAAAAGGTGCAGTGACTACTCGTGAAGAACGTCGCTGGTTCGCCAAAGAAGCGTTTGCCGTATCTTCTCATTACGACTCGGCTATCTTCGGATGGTTCGACGGAAACGATAATTCTGCTTTCCGTTATGCAGCTGAACAGCCGAAGGCATTGCGTTATGGTGAGAATCCTCATCAAAAAGGTATTTTTTTCGGTGACTTCGATCAGATGTTCGAACAGATTCATGGTAAGGAAATCTCTTATAACAATTTGCTTGACATCAACGCGGCTGTCGATCTGATTGATGAGTTCAAGGGTGAAACGACTTTCGCTATCTTGAAGCACAACAATGCTTGCGGTCTGGCTTCTCGTCCGGTACTGGTAGATGCTTGGCGTGCTGCTTTGGCAGGCGATCCGGTTTCTGCCTTTGGTGGTGTGCTGGTAACAAATGCCGTAGTCGACCGTGCTACAGCCGAAGAAATCAACAACTTGTTCTTCGAAGTAATCATTGCTCCGGGCTATGATGCAGATGCGCTGGAGATTCTTACTCAGAAGAAGAACCGTATCATTCTGGTACGCAAAGAAGCTGAAACTCCGAAAAAGCAGTTCCGCTCTTTGCTGAACGGTGTGCTGGTTCAGGACCGCGACCTGAAGGTTGAAACTCGTGAAGACTTGAAGCAGGTTTCCGAAAAGGCTCCTTCGGATGCAGAAATCGAAGATCTGCTTTTCGCCAATAAGATTGTAAAGCAGAGCAAGAGTAATGCTATCGTGCTGGCTAAGGGTAAACAATTGGTTGCCAGTGGTGTAGGACAGACTTCGCGCGTAGATGCCTTGAAACAGGCTATCGAAAAGGCTAAATCGTTCGGATTCGACCTGAACGGAGCTGTAATGGCTAGTGATGCCTTCTTCCCCTTCCCCGATTGTGTGGAACTTGCCGACAAGGAAGGTATCAAGGCTGTTATCCAGCCGGGTGGTTCGGTAAAGGACGATTTGACATTCCAGTACTGCAATGCACACGGTGTAGCTATGGTGGTGACTGGTGTACGTCATTTTAAACACTAATATAACTCGAATAATAATAATGAATGAAGAGTGATTCTTCGTTCATTATTTTAAAAAGATTCTTCAATAGGAAAATTATGGGATTATTCTCTTTTACACAAGAAATAGCAATGGATCTTGGAACTGCCAATACCATTATATTGAGCAACGACAAGATTGTGGTAGATGAACCCTCAGTGGTAGCACTCGACCGCCGTACCGACAAGATGATTGCCGTAGGCGAGCGAGCAAAGCTGATGTATGAAAAGGAAAACCCAAACATCCGTACGGTCCGCCCGCTGCGTGACGGTGTGATTGCCGATTTCAATGCGTGCGAACAGATGATGCGTGGTTTGATTAAGAAGGTAAATACGGGACGCCGCTTGTTTACTCCCTCACTGCGTATGGTTATCGGAGTACCTTCTGGTTCTACCGAGGTAGAACTGAGAGCGGTTCGCGATAGTGCCGAACATGCAGGCGGACGTGATGTCTATCTGATTTTTGAACCGATGGCTGCTGCTATCGGTATCGGACTGGATGTGGAAGCTCCCGAGGGTAACATGATTGTGGATATAGGTGGTGGTTCTACTGAAATTGCTGTCATTTCATTGGGAGGTATCGTTTCGAATAACTCTATCCGTATTGCCGGAGATGACTTGACTGCCGATATTCAGGAATATATGAGCCGTCAGCATAATGTAAAGGTCAGCGAACGTATGGCTGAGCGTATCAAAATTCATGTAGGTGCTGCTCTGACTGATCTGGGTGATGAGGCTCCGGAAGATTATATCGTACGTGGACCGAACCGTATCACGGCACTGCCGATGGAAGTTCCGGTTTGCTATCAGGAAATCGCTCACTGTCTGGAAAAAAGCATTGCAAAGATTGAAACGGCTATCTTGAGTGCGCTGGAAAATACACCGCCCGAATTGTATGCCGATATCGTAAGCAATGGTATTTATCTGGCAGGTGGAGGTGCGCTGCTGCGCGGACTCGACAAACGTCTGACCGACAAGATTAATATTCCGTTCCATATTGCCGAAGACCCTCTGTTGAGTGTTGCCAAAGGAACAGGTATTGCCTTGAAGAATGTCGACCGTTTCTCATTCTTGATGAGATAAAATAGTTTCCTGCCTTAAGGCATGGATGAAAATTGCGGGGCCTTTTGCGAGAATGGCTCCGCATTAATCTTGATATTTTTCTTCTCTGAAGTTGTAGGTATGCGAAATCTGCTGAACTTTTTATTGAAATATGATTATTGGCTGCTCTTCGTTTTGCTGGAGGTAGTGAGCTTCATTCTGCTGTTCCGTTTCAACAGCTATCAGGGAAGTGTCTTTTTTACTTCAGCCAACCGTGTTGCAGGAAGTATTTATGAGGTGGCAAACGAAATCACGTCTTATTTTGGTTTGCATACGGTAAATCGTGATCTGGTACGCCGTAATGTAGAGCTGGAATTGCAGGTGGAATCCTTGAGCAGAGCGCTTAAAGGCTATATGCGTGATACCACAGAGGTAGAAAAAAGCATGTATCAGAATGTGCTGGCCGATTATTCCATTTATCCTGCTGAGGTAGTGAATAACAGCCTGACGCATGTTGATAACTATATTACAATCAATAAAGGTGATGCTGACAGCATCCGTACTGAGATGGGAGTAGTGAGCGGAAATGGGGTAGTCGGCATTGTTTACCAGACTTCGGCTCATTACGCTATCGTATTGCCGGTATTGAATTCAAAAAGCAGTATCAGTTGTAAAATCCAGCGGACGGATTATTTCGGTTCGCTGAAATGGAACGGTGGTTCTTCGCTTTACGCATGGCTGAAAGATATTCCCCGGCACTCGGAGTTTTCATTGGGTGATACGGTGGTGACCAGCGGGCATAGTGCTGTTTTCCCAGAAGGTATACCTGTAGGTGTAGTCGACGACATGGCCGATAGTCACGATGGCTTGTCGTATGTACTGAAGGTAAAGCTCTTTACTGACTTTGCACGCCTGAACGATGTGAATGTAATCAGTTTTCGTGGACGACCGGAACAGGCCGAACTCGAAAATAATATAAAATAAGGTGTATGGTATTGTTCTTACAGAGATTGGTGTGGTTCGTTTTTCTGGTACTGCTTCAGGTACTGGTGTTGAATCATGTGCATATTCTGGGCTATGCAACTCCTATGCTCTATATCTATTATATATTGGTGCTGAATGCTGAAATTCCTCGCAAGTCGTTGCTTTTGCAGGCTTTTTTCCTGGGATTATGCATCGATATCTTCAGTAATACTCCAGGCATGAATGCGGCAGCAGCTACCATGATGGCGTTTGCGCGCCGTCCCTTGCTACGTATGCAGATGCTGCGTGATGTAACCGACGATTACGTACCGGGCATTCGTTCGATGGGTTTTTATCCTTTCTTCCGGTATATCTTGAGTAGTACTGTGGTATTTATGGTTACCTTGCAAATAATTGATGCTTTTACGTTTTTCCGCATGAGTGAGCTGATGTGGAAGATTGTGACAGATACACTGATAACGGTAGTTGGCATAATCTGTATAGACACTATAAGGAGGAAGAAATAGTGGATCGGAATTATAAGCTGGCAAAGAGAAGACATGTCATTGGTGGTGTCGTTCTGACGGTAGTGGTTCTTTTTATAATTCGTTTGTTTGCGTTGCAGATATTGAATGACGACTATCGGAAGAATGCCGACAGCAATGCGTTTCTGAAGAAAATTCAGTATCCCAGTAGAGGAGTGATTTACGACCGTACCGGGAAGCTGCTGGTTTATAACCAGCCGGCTTATGATATCACGGTGGTCATGAAGGAGATAACTTCGCTGGATACTGCCGATTTATGCAGTACACTCCGGATAACGCCCGATTTTGTGCGCCGTAAATTTCGGGATATGAAGAACCGGCGTTTGAATCCTGGGTATTCTCCTTATACCAACCAGGTATTTCTGACTCAGCTTTCGGCCGAAGACTGCGGTATTTTTCAAGAAAAACTGTTTAAGTTTCCCGGTTTTTATATTCAGCGTCGTACGATCCGTCAGTATAATTACAATGCGGGAGCGCATATCTTGGGAGATATAGCCGAGGTTTCCAAGGAGGAAATGGAAGATGATGATTATTATTTGCCGGGTGATTTTATCGGCAAATTAGGAGTAGAACGTTCGTACGAAAAACAACTCCGTGGAGAAAAAGGTGTGGAGGTGCTGCTTCGTGATGCGCACGGACGTATTCAGGGAAATTATATGGATGGTAAGTTCGATAAGGCTCCTGTTCCGGGAAAGAACTTGACGCTGAGCCTGGATATTGAACTTCAGATGCTGGGAGAGAGATTGCTGGAAGGGAAAATCGGCAGTATTGTGGCGATAGAGCCTTCTACCGGCGAAGTACTTTGTCTGGTATCTTCACCTACTTACGATCCGAGTCTGATGATTGGACGTAACAGAGGTAAGAATCATCTTGAACTGTCGAAAGATCCATGGAAGCCCTTGTTGAACCGTGCCATTATGGGTACTTATCCACCGGGCTCTACTTTTAAGACTACTCAGGCACTGACTTTCTTGCAGGAGGGTATCATTACTACCGGAACGATGTATCCGTGTTCGGGAGGTTTCTCGTATCGCGGACTGCATGTGGGATGTCATGCCCATCCTTCTCCTCTGGCTTTGATACCGGCTATTGCCACCTCTTGTAACGGATATTTCTGCTGGGGGTTGTATCACATGATTGGTGCTCGTCAGAAGTATGGCTCTGTGCAGAAGGCCATGAATACGTGGCGTGATTACATGGTTTCGATGGGATTTGGTTATCAGCTGGGAATTGATTTGCCGGGTGAGAAACGGGGTATGATTCCTAATGCACAGTTTTATGACAAGGCTTACCGCCGTTCGTGGAACGGTTTGACCATTATCAGTATTGCAATCGGTCAGGGAGAGGTTACTGCCACTCCGCTTCAGATAGCCAATCTGGGTGCGACCATTGCCAACCGGGGATATTTTGTGACTCCTCATGTTGTGAAAGAGATAGAAGGAGAGCCGATAGATTCTATTTATACAACCCGCCGTTATACAAAGGTAGATAAGGTACATTACGATGAAGTGGTACAAGGTATGCGGTCGGCCGTACTGGGAGGTACCTGCCGTTTGGCCAATATTCCGGAACTGGAGGTCTGCGGTAAGACTGGTACGGCGCAGAATCACGGGAAGGACCACTCGGCATTTATGGGATTTGCTCCGATGAATAATCCGAAAATAGCCATTGCCGTTTATGTGGAAAACGGTGGATGGGGAGCTACATACGGTGTACCTATCGGACGACTGATGATAGAAAAATATTTGACCGGTAAGCTGACCGAGGAAGACGAAGCGTTGGCTACCGATATTCAAAACCGTAGAATTGATTATGGCTTACAGGAAAGATAGTTTGTGGAAAACGGTTGACTGGTGGACAATTGCTTTGTATGTTGTCCTGATAGTGTGTGGCTGGTTCAGTGTGTGTGGAGCCAGCTATGATTACGGTGATCCTGATTTTCTGAACTTTACGACGCGTGCTGGAAAACAGTTGATGTGGATTGGCTGTTCCTTTACCCTAGGTTTCGTATTGCTGATGCTGGAAGATCGTTTATATGATACGTATGCTTATCTGATATACGGAATCTTGCTGTTATTGCTGTTTGGAACGATATTCAATCCGCATGAGATCAAGGGTTCGCGTTCGTGGATTGTATTGGGTCCGGTAAGTCTGCAACCTGCTGAGTTTGCCAAGTTTGCTACGGCACTGGCTTTGGCTAAATACATGGGTGAGTATACTTTTTCTATGGAAAGAGGTAGGAAAATGCTGGTAGCACTGGCCATTATTCTCGTTCCCATGTTCTTGATTATCTGTCAGAAAGAAACTGGATCGGCTTTGGTTTATCTCTCTTTTTTCCTGGTACTGTATCGGGAAGGGATGACTGGTTCCATCTTGTTTGCGGGGGTATGTGCCGTGATTTATTTCATTGTAGGTATCCGTTTTAGTAATGAGCTGATGGCCGATGGACTTACTTCTCTAGGAGAGTTCGCCGTATTGGGACTGATTATATTATTTTCGGCCTTGCTGGTGAAAGCTTATTGCAAAAACAGTGAGCGTGCCGTCATTTACATTCTTTCTTTCGGTCTCGGCTCGATGCTACTGGGCTGGTTGTTTTCTTTGTACGTCATTCCGTTTGACGTAGTTTACTTGCAAGGAGTGGTATGTGGAGCCTTATGCATCTATTTGGTTTATCTATTCTTGCACGAACGCATTCGTAATTATCTGTACATATTAGTATTTACTATCGGTTCGGTGGGATTCCTCTTTTCGGCAGATTATGTATTCAATGAAGTACTCGAACCTCACCAGCAGATACGTATCAAGGTATTGTTGGGAATGGAAGATGACCCGACAGGTGCCGGATACAATGTCAATCAAAGTAAGATTGCAATTGGTTCGGGAGGCTTTTGGGGAAAAGGTTTTCTGAACGGTACCCAGACCAAGTTGAAATATGTACCCGAGCAGGATACCGACTTTATTTTCTGTACCGTAGGCGAGGAGCAGGGATTTGTGGGCTCTACGATTGTGATTCTGTTGTTTGCTGCATTGATATGGCGGTTGATTTATCTGGCAGAACGACAAAGCACCCGGTTTGGACGAGTATATGGATATAGTGTGCTGAGCATTTTCTTTTTCCATCTTTTTGTCAATGTGGGTATGGTACTTGGATTGACTCCTGTAATCGGTATTCCTCTTCCTTTCTTTAGTTACGGAGGCTCTTCGCTTTGGGGATTTACCATTTTACTATTTGTCTTTCTGCGTATTGACGCTGCCCGTGAAAGTTGACAGACGCATACCTACATCGCTGATTCCCTTCAGCGACTTGTCACGCATGATATGAACTACCTGTAGCAAACTGTCGGCTGGCGAAAGATGCAGAGGATGATCTTGGGTACATGTAAACTGATACATATTGCCTGCTGTACCTTTGCCTTTCCAGTTTCCCCATTTATCGGACAGACTCAAGTGTAACGTATCCGGACGTCTGTCTGGACTTAGTGGGTACAATACTTCCAGCCATATATCCTGATAAGGATAGTTTTCCGTATGTCTTAATCCTACTTCCAGCTCATAGGTATGTCCTGCAAGCTGGGAAGGAAGTGTATACTCCAGCGTATCCTGTTTGTTCCAGCCGTTGCTGCTCAGGTTTTGGTAAGTATGGTAAACCGTATCATCATGGCATGCCGCAAGGGAGAATAATAAACCTAATATTCCCCCTGCGGTCCGGATATATGATGAAGTTTTTAGTGTGGTCATGCTATTTCGTTGTTATTCTTTCGTGCTGGCCGACGTGGGCGGTTAGGCTGTCTGTTGTTTCCTTCCGGTTGCGGCTGCTGTGTACGTGCCTCCGGTTGTTGGTTGGGCTGCTGTCTGTTGTCAGCCTGACGTGGAGCTGTTCCTTGTCTTTTCCCTTCCGGTTGTGGTTGCTGCGTACGTGCTTCTGCCTGCTGGTTGGATGGTTGCTGCGTACGTGCTTCTGCCTGCTGGTTGGATGGTTGCTGCTTGTTATCGGCCTGGCGTGGAGCATTTCCTTGTCTTTGAGGGCGATTACCTCCCTTTTCTCCTCTTCGCTTATCACCGCCCTGGCGCTCTTCTTTCCGTCTTTCTCTTCCACCGTTGGCAGGAGTATTGGAAGTTGCGGCATTGTTCTCTACCCGTGCCTGTCCTTCTGTCTTTTCCTGACTTGATGCATTCTTATTGGGAAGGAGCTTTTGTGGATTGGTCTCTTGAATAGTGGCTTGACGAGCTTCTCCGTTTTTCTTCTTATTCTTACGGTTCTTGCCGTTTTTGCTTTTATCGAAACGGGTAACACTTTCCTGTTCCAGCAAGTCTTTCGGACGTGCCGGCTCATGCATGCCGTTGTCGTTCAGTTTCTCGGGCTTTTCTCCACGGCGGTTCATGTTGATAACCTCAAATGCACGGCGTGCTGTAATTGTTACTTCGTTGGCAAGGAAACTCTTGTCGGTAGAATAAATGATTTCTCCTTTCAGGATGTCGGCCTTGAAGTAATAATATGTTGCATCCATTGTTTCGAGGGTGATTTCCTTGCTTGGCAATCGTTTCTGGCATTCTACGTAAGCGTCTACTTCGTAGTTGAGGCAACATTTCAGCTTGGCACATTGTCCGGCCAGCTTTTGCGGATTAAGCGAAATATCCTGATAGCGGGCTGCTCCCGTAGATACAGAAATAAAATTAGTCATCCACGTAGCGCAACACAGTTCTCGTCCGCACGGACCGATACCTCCGATGCGTCCAGCTTCCTGACGAGCACCGATCTGTTTCATCTCGATACGTACACGGAAAGCCTCAGCCAGTACTTTGATAAGCTGACGGAAATCTACTCGTTCATCGGCAATGTAATAGAAAATGGCTTTGTTTCCGTCGCCCTGGTATTCCACATCACCGATTTTCATCTGCAAACCTAAGTCGGCGGCAATCTGACGAGAACGAATCATCGTAGCATGTTCACGACTTTTGGCCTCTTCATATTTTTCCATGTCTACCGGTTTTGCCTTGCGGTATACACGGCGTATTTCAGCATCCGGCTTTATGTTTGCCTTACGCATCTGCAACGGTACAAGGCGTCCTGTCAGCGTTACTGTACCGATGTCATGACCCGGACTGGCCTCTACTGCAACAATATCGCCTTTTTCCAGTTTCAGGTGATTGCTGTTTTTGAAATATCCTTTTCGGGTATTCTTAAACTGTACCTCCACCATATCCTGCTCTTCGCTGTTTCCGGGAATATCGGCCAGCCAGTCGTAGGTATTCAGTTTATTATCTTGTCTTCCGCAGCCCTTACAGCAAAGCGAGCCACTTCCGTTCTTCAATATAAATTTGTTCATAGTTTCAATTCTTTAGTAGTACAATCATTTTCAGGGCGAAATCGAAGAAAACGAATTTGGGATTTACGTTTTGTTCGATATGTCGTCCGGCTTCCTCCAGTTCATCCATGATACCCATGACGTTCCTTTCGTTGACGAAAGGTGCAAATCGTGAAGCGAATTGAGCCTCTTCGCGTCCCAGGTAATTCATTTCCGGCTGGTGGAAGTTATATATAAAGTTTTCCCGTATCATGCGCTGGCAGTATGCCAATAAATTTTTCTGCCGTTCTCTTCCTAATGCCGCAACCTGCTCGCTCCATGCTTTCATTTCTTTCAGGCGTCGGGCGTATGCCAGTCGCATCAGAGAAGTAAACAGTGTAAAGAATAGTCGGTTTTCTTCTCCCAAATGTATGTTTTCGATGGCGCGTAAGACACTTCCGGCAGAGAGGTGTGCAATATCGGCTGCATCTTCGGGCTGAAGCATATAGCGCGTGCGTAATAATCCGGCAATATCCTCCTCACTCAGAGGAGGCAGGTTAAACCGTTGCATACGGCTGGTCAGTGTTGGCAGAATATATTCCGGAGCCTCGCTGACCAGTAAAAACAGGGTATAGGCAGGAGGCTCTTCGAGGAGCTTCAACAGCTTGTTTCCACATTCCGCATTCATCTTTTCCGGGAGCCATATAATCATGATTTTATACCCGCCTTCTCCGGCTTTCAGCGACAGCTTCCGTTGTATTTCGTCACTTTCGCGTACGAATATCTGAGCCTGTTGGTTTTCGGCTCCCATACGTGCCAGCCAATCTGGTAGTGAGAAATAGGGTGAATCAATCAGCTGCTGACGCCATGCATCGATAAAGTCGTCGGACACCGTGTCACGTCCGGCTTTTTTCTTGATGACAGGAAAAGCGAAATGTACGTCGGGATGAACCAGTTTGTTCATTTTTACACACGAAGGACATTTCCCGCAAGCATCTTCTTCTCCCGGATTTTCACAACACAGGTATCGTGCTAAGGCCAGCGCCAAAGGGAGTTTACCCGTTCCCTCCATTCCACAGAACAGCATGGCGTGAGGCACCCGCCCTTCATGGACGAGTGTCAGCAGATGGCGTTTAGCCTCGGTTTGTCCTATGACGTCTTTAAAAAACACGGTTAATAAATTTCTTTGGCTACGCGGCGTACGCTTTCCGTAGCTCCAACAGTATAAAAATGAATACTCGGTACACCGTGAGCAATCAGTTCACGGCATTGGTTGATACACCATTCCACTCCCAATTGTCGGGCTTCTTCGTCGGTTTTACATTTCAAAGCTTCCAGAGCCAGATCCTGCGGAAGGTCGACTTTAAATGTTTTAGGAACTACCGACAACTGAGATAGTTTGCTGAACGGTTTGATTCCCGGAATAATCGGGATATCGATACCTTCACGACGCACACGGTCAACAAAGTCAAAAAATTTGTGGTTATCGTAAAATAATTGCGTTACGGCATATTCTGCTCCCGCTTCAACCTTCTTTTTCAACCAGTAAATATCCTGTTCCATGTTGGGAGCTTCTTCATGCTTTTCCGGATAGCAGGCTACTCCGTAGCTGAAAGGATGTACAGGAGCTTTAATAGGAGAACCGTCGACGAATACTCCGCGGTTGAAATCATTGATTTGCTGTTCCAGCTCCACGGCATGTGCATATCCTCCGGGTTCGGGAGTAAAGACTTGCTCGTGTTTAGCCTTGTCGCCACGCAGAATCAGCAGGTCGGTAATACCTAAAAATTGCAGATCCAGCAGAACATACTCCGTGTCTTCACGTGTAAATCCACTGCACAAGATGTGTGGTACTACCGTGATGTTATATTTGTTTTGTATGGCTGCTGCCACTGCTACCGTACCCGGACGGCGGCGGATTCGCTTGCGTTCATACAGCCCGTTACCCAGTTCGCGGTATACATATTCGCTGCGGTGTGTGGTAATATTAATGTATTTCGGGTCGAATTCGCGTAAGGAATCGATGGTTTCATATAATTTTTCTATCCCTGTGCCTTTTAAAGGAGGAAGAATCTCGAATGAAAAGGCAGTTTTCTCAGGTGATTTGATTAAGTCAATTACTCTCATTTCACTATTTTTGCGCCTTGTTAGGGTGTTACATATTTGGCAAAAATAAGAAAAATATCGTACTTAACGGGAGAATGTTTCTTAAAAATTTTAATTTGTCTGCCGATACATCAGAGCACGGGGGTAAACAAGTGAGCGAACCATCCGACAAAGCGTTTCCACGGTGTCCGTTTCTTGTAAACCTCTTTCGTCATTATCGTACTGTTTTGCTTGTCGGCACTGAATATCTCAGTCAGTTGGGCCGTGATAGGCAGGTCGAATACAAATGCGTTGATTTCGTAGTCATATCGCAGGCTCCGGCTGTTCAGGTTGGTACTTCCCACCGTACAGAATCGTTCGTCTACCATCATGACCTTCGAATGATGAAATCCTCCGTTATAGACATAGATATGTGCTCCTTTTTTTCGGAGGCGGTTGGCAAGATAAAATCCGGCATCGGGTGTGAAACTGATGTCCGATTTGCCGGGAATCATGATTTCTACCCTGACTCCACGGTCGACAGCCTTTTCGATGGCATGGCGTATGCTGGCAGTCGGAGTAAAGTAAGGGTTGATGATTTGTATTTTCCGTTCTGCCGCATTGATGGCTGCAATGTAAGCGTGCCTCATTGCTTTGGGCGATATTTTCGGGACGCGCTGTACAATAGCTACCTGATGACCGGCATGTACCGGAGGTGCATTCAGTGAATCCTCTCCAAAAGGGAAAAATTCATCGCCTTCTATATGCTGCTTGGTTTCTTTGTTCCACATTGTTAGAAAGGCCTCTTGCAGTTTTTCTACAGCAGGTCCTTTGATACGGATATGCATGTCTCTCCATGCTCCGATTTTAGGCAGTCCGTTTATGTAATAGTCGGCGATATTCATTCCTCCTGTATAGCCTACTTTGCCGTCTATGACTACTATTTTCTGGTGGTCACGACTGGCCGCATGGTTTACGTACGGAAAGGTAATCGGGTCGAATGTTATAATTTCTATTCCCCTTTTACTCAATTTTTTGAGGAGCCTGTTGCGGAGTGGACGGTTATTCGACATATTTCCGAAAGCATCGAACATGGCACGTACCTTTACTCCTTCCTTCACTTTCAGTGCAAGTAAGTCGAACAAGGCATTCCCGATGGAATCGTTTCTGAAATTGAAGTATTCCAGATGTATATGATGTTTTGCCTTTTTGATTTCTTCAAAAAGGTCATTGAATTTCTCTCTGCCGCTGGGCAACAGTTTCAGCTCATTATTGTTGATAATTGCCACGCCTTGTTCGCGTAAGTATCTGGCAAATAATGAGTCAGCAGGCAGATATTCGGTAATGGTATCTTCTGCTGCTTTTGCCGTAAACGATTGTGATTGTGCATGGCAAGGCACGCCGAATTTCACAATCAATAAGACTAGGCAAAAAAATATTTTGTGAAATTTGTAGTCATTCATGCATCGATAGTTTTTGTGAGGTGCAAAAATATGGAATTTAATTAAGAATTTGTAATGATTACACTTGCTTTTCATAAAATAGTGACTATTTGACTGTAAAATCAGATGAAATGACTGATTTGATTAGAAGAAAGTAAGGTATAAAGTTTGGGAAACGATGAAGACTATTCTCTGAATTGCTTTTGAAATTTGTACAAAGAAAAAAAGTTTTTGTACAAAAAAATAAAAAACGTCGAGAGGAATAACCGCACAATTGCGCGTTTTCCCCTTAAATAATGACTTTATTTATGTCTTTTTGCCCTTTACGCCCTTCACAAACGTTGGAAAATTAACAAAAGAGATACTTTTCTCTTGTATTAGAAGACTGATTTTCCTCCTGCTAGAAAGACCTGTGAAGGCGGTGAAGGCAAAAAAGACAAAAAAGTTTTTTATTTTGCCGGATGTTTCCTTATTGTCAGCCAGTAAGCCGTTACCACAAGTATACCGGTTACCACCCACGAAATAGGGTAGACATAGAGCAATACGTCGTATCCTCTCCATATCGGTGAAACACAATACACCCAGATGATACGAAGCATGCAGGTACCTACTACAGTCATGAGAGCAGGTGTAAGCGACTTTCCCATACCTCGCAAGGAAGAACCGGCTATCTCGTAACTGCAAGCAATAAACTGAAGCGCCAGTACGATGTGCATACGTATGCTTCCGAAGTGCTGTACCATGGGCATATCGGAGAAGAATCCTAAGAAGAAACTGTGCTGCCAGGTGAATATCCAGCTGAAGGCTGCGCAGAGTCCGGCACTTGCTCCCATACAGATCCAGAAAATGCGGTGTACCCTGTCCATCTTTCCGGCACCGTAGTTCTGGGCGATAAAACTGATAGCCGCCCCATTGAAGCCTTGAATGATGAAATAAGTATAGTATTCAAAGTTGAGCGCGGCCGACGAACCGGCTATGGCATCCGCTCCGTAACTGTTGATAGACGACTGTACCACTACGTTTGAGATAGAGAATATCATTCCCTGAATGCCGGCTGGCACTCCGATCTTGAGCATACGACTCAGTTCCGTAAAATTGATTTTTATTTTATTGGGATGTAACCGGTAAGGTTCTTTTTCCTTGAGAAGCAGTCGAACGATCATCGTGGCACTGAATATATTGGCTATGCCGGTTGCTATTGCCACTCCCGATACTCCCATGTGGAAAACAAGCACGAACAGTAGGTTGAGAAAGGTGTTGATAATTCCTGCCATGACCAATATATACAAAGGACGACGGGTATCTCCGATACTTCGTAAGATAGCAGCTCCGAAGTTGAATACCATGATAAAGGGCATGGCAAGAAAATAAATGCGGAGATATTTCACGGCTTCTCCCAATACCTCGGGTGGAGTTCCCATCCAGGTCAATATCGGTCGGGCTACCAGTACTCCCAGTATGAGCAGGAATATACCGCTGATAATGGCGACCATGCCTACGGTATTGATGGCATTGCATATACTCTTGTGATCCTGCTGGCCGATGTGATTGGAAATGATGGCACATGCTCCCATCGAGATACCTAAAAAGAGATTGATAAGCAGTCCTATGACGGGGGCATTGCTTCCTACTGCTGCCAGTGCTTCGCTGCCGATGAAATGTCCTACTACGGCGATATCGATTGAATTGAATAGTTCTTGTAGCAGACTGCTTGCTGCTAACGGTAATGCAAAGAATAGTATGTTCTTGAATAACGGGCCGTTCAGCATGTCTATTTCATTGCTTTTCGGCTTTTTGCTCGCTATGGTTGTATCACTCATGTTTTACTTGAATTTGTAACGACCTGCAAAATTATAATAAATTTTTCAGTTGTGGATATTGGAATAAGTTCGTAATGTTTAAGGGACAAACAGACAATTGGATAAATCTGAGACGTTTTTATTACTAAATACATAAATTATACAGATATAAGATTTTATATAGATAAAAGTGTTAAAAAATTGTTCGTGAGATATTTGTTGCTTATTTTTAGGTAAACCTATTTATTGATACTATGAAATCCATTTGTCTCTTATTCCTGTTGATTCCTGCATTCACATTTGCCGCTTCACAGAAATATCTTGCGAATGTAGAAAAGAAGCTGGACTCACTGTTCTCGACTGAAATTCCAGATACGGCCGTTTTGAAGGCTGTAAGGATAGTTACGGAGGACGATTCACTTTCTTCGGAAGAAACTGAACATTTTTATGCGAAAAAGATTTTTCCATTTATTGAAAAGAAAAAAGCGAATGTGTCCCATCTCATGTTGGCTGTAGCTTACCGGAGCCGTGCCTTGACGGTATCTAAATTTGGAGAGATAGAGGAACACCGTAAGTACATGGAAATGGCTTATAACCATATTCTTAAAGTTGGAGATACCGGCTATCAGGAACTACGGCAGAAGGGGGCCGTATGTTACAGCTATGCTTCCATGCAGCTTTTTTTCGGCGATATAGCCAAGGCCCATAAAGTCTTTTATCAGGCTATTCGTGCTGCCGAAAAGATAAAGGATTACAATAAGGTGATGGAAAGTTTTTATGCCTTGGCTATCTATTATACACAGGTAAAAGATACCAAACGTCTGGATAATATCCTTGCCGACATCAGGGAGATCTTTCGAAAGGCCGATGGTGATGTTCCGCCAAGGGCGTACTATTCATGGTATTCGGTGGCTACTGCTCGTTATGCTCTTGACACAGACCGTCCGGAAATGAGAGATTCTGCACTGTTATATTCCAGAAAATCGCTGGACATTGTGGAAAAATATGGTCCGGAACTGGAACGGGGTACTGCCAATTTTGCGTGGAACTATTATAATCATGCACTGTTTTTCATCGAGAAGCCTTATGTAAATGAAGATAGTGCTTCCTATTATCTGGAAAAAGCCAGACGTGTGCCGCAACGTCTGGCGATGCATGCCAGGGAAGTGGAGCTGAATGTACAGTGTGCGTATGCTACGCTTTATAAAAGTCAGGGACATTATCCGAAAGCCATCAGGGTGTTTAAAGATGCGCTGCGTATGATGGATGCCGATACGATAAACAACGGTATCCGTCAGGAGCGTCTGGATGCTTATGAAAACATTGTTTCGATGGATTCGGCTCTTGGTAATTATAAGGAGGCGCTGGCGTATCAGCAAAAGATAATAGATTACCATCAAAAGGTTTACGACAGTGAACTTGCACGGCAGCTGGATGAAATCTCTATTAAATTTGGAGTAGAGAAGAAAAACCTGGAGTTGCAGAATCTGAAAGAACGAGAAGAACAGCGTACCGTCATTCTTCGTTTGCTTATCGGCTCGCTGGTGGCTGCCGTGGTAATTCTTGTGTTTGTAGTCTGGATTTATATACTGCATCGTCGCCGCTTGCAAGACCGTCTTTATCAGTCTGCTCTTGAGTCGGAGATGAATCTTCAGGAACTGGAAACCGTTAAATCGCAATATTCTGACCTGAAGGATAGTCTTGAATCCAGACAGGTATTACGTAATTTTGAAGTTGCAGTGGAAAAGATGAAATCGGTTGTTATGGCAGCCCGTTTAGATCCTGCTGTACGCGATGAATATATACAGAAGCTTTCAACTCTTAATTTAGTAGCATTTGAACGTCAGTTTGCGACTTCCATTTCTCGGATGACACAAATGGACATAAAGTATATTCTTTGCTTTTATCTTGAGTTTGAGGCTCGCGATATTGCCACGATTTTTAGTGTAGAGCCAGCCAGTGTGTATACAGTACGTTATCGGTTGCGTAAGAAATTCAGGGACAATCCTTCTTTTCAGTTTCTTATGAAGTGATTTTTTATGGTGAGACAGGCATTTGTCTATATTTGTCTATTTATTTGAAGCACAGATTCGGCTAATTTTGCTTGCAGAATGTAAGAATAACATCAGAAGTCGATGAGATTGCAAACCTGATTGAATAAGACAGATATTCCATTCGTTAATCAAAAATAAGAGCCTATGAAAAGTTTGTTGTTTGTAATGATTGCAGGTCTAGCCTCAGCGGTGATGTTAGTATCTTGTGGAGGTGATGGAAGCAAAGCTTCAGCTTCGGGACCTTTTGGAGAAATCCCCTCACTAGTGAGTGATTTTGAAACTTTTTCGGATGCGAAACGGGCTGAATTGCAAAGTGGAGGTGAGGATAATATGGAGAAAATCCTCGAAGAGATGAAAGCAGCTGAAGAAAAGTTTAAGGAGTCAATGAATGCTGCTTTCGAAAAAGTAAAAGGTAAGGAAGTGGTAACCGAAATTGATCCGGAGCTACCGCTGAAGGTTGTCACTCCTATGAAGATAGAAGATATATCTGTTTCACGTCATTTGGTTAAACTGGTAGGTGAATTGGAACTGACGGCCACCGCAATCGGATTTGATTCATACGAGCCGACCGATGCATTCGAACTGGATGACTTGGTGGTATTATCTTACGACAATAACGGTAAGCCTTTTGCATACGACGGATTGTCTAAAGACATGGGAGGCGAACCAATGCCGGCTGGTTCGAAAGTGCCTGTCGATACGCATATTCATATTGAAAGTTATAATGCGGCCTCTATGGGATGCTTGTCTAAAATACTCATTACTCTGAAAGGAAGCGAGCTGTATGATCAGGCAAAAGCGGCAGCCGATGCTTTGAAAGGAAAGTAAGGTTTTGATATTTGTATTGACTCTTTATCTGTCTGTCTTTTTGTGCAGATTGATTCTGGGATAATTGGTTTATAAGAAAAGATCCCGGCTTTCACTTGAACGAAAGCCGGGATTCTTGTTTTAAGAGTGTTTTTCTACTGTTTTCAAGACATATCTGTCTTTAATGTTAAAAAATAACTTCTTGTTTTATTATGAACATTTGTTCATTATATTTGCGGGCGGAAACAATAAATACATTCATGTCACCACGTCCTAAAAATATCCGTAAAATCAATGATATGCCTTCTGTGGCAGGATTTAAGCCGATAGCTTCAAGCTATTGTCGTAAGGATACTATATTCTTGCATTTTGAAGAATATGAAGCGATACGACTGTGTGATTATGAAATGAAAACCCAGCAAGAAGCGTCTGTTTCAATGGGAGTATCACGTCCGACTCTTAGCCGGATATATGTCAGTGCAAGGCAAAAGATAGCCACAGCATTGGTACGTGGGGTGGCGATAATGATAGAAGGCGGAGTATCGTATACCGATAGTGAATGGTTCCGTTGTGGAGTATGCGGTTTTTTATTCAATAATATCAATCCGGCACTTAAAATCCGTAAGATAGAATGTCCGATGTGCCACTCCAATGACATAAGCATAAGTAATATAAACATTAATAAAAGTGAGATTATGATGAAAATTGCAATTCCTACCAGAGATAATATGGTTGACAGCCATTTTGGTCACTGTGAGTATTATACAATCTTGACAGTAGGGGCAGACAATCAAATTTTGAGTAGCGAAACTATTCCTTCTCCTCAGGGATGCGGGTGTAAATCTAATATTGCGGGAGAATTGGAAAATATGGGAGTCAGCGTCATGTTGGCAGGAAATATGGGACAAGGTGCTTTAAACGTATTAACCACCCATCATATCAAGGTGATAAGAGGTTGTTCGGGTAATATTCTCGATGTGGCTGCTGAGTATTTAAACGGTACTCTTACTGATTCGGGAGTAAGCTGTTCATCCCATGAACATCATCATGAATGCCATGAACATGATCATAAGGAGTGATGTTTGAAAAGTAAGATATTACTTGATATCAGTGTTGAAAAGGGGTCGTCTCATAATGAATGAACTTGAGATGGCCTTTTTCTTTAAATTAATATTATGCTTAAAGTAACGAAGCTTTCGGTTTTTACGTTGAGCCCTTGTAGCAAATAATCGAAATTGCAGCTTTTATAAAGAATGCGGTTGACTTCTTGGTTTAATTGCTGGTTTAATTTGCTCGATTAAACCGCCGCTTACAGCGATATGCCTAAAAACAAAAAAGCATCGACAATCATCAGATTATCAATGCTTTTTACCAGTCGGGGTGACTGGATTCGAACCAGCGACCACACGCCCCCCAGAGCTATCCATTTATTTCCTATATTTTTATATCTAATTGTTTTTCAGTATATTTGCCAACGAATAAGAAACGGAAGTATTGGTATTATTTACATCTGATTATCTATATTTATCGTACAAACGTCAGTAATCCGTCAGTAAAATAGAGTAGATAATTTATTGGTAATCTGAATACTATAGTCCAATATCTTTTTAGCAGAATAAAATGTCAGTAATTTGTGTCGCTTATGAAGTATGCTTCATTTAAAATGTGGATAGCCGATAAATATCACTATAAAGAAGGATATGCTATTTGGTTGGTTGTTCGCAAGAATAACAAACGAAAGGTGATGGCGTTAGGCATTTATGCAGAACCACATCAATGGAATGACAAACTTGAAATGTTTGTCACAGATAAGCGTGTCCCCAAATTACATCCAGACCGAATATACCTCAATGAATGGTTAACGCAAAAGAAATCGGAGATACTTCGCATTATAGCAGATTTTGATGCTAATAAAATTGATTGGACACTAAATCAATTCGAACAAGAATTTTTTCACTACTCAAACAAAGGAAATGTAAAGGAATTCTTTGAAAATCTAATTCAAACTTATAAAGATACCAATCATATTGGCAATGCCAATTGCTATAGCAGAACACTTCACGTATTAGAACTCTTTGATGAGAAACTGCCTGAACGTGTTTTCCCTGAAATAGATATTAAATATGTAAAATCTTTTGATGTGTTTTTACAAAAACGTGAATGTAAAGGGAATACTCGGAAGTTCTATTTTAAGACTTTGCGTGCAGTATTGAATAAAGCTATCCAAGATGGTGAAGCGTCAGAAACAACTTACCCATTTGGCAAAGGCGGTTTTAGCATTTCATCATTGGAAGAAGAAACGACCAAACGCTATTTACCACATGACTCTATGTTGAAACTAAAAACTACAGTCATGGACAATAACGTACTTGAAAGAACAAGAAAATTGTTCCTTTTTTCGTATTACTGCTATGGCATATCGTTTATAGATGCAGCATTGCTAACTAAAAAGAATATTATCCGTTATAACGGTGGGAATTATATTGTCTATAAACGGAATAAAACAAAAGAAGCTAAGAAAGTCAAACCTATTCAGATTAAGATAACCCCTGAAATCCAAGAGTTAATGGATTGGTTTTCCGCCAATACATTGTTAGTAGAAGATTACTTGCTGCCAATAGTTTCTATTGCAGGATATAAAGGAGAGCAACTTTATAATCATATTCGTAGCCGTTTTGGACGCAATAACAAGAATTTGAGTAACTTAGCGAAAGCTTTGGAGATTACAGACATGAAGTTGACAAGCTACGTAAGCCGCCATACAATGGCAATGACTTTGCAGGACAATCAAGTACCGAGAGAAGTTATCTCACAGATATTAGGGCACAGCGATTTGGCAACGACCAATACTTACTTGGATAGTTTTGCCAGTAGTGTAATAGACGAAGCGGTAAAAGTATTATAAACGAAACAGTATGTTACCAACAAATAAAATAAAGGACTTGCTTTCGCATGGCGAGAATAAGCGAGTAGAATTCAAAAAATGTACGGATAAGGTTTCAGCATCTGTGTATGAAACCGTATGTTCTTTCTTGAATGCAGAGGGAGGATATATCTTTTTGGGAGTGGATGATGATGGCACAATATTGGGAATTAACCCCAAATGCGTAACAGATATGACTAAAAGCATTATCAATACGCTGAATAACCCTGAACAGTTTCTTCCTCCAATGCCAATTACACCGGAGCAGGCAGAGATAGACGGCAAGATTATCTTGTATCTGAATGTGCCGGAGAGTGAACAAGTACATAGATACAAAAATCGTTTCTTCGACCGTTGGGGTGATGCGGACAATGATGTGTCAAAACATACCTATCTGGTTAAGAATATGTTCATGCGAAAAGAAAAGGAATCTTCCGAAAACGAAGTGTTTCCCGACGTGACCTTGGAAGATATGGACGAAGAATCGTTCAAGATTATGCGCAGCCACATTTCCATCCATAACTCCAATCATCCGTGGTTGAGCATGACCAATGAAGAGTTCTTGAAAAGTTTGTTTTGGGGTAAACAACGGGAAACAAATAAGGAAGGATATAAGTTGGCTGCCATTCTTTTATTTGGCAAGGAACAGACTATTCTGAACTGTTGTCCGTGGCATCGTACGGATGCCATTTACCGCAGTATGTCTTACGAGCGTTTCTTGCATCCGCTTCCTACCGACCCTGACATTCGCTATAATGACCGGGATATGATATGCGCAAACCTGATTCAGTCATATATCCGTTTGCTGAATTTTGTGCAGCGCAATATGCCAGACAAATTCCGTTTAGCAGACAACGGTATAGACCGTTTGGATTTACGGGTAATGATATTCAGAGAAGTAATCTCAAATACACTTCTACACCGTGAGTATATCAGTTCATATACCAATAAGTTTCTCATATTCCGCGACCGGGTTATAACGGAGAATTGGACGAAACCTTTCCAAACAGGGGATATAGATATAAATGATTGGCGCACCCGTACAAAGAATCCGCTAATAACAAAGGTGTTCCGTGAGATGAAATGGGCTGAAGAACTTGGATCGGGACAGAAAAATATTCGGAAATATGCTCCGTTGTATTTTGAAAACTCTGAAATAGAGATACATAGTGGAGAGGAGTTTATCTTTTCAATTACCTATCGTGACCCTAAAGAGTTTGAGCTTGCAGAAAATATGCCGACAAGTCGGGAGCAAGTCGGCACTAAGTCAGCACTAAGTTGGCATCAAGTCGGCACTAAGTTGGCACTAAGTCAAAAGGAAATAAGAACTATTTTGGAAATGTGTTTGTACGAAAACACTTTAACACAAATTATTGCTTCGCTCAATTTTAGCGATAGAACGAAATTTAAGAGAAAATATATAAACCCTTTGATTTCGGAAGAACTACTGGCAATGACTGTTCCTGACAAGCCCAATAGCCGTTTTCAGAAATATTATACTACAGAAAAAGGAAAATCATTACTACTATGCCAAGACGAAAGCAATTGACATTCAAAATCAAAGACCTGAGATGTGCCCAGTATCTGATTGCGGAGTTGTCCCAACTCCCTCAGCTGGCAAACTTTGATATGACTTCTATTGAGATAAGTATTAAGGAAAACAAACCTGCCCCTAAAATCATAAAGAAGGACATAGATGTACTGATAGACCGCTTGCAACGTGGATTCTCCGCAAACAAACATACTCTTACCCAACTGAACGGAAGATATTTGGTGACAAATACTCATTTAGCCAAATGGATGAGAACCACACCCGCATCTGTAAACAAATGGATAAAAGACGGATTAATAAAACCCTGCCAAGACCCGCATGTATGCTTTGATTATTTTAATGTGGATGAAGTAACGGAGCAATTGCGCAAGCAAAAACAATAAAATCACATTTCAATTTATCATCTATATCAAAAGTGCCATTTGATGCCATTCTGAGGACAGACGCTTCCAAACCTCTGAATGGCATTATTTGTATGTCTTCTTGTGGCAGCTAATGTCTTCTTTTGTCTTTGTTAATGCAGATATTTATTCGTTTTATAAGCTCTTCTTTTTGTTTTTCCTTTGCATCATCAACGTTGAGATAGCTGTGACGACAGCTTATTGTCTAACCCCTAAAATGTTTGATTATGGCAAATATTATTGTCGCAACAGAGGAGCAAATTCAAGAAGCTGTATTCAATGCGGTTTCAAAATTCTTTTCAGGAAATCAACAGGCTATGTTCAGTTCTGATTTGCCTGATACACTAAGTATGCCCAATGCGCTGAAAGTATTGGAAGATAACGGATTCCCGACTTCAAAGGCAAAATTGTACAAAATGACTTCGCAAGAACAAATACCTTTTATGAAGTATGGAAACAAACTTGTCTTTTCCCGCAAAGCTCTTATTGAGTGGGCACACCAGCAACTGGTTTCAAGCAGTAATGAAAATTGCGATTCGGCAATCAGCATTCAGAAATGTTTCAAACGTAAACGCTAAAACTATGAGTACAAAAGAAGCATTCAAAAATGAAAGTCCGTTTGTGCGGGTAGGAACAACACTTTACAAGATAGTGAACCAGCCCCGACTAAACGGGGGACATATCAAGAAACGCATCGTATGGAACAACGAAACACTTCGTCAAGATTATGGCAAGGATTATTTAGCGAGTGTTCCCAAATACGACGGTTTCTGTACCGTCCCTGACCATGTAAACTATTGCCACGTGATAGATAATTTTCTGAATCTGTACGAGCCGATAGGACACGAACCAAAAGAAGGAGATTTCTCCCACATTCAGGTTTTAGTGCGCCACATCTTCGGTGAACAGTATGAGCTGGGAATGGATTATCTGCAACTTCTTTACTTGCAACCTGTACAGAAACTGCCGATTCTATTATTGGTATCGGAAGAACGCAATACGGGAAAGAGTACGTTTTTGAACTTCCTGAAAGCTATGTTCCGCAATAATGTAACCTTTAACACGAATGAAGATTTTCGTAGCCAGTTCAATGCAGACTGGGCAGGAAAGCTTATCATTGTGGTAGATGAAGTATTACTGAACCGCAGGGAAGATTCAGAGCGATTGAAGAATCTCAGTACCACATTGTCCTACAAAGTAGAAGCTAAGGGTAAAGACCGTGACGAGATAGCTTTCTTTGCCAAGTTCGTACTTTGTTCCAATAATGAAAATCTACCTGTTATCATTGACCCGGGCGAAACACGTTATTGGGTACGGAAGATTCATCGCCTTGAAAGTGACGATACGAATTTCCTGCAAAAATTGACTTCGGAAATTCCTGCTTTTCTTTACTTCCTTCAGCATAGGGAACTGACAACCCGACAGGAAAGCCGTATGTGGTTTTCTCCGAAGTTAACCGAGACTGCGGCTTTGTTGAGAATCATCCGGTGCAACCGTGGCAAACACGAAGTGGAGGTCATGGAACTGATAAGGGAAATAATGGACAACGTGGGAACTGACAGATTTTCTTTTTGTTTGAATGACCTGCTTAACCTGTTGAATCTTTCGGGAGTGAAAATCGAAAAGCATCACTTGCGCAGAATCATTGCAGAAAGTTGGAAATTGACACCTGCCCCCAATGGACTGACTTATACCACCTATCAGTTTGATTATAATAAGGAATGCAGGTTTGCTCCAGTCAGGAGGGTGGGACGCTTTTACACCGTCAGTAGAACATTGCTGGACAAACTTTGATTATTTTGTTGAATTGTTGAAATAAGCAAGTAACTTATTGATGCTTAGCTTACAATTATTTCAACAAAGGCTCAACATTCAAAATATGCTGTTGAAAAGAAAAAATAATTGTTTCTCTTTTCGTTGGCATTTGTTGAGTTGCTGTTGAAAGGTACATCTTTGTGTTTCAACTTAATACAAGATGCGTTCAACAATTCAACAGTTTTTACTAACAATTAAATCCGTACAGAAAATGACAATTGAAGAAGCAAAGAATATAAGGCTGACAGACTATCTGCACAGTTTGGGTTATGCTCCTGTCAAACAGCAGGGGGCAAACCTTTGGTACAAATCACCGTTTCGGGAAGAAAACGAAGCATCATTCAAAGTGAATGCCGAAATCAATAAGTGGTATGACTTTGGACTGGGTAAGGGAGGCAATATCATCGCACTGGCTTCGGAACTTTACTGTTCCGTCCATGTGCCGTACCTGCTGCAACGGATTGCAGAGCAGACACCGCACATCAGACCCGTGTCTTTCTCTTTTCGGGAGCAATCCTCTACTGCACCTAACTTTCAACGTATGGAAATAAAGGAGCTCACTTCTCCTGCTCTGCTCTTCTATTTGCAAGAGCGGAGAATAAATTTGGAACTTGCGAAAAGAGAATGTTGTGAGGTACACTTCGAGAACAACGGCAAGCGTTATTTTGCCATCGGCTTTCAAAATATGGCTGACGGTTACGAGATACGCAACCGATACTTTAAAGGCTGTATCGCGCCGAAGGATATTACCCATATTAGGCATGAAAGCAGAAGAAATGATACCTGTTTCGTATTCGAGGGATTCATGGACTATCTCTCGTTCCTGACCATAAGAATAGAGAAATGTCCCAATATGCCGTGTTTGGACTGGCAAGACTATATCATACTGAACTCGGTTTCCAATCTTTCCAAGGCGATTGACGAGTTAGCCGTCTATGAGCGCATTCATTGTTTTTTCGACAATGATCGTGCCGGAATGGAAGCCTGCCGAAAACTGACAAACGAGTACTCCTATCGTGTCCGTGACGCTTCACACACCTATAAGGATTGCAAGGACTTGAACGAGTATCTTATCAAGCAACGTCCTATACAGGAAAAGAAAAATGTACAAGTTGCACCGCCTAAGAAGTCAAAAGGGCGGAGTTTATAATATCCACATGTATTATCGCTGTACTGGCGGAAGCCGTATTGTCTAATGGAGCAAGGTTATGGAAATGTATACATTTCCGACCTTGCTTTGCCGGAAGCAAAGACAGTCCGCTCCCGTTGGTCGCAATTAAAAGGAAATTTCAAAATGAAAAAAGATAAACAACAACCACGACCGACCAAGCGTAACAAGGTGCGTGTGGTCAGCGCAAGATTTACAGATATTGAATACCAAGCGGTAGAGAAACGCAGGAAAGATGCAGGCGTTTCCCTCAGTAGGTTTGTACATTCCGTATTGCTTACGGGGAAAGTTGTACAGCGTATCAGCAAGGCGGATGCAGACGTACTCCGTAAATTGGCAGGGGAAGCCAACAACATCAACCAGCTTGCCCATAAAGCCAATGCCGGAGGATTCGCAGGAGTAGCAGCCGAACTGATGATGTTAAAGAAAAAGATAGTCCAAATCATAAAACAGTTGTCCGATGATTGGAAAAATAAGTAAGGGAACTGGATTCAAAGGCTGTGTTAATTATGTATTGGGCAAGCCCGATGCAAGACTGCTGACAGCGGAAGGAGTATTGACGGACAGTATTCAAACCATTACGGACTGTTTTCAAACCCAGCGGATGATGAAGCCGAATATTCGTCAGCCTGTGGGACATATCTCACTCAGCTATGCGCCCGAGGATACTCCAAGAATGACGGATGAGACGCTGGTAAGTCTGGCAAAGGAGTATATGCAGAAAATGGGAATCAGAGATACCCAGTATATCATTGCCCGGCACAACGACCAGAAGCATCCGCACGTTCACATCGTTTTCAACCGTGTGGATAACAACGAACGTACTATCAGCGACAGGAACGACTGTTATCGGAATATCAAGGTTTGCAAGGAACTGAAAGAAAAGTACGGACTTTATTTTGGTAAAGGCAAGGACAGGGTAAGAACACATCGTCTGAAAGGAAGCGATAAGACGAAGTACGAGATTTACCATGCCGTCAAGAACTCGTTAGGCAAATCCAATAGCTGGAAACAATTCATTTCTGAATTATCCAAGCAGGGAATAAAAACGGAGTTTAAGTATAGAGGCAAGAGTAATGTTATTCAAGGTTTATCTCTTACCAAAGATGGCATTACGTTCAAGGCTTCGGGCATTGACAGGAATTTCAGCTATTCAAAACTGGATAAACAGTTGGGAGAAAACAATAACCAATACCAACAGGGTATTGGAATGACAACCAACAATGGGCAACCTGTAATACAACATGAGAATACTTATACCTCAAGCAGCAATATAGCTGAAAGCCTTGTCGGAGCATTGGGTGGATTATTCACCCCTACTTTTAACAATGCTGATGAAAATGCGGAAGCTGCCTTTCAACGGAAGTTGAAAAAGAAGAAAAAGAAAAGAATAAATTGGTAAAACCCCTAAAATAGATACAAAAATGAAAGAAATGGAAAACAACAATTTTATCCACACGCTGGATGCAGTATATAACCTCTGTTCCGAAATCAAAGAATTGGTAAATGTAGAAACGGAGAAACAAGAAGATGAGGGTAGTGAAGGAATTATCCTGCTTTCAGACAACCTACAACGGCTTCAATCGGAAATAACGGAAATGAAAACCGAACTATCTTATGACAAAGAAAGACGGGAAAGACTTCGTACCGCTATAAATTTGCGGTTAAAAGAACTCAAAGAGGTATATTCAGTTCTGAGTACAACCAACGGAAAAATATTTGCCGAGCAAGAACGAATCAGCAATGAATTGCAACGTTTGCAAAATCTGAAAGTTCAGAACAATCATACGCATATCATTGATTTCAAAACCTCCTGCCCGTTTCTGTGGCAAGCGAGTATGATTGGAATGATTATGCTTCTTTTGGTAAGTAATGCTTATCAGTTTAAAAGAAATATGGTTTTGTCAGATAACGATCTAAAGTATCGTTTTATTCGAATGCATGGCAGAGCGAGTGGAGCAGATTTAGATACTTTGGAAGTCATATTTACGCACAATAAGGATAAAAAACTTATTGGTAACATTCGCAACGTGGTAGAAGATTTTGAATACCGTACAAGGGTAAGGGCTGAAAAACTTGAACGAGCAAGATTATTGCAACAGGAAGCAGAAGCCCTGAGATGATAATAGTTATTGCCCCCAACAATTCGTTTGAGTTGTTGGGGGATATATCGTCTCTCAATCCCACCATCCTAACAAATGATATTCTAAGAATCTAAAGAATAGACAATACGCTTTGCGAAAGCGAGCTTCATATTCGCTGTCTTCATTATACATACCCTGCGATTTATGATATACACGGAAGCGATGTTTGTTTTTCATATTCACATAAGGGATTGGAGCATCAGAATTTTCGTCCATGATAATATCCAAAAGCCTTGTAGCAATCCGCATTCGACTGATATCTTGCTCCGCACGAGCTAAATGTCCAAAGTTCTCCCAATAGAAAATCATCCATTCCAATTTGAATTTCAACAGATTCAAGAAATAATGATAATCGTAGTCTGGATTCTCATTCATAAACATTGCCCAAATCTGTAAACGGTCTTGTCTTATGCCTTTTTGATATGCTTTCCATTCTTTTTCGGGGAGTCCCTTGTGAAGTATGAAATGGAATCGCTTTGACCAAGTTTCATCATCATCCATTGGGTTCACTTCCTTCTGATATAACGGATTTCCCCTCATGGATTCTTCCATATTCTGCACTTCTTTCTTTTTGATTTGTGCCCAATCTTGAAAAGAGGATTGAGCATCAGTATATTTCTTTTTCATTTATATGTAAGATTACTGTTTATTTGTATAATGAACTCATTTTATTCACCGACTGAACTATCTCTTCCCGAAAGAATAAAGGAGCAAGTACTTCCACATCCGCCCCTCTTGAGAGTAATTCCTGCCGGAAGTCTAAGGTCGGTTTCATACGGTACTCAAAGATGGAATAATCTTCTGTTGTCTCAATTTCACATTGAGAATGGTGCAAAGGCAAAGCACGGATATACTGCACATGCATTCCATAGACTTTAATCCGAATGGTTTCCAATTTCTTGTTTTCAATCATAATACCGAAATAGTCTGCAAAGTAGGCTTCTGGATCAAAATCTTTTGGATAAATAAACTTCGTGTCCAAGGTGGTCAGTTGTTGTATTCTATCCAAAGAAAAAGTGCGGATATTATTCCGCTCTTTGCAGAAACCGATGACATACCACCTCTGCTTAAACACTTTGATGCAATAAGGTTGCAGCGTATAGGTACTGGGGTCTTCATACCAATAGCTTTGATAATATAGCTCCAATTCTAATCCGTCACGCATGGCTTCAATGACAGGCGTGAGGTATTTTCTGCCGGAAGGAATTTCTTCAAACAGGATTCTCCGTTTCAAATGATGGCTTTCGTTTATCAGATTATTAACGGCAAATGTATTGAGCAACCAGTTGCGAATGCCTCCCTTTTGCATATCATCCGCATTTTCGATATAATAATAGTAACCTCCCTTTCGGTTACAATTGATATTTATATCAAATACTTGTTCGATGGCAATACGCCAGTTATGAAAGGTTCTTAAAGGAATATCCTCTCCCTCACTCAATCGTGAACGAAGCCAACGCTCATTAATTTCCTCAAACGTGATTTTCCCGGCTCTGTAGATAGTGTCTACTAACCAAATGTATTTGTCAAATAAATCTTTTGTCATATCATTCCTTTTACAAAATCAGCTATTTGAACATTTTTTTAAGATGTTCTTGAATCATTTCTTCTGTTTCTCCGTAATAAGTGATTTCCCAAAGCAATCCGGCTGTCAGTTCTTGTAAAGTGATTGTTACATCTTCGTCAATATGAATATCCATACCTAAAAGAGCAGACCAAGGAGAGTAGCTTGCCACTGGGTAATAATCGCTATCTTCATCTTTTGGGTCATAAACAGAGCAATTCATATCAATCATCGGTGAGCATCCTTCCCATCTTGACACCAAATAAATGGCATATTGGGATTCAGATACATCATGCATCTGGAGTTTTTGATATACGCTACGGTAAGCTTCCCAATTAGCATGTTGCGCTTGTTTGGGCTGGTTCCGCTGATATAATGCTTTAAACTCAGGTAAGATGTCGTCAAAACCAAACCGGATAAGTAAAGATTTGAATGTCAGTTGTTCCATAATACAAAAATTTAAATTCGATACTACAAATATCGCATAAAGTTATGCTAAACTAAAGCATATGCTAAAAAGATTTTGTTATTATGAGAGAAAAGTATTCCTATGCTTCCATCTGGCATAAAGCTGATTTATTTTTGCCGCATCATTAAACAAAATATGACGGTTATGGATTTATATGCAGATGATTTGACAGACTACATCTATCAAGAAAATGATGTGGATAAAAAACGGGCTTTACTATTGGAAGTGGAAGCGGGAATCAAGAAACTCATGGGTGAACAGGAAAAGGGTAGTCTTAATTTGAGGCATATCGGCGCAGTACAGATAGAAAAGATACAGGACTTGATAGGTATACGGAGCTTGATTCTCAACCGGATGTTTCAAGCAACCTCGCAGGAAATCAAACGCTTTGAGGCAGTAAACGAATTGCTGAATAACTTGACCAAGAAAATGTACCATCGCATGGCAAATCTCTATCGTACATTGATTGATAGCCCAAAAGATGAGGCTTTTGATGACGATTATGTAGTTCGCGGTACATTGAAATATGTGTATGGCGAGGAAGAATATTCTATTTTGAAATTACCGGAAGACAGCTTTTATGGTTCTGACTTTGCTTATATGATAGAATTGATTTACTTGCTGAATGAGGATTTCTGTGGGGGGATACCTGAAATAGAAGAATGTTCAATCTGCTATTTGCCCCAACACACTTCCGATATGACGGATGAACAGCTGCATTGTGTGGATGTATGGGATGATGGCGTGACATGGGCGGAAGGGCATTTACGCAGTCCGGAACTGGAGCATATTGTTGTGTGTCATGCCGTACATGACATTTGCACGCACAAGCCTTACTCCATTCCGGACTTATTGCGGTTAAATGATTTTTGGGTGGAAGCCCATCTGGTATGCCAGCACATTATAGACCAAAACGGGAAACGCTATAACTCTGATTGACTATCTGTCTTGCAAAGCGCCTGAAAGGTGGAGACATTGCCAAACTTTGTGCTCCACTTTTCCTCGCGTTGCCCTCCTTGCCATGCGTGTCCGAAAATGCGAACAAATGTTTTCCTTTATAGTCCAGTCTCATTCGTATTTCTCCTGTCTTTGGCGATGTCGCTCCCAATAATCACGCTCCCATTGAATAATTTCTTCCGTTTCTTTCCAGTGCGAACAGGTCATCTCAATGAAACAGGGACAAAACACATCTGCCCAAGTCACTTGTGGGAACATCATCCATCCTTCCTTTTCTCTTATCTCCACAGGCATATCAAGCGTTTCACTCCAAGGCATAAGATTCATAACAACATCTTCAAGATCTTGTTGGACGTACTTTTTTTCACGGGAGCTATAAAGCCAGTAATAGGTATAACCGCCTTCGCAAACAATACGGTCAATGCCTGTGTAGTGGAAATCTTCTCGTGAACTCATATCATCGAATGCGGATTTATACTTTCTCCATGAATGTTCTTTCCATATTGGATAGCCACCTTCTTTTATCTTTGCTTTCACGTCACTCCAATTCAAGCAACGCATATAATAAGAGAGTGGCAAGAATACGGGATCAAACGAGGCTTCCGCGATGGGTTCGCATTTTTGTCCTTTGTTCCGTTTCAGCAAATAGTCAAGAAAGTCCAGTTGGTCAAAGTTTATGATATTCTTCATGCAAACCTTAGTCAATGCTGAGTATTGTGGATTCCAATCTACGTGATAAAGCTCCGGGTTGTCAGAACAGTCAAGTTGGGTAAGGCGATTATTTCTCCGGATATTCAATATCTTCAACTTGTTGCCGCGGCAAACCAGGCGTCCCAGCCTTGGATTTTTGGAAACATTCAAACGTTTCAATCCTTGATTGACACAATACAAGTCGATAAGTATCGGACATTGCGTTACATCCAACGCTTTCAGTATACATGTCTTGCAGGTATAATGAAAGGACGTGATGGTATGTGTCTCATTGCTTCTTAGGCTGATGTTCCATTTCCCTAGCTTGGCATACGTGTGTTCTGCTTGGATTTCTTCTCCTTTCTCATTATTTATCGCTTCCACTTGTCCGTCACCCCAATCTATCGTAAATTGGCAATCGCCATAACTGGTGAACGAGAATCCGCAAACGGATTTCTGCCCTTTGGCAGCAACCGTCATTCTTATCTCATCCTTTTGCTCGAACAATATCTTTTTCAAGCGACGGAATGAACAGCGAGCAGACAGAATTTCGTTTTTCTCTTCCTCTGAATCATGCTCATAAATCTTTCTATCAACAATTTTGTGATAACATTCAAACGCTTTACGCAAATCCTTCTTCGTGCCAAGGCCCTGCTCATACATTCGCCCTATGTTATAATTGTCATTTGCCTGCTTATAATAATAAAATGCTTTTTCCATATCGGGTGTGATGCCTTCGCCTCGTTCATACATTCCACCCAGTTTGTACACATATTCTCCTGCCAAATAGCATTCCAAGGCTTTTTTGTATTCCTTACGTTCATAATAGACATCTCCAGCCCAACAAGCAGACGAGCCTCCCGTTTTCATCCCGATACCCGTCAACATATCCAACGCTTCTTGGTTGCCATTCTTAGCCAAATCAGACAGTAAACGAAGTGCATTCCTCGCGGAATACTCGTTTTTCTTTTCACATTCTGCCTCGTGATCTAACAACAACCGGAACCAATCGGTATGCAACAATTCATGCTCGTCTATCTGTATGTCATAATATGGCTTCCTTTGTGGGCTTCGGTATTTGCTTTCCCAAATGCGGAACAAATGGTCAGCAGCATGACAACACCCCTTCTTTACCCTTGCTTGAAGTATGTCCACAACTTTATCTTTCACCTTTTGGGGTACATGAGGCGAATGGAGTAGATTTTCTATAACACAAACATCAAAAAAAGAATCATCTCCGCCGATTTCCAATGCTTCTATGTATAAGGACAATGCATGATTGAAATTGCATTTCAGGGTAAAGAACGGTGACTGCTTGATTACATGTTTAGCAGATGAACCGCAACGTATTGGAGTATACCATTCGGCAAGTTCTACCATTGCCTTAATATGTTTTTGCTTAGCAGCTTTCTCGTACCAATTAATCATTTTGTTAAAATCAGAGAAATCAGCTTTACATAATTCTGGTTTCCTTGACAAGTCTAACCAAAATATTGCTTTCTCAATCTTGGAGTAATTTCTGACTGCTGCTTCCGCTTCATGTACCATTTTATGGTAAAGCAGTTCTCCCATCTCGTATTGTGCATCAGCATTGCCTCGGCGGGCAATAGGTTCCAACAGTTGGGTAGCTTCATCATATCGTTTGCCCCGCTCCAACTCATCCAGTTGCTTTCGCAAACGTTTGCTCACCACATTGCTTTTCTTTTCCATATTCCTCCGGTTTTAAATTACACATAGGAAAAACAAAACCTCATCTTTCCATCCATTTCAATGCAAAGATGAGGTCAAGTTATGCCAAAGTGGTTCACAAGTTATTCTTTCTTCAATAGTTTGTCGATGTTTTCTTTGATGTCGGCAAGAATAGTATTATAAAGTGTCCAATGAAAATCATTGGCTTTCTCCTCTTTGGGCATATATCCTGGATGATGGGTCAAATACGCCAATTTGACACCTTCAATTTGTAATTTTTCCACATCATTTGTGGATAGATCAGAAATAGCAACTGGCTCACCTATGATATTAAAGTTCTCTTTGATATAGCCACAATACTTTGTTTCTTTGGGTCCAGTAAGGAATATGACAATATCAGGTCTCAATATTTCAATTTCTTTCGGAATAACATGAAAACATTTCTTTTCAATGCTATGCTCAAACGCATTGACAGCTTCCCCTCCTTCTCCTTTTCGTTTAGATAGTTTGGAAATCTCATTCCATATTAATGAAACTCGTTTGTCGGGGAAATCCTTTAATAACTCCCTAATACCTGACATTATTCCATTAACGCCAAAAAGGAGGAATCTATTTCTATGGTCTATTTTCTCTTTATAAAAATGTGCATCTACAGCATTATAATTATCATCGAGATAATCTTCATATGTAGCCATAACCTTGCCTACATCGGCTGGGTCTTCACCTTTTTCATCATATCTCACCCACCAATTGGGTTCCCTCCCAAAGAACATAATTTTTATGTCTGCTTTGGTATACCACTCTTCATGCTCAGCATCTGCTTTCTTTGCATACCAATTAATATCTGCTTCTTGTGCTTTTTCTCGTTCTTCCTTTTCTTGCCCAGAACGATACAAAGAAATCAAGAACGGACATTGCAGTTTGTCTCGTAACCCATTGGCTTCCAGTTGTTCCATTAATCCGTTCCACTTACTTTCGTAAAGTTCGGTCAATTGCTCTGATAATGTTTCCATAAACGTATATTTTAAAGTGGATGAATTTTAAAATAAATATAGCGAATTCTCTCAAGAAAACTTTCATTTTCAATGAGAAATGCAATATCTGTTGCTGCAAAGTTCTGTCAAGGATATGTAACATCAAAGCATAAGATGAGAAAAAATTGCAGTAATGCTTTACATTGGCATCACTTCCATTCATCTTTGCGGAAAAAAGGATGAGAATATGGGAAATAGATTTTCGATAGAAGAACTGACATGCCTGCATTTGTTGCGGTGTCACTATGCTGATATATGCGGTAAAGAGGAACGGGAATTACGAGAAACAATCGCCCTTCATCCGGCAACCTTCGCAAAAGCAAAGATGATTTGTGAGAAAGAAAAAGAAGCGAACATTTGCATTATCCCTTATTATGCAGACGATTATCCAGTTTCATTTGCTCAAATTGGCGTAGAAGCACCTGCGTTAATTCATCTATTGGGAAATAAGGAGTTACTTTATAACGAAAATTCCATTGCCATCATTGGCTCACGAAACACTGATGATGTCGGATGTAATATAGCCTATCAATTGGCAAGAGACAATGCCTTGAAAGAAAATGTCATAGTGAGCGGATTGGCATTGGGGTGTGACAGTGCCGCTCATCAAGGATGTATAGATGCCAATGGAAAAACTATTGCAGTAGTTGCATCCGGTTTGAATATCGTCCACCCTAAAGCAAACGAATTCTTGCAGCAAGAAATTATCGACAAGGGCAGTTTAATTATCTCCGAACAACCTTTTGGCGTGAAAGCCAATCCTGCACGACTGTATGCCCGTAACCGACTGCAAGCAGCTTTAGCACAAAGAGTCATTGTCGTTCAATGCGCTGTGAAAAGCGGCACGATGAATACAGTACATTTTGCACACAAGTACGGATGCAAGATTTATGCCGTAGCATACGGTCAATACGATGAGCATAATGCCGGGAATGAGTATATTCTCAAAAATGGGATAAGATTTCCTATCAAATTATAGAAGTTATGCACTAATATGGCATATCACAGGCTTTATTTTGTAACCGGAAACTTTAAAACAGAGCAATCATGACGGTGAAAGAATTAATCATGGAAGTAGGATTTGACGACTTGCTTCCTTACTTGAAAGAAATAATAGTCGGGCATTTTGACAATATCTATGCCTTTCGGGAAGCATACGATATTCTTCGGGATATGCAGCCTAATCCTGAGTTCGTTGGAAAAGTTTGGATAGAGCAAGAAGAGGATTGGATAAGCATACAGTCTTTAGACGCGGATTTTTGGGAGAATGAATTGGCTAAAGAGCTTGTTTTGCCCCCAAATACTACTCTAAGCAAAGAGAAAATAGCCGCGCATTGTATATACGATATTACCTTTTATGGTTTTTCTCCAGCAGAAAGAATTGAGAATTTTTGGAAAAGTCATGCTCCCATGCAAAGCAAAATGGAACGAAGGAAGTCCATCATACAAGAACTTACTGTGTCTGGAAGCAGTTTCACGTACAAAGATTTGGCTTATCTATTGCAAGTGGAGTACGGTACACGATATGATTATCATTCCATTATCAACGGGCAAGGAAATCGATTAGCCTATATTGCTGATTCCATGGCCAAATACCAGCAACTTGACCTAAGTCGATACAATAATGCTGTGGTCTGCATTCGTGTTTCTGCTCAATACCCGTTAACCAACAAGGAACTGGACGATTTTAAGTGTAATGTCCGCTCATGGCTGAATTATGAAGACATTCAATTTGGTATCATAACAAAAGATAGTGATTGTAAAGAAGCAACGACCACATTGCTATTGAACAAGCATAAAAATAAAGCATAGCAAAGGGAAGGCTTGCAGTTCATTCGAGTAAACAGATGAAAATAAGAACAAGTCAAAACAAATTATTTTCTTCATTATTTTATGTTTGATAGCATTTATTCTCCACCCCAACCGTCAGTAATCCGTCAGTATATAAAAATAAAAAGGAGCTAAGCCAACCGCTTAACTCCTTCATTTTCACCAGTCGGGGTGACTGGATTCGAACCAGCGACCACACGCCCCCCAGACGCGTACTCTAACCGGGCTGAGCTACACCCCGAATTGCGGATGCAAAGGTAAGGCTTTATTTTAAACTAGCAAATTATTTGGGATAGTTTTTTCTACTTTTTTAAGGAAGCACGTTGCAGCAAAATATCAGCTTGGGCGGTTATGCTTGAAAACAAAAGAGATAGACTTTTGTCTTAATATTACCTGAAACATGACTGTTCCTGCAACGGCTCCGGCTGTTTATCCCATTGTTTCGCTATAGAAATCAAACATATCATATATCTCATCCTGTGTAGCAGTCTGGTTGATATGAACATCACCGATTTCTCCCAGCAGGGTAAAATTGACGTTACCCAGCGAAGCATTTTTCTTGTCGTGCTTCATGAACTCATACAAACGGTCGTAATCTTTACAGCTGAAATCCAGTTTCCCGTAATGTTCTTTGATGAACTGTATGGTTTGGCGCAGTTTGTCTTTCGGAAAACCTACTTTCAGGTGAGAATAATACAGTTCACAGACCATTCCCCAGGCTACTGCATACCCGTGCAATACAGGATGTTCTGTTTCGAGGGCAAAACTCTCGAATGCATGCCCTATGGTATGGCCGAAGTTCAGTGCCTTGCGGATTCCTTTTTCAAACGGATCTTGTTCCACAACCTTTTCTTTTACTTGAATGGAAGTATCTACCAGTTTTTGCAAATGCTTGTAGTCTACATGTTCCAGATTGAAATTGAGAAGTTCACTCCAGTGCTCTACATTACTGATAAGTCCGTGTTTCAGCATTTCTGCATATCCCGACAAAATATTGGGATGATCGAGGGTTTTCAGAAACTCACAGTCTATCAGTACATAGTTGGCCAGAGCAAAGGCTCCGATTTCGTTTTTCAATCCATTGAAGTTGATACCTGTCTTACCGCCTACCGAAGCATCTACCATAGCCAGCAGGGTAGTCGGAATATTAATCATATCGATACCCCGTTTGAAAGTAGCCGCAGCGAAGCCGCCCAAGTCGGTAACCATGCCGCCGCCAAGATTAATCAGCAATGAATGGCGGGTACCTCCCTTGCTGCTCAGTTGATTCCATACATAAGCGAGGGTTTCCAGATTTTTATGTATATCTTCTACTCCGATACATATCTGTTCGGCTTGAGCTAAAAACGGATATTTTTCAATAATGGGAAGGCAATACATGCGGGTATGTTCATCGGTCAGGATGAACACTTTATCGTAGGATTGGCTGGAAACTGCATGACGCAGATTTTCTTCCAGCTCATGACAAATGACAACTTCTTGTTTGCTCATAAATCTTTTGTTTTTCCTGCAAAAATAGAAAAAAAGTAAAAAGTACATGCCCGTGCGTTGACAATTAATTATTTTTGTACAGTATTTACCAATAAATTGATTTGTTTATGAAAGGAATATTACCCGTTGCGTGTAGATACGCAGGCTATGCTTTACTTATCTTATCTGTTTTTGTACCTTTACTGATGTACATGTTTGGACTTGTACACGATGGTAATTTGTTGTATGTCAAGCTATGTATAAAGCTTGTTATCTGGATTTCACTATTCATGATCTTTTTGGCAAAGGCTAAGGAAGAGAACGAAGAAATAGCCAGTATTCGCAGTAAGGCGATGAAGTATGCCTTATACTTGTGGGGAATATACTATATTGTTATGCTGGTAAAGGGAACCATCAATCAGGATGTGCAGTCTGCCGATAATTCTGTCGGTATCGTATATATGATTATCAATGTACTTTGCTGGGAGTTTTTCTTGCAGAAGCATCGCATTGAAAAGGCTTTTAGAAGAAAATAACCCTTAAAAAAGGTTTTGCAATTAAACCTTTAAAATATTTCAATGTCAAACCAACGTTGAAACATTTGTATTAGATTGTAAGAATGAAAAAATGGGTGATGGGGTTGCTACTGATATCCTGTGGGGTAGTCGCTTTTGCACAAAGCAGAGGTAGCAAAGGTTTGGTTTCGGGAACTGTCATCGATAATGATGACAATTCTCCGGTTATGCAGGCAACGGTGCAGATACTTGCCGTGCGGGATAGTTCAATGGTTACGGGGGATGTGACAAATAATGACGGACGTTTTGCTTTATCTGTGCGTCCGGGAAAGTATTTGTTGAAAGTATCTTTTGTAGGGTATGCACCTGCATTTCAACCGGTAACGTTGACAAATGCAAAACCACGTATCAATTTGGGTACGATTAAATTGCACTCGGATGCGATTATGTTGGAAGGAGCGGTTGTTGTAGCTCAGGCACCGGAAGTTACGGCTTCGGAAGATACGCTGGTATATAATAGCTCAGCCTATCGTGTGCCAGAGGGATCGGCACTGGAGGAACTCGTTAAAAAGTTGCCAGGAGCTGAAATTGATGAAAGTGGGAAAATTACCATCAACGGCAAGGAAATCAATAAGATTATGATTGACGGTAAAGAGTTCTTTGCCGATGATCCGAATATCGCAATGAAGAACTTGCCTGTGAATATCATTGATAAGATACGTGCTTACGAAAAGCAGTCGGATATGGCCCGGATGACGGGAATAGACGATGGAGAGGAGGAAACGGTACTCGACCTGACTGTCAAGCCTGGTATGAACAAAGGATGGGTAGGTAATGTAGACTTGGCGGCTGGAACAAAAGATCGTTACAGTGGAAAGGCTATGATAAACTATTTTCAAGGGAAAAGACAGTTTACTGCTATTGGTTCTTTAAATAATGTAAACGACAATAGCTTCCCTGGTGGTGGAGGTGGCTTCCGCAAAGGAGATAACGGGCTGACGGCTGTAAAGATGGGTGGAGTGAATTTCGCTACTGAAACATCGAAGTTGAAAACCGAAGGAAGTGTGAAATTCAATTATAAGGATGGAGATATAATCAGCAAGCAAGCTTCTGAAACGTTTGTATCGTCGGAGAGCAGTTCATTCAAGAATGCGATTGATCATTCTCGTAATAAAACGACTAACATGTTGGCCGATGCTTTCATCGAATGGAAACCGGATACTATGACTACTTTTATCTTCCGTCCGCGTATCAGTTATGGTAAGACGGATAATTCTACCAGTCAAAATTCGTATACCTTCGGACAGGATCCTGGCTATTCTACGGATGAATTGTTTGGAACGGATGATCTGACTTCGTTGGTTCCCGAAGAAAATATCGTGAATACGGTTTTGAAAAATACCTTGAAAAAGGGAGATGATCTTACAGCTGGAGGTTCTGCAATGATTAATCGCCGTTTGGGAAAGGCTGGCCGAAATATAACCTTCCGTGGCAGATATAATTATACCAATAGCAGCAGTGAACAGTTCTCTACCTCACGGACAGATTATTTCCAGAAATCTCCGGAAGAACGTCTGGAAATTTTGAACCGTTATATAACGACCCCTACTAAGACGTCTGATGTTAGTGCACGACTGACGTATAGTGAGCCTATTTTTACGGGTGGTTTTCTTCAGTTCAGTTATAATTTCCAGTACAAACATTCTACAACTGATAACTCTACGTTCAATATGGGAGATGACTGGACGGTGAATGATGGACTGAACGGTGATACACAGGGAGAATACAACGCAGATTTAAGTAAAAATGCAGTATACAATTATTATAATCACCAGATGGATGTAACGTTCCGCTGGGTGCGTGAGAAGATGAGCCTGAATGCTGGTCTTAGCTTCCAACCGCAGAAGTCGGATTTGTCGTATAAAAAGGGAGAGCTGGATACAATGACCGTGAGAAATGTATTCAACTTTACTCCGACGTTCGATTTCCGATATAAGTTCTCAAAAACCAGTCAGTTGCGTATTCGTTATCGCGGAAAGGCTGCCCAGCCGGATATGGTAGATTTATTACCGATTTCGGATAATACAGACCCGTTGAATATTCAGAACGGTAATCCGGGATTGAAACCTACGTTCACCAACGAGCTGCGTGCCGAATATAATTTCTTCAATACAGAAAATCAGCGGGGTATGTTCTCGTTCTTCCGTTATCAGAATGTCTTGAACGACATCAGTAACCGAAGAGTATACGATCCGCAGACAGGTGGATATGTGACTACTCCTGAAAACATCAACGGAAACTGGAACTTGATGGGAATGGTTGGTACCAACATTGCTTTGCGCAACAAAAAATATACTATCAATACATTTACCCGGGCAAATTATCAGAATATGATCAGTTACATCAGCGATAAGAATGTTGTTGCCGATACCGACAAAAATACTACGAAGCGTTTGTCCTTGGGAGAACGTTTGAGAGGTACGTATCGTAATGACTGGTGGGAGTTTTCGCTGAATGGTTCGCTGGATTACACACATTCACGTAACAGCTATCAGGAAAGCAATAATATGGATACGTATCAGTTTTCTTATGGTGCCAGTACGAATGTGCGTTTGCCGTGGAATATGTCTATCTCTACTGACTTGTCTCAGAACTCCCGAAGAGGGTATACTGAATCGAGCATGAATACCGACGAGCTGATCTGGAATGCACAGATTTCTCAGGACTTCCTTAAGGGGAATGCTGCTACGGTAAGCATACAATTCTACGATATCTTGAGAAACCAGAGCAACATCAGCCGTACCATCAGTGCTGCCATGCGTCAGGATACGGAATATAATGCAATCTACAGCTATTGCATGGTACACTTCATTTACCGTCTGAATTTGTTTGGCGGAAAGGATGCTCCTAAAGGTGGGCCCGGGTTTGGGAGAGGACCAAGAGGGGGATTTGGTGGCCCTCCTCATCGTTTCTAAAATCCTTAAAAGGATGATCCCAAACGAAAGACTCTTTTCGTTGGAGATTGTGTAACCTAGAAAGAGATTTCAGGCGTAAATGATTACACACCATTAAGTTATAGGTTGAAGTTGTAAAATATAAAAGAGTCGTATCATAAAGTGCACCCCAAAAGTTAGACAGAAAACTTTTGGGGTGCACTTCACCGTTTGGGAGTATTGATACGACTCTTTATTTGTTTTTGTAAAGCTTTCTTGATTTTAATTTTAAGGTTTATCTTTACCCCAATTGGGGCTCTGCTTGTTTAATTGTTTTCTCTACGTATTGGCACTATAAAACAGGCAAGAGGTATTTTACTATCTTTTCTTCTTTGCGGAATCATTTAATTTTCATTACTTTTGTCCGACTCGCTGAAAATAATGTTATGAAAAAACTTTTAAATATCCTTTCTTTTCTGTTTGTTAGTCTTTTAGCTCATGCTCAGCTAAACTGTACCTTTACGCATTATTCACAGGAAAACGGTTTGTCGGAAAATTCGGTTATGGATATGGTGCAAGACCATGACGGAATGATATGGTTTGCTACTTGGGATGGCATTAATCGTTTCAATGGTTATGACTTTAAAGTATATAAGGCTCGTAAGGAGAATGATATGCTTTGGAGTTCCAATCGTGTAGATCACTTACAGGTGGATAAGCAAGGAGATGTATGGTGCATTACTTACGATGGCAGGGCGTTTCGCTTTGATAAGCGGATGGAAACTTTTACCGAAGTACCTGCCGATGGTATAGGAAAGGAACTGGTTATTAATTCTATCTTGCCACTCGGTAATGGAACGGTGTGGTTGCTTACTGATAGAAATGGAGGTATCAGAGTGGTACCTGATAAAAAAACGGGAAAATTTACTTCCAAAATCTATCTGTCGACTACAAACAAGGAGAAAGGAATTGCCATCAATACTATTTATCTGGATGCGAATAACAGGGAATGGTTGCTGACGCAAGATGGGTTATTTGCAATAGATGGTGCAAGTGGAAAAAGATCTTCTTTTTTTGTACATACGCGGCTTGAGGCTGGTCATACGGGACAATCTTTTTTTTCGGCAACTTCTGTGAACGAACACGTTTATTTCACTTCCAGTTACGGACGAGTTTGGAAGTACTCGTTGAAAGATGCTTCTTTCGAGCTGAAAGAATTATCGGTGAAAGATGATATTATAGCCATTCACCAGTTGCCGGGCAATAAGCTTATAATGGCTACCCGTACATCGGGCTTTATAGTGGGCAATGCAGCACTAGATAGCCTGACATATTATAATCCGGTCGATAAATTCGATTTCATGCAGTATCCGATACGGTCTATGTATGTTGATAGTTGCCATGAGGTATGGTTTGAAGTAAAAAAGATTGGTGGTGTCTGCCATTTCAATCCGTTTACTCAAATATTCAAGGTAGAACAGATTGCGGTGGAGCAGGAACCTGGCAATGCACCCAGGTTTGCCATTTGTGAAGACGGTCAGGGAAATTTGTGGGTACATCCGGAAGGAGGAGGTTTGTCGTGGTTTGATCGGAAAAATAACCGTCTGCAGCCTTTTTATAATGAGGCCGGTACCGATTCATGGCGCTTTTCCAATAAGTTGCATGCCATGATGCTTGACCATCAGGGTAACTTATGGTTGGGAACGCACTCCAAGGGACTGGATAAAGTAACGTTCTTTAAAAATAAATTTCGTTTGTTTAAGCCTTTCGATTGTAATTATGATACCAATGCCAATCAGGTACGAGCCTTGTGTGAGGATTCCCGGAAGCAGCTTTGGATTGGTACACGCGACAGCAAAATCTCGGTTTATTCACTCGACTTTCATTTTCAGGGTTATCTCACTACTGATGGACGGATTTCTACTTCAGGAACACCTTTTAAAGGATCGGCCTATAAAATAATAGAAGATTCACATAAGCATATCTGGATTGCTACTAAGGGGAATGGATTGCTTCAGCTCATTCCTCAGGGAAACACATACAAAATGAATCATTATGTATATAATGCCAGCAATATTTACAGCCTGAGTCATAACAGTGTTTACGATTTGTGTGAAGATAGCTTTGGACGTATCTGGGTCGTTACGTTTGGCGGAGGCATCAACTATATAGAAATACAAGACGATGGCAGCGTACGCTTTATTAACTCGCACAATAACCTGAAATCGTATCCGATAGAACGTTGTTATAAGGTGCGCCGTATACGTCAGGACGGAAAAGGAACCTTGTGGGTAGCAACTTCCAACGGATTGTTGTCGTTCAGTGAGAAATTTGCACGACCTGATGATATAAATTTTCATTTGTACGTCAGTACGCCTGGTCAGCAGGAAACTTTGACTTGTAACGATATATACGATATTTTGCTTACGCACGATAGACAACTGTTTTTTGCTACGTTTGGTGGTGGATTGAATGAACTGACACATATCGACAATCTGGGTAATGCACGGTTTGTTTCGTATGGTACCAAGGATGGCCTTCCTACGGACGTACTATTCTCGCTTGCCGAAGACAAGGACGGTAACATTTGGATGGGTTCGGAAAGCGGATTGAGTAGGATGAATAAGGCAAAACGTCATTTTGACAATTTCCTGAAGCAGGAAATTGGTGAGGAGTTGCTATTCGAGGAAAGTACGGCGATTGCTTCGACTGATGGACGTCTGCTGTTTGGAACAAACAGAGGACTCTTATCCTTTGTACCAGGACATATCCGAAAAAATGCTTATATTCCTGAGATTGTTTTTTCTGGTTTGAAGATAGACAATCAAGTGATTGTTCCAAAGCCCGGTTCTGTTTTGCCGGAGTCGTTAAACAGCTTGTCGCATCTTACGCTCTCTCATAAAGAGAATACCGTAACGTTATCGTTTGCAGCACTGGATATGAGTTTTCCCGAAAATGTGAAGTATGCGTATATACTCGAGGGCTTCGACAAAGAGTGGAACTATGTAGGTAAACAACGTACGGCTACGTATACCAATCTGCCTAAGGGAGATTATGTGTTCCGTGTCAAATCGACCAATGGGGCAGGTATCTGGGTAGAGAACGAACATACGCTGAATATTACTGTAAAGCCCTCGTTTTGGAAAACGCCTTACGCTTATGTCCTATATGTACTGGTGTTTATATTCGTTCTATTGGGAGGAGCTTATATTCTGTTCTTGATTTATCGCCTGAAGCATGAGGTATCTGTTGAGCAGCAGGTTACAGATATGAAGTTACGTTTCTTCACCAATATTTCACACGAGCTCCGTACGCCACTTACACTGATAGAAGGACCGCTGGAATATATCTTGAAACGTGCGGATTTAAGCAAGGAAGTACGTGAGCAATTGCAAGTGGTAGAACGCAATACTCACCGCATGCTGAGGCTGGTCAATCAGATTCTGGATTTCCGTAAGATACAGAACCATAAGATGAAACTTTCGCTCGAGCAGATTGATATCGTATCGTTTGTACACAATATTATGGAAAATTTTGAATCGGTGGCAGAATCGAATAAGATTGATTTTTTATTTGAGAGTGAGCAACCGGAATTGAAATTATGGGTAGATGCCGATAAAGTAGAGAAAATTGTGTTCAATCTCTTGTCGAATGCATTTAAGTATACACAGCCGGGGAAAACCATTACCGTATTTGTACACGATAATGAAAAAAGCGTAACAGTAGGCGTACAGGATCAGGGAATCGGTATTCCGGAAAACAAGAAAAATTCTTTGTTTGTGCGTTTCGAAACGTTGCTCGACAAGAATTTGTTCAATCCGAATAGTTCGGGCATCGGGCTTTCACTTGTGAAAGAGCTGGTGGAAATGCATCACGCTACCATACGTGTAGAAAGTAAAGTAGGAGAGGGAAGTTGCTTTATGGTAGATTTCCTGAAGGGGAAAGAACATTATGGCGAAGATGTAGAATTTGTCTTGTCCGATAATGTAGAAGTAGTAGATGCTATTAGCAAGCAGGAAACGCCGGATGGTGTGGTGACCGTTGCAGAAACTTCCACATCTGGGACTGCTCCCTCTGAAACTTCTTTTGAAAAGACCATGCTTCTTGTCGAAGACAACCTGGAACTGAGGTTCTTCTTACGCAGCATATTCAGCTCTCGTTTTCGTATCATAGAAGCTGCCAATGGGGTGGAAGGTATGGAAAAAGCTGTGAAGTATATCCCCGATATCATTATCAGCGATATCATGATGCCCGAAAAAGATGGTATTACACTGGTCCGTGAATTGCGAGAGGATTTGACTACCAGTCATATACCTATAGTGCTGCTTACGGCGAAGACTGATATCGATACCAAGCTCCAGAGCTTGAAATTAGGTGCCGACAGTTATATTACTAAGCCTTTTAGTGCCACTTACCTTGAGGCTCGTGTGGACAATCTGCTGGCCCGTCGTCAGAAACTGCGTCAGTTCTATTGTGAGCACTTAATGGATCCTGATTCTCCTGAGGTTACCAATGAAGAAGAGGAAGTAGACATGATGTCGCAGCAGGATCGGCGGTTTCTCGACCAGCTGACAGAGTTTATGGAGCGTAACATCGACAACGGAGATCTGGTGATTGATGATCTGGTGCACGAGATGGCAGTAAGTCGTTCAGTCTTTTTCAAGAAGTTGAAATCGCTGACGGGGCTTGCTCCGATAGAGTTTGTAAAGGAAATGCGAGTAAAGCGTGCAGCCCAGCTTATTGAGACCGGAGAATTCAATATGACTCAAATCTCGTACATGGTAGGTATCAACGATCCGCGTTATTTCAGTAAATGCTTCAAACAGCGTTTCGGTATGACGCCTACCGAATACAAGGACAAGCGGAAAAATAAATAACGGAATTTTTGTTTTTTTCTCGGAGCGTATATCCGGAAATTTGTACAAATGTCTTTGAACTTTTGTACAAATTTCCGGATTTTTTGTACAAAAAAGGAAAGATTCCTGCTGACATTGTTCCTGAGACTTGCCGGTTTCTTGATGCGTTTTCCTTCTTGTTTTTTCAGTGAAAAACCTTGAAAGTCTTGATCTATGTATAGTTTAATTAGAAAAAAAAATTACTTTTTATATTTTTAATAGGAATTTATTTATATTTGTTGGACTTTTGAGAAGGAAAATGTCAGAATCCTTTAACCAGATGAAGGATTTTTAAAGAAGAGAGTTTAACGGTTACTAATATAATTATGGCATTTTTTTATAAAAATGAGCATATTTCTTGCACCAATTATGCAGAAGGATTCAGTAAGATTTTTTCATTGATGGAAATTTCGGAGGGGGCTGTTGTAGAACGGCGGCATCTGGATACTACCTTTTTGGTTATCATGCTGGAAGGTGATATAGAGGTTAAATTTGAAATAGACAAGCATTTCAGTCCTCGTCCTGGTTATATGTTTTTGCTTCCCAAGAATGAACAGGTAACTACTTATGCCCAAAAATCTTCCACCTTATTATTATGTAGCTTTGTCAGCGATTTAAAATTATGCTCTCGTTTTTCTATCCAGCAGTTATCCCATTGTGTTATGGGAAATGTTGCTAAAAGTCCTTATTGCTTGAAGTTAGACATCCGGATTCAGCGTTTTTTACCTTTGCTCGTCAGCTGTTTAAGAGAAGGGCTGGGATGTGTACATTACCATCAGATAAAGCGTGATGAACTTTTTCTTTATCTGCGTGCCGGATACACAAAGAAAGAACTGGCGTTATTCTTTCATCCGATTTTGGGAAAAGATATGGAGTTTAAGGATTTCATACTGATGAATAGTCGTACATTGTTCGATGTGAAAGAGTTCGCCGTGCAGGCTAATATGAGTTTGAGTACGTTCAACCGGCGCTTCAAGGAAACGTTCAATGATACGGCAAAGAACTGGCTGCTGTTGCGTAAACAGGAATTTGTAAAACATGATATTACGTTGAGTAATCTGACGTTTAATGAGATTGCAGAAAAATATAGTTTCTCCTCAACCTCCTATTTAGTTACGTTCTGTAAAAAATATTTTGGAAAGACGCCTAATGAATTGCGTAAGGAAGCGCTTGAAAAAGAGGTCTGATAGTTTGAATAAATGCCTGTTGACTGGCAATGCATGCAAAGTGTAATTCTTTGACGCGAATTTGTAATTTACATTGTTTTACATCTGCTTACCTTTGCGGAAAAATCAAAAAGATAGTATAAACGATGTGGAATAAGGGAAAATTCTTCTTTCTATGCACCTTTTTGTGTTTTGGGTATAGCGGAAATGCTCAAAATGTAGCTTTGAAAACAAATGCTCTTTATTGGGGAACTACTACTCCAAATGCCAGCATTGAAATTGGTTTAAGCAGGAAGTTTACTACCGACTGGCAGCTGGCATACAATCCGTGGACGTTCAAGGATGACAAGAAAATGCGTTTCTGGCTGGTGCAGCCGGAGTTGAGATATTGGTTTTGTGAAAAATTCGAAGGACATTTTGTGGGAGTCCACCTGCACGGAGCACAATATTACGGAGGTTTCAACGACAAGCGTTACGACGGTTATCTGGCCGGGGGAGGTGTCACCTATGGCTATAACTGGATATTGTCGCCGCACTGGAACCTGGAGGCACTGATTGGTGCCGGATACGCCCGTCTGTGGTATAAGGAGAGTCCCCGCATACCTTGCAGCAAGTGTCACGAAAATAAGACCAAAGATTATTGGGGACTTACAAAATTGGCTGTATCGGTTTCTTATATCTTTTAAACGTTTGCAATATGAAATTCAGATATACATATTTGTTTTGTGCCGGATGCTTGTCGCTGGGAGTGGCTGGCTGTGCATCATCGGGTATGAGTAAGAAAGTTTCGGTTACACCGGTACGTACGCTTACCCCCGACAGCATGTCGACTGTCGACGTGGATGTCAATATTCATATTCCGAGCAATGCCTTTACAGGCAGGAGCCGCCTGATTGTTGTTCCACAGTTGCTGCAGAAAGATTCGATGCTGGCGGAATATACTCCCATGGTGTTCGATGCGCCTATCTATAGTAAGAAAATGAACCGTCGTGTGCTTCTTGACGGCTATGTAGATACACTGGCAAATTCCGCACGCAAGGTAAACAACCGCAAGGAATACGATGTAAATTATTCCGAACGGGTAGCTGTTCCTGCCGATATTGACGGCGGGCGTATTGTGGCTGTCTTGTCTACCGACGGATGCGGTGAATGCAGCATTGCTGATACTGTAGATATTGCTTACATCAATAACATCCCTGCCCTGATAGAACCCAAGAAATCGCTTCAGCTTAACTGGATTGAGCCGGAGTTCGTAATCCGTCCCAAGATTATGGAAGGCAGGGGAGAGGCCTTGTTGCAGTTTGTGATAAACCGTTACGACATCAATTTGTCGCTGGGCGATAACCGTAACGAGATGAACCGCATGCTTGCCACGCTACAGAAAATCGTGACCGACTCGCTTGCCACGCTGAATAGCGTAAGCATTTACGGTATGGCATCGGCCGACGGTTCGTATGCTTTCAATACCACGCTGGCTCGCAACCGTGCCAATTCGGCGAAGAACTGGCTGGTAGGCCAGCTTCATTTCAATGCATCGCAGGCGTCACGTTTCAGTATCGGTTCCCGTCCCGAGGGCTGGATGCCGGTGCTTCAGGCAATGACAGCCGACGGACATCCCGACTCGCTGAAAGTGAGAGAAATCATCGACAAGTATAATGCCGAGAACGACGATGTGGCCGAACGCTATATCCGCCGTCTGTCTTGCTGGAACGACATCAAGAACAAGTATCTGCAAAAAGACCGTAAGGTAGAGTATGTATATACGTATACGCTGAAGAGCTTCACTACCGATGCCGAACTGCTCGACATGTACGGCAAGCGTCCCGATGCTTTCAACGAAGAAGAGCTGCTGCGCGTATCGACGCTGAAGAAGACTCCCGAAGAGAAGAAAGAGGTATACCGCACCATTCTGCACTACTTCCCGCAGTCGCAGGTGGCAGCCAACAATCTGGCGGTGCTCCTGCTGCGTGAAGACAAGGCAGACGAGGCGGAGGCTGTGCTCGACGGACTGAAAGAATATTCGCCAGAGGTGCTGAATACCAAGGCAGCCGTATATGTATATAAGGAAAACAACGAAAAAGCTATTGAGCTGCTTCAGACCAATACCGAACTGCCTCAGGCGCGCTACAACCTGGCCTTGCTCAAGGCACAGGAAAGAAAGTTGCAGGAGGCATACACACTGATGCTGGGCTATGAAGACGTGAATGCGGCAGTCGTATCTCTGAGTGTGGGCGACACGCAGCGTGCTGCTTCTATCATGGAACGCTGTGAGGACAATAGTCCGCTGGCGGAATACGTACGTGCACTGATAGCTGCACGCATGCAGAAAGAGGCCGACGAGGTAGCAGCCCGTCTGAAACAAGCACTGCCCGACAGCCGGTTGAAGGAACGAATGAAGACCGAGCCCGATTTTCTTCCTTACCTTACGACACCGGCATTTCAAGCATTGACAGGAGGAAAAGACTATGAGTAAAGGAATGAAGATAATATATGTATTGCCGGTGGCTATGTGCCTTTTGTGGAGCAGTTGCATACGCGATACGGTTCCTCCCTGTCCGCCGCTGCAGGTTACACTTACGGTAAAAGACAAGAACTACTTCAACATCGACGATGCCGTGAAGCTGGGACTGATGGAACGCAAGGCAGAAAACCTGCCGTTTCGTGACTACGTGAGCACGTTGTATTACGTGGTAAACGATGCCGAAGGAAAGGTAGTGGCAGAGCAGAAAAATACACCGGTTGACAACGACAGCCAGACACAGCTCATCACTCTTCCCGAGTCGCTGCCGTATGGAAAATATACCGTTACCGTATGGGGAAACATGAAGAGCGACGAACCGCTGGGCGAAGATGCCACTACCGCTGAAATGGAAGCTGTGGGTGCGGCTGCAAACGATATTTATCTGGCAAGTGCCACGTTCGACTATCGTTACGGCAATGAAAAGCATACGCTGGCCATGGAGCGTACCAAGGGCGACCTGCTTATCAAGGCTGAGGGAATTCCCGATAACATCGACTTCTCCACCAAGGATATACAGGATGTATTCAGCTTTGTGGACAATGGCTTCCATTATTCCAGTCTGACAGATATACATACTGAACTTGATTGGGAAGTATACAACAATATAAAAAGCGAAACCCTGATGTGTCCTTCGCCGTCGTACGAAGGTTCTACACTGAGCGTGACATTTATCGACAAGTCGGCAGTCGGAACTCAGGGTAGGGCAACCTATTATCCTATGCTGGAACCACAGGACGTAAACATCACCATGGGGCGTAACGAGATTACCATTCTGAAGTATGTGTATGTAGACAAAGGTGGAAGCGGTGAGGGCGACTTCGAGATTTACCTTCGGGTGAACGACAACTGGGAGTTGCTGCACGATATGGAGCTGGACTGATTGACCGATTATTGATAATGTTATTATTTATATTTTATTTTTTTTGGTATGAGGAAAAAATACTTATTGGGAATGGCTTTGATGGCTTCATTGTCATTCTATTCTTGCGACAAAGAAGTGATCTATGTGCAAGATGGAGAAGGTGTAGAGAGTGTGGCTGACGGTGCTCAGATTATTACACTTCAGGTGGAAAATGGTGGCGACGGACTGGCTACCCGTGCCGGACGTCCGTTGTATAGTGCTGAGGCTAAACAGACTATTGAAAATGTGAAGCTGTGGATTTGTGATAATAATAATACTGGTAAGGTAGTATATGTAAAAGAAATCTCTAATTGGAATGATAACAAAGTTTCAACAGTATATACAACCGGTGGTCACGGTCGTCAGACTACTATCGAACTGAAGGATGCAGATAAACTTGCTGCCGGTAGTTATAAAGTGTATGCCGTAGGTTATAGCAATAGCAGTGATTATGATTTAAGTGCGGTTACTGAAGTTAAAAAGACAGAAGAAGGTGAAGGTAAATATACTTTCAGCGAAGACAAGATAAACATGGTGTTGCCAATTAAAGAGGGCGCTACGAATAAGATTGGCGAAGAAATCTTTGCCGGACAGATGGAATTAACTGTAGAAACTGGAAAAGGTTTCAAGAAGCCGATAGTACTGAACCGTCAGGTAGCAGGTGCCTTTGCTTATGTAAAGGATATTCCTTATATGGAAGGTGCCAAGTATTTGAAACTGATGGCAAGTGCTCAGAATGAGTCATTGGTTCTTGGTAACTTCAATAGCGTTGATCTTACTGGAAATGGTTCTGATAATGGTGATAATGTAAAATATATAGTAAACGGTACCAATGGTAAATCTGAAAGTGATACTTATGTGATCAGTACTATTGATTTGAATGAATGGTTTGGAGAAACTCTTGCTGATACGAACAATGATAACTTGGTTGATGCAACAAACTGGAAAAATCCGTATAAACCTGAAGGTGAGCCTACAGTCGGTACATATCCTACTTTCCAGAAAGGTTCTGTCTTTGGGGGTGAATTTGTAATCCCGTTTGCACATGTAGCTGAAAAGCAGACATTGACTTTGCAATTGACAAATGCAGATGGAGATCCGCTTAGAAGCTGGAAAGTGAATTTGAGTTCAAGTGATGAACAGTTGTCCCAGACAATCACATGCTGGAATAGTGCATATACTGACTGGAGCACTGAAGTTACGGATGAATCTGCAAATATTTATAGCCTTGTACGTAACCACTTGTATGGAATTGGTACCAGAATGAATGATGAAGCAGATCCCGAAAATCCGGGTACAGATCCGGAACCTGGAACTCCAGATCCGGAAAAAGACAAACCGGAATCACTGAACAACAAGCAGGAACTTGTATTGAAAGTGAACGATAACTGGGAAGTTATTCACGGAATGGAACTGGAATAATTTCCAAACCGATAAATCAAATAGTATTGCCTGACATGCAGGCAATACTATTTTACCCCGTAAAAAACATCTGAAATAAAATTACGATTATGAAAAAGACATTTTTAGGAGCCTTGCTGTTTGCTGGTACATTGGCATTCACGGCTTGTCAGAATGAAACGCTTGTTTACGTAGATGAAAACGGAAATCCCATTGAAAATGCAGAACTCCAAGAAGGAGAAGGAATCTTGAAAATTACTGTATCAAGCACCGATGCCACATCTCGTGCCGTACGTCCGGTAGGTAGCTCGGCTGCCGCCAATAATGTGAGCGAGGTGAAGGTGTATGTGTTTAAGAAAGCAGGTATTTCTAACGGTAACGCGGATTATACATTTGATAATTCGATATCGCTTTCTAATGAATTAGATGGTGTGTCTGGTGGAAATGGTATTTTTACGGTTACAGAATTGGAATCAGTCGGTGACCATGCAAATCCGTCTATGGAAGGTCACACCGACCAGACTAAAATCCTCACTCTTAAAGGATTGAGTAAAAGTACAACTTACAAATTTGTAGCGGTTGGATATAATGAGACTTATCCTTATGGAACTTTGCCAGCTCCAACAGGGGAAACTACTTTAGAGAGTTTCATTCAAACTACGACGACGGCAAAGAGCGATTATGAGGTTGAAGAACTCTTTGCCGGTGTATCAGCTGACTGTACCACAAATTCGGATAAAGCTGCTTTCAATGGTGAAGCTTCTGTGACGATAACCCGTCAGGTAGCAGGTATGCTGGGATATTTTAAAAATATACCTACCAAGATTGGAGAGTCTGTTGTGGAGTATGTAAGAGTGTATGCCAATAAAGAATTTACTAAATTTAAATTTCCTGCACAGTTGTTGACCGCTCCGGATTTTAATGGAGTAGATGCAAATACTACGGCGGATAAAGAAGGTAAGTTCCTTGTAATGGAATTTGATATGTCTGCTATTGCTACAAATTGGAACGGTGGTACTCCTACAGGTGGTACTTATACATTTGAGAATTGGACAAACGGTAAGCCCGGTGAATCGACTAATGCTCCGCTTGCAGAGGGTTACACGGCTCCTGACGGACTGAAACTTGTTGAAAATTCTATTTTTGGTGGCAGATATCTTATCCCTTACGATCAACATGTTGACTCACAGACACTGACTGTAGAATTGCAGGATAAAGATGGGAAAGCATTGAAAACTTTGAATGTAGTGACAGATCATATACCGTCTGATGCTGAAGCTACTAAAAACGCTTACGATATCCGTTGCAACAACTTCTATTCAATCGGTAAGAAACTGGATACAGATTCAACCGATGGAGGTGATCCAGATCCAGAAGATCCAGATGAACCTGTAGATTTGAGCGGTAACACCGATATTAAAGTTATTGTGAACGATGCATGGAAAGTGCTTCATAATATGGGCGTAGAAGAATAAGCTGAATTAAATTAAAATCTTAACTATTCATGGCGTGGTTCCGTATGGGATCATGCTATGAATAGATTTAACAACATTAGAATACGATAAACCTTCAGAAGTGATATAAAGTTTCAGCAGGTCAGGCTTTTTCTCTCTGAATTTTTACTCTCTGTTTATGGCTTTAGCTTCATCTGCATTTGTGGTAACACAGAAAAGATTCGATTTTTCTGCATTACGATAAATGAATTATACTCGATACTTGTTTAGACAGGAATAATGAAAATGCTTAAAGATAGAAGTATGATGAAAAGACTTTTGGTTCGCGCTGCGCTTGTTCTTGGCGTTCCTTTTGTGCTATACTCATGTTATGACGATTTTGAACGGATAACCGCCGGAGACGTCGTGACCGAAGAGACACGAACGAATGCTCCTATATCGGTTGATAATCCCAGCGCTTTGGTGCAACAGAAGGATGGTACATGGAAGGCTGAAAATGCTCGTGTCCCGTTGGTAGGTGTAGGGCGTGTGGTAAATCAGGTTTCTAAAGAAACAGTAAGTGTAGCTTCAGAAACAGGTGATTTAGGCGCGATAGTCGATCTTGACTTAAAAAATTCATATAAGGTTGGTGGATTGGTCGGTGCTGATTTAGGAACAGCTGATGCTATTGCAGTTCGTGATATCTATCGTACTTATAGTGCAAATCAGAAGGTCGGTTTTGTGATAGATCCGGGAAGCGGTTCCTTGTTGAGCCTTGATGTTTTGAGTGGCTCTGTCATTTCTTTTTATCTCAATAATCATTCTGTTGGTGAGGTAACGGTTAATAAAGATGATACTGGTGGAATCGGTCTCGATTTACTGGGTGTAAGTAGTGGAGAAAACACGGAACAGACGCTGATTGTAAAAGCACCCTGCATCTTTGACGAAGTAAGGTTGAAATTTTCTGGGGATGCTGTCGATGTCTTAAGTGAGTCTGTTGGTATCAAATATGCTTTCGTTGGCGATAATAGTGATGAGATTGCGATTAAAGATTCGTGGTCTGGCACAGATCCAGCAGTTAATACTGCAAAAGGTTTTACTTCATATTCTTGGGGGGAACCTATCGATAATTATGATAATCTTACAGATCAACAGGTGGAAAATAAAGTTGAACTTGACAATGGTGAATACATCACAATAAATTTTAGGAAAGAAATACCTGCCGGATATGAAGTTGGGTATGTGTATGATATTAATTCTAGTATTTTGGGTATTCATTTACTTGGGAAAAATGGTCCGGAATTGATAGCGTACGATGAAAATGGAACTCCAACGGGAGATAAAACTATATCAGCGAGTAGTTTGCTTGGCGTAGATTTAGTGAAGGTGAATTCTTCCCAAGTAAAGGTTAAAATGATTTTAACAGAGGTTTGTAGCCAATTAAAGATAAAAGTACCAAGTGGATTAGTTAGTGGAATATTGGGTGGTTTAGGAGATATTCCTGGTTTAGGAGGTATTATTTCTGGACTGGTTGGTAGTTCAAAAATCAATGTTTATTACGCCTACATCCGTAAACCTGTTACCATAGACAACAGCAGCTACTTTGCTTTTCCGGAAGCTACTATCTATACCGATACATACCAATTACCAGTAGCCCAACAGGAGCATTCTTCGGTAACGTATACTGTTCTTAGTTGGCCGAATGCCTGTGAAAATGAGCCAACGGTTGTAGATGGGAAACTAACCGGTGCAACAGCCAACGGAGCTTATGTTATTCAGGCTGTATATACCAACAAAGACGGAGTCGGTGTGAGCTATACATCTACTATCTACCGTGAAAGTCGGGTTTCAACGGCTTCCGGATGTAATACCTATATTACGACAACAAGTTATGGGGCATATCCTACGGAAACCCTTGACTCTTGGAATGGTAGTTTGATATCTATATTGTCGGGCTTGAAAAATCCGGATGCTGTAGTGGACGACAATTATAATAACTACGCTACAAGAAGTGGAATTGATGTCGTAAAAAGTACTGCCATCTATGCCATGAAGACTACGCGCATGGTAAATGCCGGAAACAGTTCTGTACGTGCCGGATTCATTATAGAGCCTAATTGGGGCTTGCTGGATGTAAAGTTATTGAAAAATTACGAAGTAAGACTGTATAATGGAAATACGCGTGTAGATGAAGGAGCAACTTCCTCGAGAGAGAACTCCAAGGTACTGGGACTTGACTTGATTGGCGACGGTAACGGACGCCTGAGAGTGTACGTGGAAACTGATAAGGCTTTCAATCGTCTTGAATTATGGAGCAAAGGTTTGGCGGATGTTTCTCTGTTCAGTCAGTTACGTATATATGGGGCTTTCTTCGAAGATACTTATTGCAGTACCAGTTTTGCACAAGACTTGTGTATGGAGGTGATGAACAACTCCAATTACGGGGTTGATTTGGACTATAGTGTGTTCAATAGCAGTTCATTGGTAGGCTTGAAAGAAAATATCGACGGATTGGGATACCTTATAGATAATGATCTGGATACAGGTGTTAAAATAGGAGGACTTTTAAAAATTGGTAGCATCTCTTTAGGACTGAAATTCAATGATATGCCGGCCAGTCAGCCTATTGGTATCGTACTGGATGGAATGGAAGGACTTGCCAATGTCAATGCCCTTAGTGGAATAACAATGACGGTATATCATGATAATGATGCAGAAGACGTTGCAAAGAAAACTTCTTTCGATTTGCTTGATTTGGATTTGATAAATAAAACCGGGAAACTCTATCTGGAGATGACTCCTACAAAAGTTTATAACAAATTGGAGATGACTCCTACAAAAGTTTATAACAAATTGAAGATTACTTTGGAAGGGGTGAATGTGAGTCTGGCTGGGACTCCCCGAATAACCGGTATATATACCCGTAAGGATTCAGATGGTGACGGTATTCCCGATTGTGTAACCGATCCGGGTGCATCGGGCGATGAAGGTTTCACGTTCAGTGAAGGCGAAACTTGTTATCCGAAAAATTTGGTTCTTAAGGCGACCGGTTCATATCAGGAAGGCCAGGAATATCTCTTCGAATGTACCAATTCACAAACGAAAGAAGTATTCCAGAAGCAGGTTGCAGTGGATGCAAATAAGGAAATTGTATTATCTGGCTTGTCGGCTGGACTTTATTCTATTGCAGTCCATTCACCGCTTACCGGAGTGGTAATGTATAATCAGGTGGCGTATGTTTATCCGGAGTTGACAGAATGGAAAGGCTTGTCTACCGACTGGAATGACTGGGATAACTGGACTAACGGTAAGCCGTCGGGTTGTACAAATGTGATTCTGCCCAAGGGGGTACCTTACTATCCGGTACTTACTGAAGAATCTGCTTGTGCCAATATTCATTTTGAAGAGGGCTCGTATATTCAGCATATCAATTACCTGAAGTATAAGCTAGCTTTTGTGGATATGCTGCTGCCGGGAGGTACTTATACCGGAATTACAGCTCCGCTTCAAGAAACTTTCTCAGGCGATATGTTTGTCAATACGGGAGTCAATTGGAGTAAAGAAAACTATTTCACTACTCTTGCTCCTGATAATTATGCGGAGAAACGTGTGTCGCCTATTGTTTATCAGGCTGTCTGGGGGACAAGTCAGGTTTGGAATGTACAGGATGATAAAACGCCAAAAACAGTTGAAGTATTGGAAAGCGGATGGACGGAGGATTTCAATTACCTGAACTATAAGCATGAACCTGGCAAAGGCATTAATGTGAGACCGGGTGAAGAAACTGACAAGTCATCGTACAGACTGAGATTTCCGAAGAGCTATACTCAATATAGTTACTGTCGTCCGGATGGTACGCCAATAACCAATCAACAGGAAACTATTGAAAGAAACGAGTCAATGATAGGAAAACTTGTAACAGATGATTCTTATTGCATTACTTGTCAGACGGATAAAAATGGATGTGTGGCTATAGGTAATCCATACCTTTCCATGTTGTCTGTACAGAGTTTCTTTAGCGAGAAGCAGAATAATAATGTAGTAAGTCTGACATTGGATGGAAAAGAATATACAGGTACAAACTTGGCATCTATGGAAGGGGCGCGTATGTATATCAAACCTGCAGAAGCGTTTATAATAAAAACAAATAGTGTAAGCCAGGAAATAACTGTGAAATTTTCGGCTAAGGATACATATGACGCATCATCCTCTACAAGCAGCAGAACTACTGCAGGGAAAAAGGCATTATACTTGCAGGCACAGAGCGGTGGCGAAACAACCTACGCTTCGGTATGGCAATATGCAGGAGCCGGCAACGGAGTGAATAGTAAGGAAGATGTGGCTGTAATGATAGACAAAAAGAACATGGCTGCGGCAAGGGTCTTTACTATAGCCGGCAATGCAGCACTGAGTATACAGTCTATGAATAACTTGGAGAAGATTCCTGTTGGACTGATAGTGAACGGAAAAGCAAATGTGAAACTGAAACTGCATACTCAGAATGCTGGTTGGATGGGATGGAAACTGGTGGATACAGAATCAGGAAAAAGCTATAGTCTGGCAAACGGCGAAGTGGAAATTAATCTTGGATATACAGGGTCGACTCTGACAAGATTGTATCTGCAGAAGTAATGTAATAATTCATATAATATAATGGTGCAAATGATATTAAGGAGATATTTGATAGGAATATTATTAATAGCTGGATTGCTTCCGGCATGTACCGAAAGGGAATTCTCGGATGGAAACGGCTTTGAAGGAACCGATATGGATAGCATACGTATCAATATCCAGATAAAATCGAGTACTGTTTTATCAAGAACACCGGTCATAGATCCGGGAGATGATGACGAAAATGGTAATGGAAAACAGCATGTTACGTATGTACATCTTTATATGTTCCAGTTGAATAATGATAAGTATACGCTTGTATATGATTCTCCGGTAGATTGGACTCAGAATCTTCCAACTTCTGATATGGGCGAAGAACTTAAGGAAGGAACTCATGCTATCCCTACGGATCGATTTAATGCAGATGTACCTTATTATTTTGTTGTAGTAGGCCTTGATGCATCCAGTGGTTATCCTGGCTATGAAGGAAGTGAAAACGAGGGGCAGCTTGCCGGAAATTCTGCAGATGCGTATTGGAATAGTATCGAAGGTTTAATGGATAAAGGAAAAAGTTATCCGTGTAATCCGGATAAATCTCCTTCATTTTCTGTGATTACAGGAAAAACGGAGATAGAAAACGGAGCAATAAATCCAATTCCTCGTTCGGAGCTCTTTGCCGGGGGGACTTATGTAGAAAATATTAAAAATGGAGCTATTACTATAGTTGCAAATAGAAGGGTGGCTGGTATAAAGGCCTATTTTAAAGGGGTACCTAAGACGATTGGTGGAGATAGAGTATGTTATTTGGCTTTGGGAACAGGCCCTTTTGACGGATTGTATTCAAGGTATAATCATTGTTTGCCATTATTACCGCCGGAATCTCCGGGAGATGAACAGGAATATAGTGATTACTATAATGAATCAGATTTTTATATTTGGGACAATTATCCTATTATTGTTCCGATAAACAATGATGAAACAGCCGGTGAAAAGTGTATAGGGAGAGGAAAATTTGGTGGTGGGTCTGGTATTGTGCCAGGGTCTGGGCCTTTACCCGATGAAGAGTTGATAGATAAATCTTATACAGAGGGCCTTTCTGTGATGGGGTATCTACCTCCAGTGGCATTCCCAGCGGCTGAAACCGGATCCAACAGTACATTGATGCTGTATCTGATGAATGAGTATTACGAAGTTGTGTCGTCAAAGAAGATAGTTCAGAATTCAAAAGTTCAATTGCCTGCCTCAAGAGAAGGAACGGGTATTATTCCTGAGGAGGGTGAATACGACAGTAGATATCATTATCCGATTATGGCCAATCATTTTTACAGGATAGGAACTCCTGACAATCCGGTGGACCTTGATGCTTCTGAGGCGGAAATTGTGGTATTTATCGATGAGTTTCAGGATGAGTACTATGGTGGTCATCTTGGCGATAATGAAGGAGAGGGAGTGAATATGGACACATCTTGGGGAAACCACAATGCCGGAAATTTAGAAGGAAAGAGTAAATAAAAGTTTAATCGATTAAGCAATCGTATATTATGAAACGAAAAGTTATATCCAGACTATTGTTCTGCTCCATGCTGGTTATGTTGCTCTTTGCATGCAATAATAATAGCGAAATGCTCTTGGAGAATGGCGATGTAAGTATCAGTATCAACAGTGGAATAGAACAAACTTCATCGAGAGCTGTTGTACCATATCCTGAATTAGGATACAAAGGAATGTATTATGTATATAATAGTGATGGAAGCATTTTCAAGGAGGGAAAACTTGCTTCTGTGCTGACTATCGACGGACTGGATTCAGAACAAAAATATTATAAGGTGGTGCTTTTGGCTGTACCTAATGCTCAATATGATATTTCTACAGGAAGTACAGAATCTGTTCCGTCTTATTTGGAAGCTAAGACACAATTTCAGGGCGAGGGAGCACAATGTGATTACGAGATATTCAGAGATGTGCTGACTATTAAACCTACGGTATCGAATACGACCTTCAATGCTGTACTGACCCGTCAGAATGGAGCTGTTGAAATCAGAATCAGGAATATGCAGTTGCAGGAGGTCACTCTTCAGGTGAATGGTACCCGGTATATGTACTTTCACGATGGAACGGGCGGTCAGGTGTTGTCGGTCAATCCTTTGTCGCTGAAGAGAATGCTTACTTCTGAACAGTTGACAAGCTCGGAAACCAGAATACGTATCAATCTGTTGCCACAGGAGGATATAACTGCTAAAGACGGTACTGAAACTGCGGATAACAAACTGATAATAAAAGATAAAACTGGTGTAACAACAACTTATCCATTGAAATCTTCGGAAGGAAGTATTCCTATTTATCCTAATCAGGTCACTTGGCTGACATTAGGAAACGGGGATGACTCTGAGGGGAATTTTACAGTTGATTTCTCAGGCGATGGTGGCATTCATCTGGAAGATGATGTTTGGGATGGATGGCAGAATTATTAATCTTATTTTAGTTGGATACGGTTATGAAAATGAAATACAATAAATGGTTAGTGATGCTTCTGTGTGTATCGTTCGCTTTTACAGGATGTGAGAAAGAAGCTTTCGTGGATGAAACTATTGAAAACGGGAATGGGCAAGGTGCGGCAAATGAAACGGAAGTTCCTGAAGGATATTTTGTTGCTAACTTGATGCCTACCACATGCGACTTTTCCAGGGCATTGGTAAATGGGGAGAGTACAGCCGTTCAGTCGTTGAGATTCTTGCTCTTCAAAAAGCAAACTGATGATGACGGACAAGAGAAATACGTATATTATAAACCGGATAATGCAGACGAATCATTCGGAATTGTATTCGAAGCAACAAATCAAGGTAGTGGATTGGTTAATCAGAATTATAATTGGCCACTTGCCGGTTATGAAAATCGGTTGACAGTTACCTTACCCGTCGGTGATTATCGTGTAGTGTTCTTGGGTAATATGATGGAAAGTCAGTTTACTGGTCAAGATGAAAATTCGGATATTGTATATTTGAGCGATGGCGAATATGATAATGTACGCATAAATTTACCGAGTAAGGGACCGCAGGCTTTCTATCCAATGACAAATGATATTGTGTATCAGAATGCTTTTTATATGGGGGCGGCTGATTTTAATATAAATAATCCGTCTCCGAAGATTGTACTGCAACGTCTGGTTTCGCAAAGCACTTTCTCCAGAGACCTTATTGATACCACTGATGCTGTTGGTATGTTGGTACAGAGTATTGTTGACCAGATTAAGGATGGTCAATTGTCGACTGATATTGTGAAGGGAGTACTCAGAACGAATCTTACGAAGATTCTTCTTGATTCATCATTGGGTGATAGCCTGTTATATCCTCTGACAACTGTGGTAGACCGTCTGGTAAATATACTGTTGGGTGATTTGGTAAATGTCTTGCATGAGGCTGTGTTGGAGCAGGTAACAGATTTGGTGGAAAAGGAATTGCTTTCAGAGAAAAATAGTGATGCATTATACAGTATTCTGAATCCATGGTCAACAGCTGGAAGTATTGATGCTAAGGTTGCTCTGGCGAAGAGTATTGATTTGAATAGAAGAGTTAAATCTTATAGTGATCCGTTATTGATAGAAAATATTACTGTAAAAGAAGATAATGATAAAGCTCCTAATTTCACCATCACTTCTTTGAATGGACCTTTCACACTGATAGAAGCTAAGGTTCATGATACGGACGCTTTGAATATGGCAATTATTAACGTATTACTACGTCCTACTGTTAGTGGAATAGATGATGCATTGCTTGCTGGACTATTGATCAATATAAAAACGTCTTTGGCTTATACGCAGGAATCGAATCAGAGATATACTACGAAATATGATTTGTTGAATCTTAAATTGACCGATTCGTCTCCACAAGATGAAGGTGAGACTATTAATATAGAAACTGCATTATCAGAAGTTTTAGATGCTGACAAACTTACTACAGCAATTTTAGGCGATGGTATATTGTCGGGCGTACTTTCTGGTTTGCTCGGTGGAGTAGATGATTTAGAGAAGTCATTATTAGGACCTCTTCAGTCAAGCCTGTTGGAGAATCTGGATTTAAGATTGCCGAATATAGCCATAGGAAATATCAGCCTTGACGGTCGTTGGGATGTAACCAGACAAGACGATAATACCATAGTTGAAACAGAGATTGGCGGGTATAAGAATTAATAAGTGTACTTATGTGGAACAAAATGAAATATTTGGCAGGCATCGCCCTGATGCTTCTTTCTGCCTGCAGTGATTCTTCGTCGCCCGATGCAGAGGGGCAGAGTGGAAAGCCTCAGCAGCAGACGTTTTCGGTTGCGGTAGAAAGTGTGGGCGAGCTTTTTGAAGGTGGAGAGGGAGTGAATCCGGCTGCTGTGGTGTCACGCCGTCCTATCTCGAGTGTTACGCCTACGCAGACGTTCGACAAGCTCAGTATACTGATTGTGGAGTATCAGAGTCCGGCAAAGGTGGTGTATAAAAAGACTATCGACAACTGGAGTAATCCGGACAACAAGGCAAGCATTCCTTGGAGTACGGAAGATGGAATGGGACGCTATGCCACGATTACGCTTACCGGCAGTGAGTGTCTGGAGGAAGGCAAGACTTACATGGCTTATGTGATAGGTTACCAAAGCGGTACGTATGGAGGCTATGAACCGTTCAAGGGTGTGGAGGTAGGCGATTCTTTTAACCATACAGAGGTGGCTACCGTACCCGATGATGGATATGCCGAAGAGGTGTTTGCCGGGGCGGAAATTTTCTGGGTGGAAAATGGCGTAATTCTTTCCAAACTGAGTGATGAGGCGGAAGCACAGCACGGTCTGATGGTGGCTCGCCGGCAGGTAGCGGGTACGTTTGGCTATTTTACCCGTGTGCCGGTGCAGGTAAATGGCAGTACGGTGGCGAAGCTTCGGCTGGTTGCTACCAAGCGTAATCAGACTGTTATCTTCGGAGGATTCAGAAGCGTGGACGATGATTTCGATTTTCATAAGGATAATGTGATAAACGGTATGAATCCGCGTACGGACTATGATTGTGCTTTGGCAGGATCGGCTGTAAATAATGCGTTTTCTGTGTACGAGATTGACCTGTGCAAGTGGTTCCCGGGAAATACGAAGAACGGGCTGCTGCCACTGGATATGAATGGCGACGGTTATCTGGACAGTGCCGATACGAACTGGCAGACCGACGAGGAGGCTTATCCTAAGGGCACGATTTCGCTGCCGAGGGGTACGGTGTTCGGCGACAGTTTCTGGATATCGGTGGTCATGACGCAGGAGGATGTGGATGCGGGTGTGCCTACTTTCCAGATGCAGATGCTTGATGCAGACGGAAAAGTGATAAAGTACTGGGATGTCATTTTACGTAATTACGAAACGGCTGGTGAGAACCGTACGCTGGTGTCGCTGCCCGATGGAGAGAACGGACGTACCGTGATTACCGAACTTGACAATATTGATACGGAAACATGTTTCAGTATTGTGCGTAACCGCTTGTATACGATGGGAGAGAAAAATCAGTCGCAGAACTATGGTGAGGATGAGCCTATTGACTTGAGTACGGCCGGAGTGCTCGTGCTCGATGCTCGTCACGAGTGGCAGATTATGAATTCCATTATTTTCAATTGATTATTTCTTTTCAACTTTTTTCATAAAAAGAGAATGTACCCGTACTTGCTTGCAAGGTGGGTACATTTTTTATGTGTAGGTGGCTCGGTTCTTAGAATGGATATCCGATTGCAAAATGAATACCCATGCCGTCTTTGAACCGGGGAATGTTGTAATACTTGGAGATACCCGTTTCGTAAGGTACGTGAAGGGCGATTCCCCAGTCGAGGCGGAGCACGAGGAATGACAGGTCGTAGCGGATACCCAAACCGGTGCCTAGTGCAATGCTATCTAAGAATTTGTTGAAGCTGAATTCGGCATCCAGACGGGCTTCATCCTTGCGCATCAGCCATACGTTGCCGGCATCCAGAAAGACGGCTCCGTTCAGGTTGCCGCCGAACAAGCTCGACAAGATACGGAAACGGTACTCCAGATTGGCTTCCAGTTTAATGTCACCTGTTTCGTCGACGTACGAATAGGTGGAACTTTCTGCCGGATGAAAGCGACCCGGACCGATGGAACGTACCGTAAAAGCACGAATGCTGTTGGCACCTCCTACGTAGAACTGTTCGCTGTAGGGAGCGATGGTCTTGTTTCCGTACGACCAAATAACTCCTGCCATGAAGCGGGCTGCAATCTGCTGTTTGTCGCTGATGTAATACAACGGGCGTATCTCGCTTGAGATTTTCAGAAACTGTGCAAAAGGAGTCCCTAAAAATTTCTTATCTTTTTCTTTTAGGCTTCGTCCGAAGGCTGCATAAATAAGGGAGGTGACGTTTCCTGCCGAGGTAAAGGAGTTTTCCCACCATAGGTGCATCCGGCGCTGCTGCCAGGAGTTGTCGTAGGTAAAGGTATAGGTCACCGATGGGATGAACTGGTCGTCCAGACTGTGGAACAGCATCGGGTTGGCTTCTGCTATGGAGTCGAAGGCTGCCGTGCGGTGTTGCAGGTGGTTGAATGCCAGATGAAGCGGTGTGACTGTGTGCTTCATGCTGCGTGAGGGCTGGAAGCTGTACGCTACGCTTCCGCCGAAGGAAAGCATCTTGAAGTAACGGGCACGATTCACTTGTTCGGCATAAATCTTAAAGTTGGTTTGCGAAGGGAAACGGAAAGGGTCGATACGGTTACGTACCCACGGCAGTACGAGGCGGGGAAACTCCAGCGACAATGCCGCTCCCAGTTCATAGGAGTTCATGACCGACTTGTCGCCGTCTACGGTAGAACTCGTTTGCCATTCATACGAACCCTTCAGCTCGAGGTTAAGCGAGGCTCCCATGCCGCGGAAGTTCTTGCGCGAGAGATTGAAAATGGCTCCCGGTCCGGTCTGTTTGGTACTTTTGGTCGTGACGTTCAGTTCCAGTTCACTATTATAGGGCAGGTCGAACATGGCATTTACCCGTATGTCGAGGGTATCTTTTTCGGCTCCGCTACGGGGAGTGTATTGAAAGTCACTGAACTTGAATACGTCCAGTCGTGCCAGTGCTTCTTGCGTATAGTTCTGCCGGGTTTGTGAATAGACTTCTCCTTTGCGGTATAGGAAACGCTTGCGAAGTACGCCGTACCGGATGCCGGGTTTCTTGCCGGAATAATAAACCGTAAAGTTGCGTCGTTTCAGCGAATCGGTGGGCTGTTCGCCGTTGTAGCCGGTAAGATACACCGAGGTGTGTCCGATGTAATAGGTGCGGAGTGCTTCTTCGGGTATACTCTGTCGTGGTACAATCTTCATACTGACGTAGCCTTTGCGCATGATGGTGTCGGCCAGAAACGTCAGAAATTCGTTTCTGGCATAGTAATATCCGTTGTCTCGCAGCAGGTCTATCAGGCGTTGGCGCTCCTGATTCAGCACGGTCACGTCGAAGTTGTCGCCGCTGCGTACCAGACGTTCATCGAAGTGGGCGCGGATCAGACTGTCGGTACGTGGCCGGAAGCCTTCGTAGATGAGAGTATCGATATAGTAGGGCTTACCCATGTCGATATCGTAGCTCAGTTTTACGGCACGGGGATTGCGCGTGCTGTCTACACGGTAGGTTACCTTGCCGTCAAAATAACCGTAGTCGTGCAGCAGGTTGGTTGCTACCTTGATACGAGTTTCAGGATTGACGGTAGAAACGTATACGGGATCGGAGGCCAGTTTTTTGAATACCCAATGGCCAAATCCTTTTTCATATCGCTCGAAGCGGTTGTATATCCATAGTCCGAAGGGGATCGGAAAGCGTATGTTGGGATTGATTGTAATGGCATAGTTGGGGGCGATGCTGATTGCACCTTCCACTTCTGCCAGCGCGTTTTGTCCTGCCTTGCTTTTGTCTTCGTTGTTGATGGTTACCTTTTTCAATCCTAAATACAATGTTTCCCCTTCAGGCAAATGCTTGGTAGTAGAGCATGACGCTGAGAGTAACGTTACCAGCAGAATGGCTATATAATATATGTTCTGTCTTTTCATGAATCTGTTTTTATGTGTCTAAAAAATCAGTTGGCTGTTTCTTGTTCCGGCTGCTTCTTCTTTCGCGAGCGGAAGATGAAGAGCTCACCCAGTTTGCTTACTTTCTTTCTCAGTACAATACCGGCACCGGTTTCTATCACTTCGCCGTCGAGAATGCTTTCGTAATTCTTGTCGTGGAAAATCTTGATGTAGCGTGTTCCACTATTGTCGAGGCGGTATTCCAGCGATATATTATCGATAAATGATTCATCTTGCTGCTGTACGTCGTTTCCGGTAGAAATTTTTCCGCCGATAATTACCTGGAAGCGGTTGTTCCAGAAACGTTTGGCAAACTGGAAGTTGTAGTCGGTACGGGTATTTCCTGTACCGCTTTCGTCCGTCGTTTCCATACCGAAATTGATATCGATACTTTTCAGTGCGCTTCCCGCCACTTTGTTGATTTCGCTTTGCAGGAAAGAGTTCAGCATACTGTTGGTATCGAATCCTTTCGTTCCGGCACTGCTGTCGCCCATGTATACGCCGGTAACCAGCATGGTGACTGCCAACTTGTTCTTTTCCTCTGCCGACTTTGATGCCAGTTCATTCTGCATGGCTCCGTCGTCGGGGGCCTCGAGGGTAAAGGTGAATCCTAGATTCTCCAAGCGGTTAGTCAGATTAACACCCACATTGAAGTTGACCATGCGTGAACTTTCTCCGTCGGACGAAACCGAGGCACGTACCCGTTCGGCTGCCTTGATGTTCAGGTTGGGGTTCATCAAGTTACCGGTCCATTCTATGTAGCTTCCGTCTTGTATGTAGAAGGTTTTCAGCGGGATAATAGGCATTTCGTATTTCATTTCTCCGCTCATCAGCGAGTATCGTCCGTTCAGCAGCATGTTGCCGTCGGGTTGATACTGGAACGAGAGGTCGCCTCCACCTTCCAGCAGCATGTAGTTGCTGCCGTTGTCGTTCAGGTCGACACGTGCCTGTACGGCTTCATCAATGTGGAGTGTCATCAAGATATCCATTCCTCCCAGCGACATAACCGGCATGTTGGGCTTCTCTATATGGGTGGTATCGCTGAAGTCGACAAACGTTACGGTTTCGTTCAGGCGGTCTTCCACGGTGAGCGGTGAATCTTTCAGCACATAGGTGAAATCACTGTTGCCTAGTATGTTCATGTTTCCGCGCATGGTCAGGGCATCTGGTCTTCCTTTCAGCATGGCGTTGACATCGACATACAGTTTGCCGTGAACCAGCGATTCCTTGGTGCGCTTGGCATTGATCAGTTCGAAATTGTGTGCCTGCATCTTCAGGTTGATATCCATGGCAGCCATGTCGGTCATATCGACATATCCGTCGATGCTGAACGGCGTTTTTCCCTTGGTGAAGATATTGAAGCGTTCGAATATCAACCGGCTGTTTTCTATCTTCAGCGGGCGGTCATCGAAACGAAGGTTCAGCGAAGCCTGCGGTATGTTTACGATGACGCTATCCATTCCCAATTGTCCGTTTAATACGGGTTGCGACGTAGAGCCTTCTACGGAAATGGCTCCGTCGAGGTCGCCTTGCAGCTTTGCCATATTGTCGGGGATAAATGCATTGGCTATCTTCAGCGGCAGGTGATGCAGGTTCACGTCGGCAGTGATATGGTCTTTGTCGTTTTTGTCCGAAGCCGACAGATAACTTCCGTTCATGCTCATGATTTCTTCTCCGTTCAGCATGACAAAACCGTCGATGCTGTGCTCTCCCGTTTCCTTAGGAAGATAGACGGCGCTCATTTCCCAGTTGCCCAATGGCTGCTTGTTGTAGGCCAGATTGTTGATACTTATATCGGTAGCCACTTGCGTACTGGCTTCGGTCTGTATATAATGGGCTTCTGCATTGATGAACCCGGCTATGTCGGGCATGTAAGGGATAATGCGCCGGAATTCAGCTATGTTTATCTGGTTGAGTCCTAACGTAATATCTTGTTGAGCGAGAGAATCGGGGGTAGAGTACAGCGACAGTCCCGAATGGTTCTCGTCGTATATCTTTACGTCGGCATGGATGCGTCCCTGGTCGCTCAGGTAAATGTAATTGTCGGGGTTTACCTTGAACGGCCGGTATACCAGTGTGGGGTTGTCGGGAGTAATGTGCATGCTGATTCCGTTGGGACGTAGCTGGGCTTGCAGACCGAGGTCTACGCCTGTTTCTCCTTTCCCGTTTAGATAACCGATTAGCATCTGTGCGTCGGTAGAACCTATGTAACCGTTCAGAGAGATATTGAATGCTTCCTGACGCTTGCTGGCAAGTGCCTTTACACCGCTGTTGAACTGTAGGCGAGCAGAATCCTGTGAGGCTCTGAAGTAAATAGTGTCCAGTTGCAGACTGTCAGTATGCAGGCCAAACAAGTCGATAGAACCGTCCAGTCCTTGTTCGGGTGACATGCTGAAGTTTGCTTTCAGGCGGTTATAACTGATGTGCTGTGCTGCCAGAAAATTGGCAACCGGATTGTCGGAACCGGAGAATATCTTCAGCTGGGCTGTCGGCATTATCTCCTTGAGCAGTTGCTGGTTGATATGTTTCTTTTTCCACTGGGCACTGAATTCTTGTGCTATGCGGTCGGTTTTGTTCATGAATTTTTCAAGACTGTTCGCTGTTCGGAACAGGAATGTAAGGTCACCGGCATTCACATATCCTCGTACCGAGTCGGGCGCCATGTTGAATCCCGCATGCAGGTCCTTGGTCTTGAATGTCCGTTCCGCCGTGGCCAGCTGGATTCCGCTGATGGTTGTCCGTGCACTGTGCCGCTGTTTCATGTCGGTCTGTGCATGAACTTCAATGTTCATGGACGAGCGGAACGGCGTATTCATCAGCGCCAGTTCCTGCCAGTCCAGCAACCGGATGCTAGTATTGAGATCGGCTTTTACCAGATTGGGATGCAACAGTGCCTGCAATTCCGCCGATACGTCGAGCGCACGGTTGTTGATGTTCAGCAGTGCCGAAGCCTGAGAGCGTTGCAGTCCTGCCGTCAGTGTCACTCCCGAGAATACGAGTGACCCGTATCGGAAGTGAGAAACTTCGGTTTTTAGCATTGCTCTTGTACGCGGAGAGAAAAAGTCCATGCCTTCGCCTTCAGCATGAATGGTAGCCGAAAGTCCGAAGATGGAGTCATGAGGCATGAAACGGTGCAGGTTGAGGCTGTCTACGTTCAGGTCGAACAGATAGGCTTCCTTCTGCATGTCGTAGTCTGCTTTGACAGATACGTTAGCCTTCCTGCCTGGCAGGAATTGTAAGTCGGCTCCCAGTTTGCTTCCGTTGATTCGCGCTTCTCCGTTCAACTTCATGCCGTGAGGCAGCACGATACCTTCCATCATGGTTTCAACGAAAGCCAGATTGCCCGTTTCTACTTTCAGGTTGACCGAACCATTCCGGCGTATGCTGTCCAGTGGCAGAGAAATTTTTCCCGACGCCTGTGCCTTGAGTGCTCCCTGAATGTTTGCCGAGAGTGTAGTGAGGCGTATCTCTTTCAGGTTGCCGTCTACTCCTGCCCGTATTTGTAGGGGAGCAGCCGGATATTTCTGGATGAACGCTTCAGGCATGCCGGTAACGACCTTCAACAAGTCGTTCTTGCCGATGTCTGCCATGAGGCGGGCGTTGATTTGTCCGTCCTTATCGGCATGCGTAGCATCCCAGTCCATAGAGGCGTTAAACTCGATGAACGAGTCGGGAGTCTTTATCTGGAGCGAGGGTACCTTGAGGGTTTTCGCGTCGGAGATTAGTTTACCTTGCGTTGAGGTAATTTCCAGTCCGGAACGTTCCTTCAGGTTGAAGTCTTTGATATTGGCATAGATATCCTCCCCGGCATAATATACCGAGTCTAGACGTAGGTTAATGTCGGTGATGGCGATATGTGCTACGTCCAGTCCCTGTGCGGGAGCAAGCGTATTAGTATTGATGGAAGCCGTACCTTTGTTCAGATTGAGTGTCTGGGCAGAGTATGCCGATTTATGCAAGTCTACCAGTCCGTTGCGCAGTGACAGCTTTCCGATGGACGCTGACATGTCGAGGGAGTCTAAAGGCATCTGCATGGCAAACGATACATTTTCCAAATCGACATTTTTCAGCTGTATTTTCCAGTACAGCGGTGCCGAGCTGGTCGTGTCGGCAGCAGTCGTATCTGCCATGCATACCGATAGGTGTGTATCTTTCAGCGACAGTGTATTGACAATGGCAGTTTCCGGGTCGAGGTCTACTCCGTGAGAGGAAACGAAGAGTTCTCCCAGATTTCCTTTCAGGGTGAGACCCTCAATCAGGTTTGCTGTATTGACCGAAGCCTTGGTAAGTTGCAGTCCGTCCAGCTCTACTTTCTTCCGTAGGAGCGGCATGAGCTGTACCTTGGCAGTCAGCCGTTCGGCATTCAGAATTGTGTCCTGCTTGTCGACTACAACCGTATGGTTGACTACCAGGTCTAAGGGGAAGGAGAGCGAAATCCGTCCGATGGAAATTTGCATTCCTGTGGCCTCGGAAGCATAACGGGTAGCCGTATTCACCAGAAAGTTCTGGATAGGAGGAATGTATATCAAAATGCATAGTAGTATAAATAGTATGAACGGTGATGCGACAGCAATCCCAGTCCATCGTAAATACTTTTTCATAGGCTAAATAAAGCGTATAGTTTATTGCGAATTTATATAAAATAACCGAAACAACATTCATTTTGTTCTATAACAATTTAGCGCCATTTATATAAATTCTTTACCTTTGCGGTATAACTTAATTTAAAGACATATTATGAAACCAACTTTATTTGTCCTGGCAGCAGGAATGGGAAGCCGTTACGGAGGTTTGAAGCAGCTTGACGGCGTGGGACCTAACGGTGAAACAATCATGGATTATTCTATTTTCGACGCTATCCGTGGCGGATTTGGAAAAATCGTATTTGTAATCAGAAAGGATTTTGAAGAGGATTTCCGTAAGAAAATCATCAGCAAGTACGAAAATCATATTCCGGTGGAAGTAGTTTTCCAGAGCATCGACAAGTTGCCCGAAGGATTCACTTGCCCGGCAGAGCGTACAAAGCCATGGGGTACCAATCATGCTGTGCTGATGGGTAAAGATGTGATTCGTGAACCTTTTGCTGTTATCAATGCCGACGACTTCTACGGACGCGACAGTTTCGCCGTTATCGGCAAATATCTGTCTGAACTGCCCGAAGGAGCCAAGAATACATACTGCATGGTAGGATTCCGTGTAGGTAATACGTTGAGCGATAGTGGTACAGTAGCTCGCGGTATCTGCTCTACCGATGAACACAGACACCTGACTACGGTAGTTGAACGTACTGAAATCATGCGTATCAACGGCGTTGTTTCTTATAAGGACGAGAACGGTGAATGGGTAGGCATCGAAGATAATACACCGGTTTCTATGAATATGTGGGGCTTTACTCCCGACTATTTCAAGTATTCTGAAGATTATTTCGTAGACTTCCTGAAAGAGAATATTGACAAGCCGAAAGCTGAATATTATATTCCGCTCATGGTGAACAAGTTGATCAACGAAGGTACTGCCACAGTAGAAGTACTTGATACGACTTCTCGTTGGTTCGGTGTGACTTATGCTGCCGACCGTCAGGGAGTTGTAGATAAGCTGAAAGCACTTGCCGACTCTGGGGAATATCCGAGCAAGTTGTTCTGATAAGTGAAAAATTCCTTTGTGCTGAAGGATGGATTTTACCGTTCTGTTCAGCATAAAGGAATTTTTTTATTGCATTTTAAAAGATTATTCGTGATTTTGCGAACGATAAGAAACGATGGAAGAGAAAAAGGATTATACAGCCACACAAGAGCAGTTGGCAAGATTTGCCAAAGCTTTGGGACATCCGGCACGGATTGCTATCCTGCATTTTCTTGCCCGGCAGGAAACATGCTATTTTGGTGATATTCATGAGGAATTGCCTATTGCCAAGGCTACCGTATCTCAACATTTAAAGGAGCTGAAGGATGCGGGACTTATACAAGGTGAGGTGGAAACTCCGAAGGTGAAGTACTGTATAAACCGTGAAAACTGGAAACTGGCCAGCGGGCTTTTTCAGGAGTTTTTCGGGCAGTGTGTGGAGAAAACGAAAAAGTGCTGTAAATAATAATGGCCTTTTTTGATTGTGATGTCATAGCTTTGTGAATTAACACTAAATTTAGTGCTTTAGAAATTAAAGCTTTAGGAACAGAATGTCTCTCGAGGAAGCCGGAATATCCACTTCCAAAGGAGGTGGTAGGGCTTTCACTTTCCGAGGCAAAAGTGATTCAGTAGAAACTTCAGGCGACTGATCAGGTGACATAATCCCAAAATGCTGAATAAAATACCTACCTGATAGTGTAATAGGCCCCAATGTATATCTGCGGGACCTTTTTGCAATATGAGAATAATGGCAGTGACGATTGTCAGCAAGTAGGCAGGCCACCGATAGTCCCATTGTGATATGTCGATAATGGCAAGAGATACATGCAGATTCAATGCCTGAGAGCGGTTACTGGGGAGCGACTGGTTGTCGGACAGGATGGCAAACAATGATTTCAGCTTTTTCTGTTGTTGGGGAGATAAGCAGATGAGTTGCGATGTCAGGGTATATTGTTCGAAAGCCCTTTGAGAGGTTTCTTCCACAAAAGCGCTGTCTATCATGAGCAGGTACGCCGACAGCTGGTCAGAGTGTGTAAAACAGTGTACTTGTCCGGGCAAGACCAGAGCCGTTTTGTTCACCGCCAGTTCATAGTCCTTGAAGTCGATGCGGATATTGCAAGTCCCCGATTCAATAAATCCGAATATATAATAATCGTCTTGATGTACATAGTTGACCGGTGTTTCTCGTATGTTGTCCGGAGAGAATAGCCGCAGGCGTATTCCTGTTTCAGAAATGTCGGAAACTCTATGTCTGGGCAGTCTGGTCATTAAAACACTGTTTTATGAAATTATTATTGGTTATTTGATAAGCATCACAATGCTTCCGCAGGTAATCAGGAGAGCACCTATTACCACCCGCAGGCTGACTGGTTCGCGCAGGAACAAGAACGACAGGCAGATGGTCATGACCACGCTGAGCTTGTCTATCGGAGCCACACGCGACACATCTCCGGTTTGCAGTGCCTTGAAATAAAACAGCCACGACAATCCCGTTGCTATTCCCGAGAGGATGAGGAATATCCACGTATGTTCACTTACTTGTCTGATGCCCGCGGTTTCCCGGCTGCAGAAAACGATTCCCCACGTAATACATAAGATTATTGTGGTGCGGATAGCTGTGGCAAGATCTGAATTGATGTCTTTTACGCCTATCTTGGCAAAGATAGCTGTCAGTGCGGCAAAAAACGCCGACAGCAGTGCATAATATTTCCACATAATCGGTCGAATTTCTTAAAGTACGGGCAAAGTTATTGCTTTATGCCGGAAAGTGGTTGAATGAATTGAAAAAATATCAATTCGTTCAACCACTTTCCAGCATAAAGCTGAAGCCATGTAAAAGCATCCTGAGAGCAAGTAATAATGCCTCCAGTGTCATATTTATTACACGAAGTTTTGTAATAAAATGTTTTTTTTGCAAAAAATATATCATTATGGTGTTATCCAAACGACAGAAAATTATAACGGCGCTTGTAGCTGGCTTCATGGTAGGTGGAGGATTGTATTTCCTCTATCTGTTGAGAGCACATACCTATCTGACGGACGAACCTTCGGCTTGTGTGAACTGCCACATCATGTCACCTTATTATGCTACTTGGATGCATAGCTCGCACGGGCGGGATGCAACGTGTAATGATTGTCATGTGCCACACGAGAATTTTGTCAGAAAGTGGACTTTTAAGGGAATGGATGGAATGAAACACGTGGCAGCTTTTCTTACAAGCTCGGAGCCGCAAGTGATTCAGGCGCATCCGGCAAGTTCGCAGGTGATTATGAATAATTGTATCCGCTGCCACCAGCAGCTGAATACAGAGTTTGTAAAGACCGGACGCATTGATTACATGATGTCGGAAGTAGGAAAAGGCAAGGCCTGCTGGGATTGTCACCGAGATGTTCCGCATGGAGGCAAGAACAGCCTTTCGTCTACTCCGGGAGCCATCACTCCCTATCCGGATTCTCCTTTACCGGAATGGTTGAGAAAAATGAAAAAGTAAAACAATCAAAAACTGAAATATATGAACAATCGTTTTAAATCTTGGCATGGATGGCTGTTGTTTGGAATATCAATGGTCGTTGTATTTTGTTTGGGACTTGCCGTATCTGCTTTGTCGGAACGTAGGGCAGAGGTTGTGAGCATCTTCAATAACAGAAAGAATCCGATGAAAGGTATTGTTGCTCAGAATGAAAAGTTTCAGGGTGATTTTCCACGGGAATATCAGACGTGGACCGAAACGGCACGTACAGACTTCCAGAGTGAGTTTAATGGCAATGTTCAGGTAGATGTGCTCGAGCAGCGTCCGGAAATGGTCATTTTGTGGGCCGGTTATGCTTTTTCGAAAGATTATGCTACCCCTCGCGGTCATATGCATGCCATTGAAGATATCCGGGCGACCCTCCGGACAGGAGCTCCCGAAGGTAGTCAGGACGGTCCGCAGCCGTCTACTTGCTGGACGTGTAAAAGTCCGGATGTACCTCGCATGATGCAGGAAATAGGGGTAGATTCATTCTATAACAATAAATGGGCTGCATTTGGAAGTGAGATTGTCAATCCAATCGGATGTTCAGACTGCCACGACTCGGAAACGATGGATCTTCATATCAGTCGTCCGGCACTTATCGAGGCGTTTGCCCGTCAGGGAAAGGATATTGCCAAGGCTACTCCTCAAGAAATGCGTTCGCTGGTCTGCGCACAGTGTCATGTAGAATATTATTTTAAGGGCGATGGAAAATACCTTACTTTCCCCTGGGATAAAGGCATGACCGTAGAAAACATCGAACAGTATTATGATGAAGCGAATTTTTCTGATTATACCCATGCGTTGAGCCGTGCGCCAATCATCAAGGCGCAGCATCCCGACTATGAGATTTCTCAGATGGGCATTCACGGACAGCGTGGAGTATCGTGTGCCGATTGTCATATGCCTTATAAGAGTGAGGGAGGCGTAAAATTCAGCGATCATCATGTTCAGAGCCCTCTGGCTATGATCGATCGTACCTGTCAGGTGTGTCATCGTGAAAGTGAAGAGACCCTGCGGAACAATGTATACGAACGCCAGCGTAAGGCCAACGAGATACGCAATCGTCTGGAAAAAGAACTGGCTGCGGCACACATTGAGGCTAAGTTTGCATGGGATAAGGGAGCAACGGACGGCGAAATGAAGACGGCTCTGCAATTGCTGCGTCAGGCACAGTGGCGCTGGGACTTTGCCGTGGCTTCTCATGGAGCATCCTTCCATGCGCCTCAGGAAATACAGCGGATTTTGTCGCATGGACTGGATCGTGCTTTACAGGCACGGCTTTCTATCTCTAAGGTGCTGGCAAAGCATGGATATACTGATGATGTGCCGATGCCGGATATTACGACCAAAGAAAAAGCGCAAAAGTATATAGGACTGGATATTCCGGCTGAAAAGGCGGCGAAAAAACGCTTTCTGGAGAATACTGTACCCGAATGGTTGAAACAGGCTAAATCGAACGGACGTATTATTTAAGTTGTATGTGGAAAAGAACGTGGGGAATAAGTGAAGGTATCATGATCTGTGGAGGACTGGTCTTCATCGGTCTGATCCTTCATCTTTGTACGGGCGGACTGAACTGGGGCAGTTTTGCGTGGCCGCTAAATGTGTATCTGGCAATTGTATATGTAGCGGTTTTGGTCATTTTGTACCTTGTCCGGAGTAAGGTTTATTTTGTTCGCTGGGCTATGTCTTATCAGGCTGCTATTCCGTCTTTGATTTTTGTGGTATTTCTTACGTTCATTATGGGAATTACCAAGCAGGTTCCTGCCTCTGTCCCTCGTGAAGATGTCCCTTTGTTTGGCCGGATGCTTTCGTTCTGGCCGTTTGTCCTGGTGTATTTCTGGATGACTACGATTGTGGGACTGGTGTCTGTGCGGTATTTGTTTTCGTTCAAGCTGAGCAAGATTCCTTTTTTGTGCGATCACCTGGGACTGTTTGTAGCGTTGGTGGCCGGAACGCTGGGAAGTGCAGACATGCAGCGCCTCACCATGAATACACGGGTGGGGCAGGTGGAGTGGCGTGCGCTCGATGCCGACGGAAATCTGCATGAACTGCCTTTGGCGATTGAACTTAAGAATTTCAGTATCGACGAATATCCTCCGAAGCTGATGTTGATAGACAATGCAACGGGGAAGGCTTTGCCGGAAAGGGCTCCGGAACATTTGATGCTGGAGGAAGGTGTGCTGGCGGGCAGCTTGTCGGGCTGGCGTATCGAGGTACTGGATAAAATAGATATGGCTGCATCTGTTCCTGGAAAGGACAGCGTAAGATATGTTGAATGGGCCACTACCGGTGCTACCAGTGCCGTAAAAGTCAGGGCTTTTTCTCCTGATGGAAAGCGGACGGTCGGTGGGTGGGTAAGCTGTGGAAGCTTCCTGTTCCCGTATCAGGCTTTGCGCTTGGATAGTGCTTGCAGTCTGGTGATGCCCGATAGAGAGCCGCAGCGATTCTTCTCGGATGTGGTGTTCTATACCAAGAGCGGAAAGATCGTCGAGAAAACCATAGAGGTCAACAAACCAGCTACGATTGAAGGCTGGGATGTGTATCAGTTGAGCTATGACGAAGGGAAAGGACGCTGGAGCGATGTTTCTGTTTTCGAACTGGTTTCCGACCCGTGGCTTCCTGTAGTGTACGCCGGTATCATACTGATGATGGTGGGAGCCGTATGTATGTTTGTAATGGCTCAAAAAACGAAAAAGGAGGATTTATGATAAGCTGGGACTATTTTATCTATTTTGCAATCGTATCTGTCTTGTTCTGGATAATCGGCTCGTGGAGAGCCTTCAAGGGAAAGCATGTGCAGGCTTGTACGTTGACGATAGCCGGGCTGGTGGTGTTTGGAATCTTCATCGGGCTGCTGTGGCTTTCGCTGGAACGTCCTCCGCTCAGGACCATGGGAGAAACTCGTCTGTGGTATTCTTTCTTCTTGCCACTGGCCGGGTTGATTACCTATGTCCGGTGGAGATACAAATGGATATTGGGCTTTAGCTCCATCTTGTCTGTAGTATTTATTTGTGTCAACATCCTGAAGCCGGAAATTCACAATAAGGCGCTTATGCCTGCCTTGCAGAGTCCTTGGTTTGCCCCTCATGTGATTATTTATATGTTTGCTTATGCCATGCTGGGAGCTGCTGCTATCATGGGAGTGTATCTTTTATGGGTAAAGAAGAAACAGACTGGGAAAAAGGAAATGGCGATGTGCGACAATCTGGTTTATGTAGGACTGGCATTCATGACGCTGGGAATGCTTACCGGAGCTTTATGGGCTAAAGAGGCATGGGGACATTACTGGTCGTGGGACCCGAAGGAAACCTGGGCGGCGGTTACCTGGTTTTCTTATCTTGCTTACATTCACATGCGGATAGGCTTCCGCCACAGGCAGCGGATGGCCTTGTATATGCTGTTAGTGTCGTTTGTATTTCTGCAAATGTGCTGGTGGGGAATCAATTACCTGCCTGCTGCACAGGGAAGCAGTATACATACTTATAATATAAACTGATAAAATCTCACTGCTATGAAAAAGAAAGATTCACTGGCTTTTGCCGTATTTTTGTTGTTGGGAAATATTGCTATGTCGAGTGCTCAGGAGAATACCGGCGATCAGGATCGTTTTTTTATCTCAGCGCAACTCCGTTCCCGGGGCGAGTACCGCAACGGTGCGTTGATACCGCGGAATGAAGGAGAGAGTCCGGCCGGATTCATTAATGAACGTGCCCGACTGACATTGGGGTATGAACGTAAGAAGCTTTCCTTGCGATTTTCGGCACAGCATGTAGGAGTGTGGGGACAGGATGCGCTGGTCGACAAGAACGGGCGTTTTATTTTGAACGAGGCATGGGCTGGACTGGAGCTGAGTGACTCCTGGCTGGTTCAGTTGGGAAGGCAGGCGTTGGTTTATGACGACGAACGTATTTTAGGAGGGCTGGACTGGAATGTGGCAGGGCGCTATCATGATGCGTTAAAGATTGTGTTCCACAAAAACGGGCATCAGCTTCATGGAATATTTGCTTTCAATCAAAATGATGAGTATGTATCGGGAGGTACGTTTTACGATAGCAGCAAGACCAAGCTGTATAAAAATATGCAGACCTTGTGGTACCACTATGATTTTGACACTACTCCGCTAGGAATTTCTGTTCTTGCCATGAATCTGGGTCAGGAAGGCGGGGATGCTGCTACCCGGACATCGGATACCCAATATATGCAGACCGTGGGAACACATCTCAAGTTCAATCCCGGCTCGTGGGATTTTTCGGGCAGCTTTTATTATCAGACGGGCAAGAATGCTTCGGCACGATCTGTTTCTGCTTACATGGGAAGCATACGTGCTTTATATCATATCAATAAAACCTGGTCGGTCAATGCAGGTACCGATTATCTGAGTGGAAGCAAAAGCTCCGACGGAACCTACAAGGCTTTCAATCCTTTATACGGAACTCATCATAAGTTTTACGGAGCAATGGATTATTTTTATGCGTCCGATTTTAGAAACGGTTATGCTCCCGGGCTTTCGGACACGCAGGTGGGGATCGGCTATAAGGCTTCCGCTGCTGTTTCCATGGGACTGAATTATCACTATTTTGCTACAGGCGTTAAATTGGACGGAATGAAACGTTCGCTGGGTTCTGAGTTCGACTACCAGTTGGATTGGAAAATCATGAAGGATGTTTCATTGTCTGTAGGGTATTCTGTCATGTTGGGCACTTCCACTATGGATGTCGTGAAAGGTGGCGACCATCGCAGCTGGCAGGACTGGGGATGGGTTTCACTCAACATCAATCCACAAATATTTGTGAAATAATATTGTTTGCTTTTTACAGAGGAGGATGTGCCAAAACAACATGCTGGTTTGGCACATCCTTTTATTCGAAGAGGCAATAATTATACAGGTTGCGTATCATTTTCAGGTTGAGCTCAATGTGGTTGTTTCCCTTTCTGCGGATGATACCTTCCTTTTCCATTTTGTTGAACTCCGTCGATAAGGCCGGACGGGTTACGTTCAGATATTCGGCCAGCTGAGTGATGGTATGCGTTATTTTTATGGTAGAAGAATCTTTTTTCAGCTTTTTGATGAGATATACCAGCACTCTTTCACGAATCGTTTTTCTGGAAAGAACATCCAGCCTGCTCGTCGTACAGGCATTGCAGTTTCCAGATATACAGAAAAAACTTTTCAGCATCTCGGGATACTTGCTTAGCAGTTCGAAGGTAGAATCCTTGGTAGCAGTCAGCAGGACAGACTTGTTCAGGGTCTTGAACGTAGCAGGAAAACGATTGTCCCTTTGAAACAGATGCGGAGTGGCAAAAGTGCGTGGAGCTTCTATATGCTCTATCAGTACTTCGTTTCCGTTGGCATCGATGATGTTCACTTCCAGAATTCCTTCCAGCAAGATATACAGGTAGCAGCAAGTGCTGCCTTGTTCGATAATGATTGTATCCTTGTCTATCTCATACAGTTTGAAATGTAATTTTCTGATGATTTCACATTTTAAGTTAACCGGTAAGTCTTTGAATAAGGGGATAGATAATAACTTGCTTTCATAATAATCGTTATATGGTATGCTTTTCATGTTTTTAGATTTATATTGTCATACAAATATAGCGGTTTTAGTGGTCATTGCCAATGAAATTGTGTCAAAATGAAGCTGATCGGGGAAATGGACTGAAGTGGAAATGTTTAAGTCATCCTTCAAAAACTTTGAACTATGCGATTGGATTCTTTACAATACTTCTTCAATCTTATACCCTTGCTGGAGTGCAAATCTTAGGACTTCTTGGAATTTAACACGACTTGTATCACTATCTCCACATTGGGTAGATACCGCGAATTCTATTCCATCTCTGCTTTTCAACAATTCTTTCTCAAACCAACGCTTATTTTTCATTGAATCGGTACTAAATTGTTTTTTCGATTGAATAACTTCCCAGCGCTCAATTGCTTTAGGCATTATTGTTTGCTCAAATTCCCAATAGTTCATTTCGGGGTGATCATTCACAAAACGCTTAATTACAGCAAAAGCCAATTCGTTTTTACAAAAATGTCCGTTACCATTCAAGGAAAAATATCTCCTCGCAGTAGGTGATTGTTGTTGGAGAGAAGCTGGGCGGCTATTTTGTTGTATTGTTACTTTCTGAAGAGGAGTCTGCTTAAGGTCCACACGGATATCGATTTGCTGCAATAAATCTTCTACCCAGTCTGCTGCATGTTCTTGCTCATACTTTTGTCGCAACATATCATAAATCCATATTCTTCCATTTTCAGAGGTCAGATATTTTAGTTCTTCTATCAACAGTTCTTGTTGGCGAAATTGTTCTATTCTTTCCTGACAAAATTCCAACAAACGTTCTTGCGAATAGTTTTCACGGCTGAATAGTTCAACGAATATCTTCCCGTCTTCCGAATTAGTTTTTAATGTCACATGAAACGCTTGTCGTGGGTTTTCATCCTTTGCTGCATCAAAATAAAAAACCTGAATATTTTCTCCTATATAAAGACCGATTTTAAGGTTCAACTGCTTCATGTAAGAAAACAACTGCATCCGTTCTCTTTCCTTTTGCACATGCTGAGGCTTTTTCAATTCAATAACAAATTGTGGCTTTTCATCTTTGTAGATTACAAAATCGGGACGCAAGGCATTAGCTGCTCCAATTTCAATTGTCATTTGTTCACGAATTTCATGTGCATAAAGTTTCCATCCCAGTAAACGTAAATCAAGGACGACCTGCTTTTGATATTCACTTTCAGAAACATTCCGATTTCGGCAGTTACACAAATCGGTACATATTTCATTCCATTTTTCCATTTATTCTATATTCATTAAGATTTCATTTCCGCAAAAATACAAAAACATAAGTCTGTCATTTAGTGATTTATTGGAAAATGATCCGTGATTCCAAATTTATGCTTAATCAACGAATCTCTCAGATTTTTACGTTGAGCCATTTTTACGTTGATCCGTATTCTGCTTCAATTTGCGGTATGGATAAAAAGAAAAACCGTTGATAATAATTGATTATCAACGGTTTTCATTGTTTTGCTTTTTGTTTGAGTGATCCGCTTGGGGCTCGAACCCAAGACCCCAACATTAAAAGTGTTGTGCTCTACCTGCTGAGCTAGCGAATCAAACCTGTTTTGCTATCATTTCCTGATTGCGAGTGCAAAGGTAGGTGTTTCTTTTTAAACTGCCAAATATTTTGGAATAAAATCTGAAAATAATATTTTGTTTAATTTGTATAATGTTGATTATCAGTAAACTATTTTATAGTGTTGAAGAAAAAGAATATTTAAGAACAAACTTAATAATCGTCAAAAGCTTAAGAAGGATTGTTTTATTCTTGTTTTTTTACTTACTTTTGGCAAAGTATTTGTATGATTTTAAGTGAATAGAAACACATAAAGATAGATTGTATGTATTGGATTTTATTTATTGGCATTGCCCTTATCAGTTATTGGGTGCAGTCGAACCTGCAAAGCAAATTTGATAGATATTCTCGTATGGCATTGAGTAATGGCATGACGGGCAGGGAGATTGCAGAAAAGATGCTTCGTGATAATGGCATTTATGATGTAAAAGTAACCAGCACTCCGGGAATGTTGACTGACCATTATAATCCGACAAACAAAACAGTCAACCTGAGTGAGGGAGTTTATAATACATGTAGTGTAGCGGCGGCTGCCGTTGCGGCTCACGAATGCGGACATGCCGTACAGCATGCCCGGGCGTATGCACCTTTGCAGATGCGTTCGGCATTGGTACCAGTGGTACAGTTCTCTTCTTCCATCGTACAGTGGGTTTTGTTGGCAGGTATGTTCATGATTCATTCGTTCCCGCAGCTGTTGCTCATCGGTATTTGTCTTTTTGCCATGACTACCTTGTTCAGCTTCATTACCTTGCCGGTAGAAATCGATGCAAGCCGTCGGGCACTGGTATGGTTGAGCGGGGCAGGGGTGACCAATGCTTCCAACCACCGTCAGGCACAAGATGCCCTGAAGTCGGCCGCCTATACATATGTAGTGGCAGCTTTAAGCTCGCTGGCTACACTGGTTTATTACATTACGATATTTACCAACCGTCGCGAGTAATCAGTATCGGAAAAAGATAGATAAAGCGCAAAGGCATGCAGTGAGTCCGAAGGACAGGTATGATGCTTTTGCGCTTTTTTATTTGGCTGTTGTAAGAAATATCTTCTTCTGTACCAGCTTCCAAATTCAAATATTTCATGTATTTTTGCAGCGGAATTTATAAATTTTGATTCATTATGGCTACAAAACCCAGTATACCCAAAGGAACAAGAGATTTTTCGCCGGTAGAAATGGCGAAACGTAACTATATATTCGATACCATCCGCGAAGTATTTTACCTGTACGGATTTCAGCAGATAGAAACTCCTTCGATGGAGAACCTGTCTACGCTGATGGGAAAATACGGTGAGGAAGGCGACAAGCTGCTGTTCAAGATACAGAACTCGGGAGATTATTTTTCGGGTCTGACTGATGAGGAATTGCTGAGCCGCAATGCTGCGAAGCTGGCAAGCAAGTTCTGCGAAAAGGGCTTGCGCTACGACCTAACAGTACCTTTTGCCCGTTACGTGGTGATGCACCGCGATGAAATCAGCTTCCCGTTCAAGCGTTTCCAGATACAGCCGGTATGGCGTGCCGACCGTCCGCAGAAAGGACGTTACCGTGAGTTTTATCAGTGTGATGCCGATGTAGTAGGAAGCAACTCGCTGCTGAACGAAGTGGAACTGGTACAGATGATTGATGCGGTATTCAATAAGTTTGGTATCCGCGTGTCTATCAAGATCAACAACCGTAAGATTCTGACAGGTATCGCCGAGATTATCGGAGAAGCAGATAAGATTGTCGACATTACGGTAGCCATCGACAAGCTGGACAAGATCGGTCTGGAGAATGTCAATGCCGAACTGGCATCGAAAGGTATTCCGCAGGAAGCCATCGACAAATTGCAGCCGATTATCTTGCTGAGCGGTTCGAACGAAGAGAAACTGGAAACACTGAAGTCGGTTCTGGCTGCCAGCGAAACCGGACTGAAGGGTGTGGAAGAAAGCGAATTCATCCTGAAGACCATCGCTACGCTGGGTATCAAGTCGGAAGTGGAACTGGATCTGACGCTGGCACGTGGATTGAACTACTATACCGGTGCCATTTTCGAAGTAAAGGCACTCGATGTTCAGATTGGTAGCATCAGCGGTGGTGGACGTTATGACAACTTGACAGGTGTATTCGGTATGGACGGTATGTCGGGAGTGGGTATTTCTTTCGGTGCCGACCGTATCTACGATGTGCTGAACCAGCTGGATTTGTATCCGAAGGATGCTGCACTGGGTACTCAGCTTTTGTTCGTCAACTTTGGTGAGGCTGAGGCTGCTTACGTACTCCCGATATTGGCAAAGGTTCGTGCGGCAGGTATCCGTGCCGAGATTTATCCGGACAGTACGAAGATGAAGAAACAGATGAGCTATGCCAATGCCAAGGCTATTCCTTTTGTCGCTATCGTAGGCGAAAACGAAATGAACGAGGGAAAAGTAACCTTGAAGAACATGGCAACGGGCGAACAAAGTCTGCTGGCTCCTGAAGAATTGATTGCTGCGATACGCTGATAATGAAATTTTTATTCTCTTTTTATATTCACCCTCTTTGCATCCAGCCGATGTGAAGGGGGTGAACTGTTTATAAGAAGTTCCACCTGTCAATTGCCCGAACAGATCGCATCCGATCGTGTAGGGCTGGGCTGTTTATAGGAAGTTCTGCCCGTGTCTGTCGGAATTTATCGGGATGTTTTTTTAGAATTTGTACAAAAGAAAAAAAATTTTGTACAAATATTTCGGGCTTTCTACTGAGGTTACTGCATAGATTTCTTGTTCTTTTACGGTAATTTCCCGTTCATGGCTTTTCTTTCCGCTGTATCCTGATATTGCGCAACACAAACGTAACCGGCTCGTAAGTGAATCATCAACCGGATGCAATGTGTGCGAAATACAGTCATCCTATTTTTGCATCAGAAAAAAATGAGAAGATAGGATGATTGATACGAATAAGATTATGCTGGCAGCCTCGGCAATGGTTTTGAGCATCAGTGCTCAGGCTTTTACGGTAAAGGGAGTCGTGATAGACCATTCGACGAAAGAACCGCTCATCGGGGCAACCGTTCAGGTGGGAGGAACGACAACGGGAGTGATTACCGATATCGACGGACGTTTCGAAATCAGAGATATAAAAGGTAAATCGTGCACGCTTGTCGTACAGTATGTTTCGTACAAGACGCAGGAACTGGTCGTACAGCAGGGACAGAAGGAAGAACTGGTCATTGCTCTGTCGCCCGACAACCAGCAGCTTGATGAGGTTACAGTGGTAGCCAGAAAGAATCTGGAAAACGAGCGTGCGCTGATGATGGAACGGCAGAAATCGAGTGTGGCCATCGAGAATATCGGTGCCCGGGAAATGAGTGCCAAGGGTATCTCCAACGTGGAAGAGGGAGTCAAGAAGATAAGCGGTGTGTCGGTAGCTTCGGCGGGACAGATCATCGTGCGCGGACTGGGCGACCGTTACAGTACGACTACCCTGAACGGACTGCCGATTGCTTCACCCAATCCCGACCATAAGCTGATACCACTCGATTTGTTTCCGGCTTCTACGGTGAAGAATATTACGGTGAGCAAGGTGTACGAGGCAAATACGTTTGCCGACTATTCGGGAGCACACATCGATATCGGTACCAAGGAACAGACCGGTGAGGATTTTTTCAGCCTGTCGTTCAATACCGGAGGAAAATTCAATACCTTAGGAAAAGATACGTACCGCATGGATCACGACGGTACTTTGTTCAAGACTCCTTCGCTGGACAGTAAGTTGCGCGATATGGAGCTGATCGATTTTGAAGAGTATGCCGTAAACAATAAACTGTTTAATACGAACTTCGATGTTTCCAAGAGCAAGGCGTTGCCGGAGTTTGGAGGGAACATCGGGGTAGGCAGAACATTCGATATACAGGGTAATCGCCTCAGTGTACTGGCTTCGGCTGGTATCAGCAACGAACAGCAGACCATGCTGGATGCCAGTGTGCGTACCTTGGAGGCGACCGGCAGCACCCTGAACGACTTTCATTACGACAGTTATTCCAATGAACTGAAAATAGCCGGACTGGGTAGCTTAGGTTACAGCTTCCGTCAGCAGGATCAGGTGAACTATACCTTCTTTTATGCCCGTAATGCGGTAGACGACTATATGTACCGTCAGGGTTACGACTACGAAGACCATAACCTGATAGGCAGTAATAATGTGACACATATCTATACGCTTCAGAATCATCAGTTGAACGGCAAGCATTTTTTCGGTGAGCGCTGGAGCCTGAACTGGGGCGGTTCGTATAGCAAGACTTCGAGCGATGAACCCGACCGGCGGCAGATTATGTTTGTGCGTGAAGGCAGCGAAATCAATCTTTTCAAACTGAACCGTCAGGAAACGATGCGTTACTTTGGTACGCTGGACGAGAAGGAGTGGGTCGGCAGCCTGTCGGGTGAATATAAGTTCGGAACACAAAATAAGTTGCAGGCAGGTTTTACGTACAAGGATAAGACCCGCGACTATGCTTCTACCCGTTTCTACTATAACCTGAACAAGCTGAATCCCGTGATCGGGAGCGAAGAGGCGGTGTATACGCCTTCCGAGTTCCTGAATCAGGAAGCTATTGCCAGCGGACAGGTATCCATTACGCGTTCGCAACAGCCCAAAGACAGCTATACCGCCGGAAACAAGATTTATGCCGGCTATATTCTGGCCGATGTCTATCCGGTAGATGCCTTGCTGGTGAACGTGGGTATCCGTTACGAGAACAGTCGCCAGTGGGTGAATTATGCCGACGACGGCGGTAGGATGCAGCGTCGCGAGCTGAACTGCAACGACTTGTTCCCGGCCATGAATCTCCGTTACCAGTTCGACCGGAAGAACAGCCTTCGTCTTTCGTTCTCCCGTACGGTAACCCGTCCTTCGTTTATCGAGATGGCTCCTTTCCTCTATCAGGAATCTTACGGGTCGGCTCAGATTCGAGGTAATGCCGATTTGCAGAACGGCTACAACTATAATCTGGATTTGCGTTACGAGTTCTTTGGTGAGGGTGGCGATATGTTCTCGGCTACGGCTTATTACAAGCATCTGGAAGACCCTATTGAACAGATACAGCAGTTGTCGGGAGGAGCTACGATCCATTCGTTCCAGAATGCCAGCAACGGTATGGCTGCGGGTGTGGAAGTGGAATTCCGCAAAGAGCTGGTACGCGACCTGCGCTTGGGTGCCAATGCTTCGTTCATGTATACCGACGTAAAACTTCCTGAAGGAGGTGCGTATACCAATACACAGCGTGCGCTGCAAGGAGCCTCTCCTTACTTGGTGAATGCAGACTTGACGTACAGCCCGACATTCGGCGAAACCAAACAGTTGAGTGCGGCACTGGTGTACAACCTTCAGGGACCGCGTATTCAGTCGGTCGGTATCTCCGGACTGGGCGACGTGAAGCAGCAGCCTGTACATACCCTGAACTTTGTAGGCAGCTTTAAGTTTAGCGAGAAGGTAGCTGTCAAGTTGCAGGTGAACGACTTGCTGAATCAGCCGGTGGTCTTCAAGCAGGAGGTTCCCTCTACCGGAGAAAAAGTGGAGGTAGAACGCTTCAAGCGCGGAAGCAACTTCGAGATAGGCATTACGTATACCTTATAAAAAAGAGAAACAGAACAACATAAATTTAAACCATTAACTTAAAACATTTTGAGTATGAGAAAAAATTGGAAATTTGCGGCAATGACATTGGTTGCAGGTATGGCTCTTTTTACAACAGCTTGTAGTAGCGATGACGATCCTGCCGCTAATACAGGAAACGGTAACGGTACGGAAGAATCTTATGTGCTCGATAAAGATATTACGGAAAACGTGACACTGGAAACCGGCAAGAACTATACGCTCAACGGAGGTATTCATGTAAAGGCCGGAGCTACGCTTACCATTCAGCCGGGGGTGACCATTACTGCCAAGCATGACGGAACGGTAGACTATATCTTGGTGGGACAGGGTGCTAAGATCGATGCTCAGGGTACTGCTTCACAGCCTATCGTCATGACTTCCGAAAAGAAAGAAGCGGGTGCATGGGGTGGCTTGCATATCTGCGGATACGCTCATACGAACAACGGTTCGGGTAGCTCCGAAATCGGTAACGCTCCTTACGGTGGCAATAATGATGCTGATAACTCGGGAACGTTGAAATATATCCGTCTGGAATATACGGGATATGCCTTCGACGAAGAACATGAGGCCAACGGTGTTTCTTTCTACGGCGTGGGTAATGGAACAACTGTGGAGCACTTGCAGGCATACAAAGGTTCCGACGACGGATTCGAATTTTTCGGCGGTTCTGTCAATGTGAAATACCTGGTTGCTACCAGCTGTAGCGACGACTCTTTCGACTGGACGGAAGGCTGGAACGGTAAGGCACAGTTCCTGGTTGCTTATCAGGAAGGAGAAACGTCACTGGGCTATGCCTGCGACTGTCTGATGGAATGTGACAACAACGGTACTAACTTTGCGGCTACTCCGGTGGCTCATCCGGTCATTGCCAATGCAACCTTGATCGGTAACGGGGGAGAGGCTCAGGGCGTACGCTTGCGTGCTGGAACAGAAGTGGAACTTTATAACACGATTATAACCGGTAAGGGTAAGGCCCTGACTGTAGAAACAAACGAAACAGAAAATGCCTTGAAGAACGGTACTTCGAAACTGGAATATGTAGCGATTGCCGGAGAACTTTCTTCTAAACAGGGTATTTATACAAATGCTGATTTTGTTCAGGCTACAGGCAACTTGGATAATCAGACTTTTACATGGAACAATAAGTATGTAGGTACACTCGACGGTGGTAAGGATTTGTCGGCCGACAGTTTCTTCACTTCGACTGATTACAAGGGTGCCGTAAAGAGCGGTGAAGACTGGACTGAGGGCTGGACATTGTAAGAGGATGCCGAACCTGAAATGGCTGTCTTGAAATCTTGACAGTTACGCTGACAGGTGAAAATACTAACTGGTAAATAGAATCATGAGCTGTATCATGACTTGCACAAAGTTTGATACAGCTCATTTTTTTGTATTTCTTGTATTTATTCTTGCATCTCTTGCATCTCTTGCATCTCTTGCATTGATCCTGCCGTAAACGTTCTTGTTTTTGTACAGGGAACTATTCTACTTCTTCCGTATTTTCCTCCTGACTCGACAGCCGTGAAGAGATTTTTCTCTTGGGAGTAATACCCAGCTGGCGAAGCATCTCTGCCTGACGGATTACATTTCCTTTTCCCGCAGAGAGCTGATTCAATGCCGTATCATAGGCATTGGAAGTCGTTCGTAAGGTTTCGCCTATCCGTTCGAACGTTTCGGTAAAGCTGACCAGCTTTTCGTAGAGAGCCGTTCCTCGCTTGACGATTTCACGCGTGTTCTTCTCCTGATACTCCCGTTTCCACAAGTCGAGAGCCAGACGCAGGGCAGCTATCAGGTTGGTAGGGCTCATGAGAACCACCTTTTTCTTATAGGCATAATTCCAGAGGTTCGGATCGGTCTGGAGGGCAAGCACATAAGCCGGTTCGTTGGGAATGAACATCATGACAAAATCCAGCGACGACAAGTCGTATTTGGAATAGTCCTTCTGACTAAGCTCATCGATATGCGCTCTGACCGACGAAAGGTGAGCCTTCAGGTATTGTTCCTGCTCGTTCCGGTCGGTACTGCCGATGTAGTTGGCATAAGCCGTGAGCGACACCTTCGAGTCGATAATCACCTGCCGGTTGTCGGGATACTTGACCAGCACGTCGGGTTGCAGGCGTTGTCCGTTCTCGTTGCGCAGCGGTTCTCCATGTTCGTCTTTCAGGAACTCCTGACGGAAATATTCTTCTCCCTCCCGCAGACCGGAGTTTTCAAGAATCGATTCCAGAATCATTTCTCCCCAGTTACCCTGTGTCTTGGAATCTCCCTTCAGCGCACGTGTCAGGTTATTGGCTTCGTCGCTGATCTGTTTGTTCAGTTGTACAAGTTCTTTTATCTTGTCTTCCAGCGAGAAACGTTGCTTCGATTCCTTGTCGTATACCTCTGCCACCTGATGCTTGAACTCGTTCAGGTTTTCGCCGAATGGCTTCAGCAGACTGGAAAGGCTTTCGGCACTCAACTTGTTGAAACTTTCCGTTTTCTGCTGGAATATCTTGTTGGCGATATTTTCAAATTCCAGGTTGAACTGTTTGTGGAGTTCTGCCATTTCCTCTTTCTGATGTTCAAGTTTCTCTTCGAGCGCCCGCTTTTCGGCTTGTAGCGAAGCCACCTGACGACTTGTCTCCACGTATTGCTGGGTTGTGCTTTCCACCTGACGCTGTATACGCTGGTTCTCTTCCTTGAGCTGTTCCAGAGCTGTTGCCGCCTGACGTTTCTCTGCCTGCAGCAGGTCTTCCTGATGACTTGCCTGCAAGTGTAGTTGTGCTTTCAGTGCATTCAACTGGCGGGAAGCTGCCAGATATCCCAGCACCCCTCCGACTATAAACGTAAGAATAAGGTAAAGTATTTCCATGTTTTTTGTTGTACTATGATAAATTCCGTGTAAAGATACGGCGAAACTTTTAACCCGAAGCAGACTCGTGTTCATATTTTCACTGGCAGACGGGGCTTGCTTTTGGCAGAAGTGTCAGTCGGAGTAAAAGTTTTTGGCAGAGAAAAAGTGACAGAATGTCATAAATAAGTTGTGGCACGCTTTTCGTAAGAGGACAAGTGTCCCTTAAAAGGACAATAAATAACATGTATAATAACAAATAAAAATATAAAGACTATGAACATTAAACCATTAGCAGACAGAGTTCTGATTCTTCCGGCTCCTGCAGAAGAAAAAACAATCGGCGGTATTATTATTCCTGATACAGCGAAAGAAAAACCATTGCAGGGTGAGATTGTGGCAGTAGGAAATGGCACAAAAGACGAAGAAATGATATTGAAGGTAGGCGATACCGTATTGTATGGAAAATATTCTGGTACGGAAATCGAACACGATGGTGTTAAATATCTGATGATGCGTCAGAGTGACGTTCTTGCGATTTTGGGATAATTCATTAGTTGGACTTTTAAACATTTAAGATTATTATGGCAAAAGATATTCTCTTCAACATTGACGCTCGCGATCAGTTGAAAAAAGGTGTAGACGAACTGGCTAACGCCGTGAAAGTGACACTGGGTCCGAAAGGACGTAACGTTATCATCGAAAAGAAATTCGGTGCTCCTCATATTACAAAGGATGGTGTAACAGTGGCTAAGGAAGTAGAACTGAGCGATCCTTTCCAGAACACAGGTGCGCAGCTGGTGAAGTCGGTGGCTTCGAAAACTGGAGACGATGCGGGCGATGGTACAACAACTGCTACCGTATTGGCTCAGGCTATCGTAGGCGTAGGCTTGAAAAACGTTACAGCCGGTGCAAACCCGATGGACTTGAAACGTGGTATCGACAAGGCAGTTGCTAAGGTTGTAGAATCAATCAAGTCACAGGCTGAAACCGTAGGCGACAACTATGATAAGATTGAACAGGTTGCCAGCATTTCTGCAAACAACGATCCTGTTATCGGTAAGCTGATTGCTGATGCTATGCGTAAGGTTTCTAAGGATGGTGTCATCACTATCGAAGAGGCTAAGGGTACAGATACTACTATCGGTGTAGTAGAAGGTATGCAGTTCGACCGTGGTTATTTGTCAGCATACTTCGTAACTGATACAGAAAAGATGGAGTGTGTAATGGAACATCCTTACATCTTGATCTACGATAAGAAGATTTCTAACTTGAAAGATTTCTTGCCTATCTTGGAACCGGCTGTTCAGAGCGGACGTCCGTTGCTGGTTATCGCAGAAGATGTAGATAGCGAAGCATTGACAACATTGGTTGTAAACCGTCTGCGTAGCCAGTTGAAGATCTGTGCTGTGAAGGCTCCGGGCTTCGGCGATCGTCGTAAAGCCATGCTGGAAGATATCGCCGTATTGACAGGTGGTGTCGTTATCAGCGAAGAAAAGGGCTTGAAACTGGAACAGGCTACTTTGGAAATGTTGGGTACTTGCGATAAAGTAACTATTACAAAAGAAAATACTACTATCGTAAACGGTGGTGGTCAGAAGGAATTGATTCAGGAACGTATCAACCAGATTAAGGCTGAAATGAAGAATTCTACTTCTGATTACGATAAAGAAAAACTGCAGGAACGTCTGGCTAAGTTGTCGGGTGGTGTAGCTGTTCTTTACGTAGGTGCTGCCAGCGAAGTAGAAATGAAGGAAAAGAAAGACCGTGTAGACGATGCATTGTGCGCAACTCGTGCAGCTATCGAAGAAGGTATCGTTCCGGGTGGTGGCGTTGCTTACATCCGTGCAATCGATGCTCTGGAAGGCTTGAAGGGTGACAATGCAGATGAAACTACAGGTATCGAAATCATCAAGCGTGCTATCGAAGAACCTCTTCGCCAGATTGTTGCCAACGCTGGTAAGGAAGGTGCAGTAGTTGTTCAGAAAGTTCGTGAAGGTAAAGGCGACTTCGGATACAATGCACGTACCGATGTTTACGAACACTTGCATGCAGCAGGTGTTGTAGATCCTGCCAAGGTTACTCGTGTAGCTCTTGAGAATGCAGCTTCTATCGCAGGTATGTTCCTGACTACAGAATGTGTCATCGTTGAAAAGAAAGAAGAGAAAGCTGAAATGCCGATGGGTGCTCCGGGAATGGGCGGCATGGGCGGTATGATGTAATCTTCCCCTTTCTAATAAATAAGGACCTCTCGTCTTGGGTTTCACTCAGGGCGGGAGGTTTTTTTGTGCCTGTACTTAGAGTATTGGCAGCTTGTTTTATAGCTGGCAGACGGGGCTGGCTGCGGGGTGCGGTTACTTCTGCTTTTGTCGATGGGAATTAAAAAGGCCAAAGAGTTTTGCTTTTCTAAATTTTTTTATAACTTTCCCCGTGCTGAAAATAACATTACAACAAGAACAATTATGACGAAAGAAGAACTGATGCGTAAAGCGATAGAACTTTCGGTACAGAATGTAGCCGAGGGTGGTGGACCGTTTGGCGCTGTAATTGCCAGAAACGGGGAGATTATAGCAATGGGTGTGAACCGGGTAACTCCTGATTGTGACCCGACTGCACATGCCGAAGTGAGCGCTATTCGTACAGCGGCTAAGATATTGGGTACATTCGATTTGAGCGGGTGTGAGATTTATACTTCCTGCGAGCCATGTCCGATGTGTTTGGGAGCTATTTACTGGGCTCATCTGGACAGAATGTACTATGGCAATAGTAAAAAGGATGCGGCAAAGATTGGTTTCGATGATGCGTTTATCTATGAAGAACTCGACTTGAAACCGGAAGATCGCCGGTTAAAATCGGAAGTGCTGTTGCCCGAGGAAGCCATTAAGGCTTTTCAGGATTGGGAGAACAAGACAGATAAGGTAGAGTATTAAAAAAATGAAAGCACCACCGATTACACTGATTGCTGAATGATTGCTAAGATAAACAGTGTAATCTGTGGTGCTTTTTCTTGACACACAGCTTAATTTTGTATTTGCTTGTAAATTTACATTTTCATTTGCCTTTCCGGTGTGCTGATTGATCAGTGCTGTTATCGTGTCATGGTTTCCCAAGGTCTCAAATGGTTTTCTTCCATTGTCAGGAAACTCTTTACGAATATTTTTTTCAGTTTCTTAATCATCTCTAGTTATCCTGTTTTTATGTTTTGCAACACAAAATTACAGGTTTTAGAGATACGTTGTTATGTTATATAGCAGAAAAATTAGCTGTTTTATTTAATTCTTGACGTAAATCAATTCCTAAAAAGATTGAGTCTGTTTGAACCGTAGGCAAAAGTCCCTTTGTTAAAATTTCAGCCGGAGAAATTCACTTTCGAAGTTGGGAGTGAATATACCTTTGCCTAAATTATCTCTAATTTCTTCCAAGGTCCAGAAACGCCCTCCGTCCAGTTCTTCACTGGGTGCAATCTCCCCGTCGTACGTCGTACGATGACTGAATACCAGTTCTTTTTCTCTATCCGATTCGAACACATAGTGAGTCAGCAGTTCCGGGGTAAAGTCGGTTATGCCAAGCTCTTCCCCCACTTCCCGTTTCAATGCCATTTCCACACTTTCTCCCAAGTCGACATGTCCTCCTACTGAGGTATCCCATTTTCCCGGTTGAATATCCTTCCATGCCGGTCGTTTCTGTAAGTATAATTCTCCTTTTGAATTGAAAACATGCAGGTGTACTACCGGATGAAGCAGTTTACTGCCGCTATGACATTCTTTTCGGGTAGCGGCTCCGGTTATATTGCCTTCTTCGTCTACGATGGGAAACATTTCTTCATTATTGTCGAGCATAGCCTTTTGAATTAAGTTGTACGTTGCAAAGATACGGAATTTTGTCGAAATACGTCGGGAAAGGAAAAAGGGTGAAGGAAAGAGGCTGAATCTTATTGTGTAAGCACAATGCGTATTCAGCCTCTGATCAGTGTTATGGATAAAGGAATTTATTTTATTCTTCTATTGAAAACTGTCTTTTATTCTGTTAGGGAACAGCGATAGAGGGTTGTTCTAATTTCGATGGGTTAAAACAATTCTCTTACTTCAAGTTGGTGTGCGATGAAGGAATCAATTCGAAAATAGCCTTGATTCGCTTCATGTCAAATTTGGGTGTACGGTTGTAGTAATAAATACCGTTTTTCTCTTGTTCCACATCTGTGAGCTGCGTATAACAGAATCCCATTACATGTTTGGCATTTTTCAGGGCTTCTACTTGTCCTTGCAGGCGCGTATAAAACTCTTCTTCGGTTTGTGGCAGATTACCGTACCCCCATGAATTTTTGCGCTCTTCGGCACTCATCCATCCTATGCCCCCGAATTCATCGACCATGTAAGGCTGGCCTTCGTAGATAGCCAGATACTTTTTGTCACGGCTATTGCGATAAGGTTCTTGCCCTTCCTTGAACGTTAATTGTTCGGCTAAGCGTTTGCCGTCTTGCTCATAATTGTGTACACTCCATATATCGGTCAGGATGTGATCGTCCCCACTGGCATCGTTGATAGGGCGAGTGGAATCCATAGCTTTGGTCATGTGATAGATGTCTCGGATTAAGCGTGGATAAGCACCGTCGCGGCTTCCCCATGTTTCGTTGAAAGGAGTCCACGTTACCAGTGAGGGATGATTGCGGTCGCGGATCACAATTTCACTCCATTCGCTGATAAAGTTGCGTGCGGCCACTTCGTCGTTGACATCCATTCCCCAGCTTGCACTTTCGCCCCAAGTGATGTATCCTAATTTGTCTGCCCAGTAATAATAGCGCTCTTCGAACACCTTTTGGTGCAAGCGTGCACCATTGAATCCTGCATTCTTGCCTAAAATGATATCGTTTTTAAGAGCTTCGTCAGATGGGGCTGTCCATATACCGTCAGGGTAATATCCTTGGTCTAATACCAGTCTTTGGAAATAAGGCTGATTGTTCAGGTAGAATATACCATTGGCAATATGTATTTTACGCATACCGGCATACGATTCAACCTTATCGAGTACTTGTCCCGACTTATCCTTTACCAGATAAGTCAGTCCATACAAGAAAGGCGATTCCGGTGACCATAATTTCATGTTTTTGACAGGAAGCACTATACAGGCATTATTGGAACAGGTAGTCTGTTTTCTGCTGATAACTTTATCACCGTCTTTCAGAATGACCTCCAAGATATTGTCTGATTCTTTGTAGAAACTTGGAGTTGCCACCAATTGTTTCTGGTCGATGTCGGTGCGCAGTACCATATCTTTTAAACCCTCATTGGCAACAGCTTCCATCCAGACCGTCTGCCAGATACCTGTGACGCGTGTATACGAACAACCACCAGAGAAGAAGTTGGTGCATTGTTTTCCGCCGGTCTGTTTGCCTCCTCGCAAATCATCCTTTACTTGAATGACCAGATTGTGGGTATTTCCTGCCTTTACAAAGCGTGTGATATCGACAGAAAACGACGAGCTGCCACCCCAGTGTTGCTGGACTTTCTTTCCGTCGATGTACAGTTCGCACCAGTAATCTACAGCACCGAAATGCAGGAATATCTTTTTTCCCTGCCAGTCGGAGGGTATAGAGATTTTTCTTTGATACCACATACAATTTATAAAATCGGTATGTTTGACTCCCGACAGTTCACTTTCCGGACAGAAAGGTACTGTAATGTTTTGACTGAATTTCTCTGAACTTTGATATTGTCGGTCGACTCCAGACTGTCCAAAGTCAAAGTCGAAAGTCCATGTACCATTTAGATTGATCCAGCTCTCTCGTTCAAATTGAGGTCTGGGATATTCTTTCCGAGGTAAATCGCTGGCCTTGGCATAAAAAGCCAATGACAGAAAGAATACGACAGCAGTAAAGAGTTTTTTCATTGTTTATTGAGTTTAAGTTTTAATGATTTGAGTTATTCATATGTATTGGGAAAAGCACTGATGCGCAAACGTGCAGCTCCCATGGGAATCAGTGTGATGCTTTCTTTTTCTCCTTTGGGTGCATTCGCTTCGGGCAATTCATGACATAGCCCATATTCATCGATCTTCCACGAAGGAACCTTGCGTCCCGTAGCTTTGATTTCAATCGGACAGCTTTCTTGCGTAAATGGGAAATTGTCGTCGGGCCAGTTCTTGCGAACGATTTTGAAGTCTTTCAATGCATCTTCTTTATTCAAGACAAGGGCATAATTCCATGCAGATGCCGGGAATATCTCGAATGAAGGCCAGTTGCCTGCGTCGGCACCTTGTTGCCATTGGGAGTCTCCGATAGCAGTCTGACGGCTGTCGCGTTTGACGTATCTTTCTTTTATTTTAAGCGAAAAGGTCAGTGGCCCGTAGTCAATACTTACACTGTTTTTGTTGACTTGCCACGTACGCAGACTCAAGTGCATAGGAACCGTCAGTTCAATGGAATCACCATTATTCCATGTTCGCTGGATACGGACATATTGTCCAGCCGTAAGCGGTGTTTCTGCACTTTTTCCGTTTATTTTAAGGGAAGCATGCCGTGTCCATGACGGAATGCGCAGATACAGCGGAAATTCGGTTGCTTTCTCTGTTTGAATGGATAGATGGATAGATTCTTCGAATGGATAATTAGTCTTTTCTATAATTTTGATTTCTTGATGATTACCTACTAAAATATCTGCTTCACACGACGCATATAAGGCAAGTGCTGCTCCATTATCCGGAGTAGCCAGTATCAGATGTTCGGCATAGTAAGGCCACCCTTGAGCATGGTTGTGCTGGCAGCAACGGCAACTGAATGGGTTCATCGCCAAAAAGGGTCCCGAGTTGTCGATGCCTGGATGATGATTCTTGGCATCGCTGGTAATCTGGTTCGGACAGGTTATATAACGCAATGCCTTAAAGTCGGGCATTGTAGCTGCGGGATAAGTATTAAATGCCACATCTTCACAGTTTTCTGCCCAAAAAGGATCTCCTGAAATTTTTAGCATAATTTCGTCGGATGCCATTTGTTCTACCATGCCGCAGGTCTCAACTCCCTGACGTGGATCGATATATCCCATGCGAGCATTTTCATCGGCTCCGAACATTCCACCCGGTACTTGTCCGAAAGTCCTTCGGATGAGGTGATGTACATTATAGCTTGCCGCAAGCATGGCAGAATCTTTGTTCAGCATGTAATAAGTAGCAGGTTCTCTGAAACATTGAGCTATATTCACGTTGTGCCAGTTAGGCAATGAAGAGGGTTGGGTCCAGTCGGCCGTATTGCGATGAATTTTTTCCGCGAGTTCAAGAAGGAAGGATTCACCAGTATGATTATATAACCAGTATACGCTGAGCAGATTATCTCCGCCACGACTGTTTTCCCAGTAATCCTCCAGAAATTTATCATCTGCCAGACTCAACTGCCATTTAAAGTACTTAGTCATTAAGTCGAGTACCCGTGAGTCATTTGAATACTCGTAATACGATTGCAGGCACCAGAGTATGATCATCTGTGCCCAGAGTTCAGGTTTATCTCCTCTCATATTGATAGGACCGAATGAGCCGTCGGGTCTCTGACTCTTTAAGGTAGCCTCGATCCAGATTTTAGCTTCATCAATCATTTGTTGGTCTTTTAAGATATATGCCAGATCGCCATATCCTTTCAGCCAGTAAGGAACTTCCTCCCATCCGTGATCGCCTTGAGTAGTGAGCCATGCATTATTCTTTTTTTCGAGCCATGCACTGATTTCGTTCAGATGTCCGGTTAAACCGTTCTTTTGTCGTATCAGATATTCTTTAAGCCAACCTTCGGGTTGTATGCTTCCCACAGGCAGTTTCATGAAGTGTTGTGGCAATAACGGTAGGCGGTTATTACTATAGTTGGAAGTTGTATGGGTGAAAGTCGTTCTTTCAACCATTGCAATATGTTCATCTTGCTGAGAATTTTTTACTTGTCCACAGGCCGATAATAGTATAATGGCTGTAGCGTAAAGACTTGCTTTTTTGATATGGATGTTTTTCATAGGTGAATGGATTTTCTGTATTGCAAAAGTTGCGTTTTTCGATAAGAATCAACAAAAAAAATGAGTAGATAAATGAAAAAAACTGACCATTTTGGCTGTGATGGCAAGAAATTTTAAATCTTTGAAGTCGAGATAATAAATTTTGTGTACTTTTGATCAAAAAGGAGGCATTTATAGGCTAATGTTCCGATTGTAACGTTAGATAGTTAGATAATTGTATATTTATGAAATCGAATATCATTTTCTTTTTGGGGGCAATGTTGTTGAGTTTAGTGTCGTGTAAGCATACGGGAACAAGTCAGTCTAAAGTAGAAGGAAATTATTTCGTCAATCCTATTCTTCCTTCGGGAAGTAATTCGAATGCTTTTTTCTATAAAGGGAAGTATTATTACACGCATGAAACGAGCGACATGATTCTGCTTTGGGAAACAAGTGATATCACGGATATGGCTCATGCGCTCTGCAAAGAGGTTTGGCGACCAACCGATCCGAAAAGCATGCATAATTTATGGGCCCCCGAAATACATCGGATAAACGATAAATGGTATATTTATTATGCGGCTGATGACGGAAATACAGATAACCATCAGATTTATGTGTTAGAAAATGATGCGCAGAATCCTATGGAAGGGACATTTAAACAGAAAGGTCCTGTTCTGACTAACCGCGAATGGAACTGGGGGATACATGCATCTACTTTTGTGTATAAGGGAATCCAATATCTTATTTGGTCTGGGTGGCCCAAGCGACGTATCACGGAGGAAACTCAGTGTATTTACATTGCCAAGATGAAAAATCCATGGACTTTGGATGGAGAGCGTATCATGTTGTCTTCTCCTGAATACAATTGGGAACGGCAGTGGGTGAATCCGGATGGAAGCCGTACGGCTTATCCGATTTACGTAAACGAGGCACCTGCCTTTTTCCATTCCAAGGACAATAAGAAATTGATTATTTATTATTCGGCAAGCGGGTGCTGGTCTCCTTATTATTGTATCGGTATGCTTACTTGTGATGCAGGTGCCGATTTACTGAATCCGAAATCCTGGACGAAGGCAACAGAACCTGTGTTTTATCAGTCTCCTCAGGACAGTATATGGGGACCGGGTAGTCCGTCATTCATCCCTTCTCCCGATAGTACAGAGTGGTATATACTTTATACCGCAAGAAATATACCTAATGGCATAACGGGAGAGAGTGAAAGCCGAAGCCCACGTCTACAGAAAATCACATGGGATAAAAATAACATGCCGGTATTAGGAAAACCGTTACCCGTAAGTACGTTATTGCCCAAACCATCCGGCATTAAATAAATGATACGGATCACAGAACTAAGATCATTCATCCGGACTATCTGGTAAACGGAGATGGGAGGTTTTACAACTTTCTGGACAGCTGAGTGTCCTGCTGTTCCGGAAGCTTGTCCACATCGGTTTCGGTCTAAAATGGGAAAAGGAATTCCTTGCTTAACATTAAAATTGCACTACTGGATGGGGTAGAATATGTGCTAATTCAATACTACTAACGAGTAATGTCTATCTATTTTTTTGACCGAATAGTTGTCGAATTAAGCCAAATAGTGCTTTCAGAAGCTCCGATAGTGCAAAATGGAAACTTTTCAAGTTCCGTTATTTTTTGTTTTTGGTTACATTTGAAACAAAGAAACAAATTCCGTGTGGTCGGGAATGACTACATTTAGTTGTCTATTATTATAGGGACGACGAGGAATTTAGAAGGCTTAAAGCCATGGACACATTGTCTAATGTGAACAAAAAACGAGAGGATGAAGTGATCTCTCAAGACGTTGGATTTACCTCCAAAGTTCCCCTCAAAAAACCTGATATATCGGGTGAGGTGTCGGTAAAGTATGTCCCGGATGTGAATAAGAGATGGTTTGTGTTGAGAGTCACATACGGTCGGGAACGCAAAGCATACGATTTTATTATGAACGACCATACGGAGGCATACCTTCCGATGTGTTATGTACAGAAGATATACAATGGGAAGAAGAAACGTATTTTAACGTCTCTTCTTCCCAATTTTCTTTTTGTCTATGCGACTCCTGAAAAAGTGGAGAAATATGTGAAACAGACTCCTGAACTCCATTATCTGACTTATTATTACAATCATTTCAAAGTCGGAGAATTTGGTAAAAATCCTCCTTTGACTGTAGGGTATAATGAAATGATGAATTTTATCCGTGTAACAAGTCTGAATAATGAACATGTTCGTTTGGTTGAATCTCAACATTGTCATTATAAGAGTGGGGATAAGGTTCGGATTGTTGATGGTGATTTTGCTGGTGTTGAAGGGAAAGTAGCAAGAGTAGCTGGTCAGCAGCGGGTAGTGATAGAACTTCCTGGTGTCTGTCTGGTGGCTACGGCGTATATACCGACGGCTTTCATTAAGCCTATTCCGTCAGTAAGCGAAAAATAGACTCGTTTAGCAAGTAGAAAGATACATATTATATGGTAATCCTTAAAAATGTTATAATATTATGAGATGCAAGAATTGTGGCTGGCCTAATAAGCCAAATGAAAGAGTTTGTGTGAAATGTCATGCTCCATTAAGTGCAGATGATGATTCTATAGAAAGAGAAGTGGGTGGTAGTGAAGGAGATGCTTCTTTAAGCAAGACGGTATGTGAGGAGAACGTTTTCGGTCAAAGTATGAATGAACCATATCCTTCTGGCAATAATCAGGCTGAGACATCCGAGGAAAAGACTAAACCATGTCCGAAGTGTGGCTATCCTGTACGTATAGGAACAGAGAAATGTCCGAACTGCAAGTTCCCTGTTTCACAAGGTGGAGGAACCAGTCAGCGACAGCCTACTGTAACGGTAGACAACCCGAAATCGGAGGAATCTCATTTTCGTCCTACCAGAATGAATCCGGAAGAAAACAGAACCACCGGATTCCGTGGAACCATCAATCCATATATGATGAATATGGAGATGGAACCTACATTTGTATTGAAACCTATCAGACGGATGAATGAGCGACACGAGCTGGATGAGCAGGAATACGAAGGGAAGGAAATTTCTTTAAACCGTGCAAATACGGAACCCAATAATTCGTCTATTACGTCGCGTCAGCAGGCTATCGTAACTCGTATAGATGGACGCTGGTATATAGAAGACAAGAGTGAACAGAAAACCACGTTCGTACAGGCTGCCAAGCGTATCGAGTTACATGACGGGGATATTATTTTGTTGGGAAACCGGTTGTTTGAATTTCATGAATAAATCTGTATAGCGATGTCTGTTGTTCAGCGATGTGATTTCTTTATAGGTGACAGGATCGACCATCATTTTCAGGTGCAGAAGATACTGGGAGAAGGTTCTTTCGGAAAGGTATATGCCGTGACAGATCCTAACGGCGAGCTGCAGGCACTGAAACTCCTGAAATTGTGGGAAGTTCCTTCCGAAATCCGAGCTTCATTGATGGCACGTTTTGACATGGAGTTCGAGACGGGACGTATAGACAGTAAATATCTGGTCCATTCTATTGCACATGGTACTGTAAACGGAAATCCATATATTGTAATGGAGTATTGTCCTAATGGTGACTTGTTGAGTGTCGTAGCCCAGCAATATGTGGATTTGACTAAAGTAGCTACCCATGTATTGTATGGTCTGAAAGCCTTGCATAGTTGTGGAAAAGTACATCGGGATCTGAAGCCGGAGAATGTTCTGGTGAAGAAAAACGGCGATTATGCACTGACGGACTTCGGCATATCCGGCGATAGAAATAAGCGAATGACCGAGCGGAATATTTTGGGGAAACCTAAACAGATATTCGGGACATACGCTTATATGCCACCCGAACAGCTGAATCCGCGTAAAGACGCTACGGTGCTTCCTACTACCGATATTTTTTCCTTTGGAGTAATGATGTATCAGCTCATTACCAACCGCCTTCCTTTTGGTCAACTGGCTTTGGAACGAGACTTGGTAAGTTATCTGCGCCGGGGTAAAAATGGTGACTGGGACAAGGACTATCTGATGAGCCTTCCTTCTGGTAAAGACTGGTATCAGTTAATTGACGGATGTCTTATTCCTAATTTTCAAGATCGTCTTCAGACGGTAGAGAAGGTACTGGAGCTTGTTCCGCAAGTTCAGCGTGTACAGCAAACGATTGTGGAAGAAGGAAAAGATTTTCAGACGAGGATTGTCAATGGAGTTTTGCTGCGTATCATGCAGGGAGAGGAATTCGGCAGGGTATATAAGCTGGATGACATGCTCCGCGGAGAGTCTTCCATCTTACGTATGGGACGTATGGATGAAGGCGTATACAATGATATCGCTATCCGGGAAGAGAACAGCAGTTATATTTCCCGGAAGCATTGTACACTGGAATTGGACTACGATATTGGTTCGTGGGTCATCAGGGATGGACAATGGGACAGATGTGAGACCGGTGGATGGAGGAAGTCGACGAACGGTACTTATGTGAATTCCAGAGAGGTCTCGATCAACGGATTGCCTTTCAGCCCGGGTGATATCATATCAATTGGAGATACCAAACTACGTGCAGAAGCATATTAAAATGAAGTATAACGAATAAAATAATCAGATTATGGTTGGTCATACCACTAAACCTTATAAAAATACTTTATCCGGTTCAGTAGGAGCCGGAATGGGGTCAATCTTTGCTCCGGGTGGAAAGAAATATTATATACTGGAGCATAAAGTAAGTAGTAAATATCATCGGGCAGGAGAATGTCAGGAAATTATTGTAGATAACATTACACTGGGACGTGATTCACATTGTCAGGTACGTTTCGATGAAAGTTTCAAGACTGTATCGCGCCGTCATGCTGCCATCGTAAAAGATGGGGACATGTGGAAACTGGTACAGATTTCCCAGACGAATTCTACTTTCCTGAACGGGCGCCCCATCAAGACGGAATGGTATCTGCAGAACGGCGATGAAATCCAACTCTCCGTAAACGGACCTAAACTGGGATTCATTATCCCGACCGGGAAAAAATCGACAGTGGGTTCCATTGGTCTGACCCGTAGACTCAGTCTGTTCAGACAGCAGGCTTTGAGACCTTACAAAACGGCAATTACTGTATTGTCGTGCATACTTGTGCTGGCTGTAGGTGGATTGGCTACATGGGGATTTACACTGAATGATAGGCTTAAAATGCAAAGTCAGTCTTTAGCTGATCAGATAATTCTTGCAAAAGGTAATCAGGCACTGATTGATTCACTGAATAAAGAACTCGTCGTAGCCAATCAAAAAATAACAGATAGTGAAAAGAAACTGACTGAAATCAAAACTAATTTAGGAAATATCAAGGAGGTGGTTGTTCAGCAGCAAAAGGTACAAACGGAGAATAAGATAGATATCACTCCCTATTTTAAGGATATCTTTGTTTTAACTTGTAAGATGTATTATGAAGGGAATCTTGTAACTGGATGGGGTGGAACAGGTTTCTTGTTGAATAACGGATATTTGGTTACAGCACAACATATGATTAATTATGACGCTTTCGCTTTAAAGAAGGTAAAAGACCCTCAAGATCCGACAAAAGAAATTGTGATTTTTGATCCGGATGATGAGTCAAATTATATAAATGCATATTATTATGCCGGTCTTATAAAAGTGGTAATGGAAGGTATTTCTACAGCAGGTAAGATAAATATAGAATATTCATACAATGATATGCCGTTTAAGTTGGGAGCAGCAGAAGTGCTAGAAGATAAATTTGTGGATGAATCCGGACGTAGCTGGGTTGTTAGAGCCCATAATTACAGGGGAGGTGATTGGGCATACATAAAGATTGACAAAACGGGATCTATTGAGTATGATGCAGACTACTCCATGAATCTGCCTGTCCAGACTCCGTTGTCAATTGTCGGTTTCCCTACCAATCAGGGTGAAACAGTAAATGGACAGATTTCTCCTATCGTATCTCAAGCTATTACTTCCAGACAAGGACTGGAAGATGATGGAACCATTAAAACATCAAATGATAATTCAGACCATGGAAATTCAGGTGGTCCTGTCTTTGCGGTCAAGGATGGAAAATACATTGTTGTAGGTATTTTGTCAGGAGCTGATCAAGGAGCTGACTCAATGAAAGGTAGAGTCGTTCCGATAGGTGCTATATTTAAATGATTGTCATATGAGAAAGATTATTTTTATCGTTAATTTTTTATTGCTCTCTGTCTCAAGTTTTGCTCAGTTTTCATTAGGACAGAGTGTTGGGCAACAATATGTTGAGAATGCTGTACGAACTGGTCTTTTTCTTACAAAGCATAGTTTTAGAATTTGTGACGAGAAATCGGGTGATTTGTTTGGCCTTGATGGAAAAGATGAATTTGGATCACAGTATGCTTTTGGAGTGAAAGTACCGGGTGGAATTTTATTGACCAATAGGAGTGTCTGTCCGTGGTTATATGATGTCAATTTTGAAAAATATAAAGACGATTATAGTCCGGTGCTTTTTCAGGCCTTGTATTCGGGGCTGGAGGAAACTCCAAAATATGACTTGCTTGATTATGAATATGACAAAAAAGAAGTAGTGGTAGATACAGCCGTATATAGGTTCATGTCCAGTACTTTTGACGGTAAAGGTTTTACGTTAGACAATACGACTGGGAAAAAAGACGGATGGATTATATGGGTTGTTGCTCATGAAAATTCTAATTCAGAAAGTAATGTCCAGTTAGATTTTTTGGTTTATCGGAAAGAAATTACGGTTAACAAAAACGGGCAGTGGATTGAAGTGGACAAACCGGATGGAAAACAGAAGATCTTGGGGGGAATCTATGTAGTTCCTACTTTTAAGGAGGTTGGCATTATTGAATTCCAATTATGTGGAGTCCTTGCTCAGGCAAATACTTCCTGGAGAATATATTGTCCTTTTATCGGAAAATCGGAAAGTAAAATAGAGCAAATAGATAACCAACAGAGCTCTGATGCCGAGTTGACTCCAATAGGTAAAAGTAAGAAAGACAAAGCGAAAAACAAGAAAAGTCGGAAATGAATACAATGAAAATCAGACTGGCGGCAAAAACCGATATGGGGATTGTCCGCACAAACAATGAAGATAATTTCCAGGTAGCAGCCGACCTTACTTCAGATAAAATGCAGTGGATAAACAATGAGGTCTACTCATTAGGAGAAAAGGGAACGCTGCTGGTTGTAGCCGATGGAATGGGAGGTATGAATGCCGGTGAAGTGGCTTCTGAGCTGGCCATTGAAACGGTACGTGAGTATTTCTCTTCGGATAGATTGACAGACGAAGTGCTCAAAAACCGCTATTCCATCGAGAAATACATGAATGAAGTGATTGTTGAGGCTGATGCGCGGATTAAACAGGAAGCCAAACGGCGTCCGGAAACTCGTGGCATGGGGACAACAATCGTGATCGGATGGATACTGGATGGTAAACTGTATGTTTCCTGGTGTGGAGACAGCCGGGCATATGTCTATAATCCGGTGGCCGGACTGCATCAGATTTCAAAAGACCATTCGTATGTGCAAGGACTGGTAGATAAGGGGGCTATTTCTAAGGAAGATGCTTTCGACTATCCTGACAGTAACATCATAACCCGTTCGCTGAGTGACGGAACTGCCAAAGCGAAACCAGAATCGCTGCTGAAGCCTTATGAATTGTGTGATGGGGATATCGTCCTTTTATGTACCGACGGATTGAACGGAATGCTTAGAGACAGTGAGATAGAGGATGTCATTCGGAATAATGAAGCGGACATGGACTGTCTGGCTGACGAATTGATCAAGGCTGCCTGTGAAGCGGCCGGTTCGGATAATATCACAATCTGTCTCTGTCAGATTCTGGAAGGAGGAGGCGTCTGTATGCCGGATACTTTCGAGAGTTTCGATAACCGTCTGGCCGGGAAGCAGCGACTGGATACGAGAGTTCCCCAGCATGATACAGAAGAAACGGTCAAATGGTATCGAAAGAAAACCTTTATAGGCTTGATGATTGCATTTGTTTTGGTCCTGATTGGTGGAGGATGCTGGTTTTGGATGCAAAATAAGGGTGAGAGTCAGGTGGAAATGAAGGCCGAAGGAGATAAGAAAGATACAGAAAAGGATGGAAAAGCTCAGTCCGCAACAGATACAACTGAGATGAGAACGGAGACTCCTTCACGTGCCGAAAAAACAAATCCAAGTAAGAGCACTAAGGAACAGAATGAAACGGGTGCCCCTCTGTCTGTTTCTACTGAAATAGAGAATAGTCTGGAACAAATTAGCGGTGTAAGTAAGCCGGAGAAAACTGGAGAGAAAAAAAAGGAGGAACCTAGGCTGACACTGATACATGATAATGAACCTGAACATGCGGGAGAGAAAAAGGAACAGAATACGAGAGGTCAAGAACCTGAAAAGCAAAAGAAGAGTGGTGAGGATACTCAAGGGGTTGTCCATCCGGATTCAACCCATACCCAACAGTATCAGGTAAAAGAAGGAGAAACTTATTTCTCTATAGCAAAAAAGTTCAGTATATCAGCTGAAGAACTGATGTCAATGAACAATACAAAAAACACCAGGCTGAATGCGGGTGATATAATATTGGTCCCCAAAAAATGAAGGCTATGAACAACAAGAGAATTACAATTGGAAGAGCTCCTGGTAGTAATATCCGTATCGAGGAACGGTGGGATACAGTGAGCAATGAACATGCAGAGATTGAAGCTATAGGCAATAGTCTGTTATTTTATGACCATAGTTCAAACGGGACAATTATCAACGGTCAGAAGATTCATAATACAAATGTACCAATTTATCCGGGTGATGAAATCCTGTTGGCAGGTGTCTATAGATTGGATTGGGAGATACTTGAGCGTTTTTTTCCCATTTCCCGTAGACCGACTGTAACCAAGAATATCCACGGAGAGGTAGGCAGAAGTACTGTACGTAAAGATGTCTATGTGGAGAGGGACTATGATAATCGCCAGAGTGGACGTAAGACAGAGCCCTTTAACTATAACAAGATAGGTGGTGGAAACGATTCTGGCTATCAGATTCATCAGGAAAGGGAAAATAACTACGGTCAGGCAAATGCTTATTCGCAGGCAGAGATAGACAAGGAACTTGAAAAATGGAACTGGGGAGCCTTTTTCTGTACCTGGTTATGGGGTATATTCCATCGGATGTATTGGCCATTGCTGATTTTGGTGGTGGCGGCCATTCCTTACCTCGGACAGGTATGCAGCATAGGTCTCTGCGTGTATATGGGACTGAAGGGTTCCAGAATTGCCTGGGACAGCGGTAAATACAAAGATTTTGAAAGCTACAAGAATGCCCAGCGTAATTGGGCGATTGCTGGATTGATCTGGTTTATCATTTCTGTATCTGCTTCAGCATTTCTGGTTTATACTACTTTATCTATGATATGATATAAATTCGGGCATTATGGAACTCAGAAAAGGATATTTATTTCATGATAGATACTTATTGGTAGCATCTCTTGGAAGTGGTGCTTCCGCAGAAGTATGGAAAGCAAAGGATACGAAGGCGAATAATCTGACGGTCGCTTTGAAGATTTTCTCTGAACATTCAGAATTCGACACCTATGGCTTACAGAATTTCAAACGTGAGTTTACTACGGTGTACAACATGAAACAGTCGAATCTGTTACCGCCTACCGGATATGATGTCTGCGCAGGAAGGCCTTACCTGATTATGCAGTATTGTGAAAACGGATCATGCAGTAGTATGGTCGGAAGGATGGAAGAGGAGGATATCATCAAGTTTCTGCACGATGTGGCTGCAGGACTGGAATACCTGCATGACCATAACATCATTCATCTGGATATCAAGCCGGACAATATCCTGCTGGACGACAACTGTAATTTTCTGGTGACAGATTTCGGTATCAGTGTCAGTGGAAATAGTGACATCAGTGATTCGAACGGAATGTCGGGGGGAACCCGTGCTTACATGGCTCCTGAACGGTTTGAGGGAAATACGGCGAATGCCAGTGATATCTGGTCGCTGGGAGCAACGGCTGTGGAACTGCTTACCGGTACTCCTCCTTATGGAGAACACGGTGGATTACTTCAAGCGGAGGGTGAACCACTTCCTGAACTTCCTAAATTACAGCCGGAAGTGAAGGGGATGATCATGAGATGTCTGGAACTTGACCCGAGCAAGCGAATCCGGGCCAATGAAATCCGACAGAAGATAGAACTTTTTTGGGAAACCGGATCGTGGGTTAAACATTCACGTAAGCAGACCATCGCCATATTGCTTACTGTAGCTGCGTCTGTATTGATGTGTGCAGGTATCTTCCTGTGGGATTATACCCGTACGAAAGTCTATTATTACAAGGATTATTGTGAACATTGGGGAGTGCCCGAAGGTATCGGCAGATTGAGCCGCAATGAGGTACAGCACCGTGAGAGGTCTTATCGGTTTGAGTACCAGAAGGGTCAGGTGAGACGTTTGACGTTGGTGAATTCTAAAGGAAAGGTAGCCAATCATACAGATACAGAGCTGATAGCCAGTCGTTTCTCGGATGTTTGCTACTCCTATACCGAGGATGGAAATCTGGATAACATGTTCATTTACGACTCGAATGGAAAGATGTTGTTTAAACTGGATTTTGATGAAAACTTACAAACCGCTACTTTCCGGCAGAATGACAAAAACGGTACGGAGATGAACCTGAATGCCAACATGAATGACCTGTATAAGCAGAATTCCGGAGTGTGGGAGGAGAAAAGCCATATCTCACGCTATCTGCTGACGTATGATAAGGATGGTCTGTTGGTAGAACGACGTTATGCTGCTTTCCAGAATGTACCGGCCTGTGACCGTGACAGAATTTATGGACAGAGGTATAAGTATGATGAGAAAGGTAGAAAGATAGAAGAAACATTTGTAGGGGCAGACGGCAGTGTGACAAGTAATAAGAATGGACTGGCTATCAAGGTCTATACCTATGATGAGAATGATGACTGGACCTCTGTTACCTATCTGGATGCTGAAAGGAACGCCTCACACGATGGCAATAATTGCCCGTTGGTGAAGTTGGAATATGACGAGTATGGAAACCGAATCAAAGAATCTTATTATACACTGGATGGTGTTCCTTCGATACGTACGGATGTAAATGTGTCTGGTTTCATGTATGAATACGACCAGCAAGGCTTTCGTGTTAAACAATCTTGTTTCGGAGTAGACGGCAAGTTGGCTTACTGTACCTTTGGATACGTAACGGTAGAAAATTCCTATAATGAGAATGGATATCTGGTAAAGGAAATGTATTTGGATGAAGACGGCAATCCGACCTTATACAATGATGGAACAGACAGCTACTGTTCCGTTTCGTCGAAACCTAATGAAACGGGGCTCCCTCTGGAAATAAGTTATGCAGATGAGAACGGAAGCCCGACAGAACTTTCAATGGGAGCTGCCCGAATTACTTGTACGTACGATGAGGCTGGAAATATGACATCCCAATGTTTTTATAATAAGGGAAATCAACCAGCAGCTGTAGACGGTTTCTATTTCGAGAAACGAATGGAATACGATGAGTTTAACCGGCAAACCAGAGAATATTACCTGAATGCGGAAGGTAAGCTGACTACTTCGGATGGAGTGGTAGCAGATTATCGTATGGAATATAACCTGCAGGGGGCTTTGACAAAAATGTCTTTCCTGGATGAATATGGGCATCTGGTGAATGGAAATGACTTCTTTGCAGGATATGTTATTGAATATGATGAACGTGGAAACCAGAAAAAAATGAGCTACTTCAATAGCGACGGGAAAGCTTGTATGACCCGTAGCGGCTATTCCAGCATAGTGTACCGTTATGATGACAAGACTAACTTCCTGATGGGATCCGAATATTGCGATTTGAATGGAAATGTTTTGAACAGTTATCACTATGCGTACGATGTAAAAGGAAATATCGTAAAGGAGTATGGAGTAGAAGATGGAAGGCTTCAATCTGGAATGACTGTAATCAACCGTTCATTTGATTCAAACAATCGGATTGTTTCTGAATGGAGTACCAATCTGGAGGGGAAAAGAACCAACTTTGTAAAACAGACGTATTCGCAGATTAAGTATGCATACGATGAACGGGGAAATACGAAAGAAACGAGCTATTGGGGAATAGATGGCAGCCCTGCTGTAGATGAAATGAAAACACACAGAAGAGACCGTGAGTTCGACGCACTGAACCGTGTCATAGTTGAAAAGAATTATGGAGCAGACGGTAAACCTATTTCAGGTGCTAATGTGTATCCGGAAGGACGGGTGAAATATGACCAATGGGGAAATATGGTAGAAATTTCCTGTTACGACGGATATGGGAATCCTCAGGTGGGTGCAGATGGATTTTTCATCATGAAATCTGAGTACAATAAAAGAAGAAATCTGCTGCATCAGGAGTATCTTGATGTAGACGGCAAGCTGGTCATGCATAAAAGTAATGGTTTTGCTAAAGTGGATTTTGCATACGACAATCACGGGAATAAACTGGAAGAGAAGTATTACGATACTTCCAAATGTATCCGGATAGAATCTTGGAAGTATAACGAAAAGAATAAGTTTACTGAACGGCTGATATGCGATGGTAATGGTAAACTTTCGGACGCATTTTATGGAGTATCTAAGGTAACTGTCAAATACGACGATTCGGGTATTAACCCTATCACGATGAATTACTATAACCAGAACGGAAAACTGATTGCTACCAAGAAATGGGATGTAAAAAACGGTCAGTGGGGGGATATGAATTTTACGGAAAATTCATCAGTTTCCTATTCTGACTGGCAGCAGAGTGTACAGCAGGCGGCGAGAGAATGTCCTTACAAACTGGCCGACGGAGTGTATGCTCAGTCTGTTACTTATACCGCTTCTGCTATAACGCTGACAATGAAACTGACCGAGGTGTCGAAATATAATATGGCGGAACTCAGTGAAGATAAGGTGAAAGAGGTAGGAAAATCCATGAAGATGGAATTGCGGAAGAATCTAAGTCTGCCCGATGGTGTGGCTGTGAAGATTATTGTCATCGATAAGGCTGATAGAACAATTCTTGTACTTTAAAAACAGACCGATATGAAGCAAATGATTTATAAGCTGTGGCTGTTTGTAGGTTTCTGTCTATGGGGCCTGCAAGGAATATGGGCAGATGGACTGACACCGGAACAGAAGAAATTCCAGTCAAACCTGTATCAGTTTCTGAAGGAAGAAGGTTTTTCTCCTGAAATTGATCCGGAGGATAATAGCGTAACCTTCAGGGAAGATGATGAACTTTTTTGGCTTTTGGTGAGTGATTCGAATCCCTATTATATAGAATTTCATAAATCTGGGTTCAAATGTACTGATGCTGATTTGAATGTTGTCAGGAGGGCTGTGAATGAAGGTAACCTGAAGGTACGTTGTGCCAAAGCGATGTTTTCTGGTGAAACCGTTTCATTGGCTGTAGAGATGTATTGTCATTCACCGGAGGAGTTCCGTTATGTTTTCTACAAGAGCAAGGAAGAATTGTTGAAACTGGAAAAGACAGTCCTGAATTATTATAATGAAAATGAAGGATCAAATCATCTGACACATGTATCAAGCGGAACGGCAATAAACAAATTCTTTCCGGTTTATGGCTTTACTGTGGGCCAATCGACGGTAAAACAAATGAAAGCACAGGACTATATTGTCAAGGAAACGGATTCCGGTGCAAAACATTGTGATGTCAAAGGATTGACTTTCTGGGATTTTGATAAAGATAAAGTTTTTGAGTCGATTTATATGACCGACTCTTCTTATATGCCCGACAAATGGGTGAGTTTGGGATTGACTTGGGAGTCAAGTTATAACCAGATATTGAAACTTTTTAAGGGAATGGGATTCTCGATCAATATCGAGGAGAAGCCGGAAACGAAGAAATTCAGTGGACGTAAAACGCTTTCGGCAAAGGTTATAGCTATATCGGCCGACGGTGCCCTGCAATTCAAGTTTGAGTTTGATTATGGAAATGAAAATGGAGAAGGCTATTCATTAAATTCTCCAGGTTCCTTATATAGTATAGATATTGAAGCTTTGAAGTAAAAACAATGGAACAGAACAATTTATTTCATGATAGGTATTTCCTGGAACGCTTGTTAGGCCGGGGAAATTTCTCAGAAGTGTGGCTTGCCAAAGATACTAAGACCGACATAAAGGTAGCGTTGAAGGTGTATGCACCAGCTACCGGACTTGATGATGCAGGTCTGAATGTCTTTGCACGAGAATTTTCATTGGTTGTGAATGCTAACCACAAGAATCTGTTGAAACCCTTATATTATGATTCTTGCGACCGAAAACCTTATCTGGTACTTCCGTACTGTGAAAAAGGAAGCATCATGAAACTGGTAGGAAAATTTTCGGAACAGGATGCCTGGAGGCTTTTGCGGGATGTAGCCAGCGGATTGGCATGGCTCCATGCTATGAATCCGCCTGTCATTCATCAGGACATCAAGCCAGACAACATCATGGTTGCAGATAATGGTGATTTTATGATTACGGATTTTGGCGTCAGTACACACCTGAGGTCAACACTACGTAAAAGTCTTAGCTCCGCATTCAGTTCGGCGGGAACAGTAGCTTATATGGCACCGGAACGTTTCGGAAAGGATAATACCCCCATTATGGCAAATGATATCTATTCGCTTGGAGCTACCGTATTCGAAATGTTGAGTGGGGATACTCCTTTCGGAGATGATGGAGGACTGGTGCAGAAAAAGGGTGCTGAGATTCCTGAGTTGAAAGGAGATTATTCTCCTCAGCTAAAAAAATTGATTTATAAATGCTTGTCGACAGATCCGTGGAAACGTCCGACTGCGGAACAGCTGGAGCAGTATGCCATAACGGGTTTGTCTGGTAATACCATAAAGTATGTAGACGAAAAGACCGCATGGCAGAAGCATAAGTTACTTTTTTCGGTAGTGGGAGGTGTACTTGTTGTTGCCATTATTGGTGGAGGAATGCTGATAAAGCATCAAGTCAATGTAAAGAGGGAGACTCGTGAAAAGATGGCAATCATGGCTCATAATGATTCGGTACAGGCCGAAGTTTCTCAATTGGTTTTCTCGGCTGATAGTCTGGTACAGGTAGGCGATTTGCATGATGAAGGTTATGAAAGAGCTTACTTGAAGGCCTATGACAATTATGAATCTGCTGAGGAACTGGCCCAAACGTTGCAGGATAGCGCGAATGTTGACAGACATAAAAATCTGGACGACAAGAAAAGTCAGTTGGAACGCAAGCTGTACGATGCTTATGCTTCTTTTCAGGAAAAGTCACAACTATTTAAAGATGATGTGGAAATTTCCACTGAATTCAAGGAACGTGCCGGTAATATCAGTTCTGTTATAAATGTTGCAGAATTTGAGAATAAACAGGAAAAGGCTGTTCCAGAAGAGTAACTGTATATGATTTTATCAACGAATTTTATTGTTATATTTAAATGCGTATGAAATATTTTATTGGATGCTTTCTGTGGAGTATGATGTGCATGTCTGCGCTTGTTGCTAATGCACAGAGTGCTTGTGATAAACTTTTTGCAAATGGAGTAAAATGTCAGCAGACGATGACTATCTCTTCCCAAAGAAATGCAATCGGTTATTTTGAGAAGGCTAAAATCTGTTATGATTCTCAGGCTAAGAAAGATTTGTGTGACCAGCAGATCAAGTCATGTAGGAACATTATTACCCAATTGACACGTACGGAAGAAGCTAAGAAAAAGGAATCCCAGACTAGGGAACCTGAAGAAAATGATCGAAATAAGGCAAAAAATGACTTGAAACCGGTCAGAAAAGATGGTAAAATAAAGCTGAGTTTGGATCGTACCTATATAAAGTTCAAGGGAAAAGGTAATGAGTTCCAGAAGGTGAAAGTAATTTGCAATTATCCGGATTGGGAGATCACGAAGATGCCGGAATGGGTAAATTGTTCTAAAAATGAGAATAATGAAATAGTTATTGAGGTAGAGAAGAATCCTAATGATGTGGAACGATCTGCTCAACTTGAAGTAACTTGTGGCGATGAGGTCACTACCTTAACCATCATACAGGAAAAGTTCAAGAAATTTATCTTGTTCTGATAGCTCTTGTTCGTGTCGATTTCAGACATATTGTCTGAATATGTTTGTAATGTTCATACTAGGTGTACTGACTTACGGACTGTAAATCGACTATATTACTGATTGTGAAACAAGACGTCGTGAAAGTCTCTGCAGGTTGGACAACCCTAAGGGTACCTGTGTGGATGTGCTCTTCATGTAAATATTGATTTATCGATTATTTCTCTCTCGATAAAATCGTCGGAGTACGGAAAATGATTAAACTAAAAATATAAGATGATGAAAAAAATCAGGTTATTTTTTATCTTACTTGTACTTGTATTGTTAGGTACGGTACATGTAAAGGCTCAGCATACTGGTAGTTATCAGTGCACCAAAATTGTTGAAGCGAACGGGATTATGAAAAAGGGAGATACTCCGCATATTTGGTACTTTACGTTTAATCAAAAGGTGGTGTATGAATCAGATCAGTATGGGAACGCTACTCAAGGAGGACAAATGTACGCCTATTTTTTCGTAGGCAGACAGGGAGATATGATGATATTCGAGCAGCGGTCATTACTAGATCATAGTAATCCTTTTATCGTTAATATGGAAAATGTGCTAAGTAATTATACAGGTATAAAGAGTACTAGAATGTTAGTTTCCAACGATTACAAGACCTTGAATATTTGTCAATATGATGCCAACAACAAGCTGGTCCGAACGAGGGTCTATAACTATGTGAATCCTCAAAAACCTGGAGCAGTAGAAATTCCTGATTTAATCAGATGAAAAAGCTATTCACATTCGGTATATGGATTGTTTTGTTGTTTGTTGTGGTATCCTCAACAGCACAACGTCGTTATTTTTACAGTCTGAAATATGTTAAGGTAGGGCAGAACAATGTAAGACCTCCCTACTCGGCAGGCATGTATGTAACCTTTCCTGCCAGTAAGGATGGTAAGTATATATGTTATGACTCTGATCGTAACGGTTATGCCGTAAATGCTTCTTTCAAACTGGATTATATAGGAAATAATCAAAAAGCTTATTCATATTATGGATGGACTTATTGGGGACAGGCGTACTACAATTTCTCGAGGGATTATTCACTTTTGAATGTTGTCGACGAGATTGGAAATACTTATGTCTTTTATCGTACGAACGGAACGCAGCCGAACTCTACTTACTATAGTGTAACAGATTCTCATACCGATAATAGTGGGGGTACAGGAAGTACAGTGATTGTTTCTGGTAGCCCTAATTCGTCGGGAACATCTTCCCCTGGAGGAAAAACAAAAAGAACGGTACGGGTAAAATGCCAATTCTGTAATGGAACGGGTATTTCTTGGTCGGAGAAAGTATATTTACCTAATTATACAGGTTCGGACGAAAGACAGTGGTGTAGCCGGTGTAATGCCTGGGGGATTCCCCACAAGCATATAGATCATCGTTGTACAGTTTGTCGTAATGGCTACATAGAAAAAGAAGAATAAATGCGGATATGCCTCTTCTGACATTCGTCTAAGAAACTGGATGATGCTTCCAGTCTGTAAAGTACAAAAAACCGCCTGTCATTGTGCGCATGTGCCAATGACGGGCGGCTTTCTTTTATTGGATACGATCTTAGGGTATACAGTTTTTAGAGATATTTACTGAATACCCTAATTTGATACGGGTAACAAAACGTGTATGCAAGTGTATATGCTATCTGTATGTCAGTTAAGCGATTCGGTATAATCTTTCGGAAGTACGCCGAATTTCGCTTTAAAACATTTGGCAAAATAGGATGACGAACCGAATCCTGTACGTTCAAAAACCTCCGTTACCCGATATCCTTCTTTTAGTAACTGGGCAGCTTTATTGAGTCGGCAGTTCTTCAGATAGTCGTTAGGCGACATTCCTGAGAGTGCTTTCAGTTTCCGGTAGAAATTCGATCGGCTCATGTGCATTTCTGTAGCAAGCACATCGATAGAGAAGTTTTCATCATTCAGCTGTAGCTCTATGATTTCTTGTATCTTTTTTATGAATTCCTGATCTTGTGCAGTAAATGGAATGTAATCTTCTTTATCCTTTTCTTCAGGAGTTGCTTGAGGGAAGAACGACGCCATACGTTTCTGAAATGCTGTGCGTAAGTTCAACAAATTTCGTATTTGCATATGTAATTGCTGAATTGTGAATGGTTTTTCTATATAAGAATCCGCTCCATAAGAAAAACCTTCCTCTTTCGATTCTGGCAAGGTCTTGGCTGTGAGTAAAATAACCGGTATATGCGAATATTCGATGTTACTTTTAATCTTACGGCACAGTTCAAATCCATTCATCAGCGGCATCATGACATCCGTAACCACAATATCAACATCTTCGTCTTTCATTATTTGTAAGGCTTCTATTCCATTTTGAGCCTTCAATATGTGATAATACTCTTTCAGTCCGTTACATTCCAGTTCCAACAAATCTCGGTTGTCTTCTACGAGTAATATTTTAGCCTTGGAGCTGCTGGCTGGCTTGTCATTGCTACCTTCCAAATCCGTATGAGACCGGCTGTCGGGGAGTATGATACCCTTATTCTCCTCTTTCTGAAGGTCTTCATTGTAAATGGGCAGTGTTAAGATGAAGGCAGATCCACCTAAAGAGCTGTTTTCAACATGCAGTGTACCATGGTGACTTTCTGCCAGAGCCCGTGAATAAGCCAGTCCGATGCCAGTGCCTTGAATCGATTGTCCGTCGGCCACTTGATAAAAGTTCTGAAATATCTTTTCCTTTTCAGCATCTGCAATACCCGGCCCGTCGTCTTCTACGATGATTGAAAACTCCTTTGCATCGTTTTTTACTGTAATCGAAATGACATTATTGGCATATTTCATCGCATTACTCAGTAGATTAACCAAAATCCTGTTGAGTTTGTCTCCATCGACCAAGGCCTCAAGATGGAAGTCCTCGGGCTGATGGATGGAGAGGCTGATGTTTCTTAAATCGGCAGATCCGGCAAATTGTTGGTAGATACTATTGATCTGTTGAGATATGTCACAGAGTTTAAGATGTAATTTTATCTCACCTGATTCCATCTTTTGAAAATCCAGCAATTCGTTTGTCACTCCCAGTAAATAATCCACGTTTTTATTGATCACCTGTAGATAATGCTCTTCGGTTTGCTTATCTATAGCCGCATGCATGATGCTTTCCAATGGCAGTTTTATAAGCGTCAGTGGAGTCCTGATTTCGTGTATTAAGTTGATAAAGAAATTGACTTTGTTTTTATAGAGTTCTTTGTCTTTTTTAATTTGATACTCTTCAATTCTTTTCTGGTACTTTGCCTTTAGATAGAAATCTCTTTTATATAGTACATAAATAATGAGGCAAATGGCACATGCGATATAAGCAAGATATGCCCACACAGAGCGATACCATGGAGGGGTAATGATAATCCATAATTTCGCTATTTGCTCATTCCATTTTTGATCGTTGTTCGACCCTTTTACGGAGAAGCAATATTTTCCCGGCGGCAAGTTGTGATAGGTCGCAAAATTTTCTCTTATGTTACTGTTCCATTCCGTATCAACACCTTCTAATTTGTATGAGAAATGGTTTTTTTGAGGATTCTGGTAACTTAACGAAGCAAAATAGATGGAAAAGCTGTTATTATTAAAAGGCAGTTTTATCTGTTTGGTCAAGAAAATCGGTTCTTCCAGATTCAGTAATTCTTGTGTATCCTGAGAGGAATCCGAATGGGTCAAAATAAAATCCGTAATATAGACTGGAGGTATAAACGTGTTTTTTTGAACAAATGAAGGTTGGAAAGAATTAAATCCATTGGTACCTCCGAACAATAAAGTGCCATCCGATATCTTGTGAGATGCACGTTCACAAAACAGGTTTTCCTGTAGTCCGTCTGAGTTTGTAAAATATTGATAGTCGTCGAAATTTTTCGGATTTACCCGAATAAGTCCGATGTTACTTGTAAGCCACAGATGACCGTAGAAATCTTCTTCAATGGAATATACCACAAGCGTTGAGAGCTGCTTGTTTGTAAAGGTGGTAAAAGTCTCCTCCTCAGCATTGAATAAGCATAATCCATTTCCATTAGTTCCTAACCATATTTTTTTATTGGAATCTTCAAATAAGGTAATGATAGAGTTATTGATCAGCGAAGAATCTACTCCTTGCTTATGTTCATAGTGTTTCCAGTAATTAGCATTTTTATTATTGAAAAATATACCATTATTGGCAGTTGTAATCCAGAGGTTGTTGTGGGAATCTTCGTATATGTCAGTAATGGAAATCATGGCCCCGACGGATGTTTCGGTTCTGAAATTATCTTCTTCGGGATTATAATAACATAATCCCCAGTTGGTACCAATGTAGATGGTTCCATCGTGGCATTTATATATTTTTTGAATATTGTTGCTGCAAATGGTATTAGGGATATTATAAGAATGCTGGTAAGTCCTTATTTTACCATTGGTCAAGTTGAGGACTTTTAAGCCGTTCGAGAATGTACCAATCCACAGTTCGTCTTCTTTCAGGCAAAGACAACGTATATCATAAAGTTGTTTTTCTTTCTCTACTAATGGATATTCTTGTATGTCGTTACTGGTCGTATTATAGGTAAATAAACCTTTTTGAGTTCCGACCCAGACGATGTGGCGTTTGTGGTCTTCATAGAAGGCATTGACCGTGGGGTTGCCCGGTATTTTGTGAAGATTGAAGGTCTTATTCTTTGGGATGATGTGGATCGCTCCCGTCTGGTTGGTTAAAGCCCAGATGCCCCCTTCTTTATCTTTTATGAAAGCATTGATATTTTGGTCCGTTATATTGGTTCCGTCGTTGTTATGAATCTCTGTTAAGTTAGATAAAGTCTGGTCCTTATAATTATATAGATAGATTCCATTGTCTGTCCCAATCAGGAAGGTATCTTTGGTAAAAGGAATTAGGCATTGTACAATCTGGAACTGATCAGATTGCAGTTTACGGCAATCAACCTTTCCCGTCAGAGTGTTTATTTCAAATAAGAATTTGCTGTCAGTTCCAATCCACAGACTTTTCCCGATAGGTAATATGCAGTTGGTTTTTAGGTAATTTTTTGTTTGTTCCTTTGTTTGCAATGGGAATGATTGAATAAACTTCTGTCCTTTATCCAGGCAAATTATTCCTTCTTGCAGCGAGGCTATATATAGTTTATGGTTTCGGTCTACATACATATCCCACACAAAAGATAAATACTGGTTATTTTGTGTCAGTGTATCGTTTTTCAAATTATAAATAAAGATTCCCTGCCCTAAGGTGGCTATTGCTATTTCTTCATCGGAAAGTTGAATGATTTTTCTGACCTCACTGCTGATGGATACTCCAAATTTAGTCATTTGGGTGAACGGGATGAATGTGTTTTTTCTATCATAGATATATATACCCCGGTCGGTACCTATCCATATTCTCCGTTGCTTGTCTTCGAATAAGGAATAAATGAAATTGCTGCCTAATGATTGTTTCTTGTTTTGGGAAGAAGTTCTGAATATCGTGTTGCGTTGTCCGTCAAAACAGTTAAGTCCATTGTCTGTTCCAAACCAGATGAATCCGTAGCTGTCTTGTAAGGCACACCATATCGTATTGTGTGATAATCCGTTTTTTACCGTGTAAGAATTTATGACAAATGATGGGAAAAGTTCAGCTGGAGCTACTCTGGTACATAGAAAGAATAAGAACAATAAAATGCAAGTTTTTTTTAAACGAAACAAAGTGTAGATTTTTGATAACATAATATCCCGTAGCTAACAATTTCTCATAATGGCGGTAAAGTTATAATATATTTGATAAAAACTAATAATATTTTCTATTCTTTTCATTTCGTTTGTGACACAGTATTGATAGTCGTGATTTATGATTGCTTTTTGATTAGATATTACTATTCATTGACTAAGAATTTTTGTAAAAAATGCCATATAAAGCTTTTCTTTGCCACAAAAATATTAGAGTCCTTTGTGTAAAGTAAATAAATGTACTTATGAAAAAAACATTGATTTTATCTATGCTATCTGTCTTTCTTCTGGTAGCATGTATGGGGGGAAAACAAGAAAATTCAGTCGAGCTTACTGAATCAGGCTTAAATCCACAGAAATTTGTAACTGATGTAGATGGAAAGAAAACTGGCTTGTATATATTAAGGAACAAGAACAATATGGAAGTTTGTGTTACAAACTTTGGAGGAAGAATTGTGTCAATTATGGCTCCCGACCGCAATGGTACCATGCGTGATGTGGTATTGGGTTTCGACTCTATTCAGGATTATATAAAGTACCCTTCAGATTATGGAGCCAGCATCGGCCGATATGCCAATCGTATTGCTCATGGTCGTTTCTCCTTGGACGGAGTAACCTATCAGTTGCCTCAAAACAATTATGGACATTGTTTGCATGGTGGTCCGAAAGGTTTTCAGTATGTAGTATACGATGTTGCTCATGTTGACAGTAGTGAAATCAAGTTATGTTATCACGCCAAGGATATGGAACAAGGCTTCCCGGGAAACCTGGACTGCTCTGTTACCATGAAGCTTACCGATGACAACTCTATTGATATTCGATATGAGGCACAGACTGATAAGCCTACTATCGTAAATATGACCAACCATTCTTATTTTAACTTGGATGGAGATCCGAATAGAAATAATTCAGAGTATTTGTTGATGGTTAATGCCAGCAACTATACACCTGTCGACAGTACTTTCATGACGACAGGAGAAATTCTTCCGGTAGAAGGTACTCCTATGGATTTTCGCCAGCCAACCGTATTGGGAGAACAATTGAGTAAAGATTCCGAACAGCTGAAAAATGGTCATGGAATTGATCACAACTGGGTACTTGATACAAAAGGTGATATCAATCAGGTATGTGCGTCACTGGAATCATTGTATAGTGGCATCAAACTGGAAGTTTATACTGATGAGCCGGGTATTCAGGTATATACCGGAAACTTTCTGGATGGAACTCAAACAGGTAAAAAACATATAACATATAACTTCCGTGCATCTGTGTGCTTGGAAACCCAAAAATATCCGGATACTCCGAATAAGCCCCAATGGCCTTCGTGCGTATTACGTCCGGGTGAAAAATATATGAGTCATACAATCTTTAAGTTTACAGTAGATAAATAGTTTATACTATGTGGTTGTACATTTTTTGTTCTAATGATTGTTGTATTATCTAGTTGTAGAAAAGCTAGATATGATGAAACAGATAATATGTCTGATTATGCAGATGGAGGCAAAACCTGTACATTCCAAACTCGAGATTATTCTGAACATCAAATGTTTCAAAACAGCTCTGAAGCGTGGTACATTGTTTGGTCGTATTGCATGGTGTCCTTCTGGTTCCGATCAGGCTATTTATTCGGAGTAATTTCTTTGTAAAGTGAGAAAATTGTAAAAAATCTATAAGTTTATGATGAGTTATGGGGAAGTTAAACAAAAGATAGTATGTAACAATTTATAAAATCAGATATGAAGTTAAAGTCTTTATTTTGCATAGGTATTTCAGTTATATCTATGTGTGGTTGTAGTAATGGAGACGGTAGGAAAATGACTCACGAGCCTAATCGGCTTCGGGCTCCGATGTATCCATTGGTGACAATCGATCCCTATACAAGTGCATGGTCTGCTTCTGATAATTTATTTGATAGTCCTGTAAAACATTGGACCGGAAAAGATTTTCCTTTATTGGGGGTTGCTAAGGTCGATGGAGTTTCTTATCGTTTTATGGGAGATGAAGAGTTATCGCTTTATCCCATTTGTGGTACTTCGGAGCAAGTCGACTGGAAGGGTAGATATACGGTAAAACAACCAGCCGATGGTTGGGAGAAGGCCGATTTCAACGATGGATCTTGGAAGGAAGGTGCAGGAGCTTTCGGTACGAAAGAAAATGAGGCGATGGCAAAAACTCAATGGGGAGATGAGTTTATCTGGGTACGACGCTGGATTGATATAAAGGATGATTTGGCAGGGAAAAAATTGTATTTAGAGTACTCCCACGATGACGATGTCATTATTTATGTAAACGGTATAAAGGTTGTTGAAACGGGTAACTCTGCCAAGAAGTATCAATATGCTGAACTGCCGGCCGATGTTGTTGCTTCATTGAAACCCGGTAAGAACCTGATAGCTGCTTATTGTCATAATAGAGTAGGAAATGGATTGTTGGATTTTGGGTTGATGGCCGAAAGAGATAATACCCGCTGTTTTACCCGGACGGCAGAACAAACTGCTGTTGATGTGCAGGCAACTCAAACTTATTATAGTTTTACATGTGGACCAGTCGACTTGAGTGTTAAGTTTACTGCTCCTTTGTTGATGAATAATTTGGATTTGATGACTCGTCCAGTCAATTATCTTTCTTATGAAACTGCTTCCAATGACGGACAAGCACATGAGATAAGTCTTTACTTTGAGGCTGCTCCTCAATGGGCTATCGACCAGCCATACCAGAAGTCTGTCAGTAAGACCGGCAATACAGAGGGCATTACTTATGTAAGTACTGGTAGTGTAGACCAGCAGATTTTAGGAAAACGTGGAGATGATTTACGCATTGACTGGGGATATTTTTATATGGCTGCTCCGCAGGCAGAAAACATTTTGTCGGCTACAGGTGATGGCGTTTCAATGCGAAAAGCATTTGTAGCAGGTAATGACTTGAATAGCCAATCAACCAATGGCTTCGATAAATTAGTGCTATCTTGTAATTTGGGCAAAGAAAAGAATGCTTCTGGTTATATCATGTTGGCATACGATGATATTTATTCTATTCAGTATTTTGGACAGAATTTGCGTCCGTATTGGAATAGAAACGGAAAGGAGACTATTTTCTCACAGATGAAGAAAGCCGTTGTTGAATATGACGAACTGATGAAGCAATGTACAGAGTTCGATAGCAAGTTGTTTACTGAGGCTGAAAATGCTGGAGGACGTGAGTATGCCGAATTGTGTGCTTTGGCGTACCGTCAGGTAATGGCTGCTCATAAACTGGTACAATCTCCCGAAGGTGAATTGTTGTATTTGTCAAAAGAAAATTTCAGCAATGGTTGTATCAACACTGTCGATTTGACCTATCCGTCGGCTCCTTTATTCTTGGTTTACAACCCTGAGTTAGAGAAAGGCATGATGAACGGTATCTTTTATTATAGTGAGTCTGGCAAGTGGAAGAAACCGTTTGCCGCACACGACTTAGGTACTTATCCTCTCGCCAACGGTCAGGTATATGGAGGAGATATGCCTGTCGAAGAAAGTGGTAACATGCTAATTTTATCTGCTGCCATTGCTAAGGTGGAGGGAAATGCACAGTATGCGGAAAAACACTGGAAAGTTCTTACTACTTGGGCCGATTATTTACTGGAGAAGGGACTTGATCCGGAAAACCAGCTTTGTACCGATGACTTTGCCGGACATTTTGCTCATAATGCCAATCTTTCTATAAAGGCTATTTTAGGCGTTGCTTCGTATGGAAAATTGGCCGGAATGCTTGGTAAACACGATGTGGCCGAAAAGTATCTGAGTAAGGCAAAAGACATGGCTGCTCAATGGCTCAAGATGGCCGATGATGGAGATCACTATCGCCTTACTTTTGATAAGCCTGGCACATGGAGTCAGAAGTATAATCTGGTTTGGGATAAGTTGTTGGGGCTGAATATTTTCCCTGAAGAGGTCGCTCAAAAGGAAATCGCTTACTATCTGACCAAGCAAAATACTTACGGGTTGCCTCTTGATAGCCGTGAAACTTATACAAAGAATGACTGGATTATGTGGACGGCTGCTATGAGTACTGATACAGCTACTTTCAAGAAATTTATTTCTCCGGTGTATAAATTTATGAATGAAACGCCGGATAGAGTACCAATGAGTGACTGGACATGGACACTTGAACCTCATCAAAAAGGTTTTCAGGCTCGCTCTGTAATCGGCGGATACTGGATGAAGGTACTGATGGATAAAATGTTGGTGAAATAACCGGCATGCTCAGTTGAGTCTGTATAAATTCTGTGGAGATGACCTCCGGAGAGTTTATACAGACTGTTTTTATATGGAGCGCATTTTTTGTTATCTTTATTACTCATCTTAAAATCTGGTAATGACTATGAAAAAGAAATTTCCAATATTGTTGTTGTTTGTGTGTTCCGGCTTTTCTTTAGGTGTTGCCCAGAAGGTATCGGTTGTTTCTCCTCGAGTTGAAATGCAGGAAAATCCGCTGGGAATAGACCGGAAAGATCCTCATTTTTCATGGCAGCTGAAGTCGGGTATGAATGATGTGCAGCAAACTGGATATGAGATTCAGATGGGAACCGATTTGCAGGGAGTGAAACGGGGAAATAATCTGATGTGGCAGTCTGGACTGGTTTCTTCGGATCACATGCAGGTCGGCTATCAGGGCTCACCTCTACAGTCGGGCAAGGAGTATTACTGGAGGGTGCGTGTACATACCAATTGTGGGGAGAGTCATTGGAGTGCTGTTCAACGGTTTACCACGGGATTGCTGCATGACACAGACTGGGTGGCTAAATGGATTGGCGAAGATGCGATGTCAAATCCGGGTGAGTCGCAGACCGAACTGCATACCCGTTTGGCTGCCAGGTATTTGCGGAAAGATTTTCAGGCGTCCTCTCATGTCAGTCGTGCTACGCTGTATATCAGTGGATTGGGATATTATCAGGCTTTCCTGAACGGAAAATGTGTGAGCGAAGATTTGCTTACTCCCTCTATTACGTTCTATTCCGAAACCGTATATTACAATACGTACGACGTGACCAGGTTGGTACACGGAGGCGACAATGCGTTGGGGGTGATTCTTGGAAACGGTCGTTACTTCTGGGTAAGAGGAAGCGGTATGGAAGGGTTTGGCTTGCCTCGTTTGCTGGCACAGCTGGTGATTGAGTATGCCGATGGTACCCAAAAAATCATCGCTTCGGATGAGACTTGGAAGGTTACATCGAAGGGACCAATTGTAGCCAACAATGAGTTCGACGGTGAAGAATATGATATGCGAAAAGAATTGTCCGGATGGAACGTGAGCGGATACAATGATGCTGCTTGGAAGAACGCAGATATCATGTCGGTTCCCTGCAAGCGATTGCGTGCTCAGCCGTGCCCGTCGGTTGCCGTCATGGAACGTCTGAGGCCGTTATCTGTTACCCGTCTGGCATCGGGTAAGGTCCTGATCGATATGGGACAGAACATGGTAGGTCGGCTGAATGCTTCTTTTCAGGGAAAGGAAGGACAGAAAGTGATTATGCGTTTTGCCGAGCTTATAAATCCGGACAGTACCTTGTATGTAGCCAATTTACGTACGGCTCAGGCTACCGATGTGTTTACTCCTGCTGCCGATGGACGCTTTTCGTGGGCTCCTGTTTTTGTGTATCATGGATTCCGGTATGTGGAAATAGATGGTATAGAGGGGCGTCCCGATACGGACGATTTTGTAGGCGAGGTGATGTACGACAAGATGAAATGTACCGGCGATTTTGAGACGTCCAATGCTGTCGTCAACCAGATTTTTAAGAATGCTTATTGGGGTATCCGGGGAAATTATCATAACATGCCTACCGACTGTCCGCAGCGTGACGAACGTCACGGATGGCTGGGCGACCGTGCTACCGGATGCTGGGGCGAGAGTTTCATGTTCGACAATGCGTTGCTGTATCGTAAGTGGTTGCAGGATATTGAAGAGTCACAGCGTGAAGACGGCGTCGTTTCGGCTGTTTCCCCTCGTTTCTGGACGATTTATTCTGGCGATGTAACATGGCCTTCGGTGTATATATTGGCTGCCGAAATGCTGTACCGTCATTATGGAGATACGACAGCTATCATCAGGCACTATGATTCCATGAAACGCTGGGTAGAGTATATCTGTCAAAACTCCATGAAGGACGGACTGGTGGTACGCGATGAATGGGGTGACTGGTGCATGCCTCCCGAGTCTCCCGAGTTGATTCATTCGCAAGATCCGCTGAGAAAGACGGATGGAGCTATATTGGGAAGTACTACCTTTTATGGATTGCTGTATAAAATGATGGAGTTTGCTCGCCTGACAGGGCATCCGGAGGATGTTGATAATTACCGGACGCATGCCGAAGTGTTGAAGAAGGCGTACAACAAACGCTTTTTCAACTATGAAACGGCTCAGTACGGCAACAACTCCGTCACGGGAAACTTGTTGTCGCTTCGTTACGGACTCGTGCCGGAGGGATACGAACAGCGTGTCTTCCAGAATGTAGTCGACAAAACGGAAAAAGACTGCAAGGGACATGTCAGTGCCGGCGTGGTAGGCATACAGCATTTGATGAGGGGGCTGACGGAATATGGCCGGAAAGACCTGGCGTATAAAATCGTGACCAACACAGATTATCCCAGTTGGGGATATATGATTGAAAAAGGAGCTACTACTATTTGGGAGTTGTGGAATGGAGATACGGCCGCACCCGATATGAACTCAGCCAATCATGTGATGCTATTGGGCGACTTGTTGATCTGGTATTACGAAAATCTGGCAGGCATCAAGAATGCCGAGGAGTCTGTAGGATTCCGTCACATCGAGATGAAGCCCTGTTTCCCCGACGGACTGTCGTATGTCAAGGCTTCCTACCAGTCGGTTTCCGGCGAGATTGCCAGCCATTGGAGCCGGACAGGAAAGGAGTTTTCATGGGAAGTGACGATTCCTGCCAATTGCTCGGCTACGGTATACCTTCCTGTAGCTTTGCATCCTGAAAAGCCGGAAGCTGTCAGGGCTCACAGCATCAAGCGTGCAGGAGAGTATTGGGTTGTGGAGTTGGGCTCCGGAGACTATCGCTTTCAAAGTAAAATCTGAGCATGTTTTCCTGAAAAGTTGGTGAGATTTTATCTTTTTCTGAATAGATTTTTCGCATAAGATTCGCTTCTTTTCAGCATCTTTGTAATAGAGTTGTTAACAGTGACAATATAGCAGTGTAAAAGAGGGAGATTCTCTTTTTTATGCTGTTGATTTGTGTATTATAAATTTATGATGATGAAAACAAAAATATGGGTATCTGTCGTCTTATCTTTTATGGCGTGCGGGGGAATAGCGCAAGGTCAGTATCATAACCCGGTCATCGACGAGAGTTTGCCCGATCCGACTGTGATCCGTGCTGACGACGGATCGTTCTGGCTTTATGCTACCGAGAATATTCATAATCTTCCGATTTATCGTTCGACCAATCTGGTGGACTGGAGTTTTCAGGGGACTGCTTTTACTGATAGTACACGCCCTGATTTCGTACCGGATGGAGGCATCTGGGCACCCGACATCAATCAGATCAACGGGAAATATGTTTTGTATTATTCCATGTCTACATGGGGTGGGGAATGGACATGTGGCATCGGAGTTGCTACAGCCGATGCTCCTCAGGGACCTTTCAAGGATCATGGAATGCTTTTCCGGAGCAACGAAATTGGGGTGAGAAATTGTATTGATCCTTTTTACATCGAAGACGGGGGAAAGAAATACTTGTTTTTCGGAAGCTTTCATGGCATTTATGCCGTGGAACTTTCCGATGACGGTCTGACGCTGAAAGAAAATACCCGTCCCTTGCGGGTGGCAGGCGATGCCTACGAAGGTACTTATATCTGCAAGAAAGGGAAATATTATTATTTGTTTGCTTCCATCGGCAGTTGTTGCGAGGGGTTGAAGAGTACCTATACCACGGTGGTGGGAAGGTCGGAGTCGTTGATGGGACCTTACTGGAATAAGGAGGGCAGGTCGATGCTCGACAACCAACATGAAATATTGATCAAGGCAAGTAATCATTTTGTGGGAACAGGACACAATTCGGAGATTGTGACTGATAAAAAGGGACAGGACTGGCTGTTTTACCATGCAGTGAAAGTGTCCGATCCGGAAGGAAGAGTGTTGATGCTCGATCGGGTACAATGGAAGGATGGCTGGCCGGAAGTAGAAAATGGCGTTCCTTCCGACAGCCACGATAAGCCTGTCTTTTAGTATGTATAACTTAAAAAGAGTTGGGTAATTTATGATTTTGAAACGATTTGTTTTTGCTGCTGCATTGGTGGGATGCTTGCCCGGAATCGCTTTTTCCCAGAGCAAGGGAGATAAGACGAACGGTAATCCGATAGTTGCCGGCTGGTATGCCGATCCGGAAGGAATTATCTATGGTGATTCCTGCTGGGTGTATCCTACGCTTTCTTTTCTGTATGGTGAAGATGTACAAAAGTATGCTCAGGATTTGGAACGGAAAACCGATGCTATCAATCAGGAGTATAATCTCCAGACACATTTCGACGCTTTCTCCTCCAGCGATTTGGTGCACTGGGTGAAGCATCCGGAAGTCTTGTCTATCAAAGACGTAAAATGGGCCAAGTATGCGCTGTGGGCTCCTTCGGTCATTCATGCCAATGGAAAATATTATCTGTTCTTTGGGGCAAATGATATACAGAACGAACGGCAGAAAGGGGGCATAGGGGTTGCCGTGGCCGATTCTCCTGCCGGACCCTATAAGGATGCTTTGGGAAAGCCGCTGATTGATAAGATCGTGAACGGGGCTCAGCCGATTGACCAGTTCGTTTTTCGAGACGACGATGGTAGCTTTTACATGTACTATGGGGGATGGAAACATTGCAATGTGGTGAAGTTGCGTCCCGATTTGTTGGGGCTGGAGCCTTTCCCGGATGGAACGATGTACCGTGAAGTGACTCCCGATCAGTATGTGGAAGGCCCGTTTATGCTGAAGAGAAATGGCAAGTATTATTTCATGTGGTCGGAAGGTGGATGGGGAGGCCCTGATTATAGTGTTGCCTATGCCATCGCCGATTCTCCTATGGGACCGTTCAAGAGAATTGGGAAAATTCTGCAGCAGGATCCTCAGATAGCAACAGGGGCAGGACATCATTCTGTCGTACAGATACCGGGTAAGGATGAATATTATATCATCTATCACCGCCGTCCGTTGGGTTGTACCCGCATTAACGAACGGCAAGTTTGCATCGATAAGCTGGAGTTCGATGAGAATGGATATATCCGTCCTGTCAAGATGACGTTCGAGGGGGTAGCTCCTGTCGATTTGCGACATTAAATTGCTGAAGTACTCATGCTGTCGGGATAGAGACAGGATGAGTATTTTCGTTGATTGGTAATTATAGATTGTGTTATTTAGTAAAGTTGTATGAAATGAAACGTATCGTTTTCTTGGATTATATACGCATCTTCGCATGCTTTTTGGTCATGCTCGTACATGCGAGTGAAAATTATTATGGCGCAGCAGGGTCGACCGACATGGTCGGTCCTCAGTCGTATCTGGCTTCCGAAGCCGACAGGTTGTGGGTATCTGTCTATGATGGATTTTCGCGTATGGCAGTACCTTTGTTTATGATCGTATCTGCTTACCTGCTTGCTCCGATGAAGGAGGGGCAAACGATGGGACAGTTTTACCGCCATCGTTTTGTGCGTATCTTGCCTCCATTTGTGATATTCATGGTGTTGTATAGTACCTTGCCGATGCTGTGGGGACAGATCGACTCGGCTACGTCGATGAAGGATTTGTCGCGTATCTTGTTGAATTTCCCGACACTGGCAGGCCATTTATGGTTCATGTATCCGCTCATCAGTCTTTATCTGTTCATTCCGGTCATTTCTCCGTGGCTCAGTAAGGCTACGGCCAAAGAGGAACGTTTCTTTATCATTCTGTTCCTTGTGTCGACTTGCATTCCGTATCTGAATCGTTTCTGCGGTGAAGTCTGGGGACAGTGTTTCTGGAATGAATATCATATGCTGTGGTACTTCTCTGGATATTTGGGCTATCTGGTATTGGCTCACTATATACGTGTACATCTCACTTGGAACCGCTCCAGACGCTTGTCGGTGGGGATTGTACTGATGGTTATCGGAGCCCTGTGGACCATCTATTCGTTCTATGTACAGGCTGTGCCGGGCCAGATTATCTCTACTCCCGAGTTGGAGATTGGATGGGCATTCTGCACCATCAACTGTGTGATGCTTACGGCAGGGGTATTCCTTATCTTCAGTACCATTCAGGCTCCTTCGGCTCCGCGCTTGGTTACTGATCTGTCAAAATTAAGCTATGGTATGTATCTGATGCATATCTTCTGGCTGGGATTGTGGGTAACGGTATTCAAACAGACACTGGAGTTCCCTACCGTTGCTGCTATTCCGTGTATTGCCGTCTGTACCTTTATCAGTTGTTATATAACAGCTAAGGTGATATCATTTATACCTGGAAGTAAATGGATTATAGGATAAACAACTAATTACTGGAGATTATGAAGAAAATTTGGATTTTATTGATAGGCTTGTTGGCTGTCCTGCATCTCGAAGCAAAGGAGAACAAGGATACCAATGTGGCTTATCAGGATGGAAATGTCCGATTCACGGTAATCGATGAGGGCGTTATTCGTTTGGAGTGGCATGCCGATGCTCAGTTTGTAGATGCTGCTTCTTTTTTGGCGGTCAACAGAACTTACGATAAGGCCGATTATCGTTTGTCTGAGTCGAAGAATTGGGTAGAGATTACTACCGATAAGATGGTGCTGAAGTACAAGAAGAACAGCGGCCGTTTTTCAGCATCGAACTTGAGCATTCGTTCAAAGAACCTGACGCCGGCATTTCAGTGGAAGCCGGGGGATGTCAATCAGGGCAACCTGAAGGGTACGTACCGTACACTGGATGGTTACAACGGTGAAATCTTTGTCGGCAACGGAAATGATAACGGTGACCATCGTCCGATGCCTATCGAAGACGGACTGTTGTCGACCGATGGCTGGACGTTGCTCGACGATTCCAAAGGATTGCTGTTCGACAATTCCGACTGGGCGTGGGTAGACCAGCGCAAAGGGAGTGATCAGGATCAGGACTGGTATTTCATGGCGTATGGACACGATTATAAAGGTGCGCTGAAAGACTTTACCGTCTTTGCGGGTAAGGTACCTCTGCCTCCACGTTATGCCTTCGGTTACTGGTGGTCCAGATATTGGAGCTATTCAGACGACGAGCTGCGCGACTTGGTCAACAAGTTCGAAACGTATAAGATTCCGTTGGATGTGCTGGTTGTAGATATGGACTGGCATTACGTGAACCCGGGAAGAGGTGGATGGACAGGCTATACGTGGAACCGTTCGCTGTTCCCCGATCCTGCCAAGTTCCTCCACGATGTGAAAAGTAAAGGATTGCAGGTAACATTGAATCTGCATCCGGCTGGCGGCATTGAACCGTACGAGGAGAAATATCCCGAAATGGCCAAGTGGATGGGCATGAACCCTGACGAAAAGAAGCGCATCGACTACTGTGGCTCCGACAAGCGTTTCATGAGCGGATGGCTGAATACCATCTTGCATCCGATGGAAAAAGAAGGTGTCGATTTCTGGTGGCTCGACTGGCAGCAGGATATGTTCGATGCTCGCATCAAGAATTTGAACAATACATGGTGGCTGAACTATGTATTTTTCAGCGACATGGAGCGTAGCCGTGATACGCGTCCTTTGCTGTACCATCGCTGGGGCGGGCTGGGCAATCACCGTTACCAGATTGGTTTCTCCGGTGACTCTTACAGCACCTGGAAGTCGCTTGCCTTCCAGCCGTATTTCAATGCTACCGCATCGAATGTACTCTATGGTTACTGGAGTCATGACCTGGGTGGTCATCAGTTTGCAAAGGGAGCGACACAGCTCGACCGCGAACTGTTCGTACGCTGGATGCAGTTTGGTGCCTTTAGTGCCATTATGCGTACTCACTCCATGAAGAGTGCTGCCATGAACAAAGAACCGTGGGCGTTCAGTCAGGAGTATTTCGATGTATTGCGTCAGACCATTCTGATGCGTTATAAAGTCGCTCCTTATGTATATACCATGGCACGCAAGACTTATGACGACGGTATTTCTCTGTGTCGCCCGATGTACTACGATTATCCGGATGCTCAGGAAGCTTACTCTTTCAAGGGACAGTATATGTTCGGCGATGACATGCTGGTAGCTCCTGTTACTTCGCCGATGAAAGAGGGCTATGCTACTGTCAAGGTTTGGCTGCCGGAAGGTACCGACTGGTATGAATGGGCTACTGGTACTCTTTTGAAGGGAGGACAGGTGGTAGAACGTGCATTTGCTCTGGATGAATATCCGGTATATGTAAAGGCTGGAGCTATCCTTCCGTTCTACGGTACTGTGAAAAACCTGCGTTACAACGATGAGGCTGTACGTCTGACCGTATTCCCCGGTGGCAACGGTTCCTTCTCGTTCTATGAAGACAACGGCAACGACCAGTTGTATAAAGACCAGTACGCGCGTACTCAGTTGTCTTCCGAATGGAAAGAAAACAAGCTGACAATCCACGTAGGACAGCGTAAGGGCTCTTATAAGGACATGCCCCAGAAGCGTACCTATTGCGTCGATGTAGTAGGGTCGGTTCCTGCCGATAAGGTGTTGGTGAACGGAAAGCCTGTTGAGGCTGAATACGATGGTACATCCCTTACACTGACCGTCGACCTGCCTGCATGCGATTGCGCAAGCGACTATACGGTAGAAGTATTCTACAAGGCCGGACAGCCGGAAGTAAACAATGGCTTGTATGGTCAGTTCAAGCGCATGAAGAAAAGCTTCGTAGACATGCGATACAGAAATGCAAGCATCGATTATATTCAGGAACTGGGCGATATGGAAACTACCGGCAGAGCCGTTACCTATCATACAGACTCCTTTGCCGATAAGATCAGGCAGTATCAGGCAAATTATGCCAACCTTCCCGAGCTGCTGAAGAAACAGGGCTTGAGCGATAACGATGCTCAGTGGTTCTTGCAGTCAGTCCGTTGGGAGAAGAAATAATAATAAATCATCCTAAAAAAAGAACCCTATCATTCTCCGAAATGGAGTGAATGATAGGGTTTGTTTATTGTAAGATAATCAAGTATCGGTTTATCTTACTTTTATTCCTCGTTCATCTTTTCATCGATGGCCTTTATCTTTTTCAGAACGAGATCCATCTCACCTTTCAGACGTTCAATTTTCCGGTTAATTTCGGTTACCAGTGTATCGCCCTTCTTCGAAGCCGATGACAAGAATCCCAAGTTGTTTTCGTAGGTCTGAATATCATTTTTCAATCCTTCGTACGTACGCACAAGCTTTTCACGGTCACGGTACAAGTTATCACCTTTGGCAAGTCCCGATTTGAAGTTGCTGAGCTTCTTTTCAGAAACAGAAATATTCAGTCGCTCGAACAATTTATCAATCAGACCGTGGAATTCGTTATACAGACGATCTTTCTCCTTAAACGGTACATGTCCTATGCCGTTCCATTCCTTCATCAAGGAGCGAACCTGTTCGGCTGTAGTATCATCAGTAGCTCCCGAAGCATTCAGTACGGCGAGCTGCTTGATAATCTCTTCCTTCTTCGCCATGTTCTCTACTTCCACAGAGCGCTGTGAAGAAGTAGCCTTGTTCTTCTGTGCGAAGAAATAGTCGCATGCCCCGATAAAGCGTTTCCATACAGCGTCGGAGTGCTTTTTGGCAACCGGTCCTATGGTTTTCCATTCTTTCTGCAACTTGGTCAGAATTTCAGCCGTTCCCTTCCAGTCTGTACTGTCTTTCAGCGCTTCGGCCTTTTCGCACAAAGCCTTTTTCTTTTCCAGGTTTGCAGCCATGTTTTCTTTCACCGACTTAAAGAAAGCCGCCTTGCGTTTAAAGAACTCATCACATGCCGCGCGGAAACGCTCAAAGATTTTCACGTTCATTTTCTGCGGTGCATAACCGATAGTCTTCCATTTAGCCTGTAGCGCGAGGATTTCCTGCGTCTTGTCCTCCCAGTCGGCAAAGGTCTTGAACGTATCATACTCCATAGCTTCCACTATTTCGCAGATCACCGTCTTCTGGTCGAGGTTGTTCTGTTCCTTTTCCTTCAGTGCCTCAAAGTGCTGTTGGTGCCGGCGGTTTACCACCGAAGAAGCCGCTTTGAAACGTGCCCAGATACTTTCACGCAAGTCTTTGGCTACGGGGCCGATGTTACGAAATTCCTGATGCAATTTCTGTAGCTGATGGAAAGCAGACACCACATCCGGTTCGTTTGCCAGCTTTTCGGCAGCCTCACACAGATAGGTTTTCTGTTCCAGATTCTTTTTGAAGTCATACTCGCGGAATTCATTGTTCAGCTTTACCATGTCGTAAAACTTTTCCGTGTACAGCTGATATGTTTTCCACAATTCATTGACCTTGCCCACAGGTACCTGTTTGATTTCGTTCCACTGCTGTTGAAGTTGTTTAAATTCGTTATAGATCTTACCTGTGTCTTCCGTATTGTCAATCAGAGCCTTCATCTTGTCGAGTATGTCCAGCTTCTTTTGCAGGTTAGCTTCTTTTTCCTGCTCCAGTTCTGCTGCCATCGCACTACGCTTCTCTTTGATGGAACTCATGATTTCCTTGAATTTTGCTTCCAACGGATTAGGGATGGGAGTAAATTCTTCTGGATTTCCGCCTTGCTCAATAAAGTTTTTGCGTGCCGTATCTTGCTCGGTTTTATGCAGTTTGTAAAACATTTGTTTCAAGTAGTCTATCTCCTGTTTGTCAGCTTCACAGGCGTTGTCGTTGAGTTCTGTCAGACGTGTTATAACTTCTTCCTGAGTATGTACGGGAGAAAATTGCGTTTTAGCGTCATTCTCAACAGAAGAAACCGAAGTTTCGGGAGTGTCTGCTGCCGGAATTTCAGTTAAAGGGCGGGTTGTTTCATTTACTTCCATCGTATTTAGATTTTAAAGAATTATGTCAGCTTATCTTAGTCCGTAGTTACAAATTAAAAGAATAAAATCTGATTTTCAATAATTTTTCCTAAATTTTTTTTGCAATAAAGACGATTTTTATGAATTTCTTTGGAAAATATAGGGCATGGAGGTCATAAAGATTAATAGACCTCCATGTATGATTGGAAAATTGGATATTTTAAGACAGCAGTACGGTTATTCCCATGTACATCATCATGCCGATGATGTCGTTGGTAATCGATATAAACGGTCCGGTAGCAATCGCCGGGTCTACCTTCAGCTTTTCCAGCGTCATAGGTACGAGCGTACCGAAGATTGATGCAAACATCACTACGGCAAACAGGCTGATGGATACCGAGTAGCTCACCGTGGCGGTTGCGCCGAAGCGGATAAAATTATAAATGTATACCAGCATTGAAATGATGGTTGCGTTGATCAGGGCTACGACAGATTCCTTCAGCACCTGCTGGAGAGTGTTTCCCGAGTCGAGCGAGCTGTTGGCCAATCCTTGTACCACGAGGGCCGACGACTGGGTTCCTACGTTTCCTCCCGTACCACCGATCAGCGGGATGTACAGGGCCATTTCGGGATGTGCGGCAAAGGTCGAGTCGAAGTTGCCCAAGATCATGGAGTTGCCGATACCTCCCAGCATACCGATGAGCAGCCAGGGCAGACGTGCCGTTGTCTGGCGGAACACGTTGTCGTGCGATTCTACGTCCTGCGACAAACCGGATGCCAACTGGTAATCTCGTTCGGCCTGCTCGCGAACCTCATCCATCACGTCGTCTACCGTGATACGTCCCACCAGTCGACCGATGCTGTCGACTACCGGCACCGCTACAAGGTCGTACTTTTCGATGACCTGCACCACCTCGTCCAGCGGCGTATCTACATGTACCGAAATCGGATCCTTCTTCATCACGTGCTTTACTTTCGAGACCGACGGACTGGTAATCATTTTTTTCAGCGGGAATACGCCTCGCAGACGTTCGTCATCGTCTACCACATATACGTAGTAAATCTCGTCCATATCCTCCGCCTGTATTCTCATTTCGCGCAGACATTCCGGCATACTCCAGTTCTCGTTTACGATGACCATCTCCGTACCCATCAAACCACCGGCAGTATCTTCGTCGTACTTCAGCAAGTCGACGATGTCGCCCGCCTGTTCGATGTCTTCGATGTGTGAAAGGATTTCCTCCTGTTTGTCTTCGTCCATGTCACGGATAATGTCTACCGCATCATCCGAGTCCATGTAGTCGACAAAACGCTTGGCGATGGTTTCCGACGGCAGGACTTCGAGGAATTTCTTACGCGCATCCTCGTCCATTTCAATCAGTACATCGGCCGCCTTTTCGTTGTCGAGAAGCAGGTAGATGGAACGCGCCTCTTCCGCATCCAGCTCGTTGCACAGTTCGGCAATGTCGGCAGGATGCAAGCCTTGCAGGAGTTCCTTCAGTTCGTCCGATTTCTTCTCCTCAATCAGTTCTGATACTTTTTTGATTTCTTCGTTTTCCATACCTTACTCGGTTGCGAGTGCCTGTTCCACCCGGTTGGTCAATTCGATGAAGTCTGCTACCGACAGCTGTTCCGGCCGTTTGTTGAATATGGGGTCTGCACTGAGCGGGTTCCCTTTTTCCAGTATCGGAGAGATTGAGTTGCGCAGGGTCTTGCGGCGCTGGTTGAACGTAGTTTTCACAATCTGCTTAAACAGCTTCTCGTCGCATCCCAGCTCCGTGGTTTCGTTGCGCGTCATGCGTATCACGGCACTCTTCACCTTGGGAGGCGGATTGAACACATGTTCGTGTACGGTAAACAAGTATTCCACCTTATACCACGCCTGAATCAGCACGCTCAGAATGCCGTACGTCTTGCTTCCCGGACCGGCAGCAATGCGTTCGGCAACCTCCTTTTGAATCATTCCCGTGCAGCAGGGTATCAGATCTTTGTAGTCGAGCATCTTGAAAAAAATCTGGCTGGAGATGTTATACGGATAGTTTCCCGTCAGCACGAAAGGCTGTCCGCCGAAGAGCTCTTTCAGGTCCATCTTCAGGAAATCCTGCTCGATGATGTTGTCGCCCAGCTGCGCGAAATTCTCCCGCAGGTAAGCTACCGATTCAAAATCCAGTTCCACCACCTTCACCGGTCTTCCCTTGGGGATGAGGAACTGTGTCAACACACCCATTCCCGGTCCCACTTCCAGTATCGGCAGGTCGGGGCAGGTATCTACCGTATCGGCTATGTCTTTGGCTACTTGGAGGTCTTTCAGAAAGTGCTGTCCTAAAAACTTTTTCGGTTTAACTAATTTCATTCCGTATGTATTTTCTCGATATAAATAAAGAATTATTCCAGCAAGATATTATCTTTGCATCGTGCAAATTTAAGCATTAATCTTTAATAAACGATTACGTTTTGGAACGAACTGATATAAAAAAGCTCATAAATAAGGTCTTTCAGGTAGCTTTGCCTCTGATGCTGGGAGCCGCCATTTTAGTATGGACGTACCACGGATTCGACTTCCGGCGTGTGTGCGAAGTAATGGATGGAGGCATGAACTACGGGTGGATGCTTTTTTCGCTGGTTTTCGGTGTCTTCGGGCATCTGTTCCGCGGATGGCGGTGGAACCTGGCGCTGGCTCCCTTGGGCGAATATCCCAAACGCTCGAACAGCGTATATGCCATCTTCGTCGCCTATGCCGTCAACCTGATTCTGCCGCGGGTGGGAGAGGTTTCCCGCTGCGGGGTACTGGCGAAATACGATAACGTCTCTTTCTCCAAGTCTCTGGGGACAGTTGTTTCCGAGCGGCTGGTCGATTCTGTCTGTGTGTTGCTCATTACGGCAGGAACCCTGCTGCTCCAGACGGGTGTCTTTGCCCGCTTCTTCCGCATCACCGGAACCGACGGCGCCTTCTTTCTTCACCTGTTCTCGTCGACCAACTTTTACATCACCCTTGTCTGCATTGCTGCTGCACTGATCTTACTGTGCTGGCTGGTACGCAATCTCACCATTTTTGCGAAAGTGAGGGGCATGCTGAAAAACGTCTGGCTGGGCTGCCTGTCCATCCGCAATGTCAAGCATCCGGTGCTGTACATTCTCTATACCGTAGCCATCTGGGCATGCTACTTCCTGCACTTCTATCTGACGTTCTACTGCTTCGACTTCTCGGCCGGACTGGGCTGGGCTGCCGGCATGGTATTGTTCGTGGTGGGAAGTATTGCCGTCATCGTTCCCACCCCCAACGGAGCCGGACCGTGGCATTTTGCCGTCATCACCATGATGATGATGTATGGCGTAAGTAAGGAAGATGCAGGAATATTTGCACTTTTAGTACATGGTATTCAAACCTTTTTATTAATTTTGTTAGGAATATATGGACTGGTGGCTTTGCCGCTTACAAATAAAAATAAAACTAAAACCTATGAGTGAAATTCTTTCTCTGACTCCACAGAATGTGTGGAAGCATTTTTATGCGTTGACTCAAGTGCCTCGTCCTTCAGGACATCTGGCAAAAGTTCAGTCGTTCTTACTGGAATTTGGCAAGCAAGCAGGTGTTGAAGCTTTTCAGGATGAGGCTGGGAACATTATCTATCGCAAGCCTGCCACTCCGGGTATGGAGAATCGTAAAACCGTAATCTTGCAGGCACACATGGATATGGTGCCGCAAAAGAACAAAGATACACAGCATGACTTCGAAAACGATCCTATCCAGCCGTACGTAGACGGCGAATGGGTGAAGGCGAAAGGTACTACACTGGGTTCCGACGACGGTATGGGCGTAGCTGCTATCATGGCTGTGATGGAAGACAAAACCCTGAAACACGGTCCGCTGGTAGCCCTGATTACTGCCGATGAAGAAACAGGCATGTACGGAGCCTTCGGCCTGAAACCGGGAACCATCGAAGGCGATATCCTGCTGAACCTCGATTCGGAAGAAGAAGGTGAACTGTATATCGGCTGTGCTGGTGGTGAAGATCTGACAGCTACACTGGAATACAAGGAAGAAGAAACCGATCCCGAAGACGTAGCCCTGAAGGTTACTCTGAAAGGTCTGCGCGGCGGTCATTCCGGCATCCAGATAGGCTGGGGACATGCCAATGCCAACAAGCTCATGGCACGCTTCCTGAATCAGGTCATTGCCTACGACGAGGCTTGTCTGGTATCGTGGGAAGGAGGTAACATGCGCAATGCCATTCCACGTGAATGTGAAGTGGTAATTACCGTTCCCGAAACAGAAGTAGACGACGTACTGGCATTCGTAGGCGAGTGCGAACAGGTATGGCGCGACGAATTTGCCGGCATCGAAGAAGACCTAAGCTTCAAGGCAGAACGCGTAGCTCTGCCCAAGTACATGGTACCGGAAGAAATCCGCGATAATCTGGTAGACGCCATCTACGCTTGTCCTAATGGTGTAGAACGTTTCATCCCGAGCATTCCCGATACGGTAGAAACCTCATCCAACCTTGCTATCGTCGAAATAACCAACGGAAAGGCAGCTGTCAAGGTATTGACCCGCAGTGCTCGTGAGTCGATGAAGGATTACCGCAACACAGCCATTGAAAGCTGTTTCTCCATGGCAGGCATGCACGTAGAACGTTCGGGCAGCTATTCAGGCTGGGAACCGAATGTAAATTCTCCTATCCTGCACGCCATGAAAGAAGCATACAAGGCTCAGTTTGGCGAACAGCCTGAAGTGAAAGTCATCCATGCCGGACTGGAATGCGGTATCATCGGAGCCATTATCCCGGGACTCGACATGATCTCCTTCGGACCTACCTTGCAGTGTCCGCATACACCGGAAGAACGTTGCCACATCCCTTCAGTAGCCAAGTTCTACGACTTCCTGACTGCTACATTGGCAAATACTCCTGAAAAATAATTCCTGACGGATACACATAAAGAGGGCTGCTTCAATCATTCAGTTGAAGCAGCCCTCTTGCTTTATATATCCTCCGTATTTTCACGTTCCCATACGGTGGATACTCCTGCGTAAATTTCCTTTTAGTTCATCGGGCTGAATGAAAACAGAATAGAGTACTGCTCATTTTGCCAATCGTAGTAAGTACCTATAGCACCTTTGGTCTTATTGTCTTTAGACGTAAATTGACAGATAAACATCAGCGCCTTATTTTGCATAAGGCTAACGATTAATCCGTCCGGATCCAGATTTTCATATTTTGTTTCCCCGTTGTTCATCTTTTCGAGGCAACTCATTATCGCATTCTTTTCACGTTCACTAAAGCTTACATTCGAAGTGTTATAAACATACTCCGAGCAGTTATAATCTTGCTGCATATAATGGATACGCTCCAAGAAATGAGTGAAATAGCTGCTTTCACTTTGATCCTGTGGTGTACATATATACTCAATCTGATTCAACTTGTTGTTTGCGTCAAATTTATAAGAAACATATCTGTTTGCTTTAAGATCAGTTGACGCAGAACTCGACTGCGTAAAATCCTGTTTAGCCTCACTCGAATAATCTACATCTCCATAAATATCATCCTCAACGATGTTGATGGTGCCATCAGTCGATATTGCCCGTGTTGTGTAGTGCGACAGATTCTCCATGGTTTCCTCCCGCGTGTCATACCAGAAATTACATCTGATGTCCGAAGCAACGACCTCAATCTGTTTCGTCTTTGTAATCACTTGCTGAGTAGCATCCCCAGTGAATAATCCATTGTTGATAGCCGATAAAGTGATGGTATGCTTTCCCGGTGTCGTACAATAAATTTCAGCCGACAATTCACCGTTTATCGATTTGATAGTAGTCGGAAGCTTGCCGTCGATAGATACTTGAATTTTTTCGGATGCCAAGCCACTTCCGGGAACATACGAACTCGAAATAGTAAACCACTGATGCGTACCAATCTTTGTACGATCTACCGAGATATCTCCCAGTTGACCCGCCGTAGAATACTGCGTATCATCTTCCGAAGAACAGGAGAACAAAGAAAGGCTTGCCATAAATATAGCCAGACAAGCTGAAATGTTGTGATTCTTTTTCATTTTATTATGAGTTTATTGTGTTTCTTTTTCTGAACGAATTTGCATATATCTGCAAAGTATCTGTTTTCTTATGGAATTACAATATACACTTTTTCACGATATGCTACCTTCTTTTTTTCGGTAAATACAATTTTTAGGGTACAAGTTAAGACTTATTTTGATCAATCGTGAAATTGCTGTAAACCAATCAACAAACCGAAATGATGTTCCTACAACTCATTTATTATTTCTTCTTCCGTCAGCCCCGTGGCTTGTACAATCTGTGCCGTAGTCAGTCCCAGCGATTTCAGGTTACGTGCAATAGCGATTTTTTCTTCCGCACGTCCTTCTGCTCTTCCTTCTGCTCTTCCTTCCGCACGTCCTTCTGCACGTCCTTCGCTTCTACCTTTTGCTCTACCTTCTTCCAGCCCCTTTTTCCAACCAGCTTCGCGCGCATCCTCTTCTACGATCCGGCTCACACGGTAGCGATCCAGCGCCTTGTCGTAGGCAATGCGGTCCTCCATCGAGAGGTTAGCCACAGCGGCAAGCTCCTCCAGACGGTTGAAAACCTGTTCTTTCAACGCATCCGGCATTCGGTTCCAATGTTGCATATTCTTCAGTGTATAAATAAGTTTGTCATAAAGAGTTTTACAGTCCTTAAGCTCCTTGGTGAAATACGGGAACTGAAGGAAAATCTGCCGGAAGTGCGGGTTCACCACCTTACCGTTTTCCCGGTCGGCTATAACAGTATCCGTACGGAACTTTTCTTCCAGTCCCGGCTCCCGGAAGTTCATCAGGAAGATACCGTATACCGTCGAGAGCCTGTATCTGGCCCCGTAGTTTTCCTGCATCGGTTCCCTCAGCAAAAAATCATCTTCCTCCTCCTCGTCCGGCTTTCCCATTTTCAGTTCACGCTCTTTTCTCCTCTTCTCGCGCAAGTTCTCCACCTGCCTGCCGATAGCCCGGCACATATAGAACAGTGTGCGGTCCAGAAAGCTGCTGTGGAACCGGTTCTGCATCTCCACGATGATATATTCCCCCGTATCCGTCAGGCAGTACAGGTCGTAGATGATCCCCGCATCTGCCATGCTGTCAGAGTGATTCTCCTTATCCAGAAAAATCAGGTTCTCGATACGATGCTCTCCCGCCAGCAGTTCGTTCAGGAGCGTGATAAGCAATTCCTTGCTGGCAGGCTGTCCGAATATAATTTTGAATCCGATATCGGTAAACGGGTTCACAAAGTGCCCGCAAGTCAAATCCATACCGTCCATATTTCCTCCTTTCCGTGTTTCGTTTTACAAAAGAATTTCCTCAGCGTTATTCTGTCATCAGATCATGCTTTGTTTCCGATAGTCACGCAATCCGTTCATATCCGGTTATTCCTTGTCAATTTTCTGATATCTTCCTCCGTCAGCCTCGGCTGTTTCAGGTTGCGTGCATGCATTTAGTAGTTGATAATTACAAAGTAAGCAAATAAATACCGAAACTACAAGCCGATACAAAAAAATCGCCACGATACTCCGCATAGCGTGTACCGTGGCGATTTCCTGTATAAAATATCCTTTTAGAACTTCCGTAACTTCAGCAGAGCATAGTCCGATTCCAGCGTCATGTACTTGCCGTCGCACGAGCTCACGTTGAACACCGTTTCCGCCTGATTGTCGATACCGAAATGCCGCAGCATCTCCACCGGCGCATCCTGCTTGTTGTCGCTCGTTTGATAGCGCACCTTGAAATCCTTCAGCACCAGCTGCGTCTCGTTGTTGCGGTACTCCGTACGCCCGATGTAACTGCCGTAGCCGTTCGGCCCCTGCTTTTCCGATACCTCCGTCACCATGCGCGTAATGCTGTAATACAAGCGCTCGCACGTCACCACCTCACGCGTATCCTTCACCATGAACTGCTCCAACTGCCAGAATCCCTCTATATCGTTGTTGATAGGCGCCTTCTGACAACCCTGCATCACCAGCGCCACCACCAGAGCCATCCAAATCATCACCTTGTTTCTCATAATCCGAATCCTCCACATTTTCTGATTGTCAACATACCACCCGTACTGTTTCCCGGATAATTTCCACGGTCAACCGCCAGAGCAGCACTGAAACTCCATCCCTTCAGACGTTCAGGCCGATAAGTCACCTCCGCCAGACTGCTGAACTGCTTCTTCACCTCGTCGAAAGGCTTTATATACGATCCCCAGTTGCGGGCATACGAAACCAGCAATCTCCAGTTCCATTCCTCCGACGGATCACCCGTCAGTCCTACATGCTGAGCCTTCACCCGGCAACCCTTCACCTCGTTCACACCATCCGTATTATACGCCGGTCCCGGCAGGAACGGATGTCCCAGCGAGTTCCCGTAATTCTGCCAGCCTAAATATTCTCCATTTGTATAATAATTATCGCGACCACTCATCTGCAAGTCATTGAACGAACCCGCTATCCCGTCGTAGAGAATCGGGCCCGTCTGATCCGTCGTGTTCAGACCTTCCCACACCACGGCACTGATCCATCGGTTCTTCGGAAAATCCACTTCCACGCCGATATGACCATCCTTCCACCGTCCGTACTGCCAGAACATCTGCGAGTGATCCTCGAAATAATGCTCCAGATATGCCTTAAACTTCCAGTCGCCCGCATAATAATTCAGCGCGAAGTTCCAGCTTCCGCAGTGGTTTCCCTCCACGTTCTCCAGCGTACTTTCCTGCTTGGGGAAGAACACCTTCCAGAAATCCTTGAGCCCCTGCGGCATATCTCTTACCAGACTCACGCTACCGTCCGCATTCTTCTGCATCCGCTTGCCGCCGAATTGTGCTGCCGTCAGCAAACCAAATTCAAAGTCCACCGGCAACTTCTCCCGGTTACCCAGTCGGATCATCAGCGACTTGCTGTGATACAGCACCCCCGTCGTATAAATCTGTCCCGGAGCCACAAAATCCTCCTGCCAGTCGCCGTCGGTAAAATACCCGTAACTCAGATACCCCTTAAAGGCCATCCAACCCTTCGTACCCGGAACGTTCAGGTAATCCTTCACTTCCACCCGTACCTGCGGAATCGGCCTCATGTTCGTACCTTCCACCATCCAGCCACTGGTCAGCTTCTCGTTCTTCGCGAGCGGAAACCCCGGCCGTTCCTTGCTTCCGATACTCAGCGTCAGCGCCTTCCACGACACATCCGCATAAGCCTGCTGCACCCAGAACTTCGACGACAGGTTCTTTCCTCCTGCCAGATCCATTCCTGCGTCAATCCGCCAGTTCTTCGGCAACACCTTGTTCCATTCCGCTCCGGCACGCACATACGCAAAGTTAGGCTCATTGCCCGCCATACCGTAGCGATTGGCCGTCAGCCACACAGGAGCATAATCCCCGTTCGATACCGCCACACCCGCTTCCACCTTATACTTTAGCGAGTCGGCAGGCTGCTGCGCATAAAGCGGACTAAAAAGTGTAGTCAGTAATAAAGTCTTTATCAGTTTCATACCATTTTCGTTAGAGTTGCAAAGAAAGTGAATAAATGGTAGACTGGCAAGTCTAGCGCCTATAGTTGTTCTACTTCTTTGGCGGAAAGTCCGGTAGCAGCCTGAATCTGTTCGGTACTCAGCCCCAGAGATTTCAGGTTGCGAGCAATAGCGGTTTGTGTTTCCGCGCGACCTTCTGCTATTCCTTCCGCACGACCTTCCGCGCGACCTTCTGCACGACCTTCTGCACGACCTTCTGCACGACCTTCTGCACGACCTTCTGCGCGACCTTCTGCACGACCTTCTGCACGACCTTCTGCACGTTCCGTCATGATATTATCCCGCAGAATTACGATGTTGTCCAGATGCTTGTAATACGCGTTCAGCTCCTCTCGGCTCATGCGGTCCAGCTTCAACTGTTCCTTCACCTTGTCCAGTCCCGGTGCCGTGGCATGTTCCGGCACGTTTCCCGTGTTCAGGTAATAAATCCACTCCTCCAGCGGCGTTTTTGCCACCCGGTTGAAGTCATTCACCTTCAGGATATAATACTCCGGATAAAGCTGGCTCACCTTGTCCACCTTGAACGTCTGCTTCTGGAAGGGGCTCAGCTCCAGCACATCCCCCTCGTGAATCCCCACGAACTCCGTCTTCCCGTGATACACGAAATCCTTGCCGTGTCCCAGCGAGAAATACACGATGTTCACGCTGTACACCTTGCGTACCTTGTCGTACCCCTGTCCGCGGTTGATATACTCCGTCACCAGCTTCGAAGCCCCGAACAGCATCCGCTGGAAATACGCATACTCATTGTTGTTCTGCACCTCGATGAGCACCAGTTCCCCTTTCGAGTTCTCCGCCAGCATGTCCACGCGGTTGTACTTGTCGAACTCATCCTCCTGATTACTTTCACTCTCCAGCAGTTTCTGGATCGTTACCTTTTCCTCCAGCAGTGTAGTGAGCAGTCCCTCCAGCACCGCATAGTTGGCCTTGTTGCGCAGCAGGCGCTTCATCGCCCAGTCAAACCGAATATAACTTTCCATACAGTATGCATTTTAGTAGTTGATATTTACAAAGTAAGCAAATAAATACCGAAACTACAAGCCGATGTAAAAAAAAACGCCACGATACTTCTCATGAAGTGTACCATGGCGTTTTCTGTTATTAAAAATCAATCAGATGAATTTCTTTGTATTAACAAGCTCCCAGGTATTCGAGAGAATTGTTGAGCGTAGAACCTGAAATCTTGAATGACTGTATCGGGCCGTTGGGATCGTAAATGAACGAAAGAGAAGACGTATTGTCTTTTCCACAGCTCACCCATACTTTCAGTTGAACACTATCCCCCGCTTGTATGCTGTGCTTGGGCTTTCCGTTTTTTCCCTTCACGTATTTTTCTGCGAGTATCATTTAGTCCACGTGGCATTTTCTTGGTTTGTTCTTCCATAAGCAATTAATGTGAATTCGATATAAGGACTAATATTCTGTTTCCATCACTAAGCTACTTGAATGATTTGAAAATTGTCTATAGTTGATCTATTTCTTTGGCGAAAAGTCCTGTAGCAGCCTGAATTTGTTCAGTGCTTTTCCGGTCAATTTCCTGTGGCTGTTGATTGTCCATGTTCGTAGTATGGAAATCAATCTTTATACGGTCAATTTCCAGAGAAGGGATAGGCACGAGGGAAGGAATATAACTTCCTGCGGTAGGTACTTCTTTCCGGTTTTCTGCCTCGGTAGGTTGCTCCCCTTGGAAGATATGCTTTTCTTGGGTCATAACTAACTACTTTATCTAGTTCAACAGGATATGGCTCAGGAACTCTTCGGAAAGACGGAGCTGACCGCTTAGGAACGGTTCGCCTTCACCGGCTCCTTCCAGACGCAGGATATTCTGGGTGTAAAACCAATGGTCTTGCTGGAACATACGGATAACTGCTTTCCTCTTCTCTATATCTTCTCCAGCGATGATAAATGAGGCGGTTTCACCGGTAGGCAAGAAGCCTCCGTGCGACCGGCCTTTCCAGCCACCGAATTCGGTATATTGGCGGTCGTAGTCCTTGTTTTTGGCAAAAAAAATGTCCAATGCTTGTGGACGGATATAATAACTGTTGGCTTTCGCCCTTATCACATCTGCTTGTTGGTCATGCCCTGTACGGATCAATTATTTCACATTCACACCTTCGTGCGCAATGACCAAAGTCTCGATGGAGGTCGTGTTACCATCGGGTTTGAAACCTTCTACGGTAAGCTTTTTGGGCCATGCGTTCACCGCCTTCCAGGTCTTTACTGGGCTGCCCGATTCGTCCAGCAGGCTGACCGTTACCACTTCGCGCTGGATGGTGTTCAGTTTCACCTTATTGATCCAGTCCCATAGTCTTTTGTCATCTTTGCAGATACCTTTCTTGATGGTCAGATCACCCGCTTTTCTCAGTCCCGGCATTTTCAGTTTAGTGAACACCGGACTGTCGCCTGCGCGATAAGTGATTTCCTCGTATTCCGTTTCCAGACCCGACACTTCGCTGCAGGAAATATCGCCTACGTTCGAGATAGATACTTTGAAATAAAAACTCGGCAAAGGCCATGCCTGTGTGCTTGCACCTTGTGCTGATCCATTCTCTGCCATACTATTTTAGTTTATCATTTAATTGTCTGTTTTTATCAGCTTTTTGCATCTGCTGCTGGAACGTGATTTCGATGAATTCTGCCGGACGGCTGATGGCCACCAGTACGGTGACGCAATAGTACGTAAGCATTCGGTGAACGCCAAGCCGATGTAAAAAAATCGCTACGATACCCTCCGTATAGAGTACCGTGGCGATTTCCGTTTACTTCCCCGCCGAAAAATCCTTGATGCGCTGTTCTTCACTCAGTACTACGCAACTGCTGCCGATAATCAATAAAATGCAAGCTGATATATTCGTCGACAATCAACCATTAGACTTACAATGTTTTTGCGAAGTCCTTCAAATTAATTATGGCAACTGATGGGAAAGATATATTTTTAAGTTCATTGAAATGGTGATCCTCCGTCACGATATATTCCGCATTGGCTGTTATGGCACAGTCTACGAACTTATTGTCATCTTGGTCTGCTGTAATTAGATGAAAACGGTAGTGAGGAGTTAATTTCTTTACATTTTCACGAGTAAGAATCGTGTAGATAATCGTTTCGGCTACATACTTATTTATGTTGCGAGTCATGACTTCCAGATACTCTTCTACGATTTCGTTGCTTATACATAGCGTATAATCTCCATTCAAGAATGATTGCCATACTTTATGGCAGTCATTCTTCGCTGAAATTGCAATAATCAGTGAGTTTGTATCCAATACAATGTTTCTCATATTCATTTATAGGGAGTACGTTCATGTAGTTGGTAGAATTTATCGACTTTTTCCTCATTTAATTCTCCATTCTCCCACAAGCGGTCAATTTCTTTTTGCGCTTGCTTAGCGAAATAGTCAGAAATAGCCTTTTTAAGTTCTGCTAATGCTTCAGGACTATCCACAAACGACATCATTTCAAGCACTTGCAATTGAGCCGGATTAAAAACTGTAACATTCATATATTTGGATTTGGTTCTAATGCAAAAGAACAAATTTTTTTCTTTATTTCCTAATGAATAGGATAAAAGGATTAAAAAACAAATGGAGAATCAAAATCTTTCAGTAGCAGGAATTTGGCGATTTCCGTTTACTTCCCAGCCGAAAAATCCTTGATGCGCTGTTCTTCACTTAGGCGGCATATTAGTAGCTGACCGTTCTTTTCTGCCACGATGTAGCCGTCCAGACCTTCCAGTACCACCTTGCGTTCGTCTGCCACATGTACCACACAGTTCCGGCAGTCGAATAACTTCACGTCTGCTCCTACGGAGGCATTGCCGTTCTCGTCCTGCGGCAACAGCGTGTGCAGCGAGCCCCAGCTGCCCAGGTCACTCCATCCGAACTCCGCCGGCAGCACAAAGATATCCTCTGCCTTTTCCATCACTGCATAGTCGATGGAAATCTTCTCGCAAGTAGGGAAGAGGCGTTTCAGCTCCTCCGCCTCCCTGTCCGTAAACAAGGCAGGCTCCAGCTCGTCCATTACTCCTGCAATCTGCGGCGCATACCTGCGTAAAGCGTTCGTAATCGTTTCCACGTTCCACACAAATATCCCTGCGTTCCAGAAATAATTTCCCGCTGCCAGATACCTCTTCGCCGTTTCCACGTCCGGTTTCTCCTTGAATGCTTCCACTTTGTAGATACCTTTTTCGTCGGCTTCACCTTGAGCCGCGATGTACCCGTAGCCTGTTTCCGGTCGGGTAGGCTTCATTCCCAAGGTCACAATAGCATGTGAGACCGCCGTTTTCTCCAGTGCAACAGCAATGCAGCGGGCAAACTCCGTCGTGTCAATCACCAGTGCATCCGAGGGAGTCACTACGATGTTCGCCTGCGGGAACTCCTTGCGGATTTTCCAGCACGCATATGCGATACACGGTGCCGTATTTCTTGCTTCCGGTTCCGCTAGGATATGCTGCTCTGGAATCTGCGGTAACTGCTCCTTTACGATGTCTACATACTTTTCCGATGTCACTACCCAGAAATTCTCTTTCGGGCAGATATCCTTGAAACGCTCCACCGTGAGCTGAATCAGTGATTTTCCTACGCCCATCACGTCGATGAACTGTTTGGGGTATTCGGGGGTGCTCATGGGCCAGAAGCGGCTTCCTATGCCGCCTGCCATGATGACTACGTGGGTTTGCATGAATTATTATGGATTATTTAAATAAATAAGAAACCGTTGGTGGCTTTTTGCTTAGATGTTATAACGATATTTGTAATGACTGGTTAGCGTCCAATTTTGACGTGTGATATAGTGAAAGCCGCTTGTCATCGATTCCCTATTAAAAAATCAAAAATTGAATGTGATTATTAATATTTGTTAGTAGTAAGTTCGATTGTCATAGGCAGGAGATTTTCATAATCCTTTCTTCCTTTAAGAATTTCGTGGAAGAATTTCTTCAGATATTTTAGAGCTGACAGCCCGTTCATGTGGCATGTTGACAGTCGTATATGATAGGCTGCCGAGACATTTGCCATGTGGCTGCTATCTATACCGGTATATTTGATATGTCTTGTATCTGTATACCTTGTTTTTTGTGGTATTACTTCCGCCTTGTAGCAGGTGAACAGCCTTTAATCTTGGATTCTTCTTTTGTTTTGAGAAGTAAATTATTTTTTTATCTCATGCTTAACCGAACAAATCAAAATCACTTCTGCCATACATACTTTTAATAGTTTTTGTTACAGTAGCAAAAGTCATATTTTTTATTCTTTGAGACAATACGTCAGGAGAGAATGCTTACGGATGAGCATTTATGTTTTTTTAATAATATCTCTATTAAATTATTAATTTACTTATCGCCTCCAGCAGCTCTTCTCGATGGCTGGTCCAAGGCTTATACTTATGTGTTTTAGTCTGCTCTATTAATGCTGGCAAATCCTTCATATCAGTACATACTAGCACATCATATTTATCGTGCATCAGTGTGGCGATTTCTATTTGATGATTGTCCACATGTTCGCCATATTCATGCAAACGTGGACATATTACCAAAGGCTTGCCCATTTCCATACAAGAAATGATGGAATTAACCCCGCTATGGGTTACAATGACCTCTGCTTCCTTCATGTAGTGGTTGAAATCCTCGTTCGGAATCAGTCCAAATGCTGTAAAGTTGGGTTTGACAGGGTAAAGAGCCGATTGCATTACAATTTCTTCTGGCTTATATCTGCCTTGTTCTACTAGTAAGTTTAGTGCCGTGATAATACGTCCAAATGGAAACTTTTGTGTTCCCAGCGGGACAAATAATTTAATTTTTCCCATAATTGTTTCAGAATATCAAAGAACGAAGTTGCCTCGTGTCAAGACAAGATACAACAACTATTAATAAACGGTTCCGCTATAAATTCCCTTGGGATAAACTTTCTTCATTTCTGGCCACTGTATGAAGAAATAGTCAGCAAACGGATATACCATTTTGCCTGTAACGGATTCACTGTCCAGCTTTGCAAAACTTTCCACATAGATTATCCTTCGTTTGAACAATCGCGCGAATAGGCAGGTCGGATAAGAAGCTCCAGCACCGGTTGTTATGACGGTAGTTGGTCGTTCTATTAAAAAATAGATGAATGAAAGTAAAATGTTCCATCCGAACTTAAAGATGAAACTGATGCCTTCACGCTCTTGCTGCACTAAATAATGATGTGGATGTCTTTCAACAGTTCCCGTTGAAGCTACGTTTTTTTCCGTAATGATGTAATATTGTTTACCTTGTACTAACGGAAGCAGTTGCATCAGTTCCATGAAGTGACCACCACAGGAACTGACAAGGCAGATTTTAGGCTTTCGTTTTTTCATAATTTTTGATTTTGTACCAATTATACACTCTCTTAATCAAACTGAATAGACCTAATTTCGATGCAATATTTTTTGTCGTTGCTTTAATCGAATGATCTACCAGTCTATATTTGTTATCAATGGTTTTTAGTGTCATTTGAGGATTGAGGAAATCCTTGATAACATTTTCACGGTTATGGTTTGGTAATGATGCTTTTTTCAGATTGTGGTTTTCAATCAAAGCTTCATCAAGGGTTCTTCTCTCAATGTAGCAATCTGTAAGTTGATGGATGGCGACTTCTCCTTGCTTTGTGTTCGCCAGTACCAACGAAACACCTTTCATGGTATCATGCTTGAATGGTTTTCCGTAACGACCAATACCCCAAAAGTCGCCTAAGGTACAGTCTCCTACACGCGGTATGCTGGAATAAGGGCATTGATAACAACATTTTCTGAATATGGCAGACGCATTGAAGGCTTCCATATAAAGGGCATCGACTCCATAGATGCGGCGGAATTTACCACAAACCGAGATGGATGGGGATTTGCCCCATCCGTCTCGGTCACGAAATTCGTAACCTTCGATATCAGCCGTCAAACGGCTTGAAATTTTTTTCAAATATCCGTGAAATACAGCATCCGAAGGCACTCCATGACAAATCAAGTCCAAAGTCAGTAAATTCGGATACGATTTTCTTAGAAAGTTCTTTAATCCGGCTATTTGACACGGCGTGCCGCAGAACAGGACTTTCCGGTCAGCCCGTAAATAGTTCCTGACTTGAGCGAACGTATTACCTATTTCACTTTGCACATATTTGCTTCCCCGCAGGGCTGCCAAACCGTCCATGCTTTGTATCTCTATGTGCTTGCAATGCAAGTTTTTGTCGAAAGCCGCTCCGTACACTACGCCGCCTTGCGACAGGATGTACCTTGCAAATGCAGAAAAAGCGCCGCCGGAACTGCTTACTCTTCTGTCAGACTCGCTCCATACAGCATACGTTCTTGGATTCACAGCCCCTTTATCCTGTAATGGACTGATGACTGGACAAACCTTTTCGCACAACTTACATTCTACACATTTATTGTTGTTTACATGAGGAGTAAGAAAACCTTCTGCATCTGCGGTCATGGTAATTGCTGAATGGGTACAGGCATTCAAGCAGGCTGCACAGCCCGTGCAGGTTTCGGATGAAGCTAATGTCGGCATTGTGTCCAATTTTATTTGTTGTGAGAAAAATTTTTTGTCGAGGTCACCTTTTTCAGGTAATCCATTGATTTCATTTGTTCGTAAGACAATAAACGTTTTACATCCTTATAATCAATGGGAGTATCTATCATGGACGTATCCGAAAAATCGGTCAAGTTACGTTCGTCCAAATTCAATGTATGTAAGACACTGCTGATACGCGAACTGGCAATATCCGGTGTAATTGTAACAAAAGGTCGTTCAAATATGATGGAAAAGACTGTGGCGTGAAATGAATCCGCAATAACATAACGTGCATTCTTTATCAGCCACAGAAAACGTTCTACCGATGGACACCAGCAAAGATGACCTTTGCGAACCACGTCGTGCCAGTTGTAACTGATGTTCCAGATTGGCAGATGGTGCTTTTTGCCAAGCTCTTCGGCGTATCGGTCAATCCTTGCGTCATGATGCAAATTGTAAGTCAATATATAATCAGCGTGTTTGCCGTACTTATCCACATACTTGTCCCATTCTTCTTTGGTCAATAATAATGTTGGGTCTAAACATTGTACAACATCATTCCGTCCTAGTTCCTTGAGAATCTTAACACCAGAATCTTCACGCACGGAAATAAATTCATACTTATGCAAAAGCCTTTTCGTTTCCGCTATTTCTTCTTGTGGAAGTAGCGAAAGTCCTATGCTTGAAGCATACGAAAAGACCAATTTCCCTTTTGGCACGAAATCAAGGAATAGGGCTTTTTCTATACCTTCGTTCCAATGGCTGTTCCATACTTGGTCTGATCCCGTACAATAGGCATTCGCGTCAAAAGTCAGTCCCCGTGCAGCTTCTTCATTGGTCTGGAATGCCGGTCCTTTCAATTGGATATATTTCTCAATAAAGTTGTCAAATACATGATTTTTACGGAGGTAAGACGGATATATCAAAATTTTGGCAGCCAGAAGATATATCGGATTCTTTAGTTTCTCGCTTTTGTTTCGTAAGCGTCTTAGCAATCCCTTGTTTGTAAATCTTTCTGGATAATAATCCAGCACATGCACATCGTGACCTAATTCTGTCAGTTTGACTTGTAAAGCCAAGGTTTGTAGTACACTGCCGTAGTTTTCTGCGCGATGTAAGGTAATGAAATCTATTTTCATTTGTTTTGTTTTAGAGAATAAGCCTTTCCATTAGTCTAAGGACTGAAGGAGACAATGTTTTTAGATACAAATTATCCATAGAACACGATTTCATATAAGGATTTGATTTCCAATCAGGACACTCTCTATTCAGAATATTCCATGATTTCTCAATGCATTCGTGTGCCAATGCTTTATCAGGCATCTTCAGCATCCGCAGAAGAAAACTTTTTAATAATGTTCGTGCATATTTATATTCAATCACATGATAATATTCCTTATCCAGTCCTTTTTCCGAATAGTAATTGAAAAGCTCTCTAAATATGTCGTGTATTTCCAATATGCGTTTGTTTGAAGCACTAAGTATGGAACCATCCCGTTGACGATAATAGTATAATGGTTCATGAACCGTAACAGGCAATTGTTTCATATAAGGAACGATTTTATAAAAGAAACAGATATCTTCATATAAAAGTCCTTTAGGAAATAGTACTTGCAAATCCCTTATCCACGAAGTCTTATACAATTTGTTCCATGCACAAACTCGCGAGCGAAGCATATAATCTTTTATGCCAGCATAGTTTTCAGGAAGGACAATTTTTTCTTTTTTCCGAGACCATACCTTCTCCAGTTCGCATTCTATAATTTCAGCATTTGTCTTATCTGCGGCTTGCCATAATAAGGAATACATGTCTTCTCGCACATAATCGTCAGAATCAACAAAAGCAATGTATTTTCCCTGAACAAACGGTATAGCATAATTACGTGCATCAGAAAGCCCTCCGTTAGGTTTCTCAAAGTAGCGAAATAGTTTGGGATATTTTTCCGAATATCTTTTTGCGATTTCTCCAGAAGAATCTTTTGTTCCATCGTTTACTAATAGCACTTCTATGCCTTCCAATGTTTGTGATAATAAAGAATCAAAACACTCTTGGCAATATTGTTCTACATTGTAAATCGGTACGATAATACTTATTTTATCTGCACACATTTCTTGTTATTTTTTTCCAGAATCTTTGTAATCTTGCAATAATCCTTACATCAACATACGTAAATAATGAGATCTTTTTTATTTTATCAAAATTTTCATTAGTTACACTATTGACTTCCAAAGGCATAAATGTATTCGGTATTATTTTTATAATATTTTGTTGTAAATTAAGCAATTTACTTATTTTCATTTTCCTAGATTGGAAGTGCATGTACAAATATTCCTCTTTTATGATTTCATTTCCTTTTTTTAATAGTCGGTACAAACTCCCATGATCCCATAAGTATAATGCGTGTTTAAAAGATTCATTTTTATAGCCATGTCCATCATTTTTGTTTTCTTTCCCGACATAAATTGTTCGTATAAATTTTATTTTTGGAATGTAAATATTGAAAGACAAATCTTGTAGGTAAACATTTTTATGTCTGCTTAAAAATATTTCGTTTATATTATATTCATCTTTCCATTCTTCATCAAACCAACAAATATCATTTATAGAAAAGACCTTTTTATATAAAGAGGTGCTTTTATATTCAGACATAAAGACTCGATTATTTTCTAAAGTATTTCTATAAATAGTCATATGCCCTAGACAAAATAGTTTGTCGTATTTTTCTAATAAGGTATTTGTTAAGAATTTAGATAGATTCCCCATAATTGTATCCACATCGCAGTGTCCCCAATATCGATAATCTTTAATATATTCCTCAAAAATATATCCGTATGCAGGTTTATAATCACAAAGCTTATATGGGGTATTCAATGCAATTTTAAAGTCAAATTTAGATTGGATTAATTCTTTTAATTGGGCAAAAGACATATTCAATACTTCAAAATTTTGGGGATAGTCATACTGAACATTGCAATCCGTTATTAGCAACCAATTAAAATCTTTATTCCAAGAACAACTTTTTAAGAATAAGGGGAAGAAATTTGGTAAATCACCAAAATAAGGTATAATAAAGATAATTGATCTCATATCTATATGTTAAGGTTCTTGGATTTAGAATTTGAAATGAGAAAAAAAATGCTTCGAACATAGTTCCGGGTCATGCTCTTTTATAACCTTTTCCTGTCCGTTCCGAGCTATTTGTTCGTATTTTTCTCTATTAGCATATATGTCTATAAGGATGCGACAAACATCTTCAGCATTATCATACTCAAGACAACCTTCAAGATGGGAGCTAATGTTTTCTAAAGCGTAATGGGTACCAATACATAAAAGTCCATTAGCCATTGCGTCCAATACTTTTCCCTTAGTACCTGTCCCCAACGAAATCGGAACAACCTGTATATCATATTTTATAATCTCTTTTATATAGTCTTCTACCCAAGTAATACATTTTACTTCATAGCCATATTTGTAAAGCTGTTGCTGGTAATTTTCCCATCCTTTTCCTAAGAATGTAATCTCAATTATTTCATTAAGAGACTTAGAGAATCTCAGGAATGCCAATAATAATTCATGCCCTTTTGTTAACATATAATAATCGTTCTTTCCAGCCCAGAGAACCTTTAGTTTGGGATAATGAAATGAAATTTCTTTATATGAAATTTGGTAATGAGGATGCGGGGAATAGAATCCATTTTCTGCATTATTCAGATGTGAGTAAATTGTTAAGTCTGCTTGACCTACAAAGTGTATTTTAGCATTTGGAATATTGAACCCTTGTTCTGTTTTTATAGCTTTATAATATTGACGTTTTAAGTTGGCTAATCTCTTTTTGTTCTTTTTAAAATAATCATCTTCAAAACATCGCTTGGTGAACAATACACCACTATCGCATCCTGTTAAGACAAATTTTTGTTCAGGAAATTTCTTCATCCAGCGGGAAAAAAAATAAGGATAGAGCCAAATCACATCATACTTATTTTTCTGGATTTCATTTTTCACCTGTTTAGGTATAGGAATATAGCTAAGAGTTTGTAATGGTAGTAACCAATCAAAACGAGTTTTACGTAATAGGAAATTGATAATTCTGAATCCTTTTGGCATATGCAATAGTTTTATGTCTATGCCTAGGATTTTTGAAATACTTTTAATAGTTCCTATATCTACTTTATTGGCATTGTAACTGTATAATGTAATGTTTACCCACTTAGGTTTTTTTATTAAAAGATGGTAGATCAGACCAGAGATGCCATTATAGTTTTCTGGCGTTGGAGTGAACATTGTTACAGATAGTATATTCATAATACATTTTCAGTTTATTATTAAATTCTCTTTTAAATTTCCCAAGGATATAGAATCTTTGCTCTTAATTAGCAAGAAGTTATTCCTCTTTTTATAAAAGCTTTAGCGTGTTAAAAGATATTTGTCAAATTAAACTTTTTAAGAGGAGTCTACTAAATTCTCATTATATTCATTTTTTGCAAAACGAATGTAAACTTATTCTTAATAAACAATTGCTCACTCTTTGTGCATCCTATAAAATAAGTAATAGTGAGTACACTGCAAATTGCCACACAGCACACAATTAAAAAAGATAGTATATTCTCATTCAAATAATAATATGTACATAAAGGTACAATAGAAGAAAGTACACACACTTTTATTATCGGGATAAAAACATTGACTGCATAATCTCGTAAAGGCATATTTATTAGTGGAAGCACAATTCGCACACGTGCATATTGTGTACAGATTTCTATTATGAGATGAATTATAAAAACATATTCAGGCGGAATATGGAATAGTTTCAATAAAATATAAGCTATCGGAACTATTGATAGTAACATAGAGCCTTCTATCAATTGAAATTTTTTTAAATTTCCAGTCGCCTGCACTGATACAATTAGAGGATTTGAAAGGGCAAGCATAATACCAACACACAATATTAGTCGCAAAAAACTGACAGAGTGGTCAGGTACAACTCCTAACCACCATTTTAATATAAGCGGTGCTTCCAGCATAAGAGGTAACGATATAAGCAACATTAAATAGAAAGAGAATTTGGAGCTTACTCTCAAAAGTTGGTGCATATTGGAATAATTCCCTATAGCATAACTTTTGGTCAATTGAGGGTTAAGTGCCATTTGAAAATTTGTACAAAACTGACGAGTTACATTTTGTACTTGTACAGCTATTCCTCTTGCAGCATTTACAGCAGGACCAAAGAATATGTTCAATAGCACATTTATGCCTTGTGTGTAACCGATAACTGCTAAACTTCCGTTCATTGTCCATCCAGCAAAAGTAAATATTTCCTTGAATAGTTTTCTGTCAAAGCATAATCCGCCTCGTGTTTCCTCGAAATGTTTCCGGCAATATATGCTATATATAATTCGGTCAAATATTTGTATGCAACAAAATAAAGCAGCATACACAATCAGCTTATCATATGGTATGACTAATAGTAGATAAACAATAGCAAGTTTCAATACTGCATCAGCAATGCTGATATAAGCGAATGCTGACATTTTTTCATGTGCAATAATGCTGGCCGTATAAGGAACGCTGATTACGCTCAAAACAAACGACACGATTGAGAACTGATAGACCCAGAATGCGGCAGTCTCGCGTGAATCAGGTATTTGAAGTTGAGTGGTCATAAACCACAATCCGATAGTTTCACCTATGATTATAGTAATGACGGACAGCAATAAATGTATACTCAGAATATTACCGAATGTTTTCTTCATGATCATCATATTGCCTTTACCTAAATCATAAGTGATATATCTTGATGATGCTCCTGCTAACGATCCTGTAAGAAAACCTAACATTGTGATGATGCCTCCTACAACATTGTTAATGCCGAAATCTTCCACGCCTAACACTTGAAGGATAACGCGAGATGTGTAAAGATTTATTACAATCATTAACAACATACGGAAATAAAGCAACAATGTATTTTTCGCAATTTGCTTATTATTCTCTGTAATTGTGGTCATAATAAGAGGAATTAAGTTGATTTTGACTATTTGTACATCTCATTATGTATAACATTTTCGTTCAATGCGAAATATTTAGGGACACCTAATTTTAAAGCTGGTAATATAAGACAATAAAAATACTGTGTAACAAAATAATTAATCGTATTATCTGTAAAATAGGTAACAAATAAATATATAGTCATGAAAAAAAACTGACAAGAAATAAAATGTCCATATTTCCGCTCTATTTTTCTTCTAGCTGTAAAAAGATAATAAATAGCCCATAAATAGAATCCGCAAAATCCTAATTCTATAAACATTCTCATAATATCATTATGCAATGCTATATATGTAAAGTCTGTATTTAATTCTACATATTTATTTGAAAAGCCGTATCCATGTCCTAAAAAAGAAGGATGGAAATCCATAAGACTCCCCATAAAAGAATATAATTTATAGCGCCCTAAATCCAAACCTGTCCAATCATCAACTCCTTCTGCTATAAAATGTAAATAATACGTTGCTATTAAGATGATGGATATAGCACAAATATTCATTACAAAATTTTGCAATCGTAGGTTTTTACAGGTTTTGAGAAAAAATCCAAGAAGCACAACAATCATCAAAGATAAAATTTGAATTCGTTTCAAACCTAGTATGATGAAGAAACCGCAGATAAATAAATATTTAATCTCTCGCTTTGTTTTTGCTTTACCATAAAAAAGATACATTAAAAAAACAAGTCCTGCTGCGAAAGTGCAATCTCCAATTTCAAATGGATTTTGTTTTGAGTCTAAGGTCGTTAAAACTTCTCGCAATTTATCAACAACTATATTGGGACCATATGAGATTACGGCGTTGCTTGTCACAAGTACATATATAATAATTAAGGCTCGCATAGAAAGTCCAAATGTCTTTTCCCTGAATATATTTAAAGCAGAAAAAGCAAACATCGTATTAATTAAAATTGTTGAATTAGATGCTATATATGTGCGTAGTTCAACATTTTCATTTTTATGAATTGAATATAAAAAGAATGTATATATAGCTATCAATATCCAAGGAATTAGAAATATATTTTTGAAGAATTTTATTTCAGTATTTTCACCTCTCTTCTTTGTTGAAAAAAATCGACCACTATAATCATATACTATCCATATTAATCCAATAATGAATTGTGTGTAATATCCAAATGCAATTAAATTAGTATATTGTGCAAATATTAGTACTAAAGAAATAATGAATAAATAATCTTTAAATTTATATTTCATGAACAATTAAAGAGTTAGCGTCCAATTTTGACGTGTAGTATAGTGAAAGCCGCTTTTCAGCGGTTTCCTATTAAAAAAATCAAAAATTGAACGTGATTATTAATATTTGTTAGTATTAATTCCGATTGTCATGTAAGCACTCAATTTAGGGCATCCCCCTTTGAAAGGGCACTTTTGAGTGCCCTAAACCGAGTTTTGTTAATTAATTAGCTTTGAATTTAACATTGGCCGGCAGCCAAAGTGATTTTGCCAGGAACCATGTTAACATAATCCCTGCATCCGTTAAAGATATTTTTGAAAAAAGT
>ERZ827104.39-NODE-39-length-166156-cov-7.875443_pt1 | contig 166156 bp, 148 predicted proteins | sample MGYA00519781_ERZ827104 | MGnify/ENA primary metagenome ERZ827104 (study PRJEB31778, sample SAMEA3449257) | human gut metagenome | biome: human gut; feature: human-associated habitat; material: faeces | place: United Kingdom | collected 2010/2012 ...
CAACTGACTCTTAATCAGTGGGTCCTGGGTTCGAGTCCCCGATGGTGCACCAAATGAGGCCCGTTGGTCAAGCGGTTAAGACTCCGCCCTCTCACGGCGGCATCACCAGTTCGAGTCTGGTACGGGTCACCATTTTTCTTTAGTCGGTGTTTATGGCAAAGAGGTTCCACCCGTTCCCATTCCGAACACGGCAGTTAAGCTCTTTTGCGCCTACGATACTTGATCATCTCGATCTGGGAAAATTGGTCAATGCCGACACAAGAGCATATGAAAATATGCTCTTTTATATTCCTCTATAGCTCAGTCGGTAGAGCATGCGGCTGTTAACCGCAGGGTCGTTGGTTCGAGTCCAACTGGAGGAGCCAGAAAATGAAAGCGAATCACGAAAGTGGTTCGCTTTTTCTGTTTTATATGCCAAAGGAGGTGCGGGAATGCTGCGAATTGCAATTGTGGATGATGAAACGGCAGAAATTCAAAAATTGCAGGAGCTGGTGGAACAATTCTTCCGGGAAAAGCAAGTGGCGTATCAAATCACAAGTTATATCAGCGGAGAGACTTTCTTGGTGGCGCAGCAGCAGTGCGATTTGATTTTCCTGGATGTGCAGATGACAGGAATTGACGGCATTGCCACAGCACGAAATATTCGGCAAAACGACCGAAAGGCTGCGCTGATCTATGTCAGCAACTTTTCAGAGAAAATGGCAGATTCCTTTGCGGTGCATCCTTTTGCTTTTCTGGAAAAGCCGGTCATGCGGGAAAAGCTGTGGATGCACTTGCAGGATTACCTGGATTATTACGAGCCCCAGCCGGTCTGCCAGAACGATGCGCTTACGCTGAAAGGCGAGCATGGCAGCCTGATCGTCCGCGTGCAGGACATCCTTTATCTGGAATATGCGGGGAACCGCAAGGTGCAGATACACCTGAAACAGGACGAAAAAACGGTTTACGGCAGCATTACAAAATTTCTGCAGCTGCTGGAGCCGTTTCACTTCATATCACCACACAAAAGCTATATCATAAACCCCAGACAGATTCAGTCGGTCTGCCAGCTGGACATTATTTTGACCAACCAGGACAGAATCCCCATTGCGCAAAAGCGCCAGAAACAAATCGTGGCGCAAATCAGCGACTACCTGCATCAGCACTTAAAGGAGAATCTCCGATGAACCTGTTTATGGACGTCTTTTTGAACATCTGTACGCTCCTCTCCGGCTATCTGGCGCTGTGGAAACTGCTGGACAAGCGTGAAATGCCCAACCGCTTTCTGTGGAACTGCGCCAAGTGGGGCTATGTGCTGCTGGCGGCATTTTTGCAGGCGTTGGTGAGCCAGCTGCATATCCCGTGGCTGAACCTGGTCACCATTGCGATTTCGTTCGTAGGCATGACAAAGCTGTTCTTCCGCTGTAACCTTGTGCCACTTTTGCTGTACGACACGGCGGTAATGGTCTGCCTGTTTGCGGCAGATATGGTCTCCAGCCTGGCGGTCTCTGTGTCGCTGGGGGATTCCGTCTCGGAAACGCTGCAACGAACAGACGTGCTGCTGGCCCGCTATTTGCTGTGCATCATTTTGTGTTTTATGCTTTGCAGCATCTTTCCCCTGTTTTTCAAGCGCCGGGAACTGTACGAGATCTACTGGTATGAGGTGATTGCCTACGGGCTGCTGGCGGCGTTCGAGATCACTTCGGCGGCATATATTGTGCATCGCCTGCAATTCTTTTCCTCGGGGCTGTTCGTGATTCTCTTCACGATGGGCTGCCTGGTGCTGGACATCTATCTGGTATTCGTGTTTTACCAGCTGGCGGAGAGCCGGAAACGGGAAAAGGAATACTCGCTGATTCAACAGCAGTCCAACATCCAGCTTTCCGTATACCGGGAGCTGTCACAGAAATACGCCGACTCCGTCCGAATTGCCCACGATGCCAAGAAACACGTCCGTGCGCTGGAAGATCTTGTGCAGAGCGAACAGGCGAGCCAGTACCGGGACTCCATCTGTGCGGAGCTGAACAAGCTTTACCCGGCGTTCGAACACGAGAATCCGCTGTTTTCCGTCCTCATCAACCATGCGCTCTATCGTTCGGAGCGCAACGGCATCCGGCTGGATCTGCGGCTCCATGATGCAGACTTGTCCATGCTTTCGGACATGGATCTGACCATCCTCTTCGCCAACCTGCTGGACAACGCCATTGAGGCTTGCACATCACTGCCGGCGGAAAAGCGAAAGATCCAGCTCATCCTGGAACAGGAAATGGGCTTTCTCATCATCCATATCACCAACCCCTTTGCGGAGCTTGCACCGCTGCCGCACCATAAGTATGGCTCTACCAAGCCCGGTCATATGGGCGTGGGACTTTCGAATGTGCGGCAGACGGTGGAAAAGTATCACGGCGTTTTCTCGGTGGATACGGATGCTGAGGTGTTTGCCGTTGCGATTACCATTCCGGTGGCACAAAAATGAAAGAACTATTTCCCAAAGGTGAGGAAAATTGCAGGAAACCAGCGTTTGATGCAGATAAAAAGCGTTTGGTGGAAATGCCTTGCAGAATGCTGGGAAACCTGCTATACTGAAACCATAGGGAAAATATGAAAAAGTGAAAAACGTTTTGCGGCAGTGATGCCGTAATAAATTTCGGGCAGCACCGTATCTCCTTGTACGGCACTGCCCGATTTTTTTCTATGATGCAATCAACGAAAAAAGACTTGACTGCAATTTACAGTCAAGTCTTTTCCAATTTGGCAGGGGCACCAAGAATCGAACTCGGGACACGTGGTTTTGGAGACCACTGCTCTACCAGCTGAGCTATACCCCTATGATAAGATGTTTTATACAGGGAACCTGCAACATAAATTATTATAGCACAAAAAAATACGCTTGTCAACCGGTTTTTGCAATTTTTTTTATTTGACATTTGCACAAGATGTACACATATCTGAAAATGTACGGAATTCCGGCACAAACGGGGCAGAAAAGGGAAAAACTGCCCCACGGTTTCGACAAAAGCTGACACCGGAATCTGCTATAATAGACCTGTCGGAGATCGAAGGACACCTTGTGCCGCAGCGTCTCCGGCAGGTCTGACAAAAGGAGGCTTTATGATGCAGGATCTTTGGAAACAGGTAGCAGAACAGTATCATGTCTCGGCAGAGGAAGTACAGGCGGAGATCACCAAGGCGATCGAAACCGGAATGCAGACGGCGGAACATTCTGTGCGCCGGGCGTGGGCGGAGATTCCACGGCGCTGTGATGTGCCGGAACCGGAAGAGGTTGTGGCATGGCTTGTCATACAGGCGCTGGCGGCAGGCGTGCTGCCGGACGGTGCCGCAGAACGGCAGGAATATGCCGTAAAACGGTGACACAGCACACAGCGCCCCGGAAAAGAAACCCGGCGATGATACATCTTCTGACAATCCCTGCAAAAAGGACGGCAAAGCGCCGTCCTTTTTGCGTTTCAGACAGCCGCTTTTTCTGGAAGGATTTTTTTACCGGTTCACAATAAATCCAAATAAACCGCCGGAAAATCCCTTGCATCTTCCGGGAAACTGTGCTATACTAAATAGTATACAGTATCGCCGCCGGATAGAACGGCGGAGACGGAAAAAAGCATTCCGGATACTGACATTGAAGAGAAAGAAGTGCAAAATACAATGACAAGAATTACAATATTCTCCGGCTTTCTGGGCGCCGGCAAAACCACTTTGATCCAAAAGCTGATCCGTGAGGGCTACGTAGGCGAAAAGCTGGTGCTGATCGAAAACGAATTCGGCGAGATCGGCATTGATGGCGGCTTTTTGCAGGATGCCGGCGTAGAGATCACCGAGATGAACTCCGGCTGTATCTGCTGCAGCCTGGTGGGCGATTTCGGCAAGGCACTGGAAAAGGTGCTGGAACAGTATCACCCGGACCGCATCCTGATCGAACCGTCCGGCGTCGGCAAGCTGAGCGACGTTATCCGTGCCGTGCAGAACATCCACGCCCATGACGTAGAGCTGGACGGCTTTACCACAGTGGTAGATGCCAAGAAGTGCAAGATGTATCAGAAGAACTTCGGAGAATTTTTCAATAACCAGATCACATATGCCAGCTGCCTGATTCTGAGCCACACCGCAGGTCTGTCTCAGGATAAGCTGGATGACTGCGTGCGCCGTCTGCGTACCTGCAACGAAAAAGCGCCTATTGTCACCACAGACTGGGATCAGCTCACCGGCAAGCAGCTGGTAGAGGCAATGACCCAGAAGAACACCCTGGATGACGAACTCCAGGAACTGCTGGCTGAGGCGGCAGAGCATGACCACCACCATCATCACGATCATGATGACCACGAGCATGAACATGAGCATGACGAGAACTGCACCTGCGGCTGCCATGACCACGATCACGACCACGAGCATGAACACCATCATCACGACCACGAGGAACACGACGAGAACTGCACCTGCGGCTGTCACGATCATGACCACGATCACGAGCATCACCATCACCACCATGCAGATGAAGTGTTCACCAGCTGGGGCGTAGAGTCTGCACAGAAGTATACCCAGGAGGAGATCACCAATGCGCTGAAGGCACTGGAAGATGCAGACAAGTACGGCATGATCCTGCGTGCAAAGGGCATTGTCCCGGCAGAGGACGGCACATGGATCCACTTCGACTATGTACCGGGAACCCCGGATGTCCGCACCGGCAGCGCCGGCACGACCGGACGGCTTTGCGTTATCGGCTCCGGCATTCATGAGGATGCCCTGGCAGCCCTGTTCCACGCAGAATAAAAGGAGGACAACAACATGGCAGGAGGACAACAGCCCCAGGAAAACGACGTTCCGGTATACCTGTTTACCGGCTTTCTGGAGGCAGGCAAGACCAAGTTTATTCAGGAGACCTTAGAGGACAAGCGGTTCAATTCCGGCGAAAAGACCATGCTGCTGCTCTGTGAAGAGGGCGAAGAGGAATACGACATTTCCGCAATGCCCTGCCAGGATATCTACATCCGTACCATCGAAGAGCCGGAAGAGCTGAACCCGGCGCACCTGGAGGAACTGCTGAAAGAATGCGGCGCAACCAGAGTGGTGCTGGAATACAATGGTATGTGGCAGCTCCAGCAGCTGTTCCAGAATCTCCCGGACGACTGGGCGGTATACCAGGAAATGTTCTTTGCGGATGCGACCACATTCCTACAGTATAACGCCAATATGCGTAGTCTGGTAGTGGACAAGCTGAACACCTGTGAACTGGTGGTGTTCAACCGTTTCACCAAGGACATGGACAAGATGGAATTTCATAAGCTGGTGCGTGGCGTCAGCCGCCGGACGGACATCGCCTATGAATACACAGACAACCACGTAGAATACGACGAGATCGAAGATCCGCTGCCGTTCGATGTTAACGCACCGGTGATCCGCCTGGCAGACACAGACTTCGCTCTGTGGTACCGGGACATTATGGAAGACCCGAAGAAGTATGACGGCAAGACGGTTTCGTTCCGTGGCATCGTGGCAGTAGACCCGACATTCCCGCCGAATACCTTTGCGGTGGGCAGACACGTGATGACCTGCTGCGTGGAGGATATCACTTACAGCTGCGTTGTGGCAGAGTGGGAAAAGGCAAATATGCTCCAGACACGGCAGTGGGTGCAGGTAACGGGTAAGATCCATGTGCAGAGACATAAGCTGTACCGTGGAAAAGGCCCGGTGCTGCAAGTGCAGGAAGTCGTGATGACCAGCGCACCAGAGCAGGAAGTGGCAACGTTCTATTAAGGCGAAACATACACATGGTGGAAAACTGCGCCGGACAATAAAGTTTTTCGATCCAGCAGTTTTTCAAAAATGCTGGCGAGGACTAGGGCGAGAAGCCCTGGTCGCTGTCCTCGATAAAGTAGGGGGCGATGCCCAGCCCGTTGCCCAGCGGAAATGGCAACGGCAGACTTGCCCAAGGATAGCAAGCCACATCGCCCCGGTGTCTTACGAGGAAAACGGGTTCGGTATAGCAAAGCTGCGTTCAAAAAGAAATATCTTGGAAAAGTCCCAGCGGGATTTTTCCAACGTATGTTTCCACCCATTCCGCACAAACTCCCTACAGCTGCAAATGCAGCCAAGGGAGGCGAATGCAGATGAAAAATCGTTGGACAGCCGGCTTGTTGTCCGGTCTGCTGACAGTGGCGCTGCTCCCGGTGACTCCGGTCAGCGCCGTCAGCGGCGAAGTGATCGGCTATGGACAGGGAACCGCCGTGGACAGTGAAAACCGTCCTCAGGATGCCGTGGCATTCGACGCACAGTATGCGCAGTACGGCGCCTATGCTACCACACCCGACCACAGCCGCATCCTTCTGACCTTTGACCAGGGCTATGAAAACGGCTATACCGGACAGATCCTGGACACGCTGAAAGAAAAACAGGTGAGCGCCGTCTTTTTCCTCACCGGCGACTACGCCAAAAAGGAAACTGACCTTGTGAACCGCATGATTGCGGAGGGACACGTCCTGGGCAACCACGGCATGACCCACGCCAGCCTGCCCACGCTGACCGAATCCGAGGCAAAGGCAGAGATTCTGGATCTGCACCAGTATGTGCTGGACAATTACGGCTATGAAATGCAGTATTTCCGGTGTCCCTGCGGGGAATACTCCGAGGCGGCGCTGGAGACGGCACAGGAATGCGGCTACCGCACCTTGTTCTGGAGCGATGCCTATGTGGACTGGAAAACTGACGCACAGCCCGAACCGGCACAGTCGCTGGAACGGCTGAAGGCACACGCCCACGGCGGCGAGATCCTCTTGCTGCACTCGGTGTCTTCGACCAATGCGGCGATCCTGGGCGACCTGATCGACGCACTTCGTGCAGAGGGCTACACCCTGTAGCGATTCGCAGAAAATGACCGAACAACCCGGCTTTTGTCCGGGTTGTTTTTGCACAGGACACGGGAACTTGTACATATCCTACAACAATGCTATGATTTCACAGGGGAAGCTATGTGCAATACATCGAAAATTCAAAAAGCATAGAAAACCTATTGACACCATAGGTGAAATGTGATATAATACAACCATAGCAACGAAACCGAACCGAAAAATGCCGGAAACGGCAGCGGACATGATAGAAAGGAATATGGATTATGGCAAATCAGGAATATCGTTTTGAAACCAAGCAGGTACACGTGGGACAGGAACAGCCGGACCCGACCACTGACGCAAGAGCAGTGCCGATCTATGCGACCACCTCTTATGTGTTCAAGGATTCTGCACAGGCAGCAGGCCGTTTTGGTCTGACCGAACCGGGTAACATCTACACCCGTCTGATGAACCCGACCAACGACGTATTTGAAAAGCGTATCGCAGCACTGGAAAACGGCGCAGCAGCACTGGCAACTGCAACTGGCTCCGCAGCCATCGACTACTCCATCCGCAATATCGCAGGCAGCGGCGACCACATCGTTTCTTCCCAGACCGTATACGGCGGCACATACAACCTGTTTGCAAACACCTACGCAGAGATCGGCATTGAGACCACTTTCGTAGATGCACACGATCCGGCAAACATCGAGGCTGCCATCCGTCCGAACACCAAGGCAGTTTACGTTGAGTCTCTGGGCAACCCGAACTCTGACGTGGTTGACATGGAGGCAATCGCAGAGATCGCACACAAGCACGGTCTGCCGCTGATCGTGGACAACACCTTCGCAACTCCGTTCCTGTTCCGTCCGCTGGAACACGGCGCAGATATCGTGGTACACTCCGCAACCAAGTTTATCGGCGGTCACGGTACTGTAATGGGCGGCGTTGTTGTAGACGGCGGTAAGTTCGACTGGGCAGCAAGCGACAAGTTCCCGGGACTGTCCAAGCCGAATCCGTCCTATCACGGCGTTGTTTTCACTGAGGCTTGCGGCAATATCGCTTATATCATGAAGCTCCGCACCACACTGATGCGTGATACCGGTGCGACACTGTCCCCGTTCCATTCGTTCCTGCTGCTCCAGGGTCTGGAGACCCTGTCCCTGCGTGTAGAACGTCACGTGGAGAATGCGCTGAAGGTGGTAGAATATCTGAAGAACCATCCGATGGTCAAGAAGGTAAACCATCCGTCCCAGGCAACCGGCAAGGCGCTGGAACTGTACAACAAGTACTATCCGAACGGCGGCGCATCCATCTTCACCTTTGAACTGAACGGCACCAAGGAGCAGGCACAGAAGTTCACCGAATCTCTGAACATCTTCTCTCTGCTGGCAAACGTAGCAGACGTAAAGTCCCTGGTGATCCACCCGGCATCTACCACACACTCACAGATGACAGAGGAAGAACTGCTGGCAGCCGGCATCACACCGACCACCGTTCGTCTGTCCATCGGTATCGAGCATATTGACGATATCCTGGCAGACCTGGAACAGGGTTTTAAGGCAGTGCAGTAAGAGAAATACCGATAGCGATTTCGTAAGAGAGAACTGGTTATCAATAAGAAAAGCGGGGAGCGCCGGAAACCAGCGGCAGTCCCCGCTTTTTTGTTCCGTTTTCTCTATGAGAAAAAGTTTTATGAAATAGTCTCCTCTTCTAGAGGAGATGCCCGATAGGGCAGAGGAGTCTGTCGATTTTCTCACCCTTTTCTCCGTGCGCCAAAAGCATGGCGCAGAGATTTCGCTGTCTGCGGACAGCGACCAGGGCTTCTCGCCCTGGACCTCGCCAGCATTTTTGAAAAACTGCTGGAGCGAAAAACTTTATTTTCTTTGAACAACGAAAAATGTTGAAAATCTTATTGCACGCAAAGCAATTTTTTAGGAAAGTCTTCTGTGAAAAAAGAGCAAGTCAGTGTATACTGATAGGGGATTAACCCCTCAGTCAAGCCTACGGCTTGCCAGCTCCCCTGTTAGGGGAGCCTTAAAAGGCTACCTCGTGAGAAATATTTTTTTAAGAGAAACAATTATAAAATTGGATTTGTGTGTTCCCACCGGGACATTTTCAACCAGAAACGGAGGAATCCCATTGCAAATATACGCAGACAATGCAGCCACCACAAAGCCCTGCAAGGCAGCAATCCAAGCCATGGTGTCCTGCATGGAACAGAACTACGGCAATCCCTCCAGCGTCCACCACATCGGACAGGCAGCTGCTGAGGCACTGCTCCAGGCTCGCCAGGACATTGCCGCCTGCCTGGGCTGTTCGGCACGGGAAATTTACTTCACCTCCGGCGGCAGCGAGGCGGACAACCAGGCGCTGCGCTCTGCCGCCTATGCCGGTGCAAAAGAGGGCAAAAAACACATTATCTCTACCGTGATCGAGCATCACGCCATTCTCCACACGCTGAAACAGCTGGAAGAAGAGGGCTTTTCCGTGACGCTCCTGGAGGTCTCCAAAACCGGTATCGTCACCCCGGAGCAGGTCGCCGCCGCTATCCGACCGGACACCTGCCTGGTGAGCGTGATGTTTGCTAACAACGAGATCGGTACCATCGAACCCATTGCGGAGATCGGCGCAGTCTGCCGGGAAAAGGGCGTGCTGTTCCATACCGACGCTGTCCAGGCGGTGGGGCATATTCCGGTAGACCTGGCGAAACTGCCGGTGGATATGCTTTCCCTGTCCGGGCATAAGTTCCACGGACCAAAGGGCGTGGGCGTGCTGTACGCCAAGCGTGGCACACCGCTGCGCAGTCTCATCTGCGGCGGCGCACAGGAGCGCAGCAAGCGTGCCGGAACGGAGAACCTGCCGGCGATCGTGGGCATGGCGGCGGCGCTGAAAGCGGCGTGTGCCGACCTGGAAAAGAACGCTGCCTATGTGGCAGACCTCCGGGATAAGCTGATCGCCGGACTGGAGCGGATTCCCCACAGCATCCTCAGCGGCGACCGGGAACAGCGCCTGCCGGGCAATGTGAACTTCTGCTTTGAGGGCATTGAGGGCGAGGCACTGCTGCTTCTGCTGGATGCCAAGGGCATCTGTGCCTCTTCCGGTTCGGCGTGTACTTCCGGCTCCCTCGACCCAAGCCATGTGCTGCTGGCGGTAGGCGTGCCGTATGAGGCGGCGCACGGCTCTCTGCGGCTGTCGCTGTCGGAGGAGAACACCCCGGAGGAAGTCGAATATCTGACGGAGACCATCCCGGAAGTGGTGGCATATCTGCGTGGAATGTCGCCGGTGTGGCGTGATCTGGAAGAAGGGAGAAAGCCCCATGTTATATAGCGCAAAGGTCATGGATCACTTTATGAATCCCCGGAACGTGGGAGCGATGGAGGATGCGGACGGTGTCGGACAGGTGGGCAGCGCACGGTGCGGCGACTCCATGAAGATCTATCTGAAGATCGAGGACGGCATCATCACCAAAGCCACCTTCGAGACCTTCGGCTGCGGCTCTGCCATTGCGTCCAGTTCCATGGCGACGGTGCTGATTACCGGAAAGCCGCTGTCCCAGGCGCTGGCGCTGACCAACGAGGCAGTTGCCGAGGCGCTGGATGGTCTGCCGGAGAAAAAGCTGCACTGCTCCGTGCTGGCAGAGCAGGCAGTCCGGGCAGCTGTTCGGGACTATTACGACCGAAACCACATCCCATACAACCCGGCGGAACTGCCGGTGTACGAAGAGGATTAAAGGCAACACCGCACAAAGCCCGTTTGACGGCTTTGCACGCAATCTGCCGAAAAATCCGACTGCGCATCTTACGCACAAACTCTGTGCGGTGTTGCCTAAAGAAAAAACGCTCTGTATTCGGAAACAGTGCCGAATACAGAGCGTTTTCTATGTTATGTTTATGCCTTTACTGCCGCCATGATCCGTTCTGCCATCTCTTCCGGCGAAACGCCGCCGGGAATCACGTGAGAGGCGTGCGCCCGGTAGGTGCCGGAGCGCTTGTCGAACAGCTGGTGCAGCTCATCCCTGGTGCTGCGCTGGACGATCGGGCGGTTGGTGTCGCCCTGGATGCGTCCATAGCAGGTGTCAAAGGACTCGTCCAGCAGTACTACTGCGCCGTTTTTCCGGGCGTAGTCTGCGCTGTCCGGGTTCAGCATTGCGCCGCCGCCGCAGGAGATCACAGCATTCTGTGTGCAGAGCGTCCGGATCGCCTCAGCCTCTTTCTTCCGGAAATACGGTTCGCCGTCCTGGGCGAAAATGTCCGGGATGGACTTGCCTTCCTGTTCTACGATATAAGCGTCTGTGTCGATCAGCGGCAGCCCCAGCTTTTTCGCCAGGATCTCGCCCACTGTGGTCTTGCCGCAGCCCATAAAACCGCAAAGAAAAATCGTCATGCTGTCCCTCACTTTTTGGCGTTCTGTTCGTCGATCAGTTCTTCCATGTCGCAGATGATGGACTCGATCTGCGCATCGCTGTAGCTGTCATCGTTCCAGATCTCGTGCGCCCGGACTGCCTGGAGTACCAGCATGGCTGCGCCGCCTTTTGCCACCTTGCCTTTTTCCAGCGCCTTGCGCAGGAACAGGGTCTTGGTGGGATTGTAGATCACGTCGAAGAAATAGTCTGCGCCGTCGATCAGCTCGTCCGATACCGGGCAGGCGTCCACCTTGGGGAACATTCCCACCGGCGATGCGTTGATGATGACATCGAACTTGTCGTGGATGTCTGCGGTCACCGCATACTGTACCTTGGCATCCGGCATGGTCTGCTTTGCCTCTCGGATAAACTCTTCCACCAGTTCCCTGTCCTGGGGAATGATGCCGATGGTCAGATCTGCCCCGTGGCGCAGTGCCTCGGTGGCGATCATTCTGCCCACGCCGCCGCAGCCGATGAGCAGGACCTTGCCGTCCATGGGATAGTCCTTCACCGACATGGTGAAGCCGTCGCAGTCCGTGTTATAGCCCACCAGCTTGCCGTTCTGGTTCGCCACGCAGTTCACGGAGTTGTACCGCTTTGCACTTTCGTCCAGTTCGTCCACCATGGGGATAATTGCCATCTTGTGGGGAATGGTAATGTTAAAGCCCTGTAAGCTGCGCAGGAAAGGCTCCTTGCCCTCCAGATGCTCCGGAGCAATATCCGTCAGCGTATAGCTTGCCTCTCTGCCTGCCATGGCAAACAGGCGCTCGTGGATAAACGGGGACATGGAGTGTCCCAGGGGATGTCCGATCAGTGTGTACTGTTCCATTATGCCAGCACTCCTTCCAGTGTCTCACAGTTTTCCACATTCTTTGCGGTAACGCCCTTGAGGGTCTTTTTCACCAGACCGGTGAGGACGCTCTTCGGACCGAATTCCACAAAGGTGTCGATGCCGGCTGCCTGCATGGCTGCCAGTTCGTCGGTAAAGCGCACCGGAGAGACGATGTGTTCTGCCAGCGCCTTGGGCATATCGGAGAAGTCTGTCCGGACTGCGCCCAGCACGTTGGAGTAGAAGGGAACAGCGGGTGCGGAGAACTTCACATCCTGGATTGCTTTATAAAAGGTATCCGCAGCCGGCTGCATCAGCTTGGTGTGGAATGCGCTTGCCACAGCCAGCGGCACTGCTCTTGCCTTCAGCGCAGCGCAGGCAGCAGCTGCCTTTTCCACAGCGTCCCGGTCGCCTGCGATCACGGTCTGTACGCTGGAATTGTAGTTTGCCGGGATAACATAGCCCTCGGTCTCGCTGCAGATGCGCTCCACTTCTGCCGGGGCAAGTTTCAGAATGGCACACATTGCGCCGTCTGCTGCCTTTGCTGCGGCATCCATTGCCTCTGAACGAGCCTTGATGACCTTGAACCCGTCCTCCAGGGAGAGCATTCCTGCGGCTACCATTGCGGCATATTCACCCAGAGAGTGACCGGCAACGGCGTCATAGGTAAAGCCACGCTTTTTGGCTGCCTCCAGGCAGACCAGAGAGGTTGCCATAATTGCCGGCTGTGCATAGATGGTGTGCGCCAGTGTCTGGGCGTCGCTGTCTGCGATCACTGCATACAGGTCAAAGCCCAGCACCTCGGATGCGACCTCGAAAATTTCCTCCAGCGCAGCGTCCTGCTGCACCAGATCCAGTCCCATCTTCTCATACTGTGAACCCTGTCCGGAAAAAAGTGCGATTGTTGCCATAACGACCATTCCTTTCTCATAAGAGTGTACAAAGATGTACAAAATAAGCCTCTTGAATTTGTGCAAAAGATAGTATTTCCTCTTTCGGGACTTGAAAAACCACCCGGAAACATTGCAAATTGCGTAAAAATATTCTATAATAGAAAGTGTATCCTGTGATTGCAGGGGAAATCTAAATTTTACAGGGCGTGCCGAAACCTCTGTCTGCGGTACGTTCCCTATCTATCATACCACAAAATGAGGAAAGTGACAAGAGGAACGGAGGAATTTTTTCCATGGGAATTCATGTTTTAGGAACAGGGAGCTATACGCCTGCATTTCAGGTGACCAATGAAGATATGGCAAAGATCGTCGAGACCAACGACGAATGGATCAGAACCAGAACCGGTATCGGCACACGCCACATCTCCGACGGAGAACCCACCTGGTATATGGGCGCACAGGCTGCCAAGCGTGCCATCGAGGCGGCAGGCATTGATCCGCTGGAGATCGGTCTGCTGATCGACACTACCATTACGCCGGAGTACTGCACGCCGTCTATGTCCTGCATCATCCAGCGGGAGACCGGCGCAGCCAATGCTGCCTGCTTTGACATGAATGCCGCTTGTTCCGGCTTTGTCTATGCTATGGACACGGCGCACCGTTTTCTGAAAACAGACCCTACTATGCGCTATGCCCTGGTGGTGGCAAATGAGAGCCTGTCCAAGATCACCAACTACAATGACCGTTCCTCCTGCATCCTCTTCGGTGACGGCGCAGCTGCTGCGCTCATCGAATACAAGGAAGATGCGCTGTACACCAGCCATCTGGGCGCAGACGGCACCGGCGCAAAGTTCCTCTATGCCCACAGCGCACTGCCTCAGTCTCCGTTCGTAAAGCCGGAACGTCTGGCAGAGTATGACGACGGCATCGGCGCAGCTCCGGAGGGCTGGGAACACGCTATGCTCCAGGACGGCAGAGAGGTGTACAAGTTTGCCACACACGCTCTGGCAAAGGCTGCGACTATGGCGGCAGAGAAGATCGGGTTCGATCTGAACGACCTGGACAAGATCGTGCCGCACCAGGCGAATATGCGCATCATTGAGACTGCGATGAAGTTCCTCAAGCAGCCTATGGAAAAGGTCATCACCAACATTGAATATCACGGCAATACTTCCAGTGCCTCGATCCCCATCGCTTTCGATGAGGCAATCCGTGCCGGAAAGATCCAGCGCGGCGAAAAGGTCTGCCTGGTCGGTTTCGGCGCAGGTCTGACTTATGCGGCGCTCATCATGGAATATTGATCGAAAGAATACATATTAGTTAGGAAGGAAAATAGCTATGGAAACCAGAATCACAAAACTGCTGGGGTGCAAATACCCCATGATCCAGGGCGGTATGGCATGGATCGCAGAAAGCACACTGGCATCTGCTGTCTCCAACGCCGGCGCAGTCGGTCTGATCGCAGGCGGCAGTGCACCCATCGACTATCTGCGTGACCAGATCCGCACCTGTAAAGAAAAGACCAAAAACCCGTTCGGCGTGAACATCATGCTGATGAGTCCCAACGCCGATGATCTGGCACAGCTGGTCATTGACGAAAAGGTGCCGATCGTGACCACCGGCGCAGGCAATCCCGGAAAGTATATGGAGGCATGGAAAAATGCCGGCATCAAGGTGATCCCGGTAGTGCCGTCTGTGGCACTGGCAAAGCGCATGGAGCGCTCCGGCGCAGATGCCCTGGTGGCTGAGGGAACAGAGTCCGGCGGCCATATCGGCATGAACACCACCATGTGTCTCGTGCCGCAGGTGGTGGATGCAGTAGACATCCCGGTCATTGCAGCCGGCGGTATCGCTGACGGCAGAGGCATCGCCGCAGCGTTCATGCTGGGCGCAGAGGGCGTACAGCTGGGAACCCGTTTCCTGGCGACCGAAGAGTGCCAGATCTCTCCGAAGTATAAGGAACTGGTGCTGAAGGCAAAGGATACCGACAACCAGATCACCGGTTTCTATTCCGGCAGCCCCTGCCGTGGCATCAAGACCAAGTACACCAAAAAGCTCCAGGCAATGGAAAAGGCAGCCTGCCCGCCGGAAGATTTCGAGGCAATGACCGTCGGCTCGCTCCGCAAGGCAGTGGTAGACGGTAACGTGGACGAAGGCTCGTTCCTGTGCGGTCTCATCGCCGGCATGATCCACGATGTCAAGCCCTGCAAGGAAGTCATTGACGAGATGTGGGCACAGGCATACAAGCTGCTGGGCAAAGAATAAGAAGATATCATTTGAAAGATAAAGGAGAGACCATTATGGCAACAGCATTGATTACGGGTGCATCCCAGGGAATCGGCGCTTGCATCGCAAAGCGTCTGGCAAAGGACGGCTATAACGTAGCCATCAACCATTTCCCCAGCGATTCCGATAAAGCAAACGCAGAAAAGGTAGCGGAAGAATGCCGCAGCTTTGGCGTAGAGGCAGAGCTTTTCGCTGCAAACGTGGCAGACTATGCCCAGTGTGAGGCAATGACCAAGGCAGTCAAGGAGCGTTTCGGCTCGATCGACGCACTGGTCAACAACGCCGGCATCACCAAGGACGGCTTGATGGCACGGATGTCCGAAGAGCAGTACGACGCCGTTATCGCAGTCAACCAGAAGAGCGTGTTCAACATGATGAAACTGGTGGGTACTGTGATGATGCGCCAGCGCCACGGCAGAATCGTCAGCCTGGCATCTGTAGCTGGTCTGTACGGCAATCCGGGACAGATCAACTATTCCGCATCCAAGGCTGCCATCATCGGCATGACCAAGACTGTAGCAAAGGAACTGGGCGCAAGAAACGTCACCGTAAACGCAGTGGCACCGGGCTTTATCAAGACACCCATGACCGACGCCCTCACCGAAGAACAGCGCAACAAGATGCTGGAGCTGGTGGCAATGAAGCGCTACGGCGAGCCGGAAGAGGTTGCAAACGTGATCTCCTTCCTCTGCTCGGATGACGCAAGCTATGTCACCGGTCAGACCATCGAGATCTCCGGCGGACTGATGATGTAATTTAGGGCAGCACTAGGAACCCAGTTTGCCGCAGTACGGCGGCAGAGAGAGAGGAAATATGAAAAGAGTAGTAATCACCGGACTGGGTACGGTAAACCCGCTGGGCAGCACCGTAGAAAAGTTCTGGGAAAATATAAAGAAGGGAACACTGGGTGTTTCCAAGATCGACAGCTTTGACACAACCGAACTGGGTGTCAGCGTAGCCGGCATTATCCGTGACTTCGACCCGGCAGAATACTTTGACCGCAAGGACATCCGCCACATGGAGCGTTTCACGCAGATCGCTGTGGCATCTGCCATCCAGGCACTGCAGGATGCCGGCACAGACTTTAAGGATATGGATCCGTACCGTGTCGGTACGATCATCGGCTGCGGCATCGGCGGCATTGGCAGAATCGAGGAAGAGCATGACAAGTACCGTGCAAAAGGCCCGGGACGCATCTCTCCGTTCTTTGTCCCCATGATGATCGGCAACATGGCGGCTGGTCAGGTTGCCATCCGCACCGGATTCCGTGGCGACAACTTCTGCACCACCACCGCCTGCGCATCTGCGACCCACGCCATCGGCGAGGCGTTCCGCAAGATCAAGGACGGCTATCTGGATGTCTGCCTGTGCGGCGGCAGCGAATCCACCATCACCGAATTCACCCTGGGCGGTTTCCGCACCATGAAGGCACTGACCACCGAGACCGACCCGGCAAAGGCATCCACTCCGTTCGATCTGAACCGTGGCGGCTTTGTCCTGGGCGAAGGCTCTGCTGTGCTGGTGCTGGAAGAATACGAACACGCAAAGGCACGTGGCGCAAAGATCTACTGCGAGCTGGCTGGCTACGGCGCAACCTGTGACGCATACCATATGACAGCGCCGGCAGACGAGTGCGGCGCATCCTCCAAGGCAATGATCGAGGCATACACCGAGGCTGGACTGAAGCCGGAGGATATCACGTATATCAACGCTCACGGCACTTCCACACATCTGAACGATATGTTGGAGACCAAGGCAGTGAAGATCGCCCTGGGCGAAGAGCAGGCACGGAAGGTCAAGATCAACTCCACCAAGTCCATGACCGGTCATATGCTGGGCGGCACTGGTGCAGTGGAGGCGGCTGTCTGCGCCCTGTCCATCCGTGACGGCTTTATCCACCAGACTATCGGCTATACCACCCCGGACCCGGAGTGCGACCTGGATTACTGCGTAGACGGTCCGGTAGAAATGCCGGTAAATGCCGCACTGTCCAACTCTCTGGGATTTGGCGGTCATAATGCCACACTGTGCTTCAAGAAGTGTGTGGACTAAGGAGAATCAGACATGAGTGAAAAGATTTATAACATGGTGGATCTGGAAACCATTGAAAAGCTGGCGGATATCGTATCCGCAAAGGATCTGGGCGAGATCACCATTGCGGACGGCGAAAAAACCATTACCGTAAAGGGCAAAAAGTGTCCGCCGCCGATGGGCGCTCCGGTGATGCCTGCGGTTCCGGCAGCAGCGCCGGCTGCTCCGGCAGAGACCCCGGCAGCCCCGAAAGCCCCGGCAGGCAAAGCCATCAAAGCACCGCTGGTCGGCACATTTTACGCTGCGCCGTCTCCGGATCAGCCGCCGTTTGTACAGGTGGGCGATACCGTGAAAAAGGGCGATGTGGTGCTGATTATCGAGTCCATGAAGCTGATGAACGAAGTCACCAGCGATGTGGAAGGCGTAGTACAGGAAATTCTCGTGAAAAACGGCGATGCGGTAGAATATGACCAGCCGCTGATGATTCTTGCGTAAAGGAGTGCAGACATGGCAGAAGTATTGTTGAATCAGGAACAGATCAAAGAGATCATTCCCCACCGTGACCCGTTCCTCCTCATTGATGAGGTTCTGGAAATGGAAGTGGGCAAGCGTGTTGTGGCACGGAAATATATCAAGGCAGACGACTTTTGGTTCAAGGGACACTTCCCGGAAAAGCCGGTAACGCCGGGCGTTCTGATGATCGAGATGCTGGCACAGGCAGGCGCAGTCTGCATTCTGTCCCAGCCGGAATTCAAGGGCAAGATCGCTCTGTTCGCCGGAATCGACAAGGCGAAGTTCCGCCGCCAGGTGGTGCCGGGCGATGTGCTGGATCTGGAAGTAGAGATCATCGCACAGCGTGGTCCGGTGGGCGTGGGCAAGGCGATTGCCAGCGTAGAGGGCAAGCGTGCCGTGACCTGTGAGATCAAATTCGCAGTGGAGCAGTAAGGCGGCAGCGATATGTGGAAAAAGGTTTTAATTGCAAATCGTGGTGAAATTGCCGTGCGCATCATCCGTGCCTGCCGTGAGGCAGGACTGCAGTGCGTGACGGTCTATTCCACTGCGGATAAAACGGCGCTGCACGCAGAGATCGCCGACGAGTCGGTCTGCATCGGACCGCCGTCGGTACAGGACAGCTATCTGAACATGAATGCGCTGATCTCTGCCTGCCAGAACACCGGCGCAGAGGCGCTGCATCCCGGATTCGGCTTTTTGTCCGAGAGCGCAGAGTTTGCGCAGCTGTGCATCGACAACGGCATCACCTTTATCGGTCCGTCTCCGGCGTCTATCTCCATGCTGGGCGACAAGGCACGTGCCAAGGAGACCATGAAGGCAGCCGGCGTTCCGGTCATCCCCGGCTCTGACGGCGCTGTGACCTCTGTGGAAGAGGCGAAGAAGATCGCCGCAGAGATCGGCTATCCGGTATTGGTAAAAGCATCTGCCGGCGGCGGCGGACGTGGTATCCGTCGGATCGACCGGGAGGATCAGCTGGAAGAACAGATGTCTGTGGCAAAGGAAGAGGCAAAGCTGTTCTTCGGCAATGATGAAGTCTATCTGGAAAAGCTGATCGTAGGACCGCATCACGTGGAAATCCAGATCATCGCCGACCAGATGGGCAACACCGTGGCGCTGGGTGAGCGTGACTGCAGTATGCAGCGCCGCAACCAGAAGGTGCTGGAGGAAAGCCCCAGTCCGCTGATGACGCCGGAACTGCGGAAAGCCATGCAGGAGGCGGCTGTCCGTGCGGCAAAGGCGTGCGGCTATTATAACGCCGGAACCATCGAGTTCCTGGTGGATGATGACCGGAACTTCTACTTTATGGAGATGAACACCCGTATCCAGGTGGAACACCCGGTCACCGAGTGGGTCACCGGCGTGGATCTGGTGCAGACCCAGCTGCTGGTGGCACAGGGCAAGCCCCTGCCGTTCACCCAGGACGACATCGAGGTGCGTGGTCATGCCATCGAGTGTCGCATCAATGCGGAGAATCCGGAACAGGGCTTTCGTCCGTCTCCGGGCAAGATCCGTTCGCTCCATATCCCCGGCGGTCCGGGCATCCGGGTGGACAGTGCCGTATACCAGGGCTATACCATTCCGCCGTATTATGATTCCATGATCGCAAAGCTGATCGTCCACGCTCCCACCCGGAGCCAGGCGATCATGAAAATGCGCTGGGCGCTGGCGGAATTTATCGTGGACGGCATTGACTCCAACATCGATTTCCAGCTGCGGCTGATTAAGAACAAGGATTTCGAGGCCGGTACATATGACAACACTTTTTTGGAGAAATTCCTTGCGGATTCCAAGAATGACAAGGACAACGGAAAGTAAGGTGAAACTGTAACTATGGCATTGGAAGAATTGTTCAAGAACGTCACCAAGCGTTTCAACGACGATGCACCGGAGGAACACGAACCGGTGTTCAAGTGTCCCCGCTGCCAGCAGACCACGCCGGAAAGCAAATTCCAGGAGCTGAACAAGGTCTGCCCGCACTGCAACTATCATGCACGTCTCACCGCAGCTGAGCGGATGCGTCTCACCGCAGACAGCGGTTCGTTTGTGGAATACGATGCAGAAATGCACAGCGCCGATCCGCTGGGCTTTCCGGGCTATGCCAAAAAGGTGGAATCGCTCCAGACCATGACCGGCATGAAAGATGCGGTCATCACCGGAGAATGCACCATCAAGGGTTCCCGCACCGTCATTATTGTGATGGATTCCCATTTCATGATGGCGTCCATGGGCAGCGTGGTGGGCGAAAAGATCACCCGTGCCTTTGAAACGGCGACGGAAAAAGGACTGCCGGTAGTGGCGTTTACCGCATCCGGCGGCGCCAGAATGCAGGAGGGCATCATCTCTCTGATGCAGATGGCAAAGACTTCGGCAGCCGTGGCAAAGCACAACGATGCCGGACTGCTGTATTTGACAGTCATGACAGACCCTACCACCGGCGGCGTGACCGCATCGTTTGCGTCTCTGGGGGATATTATTCTGGCGGAACCGAAAGTGCTGATCGGCTTTGCCGGCAGACGTGTCATTGAAGGCACGATTCGCCAGCGCCTGCCCGATAACTTTCAGCTGGCAGAATTTTTACAGGAAAAAGGGTTCGTGGACATGATCGTGGAACGCCGCAGTATGCGCAGTACGCTGTCGCATCTGCTGAAACTCCACGGCTATGACCGGGAACAGGAAGCAGGAGGTGCGTGACAATGGAAGAACAGCAGCAGCGCCGGACGGCGTGGGAACGCCAGCTCCTGATCCGGGACAAAAACCGTCCCACAGTCCGGGACTATATCCCACGGATCTTTACCGATTTCTATGAGATGCACGGCGACCGGAACTTCGGCGACGACGGCGCCATCATCGGCGGCATCGGCAGACTGGACGGCATTCCGGTCACCGTTCTGGCACAGGTGAAGGGCAGAAATCTCCGGGAAAACAAGGCGTCCAATTTTGCGATGCCCCATCCGGAGGGCTACCGCAAGGCACTCCGCCTGGCACACCAGGCAGAAAAGTTCCACCGTCCTGTGATCTGTCTCATCGACACCCCGGGCGCATTCTGCGGTGTGGAGGCGGAAGAGCGTGGACAGGGCGAGGCGATCGCCCGGAACATCGCAGAGTTCATGATGCTGAAAACCCCGGTGATCTCCGTGGTGCTGGGCGAGGCTGGCAGCGGCGGCGCACTGGCGCTGGGCGTATGCGACGACCTGGCAATGCTGGAGAATGCGCTCTACTCCGTGATCTCGCCCCGTGGCGCAGCGTCCATTCTGTGGAAGGATGCGTCCAGAGAGCAAGAGGCGTGCGAAGTCATGCAGATCACTGCAGAAGATATGGTGCGGTTTGGCGTGGCAGAGGCGATCATTCCGGAGCCTGAGGCAGGCGCTCAAGGCGATATAGACAAAATCTCGGCAAATATCAAGGAATATTTGTCAAAAACGATAGCAGAAAAATTGCAAAAAGATATTGACGTTTTGCAAAAAGAACGGTATACTAAGTTTAGGAAAATTGGCGTGTTCGAGGAAGTCTGAGAATGCGCTGGTTTGGAGAGCGGAAAAGTTCGCTTTTCGGCTCTGACGCCGCCTTTCCGACGGAAAGGTGCAACATCAATTTTTGGAGGAAGAAAAAATGGCAAAAGAAGAAATTTTCGACAAGCTGAAGGAACTGGTCGTAGATCAGCTGGGCGTTGAAGAGGACGAAGTAACAATGGAAGCTACCATGCAGGACGATCTGGGCGCAGACTCTCTGGACCTGGTAGACCTGGTTATGTCTGTAGAAGAAGAATTCGGTGTAAAGGTTGCTGACGAAGATCTGGAAAACATCAAGACCGTTGGCGACATCGTAAACTACATCGAAGAAAGAGCGTAAGCTTTCACCAAAGACAGATCTTTTTTGAAGAAGTCTCCCTTGAAAAGGCACCCGTAGGGCGTGCCTTGTGCTGAGATGTCAGCGTGAGCTGACAGAGGGATTTTCTCTCTGATGCTTTATGCTGCTTTTTCAGGAGCGGCGTAGTGAAAAAATTGATTTGTACGGCAGAAATACGGAGCGTTATATCTGATATAGATGCCAAAAAAGGAAGAGCCGGGGCAGATTTGATCTGCCTCGGTTTTTTGTTTTTGGTGCGAGTACTGGATTTTTCGGAAAAAACGGCATATTCTCCCGTGATTTTGCCGGATGTGGCGGAAAAACATTGACTTTTCCGGCGAAATCGGTTATAATAAAATGTACGTGTATTCTGCACAATTTCGGCAGTACCGCAGAAAGCCGCCTGCGGAATTTCTGTGCAGTCTGCCGAAAAAACGAACGGCTCGTCTCACGCACAGGCTTTGTGCGGTGCAGCCTTACTTTCAATCGGGTCTGTTTTCAGGCAGACCCCGGACAGGATGTTTCTATGAAAATTTGTAAAGAAATCTATCAGTACCGCCAGATGATCTTCAGTCTGGTGAAAAAGGACCTGCGTGGCAGATACAAGGGTTCTGTGCTGGGCTTTCTCTGGACGTTCATCAATCCGCTGATGCAGCTGGTGGTGTATACGTTCGTGTTCACCTATATCATGAAAGCCGGCATTGAAAAGTATTATCTGTATCTGTTTGTGGCGCTGATCCCGTGGATCTTTTTCTCCTCGGCGATCACCGGCGGCTCCAGCTCCATCGTGGCGCAGAAGGATCTGATCAAGAAGATCTACTTCCCACGGGAGGTCATCCCCATTTCCTACGTGACCAGCTGCTTTGTCAATATGCTGCTGTGTTTCCTCATCATTTTCCCGGTCATGGTGATCTCCGGCATTTCGCTGAATCCGCTGGCGCTGCTGTGCCTGCCTGTGGTCATGGTGGTGGAATACTTCCTGGCGCTGGGCATGGCGATGCTGTCCTCGGCGGTCACCGTGTATTTCCGTGACCTGGAACACATTCTGGGCATCGTCACCATGGTGTGGATGTATATGACACCGATCTTCTACTCCATCGATATGATCCCGGAGAAACTGCGGTTCGTCTATCACATCAACCCCATGTCCTCTGTCATCAGCTGCTACCGGGACGTGCTGTACTATTCCCAGGTGCCGGATCTGACCAGCCTGGTGGAGGCAGTCGTGCTGGGCGCATTGTTCCTGGTGCTGGGAATGCTGGTGTTCGGACGACTGAAAAAGGGATTTGCGGAGGAATTGTAAATGGCGGCAGAAAGCAAACAGGAAAATGCAATTGTAGTAGACCATGTGAAGAAACACTTCAAGGTCTTTTTGGACAAGGGGCAGAGTTTCAAAGAGCGGCTGCTGTTCCGAAAGCGCCGGCGCTATGAAAACCGCCAGGTGCTGCGGGACATTTCCTTCACGGTAAAGCGTGGCGAGGCGGTGGGTCTGATCGGACACAACGGCTGCGGAAAAAGCACCACGCTGAAACTGCTGACCCGTATCCTGTACCCCGACAGCGGCACGATCACCATTCAGGGACGTGTTTCCAGTCTGATCGAACTGGGTGCAGGCTTTCACCCGGATATGAGCGGCAGAGAGAATATCTATACCAATGCCTCTATCTTCGGGCTGAGCAAAAAGGAGATCGATGCACGACTGCAAACCATCATCGACTTCTCCGAACTGGAACCGTTTATCGACAATCCGGTGCGAACCTATTCGTCCGGTATGTATATGCGTCTCGCCTTTTCCGTTGCCATTAACGTGGATGCGGATGTGCTGCTCATTGATGAGATCCTGGGCGTAGGCGATGTCAATTTCCAGGCGAAGTGCTTCCAGAAACTCCAGGAGATCAAGGCGGACGGCACGACCATCGTGATCGTCTCCCACTCCATGGGACAGATCGAGCAGATCTGCGACCGCTGTATCTGGATCGAGGACGGTCTCATCAAGGAAGAGGGCATCCCGAAATATGTGGATGAACACTACCTCTCCGAGATGGAACAGCTCCGCCTGGCACGAGAGGAGGCAGAACACCAGAAAGAACATCGGGAAAAGGAGACCGACTCGGAACAGAAACCGGAAGGCAAGTCAGAGGATGCTGCCGACCAGGAGACACTCTCCCGGCAGAAACTCCCGGCGTTCTGCGAAAAATCCGCAGTGCGCCTGGGGACGGGACAGGTACAGTTCACGGATGCTGCCCTGTTGGCGGCAGACGGCACGGCACAGTATGTGTTCCGCACCGGAGACGAGATTACCCTGCGGCTGAAGTATCACTGCGCAGAACCGGAGAAAACGCCCAGGGGCAACTTTGGCTACGGCATTTTCCGGGAGGACAGCGTCCACTGCTACGGCACCAATGTGGAGATCGAATCCGATTCCTGGGTAGCGCTGCAAAAGGACGGCGAGATCCAGGTGCGGTTCCGGAACCATCTGCTGCCGGGACGGTATTTCCTGGATGTTGCAGTTCATGCACCGGATGGCACCTACTATGATGACATCCGCCGCATCCAGGCGTTTGCAGTCACGTCAGAACACCGGGACATCGGCGTATGCCGCCTGGAATCCCGCTGGTTCGTAGACGGAACAGAACTGGAGCGCAAGACAGGAGAATAAGAAAAGCTATGAGCGATATTGTGAAAAAAGGTTTTTTCCGCCGCTGCATCTACCGGGCAACCGGAGCATATCTGCTGGAACAGCATATTCAGCAGTTGGAGCAGCAGCTGGAACAGGGGATAGAAAGAGAAAGGAAAATGGAGGCGTGCATCCTGTCCTTACAGGAGCGCACCGACCATATGGAGGTGCATTCTGACGCACAGGATGCCCACCGGAATGCGATCGATGCCCGTTTGCGGCAGACAGACGCAAGTGCAGATCAGACACGGATCCGTCTGGAAAAGGCGGAAGAGGCGCTGCGTGAGGCAGGGCTGCTGGCGTCGGAACTGCACCTGTTCAACAAGAAAAGCTATTCCCAGGCAGGCGAGGATGCCATTCTCATGTACATTTTCGTCATGCTGGGTGTACCGCTTTCACAGTGTACGTATCTGGATCTGGGGGCAAATCACCCCTGTGATATGAGCAATACCTGGTTCTTCTACCAGCAGGGCGCAAGAGGTATCCTGGTGGATGCCAACCCGAAACTGGCGGAAGAACTGCGGCAGGCACGTCCGGAAGACCGGGTCATCAACGCCTGCGTGGGACCGGTGTCCGGGGAAACACTGGATTTCCACGTGCTGAGCGCTGACGGTCTGTCTGCGCCGGGCGATGTCTCGGAGGTACTCCGGGAAAATCCGTCTGTCCGGGTGCTGGAGACCATCCCCATGCAGACTGTTGCAGTAAACGATCTGATGGAACAGCTGGGCGGTGCGCCCAAGATCCTGAACCTGGATATCGAGGGCATGGAAATGGAGATCCTGCGGAGCATCGACTTCGACAAATATCGTCCCACTGCCATGATTATTGAAATGATCCCGTATTCCAAGCAGCTGGTGGCAGGGCAGAAAAACCAGGAGATCCTGCGGTTCATGCAGGAAAAGGGGTATGTGGAATATGCCTTCACCGGCATCAATTCCATCTTTTTGGATATGAAGTTTTATGAAAAGGTAACCGGCGTTTCGCTGGAAAAGTAAAGGAGTGTCACACGAATGAGTGTCAATGTAGAAGAGATCATGTCCGGTATCCGGGCAGAAATTCAGGAAAAGGGTTACAGCAGTGATATGCTGTCATTTGCCGATGTGCCGGCAGATGCCGATGCCGGGATCTATGTGGAGCGGTTTGATGCCGATATGCTCCGTGGAAACGTACAGTATATCAGCGAACACCACCGGGTAGACCCCTATCGTCCGCTTTCCGGAAATCCCGTCGCCGTCTTTTTCAAGAAGGTGCTGCGGAAGTTCATGAGCTTCTATGTCGAACCCTATGCGGCAGAACAGAGCAGCCTGAATGCGAACATCGCACAGGCAGAACAGCAGGTGGAACTGTACATTCGGGAATCCCGGATGCACAGCACCAAGGAACTGCTGGAAAAGGTGGAGGCACTGGAACTCCAGCAGAAGAATACCAAGATCGCCATGGAGCAGATGCAGGCACAGATCGCTGCGCTCCAGGCAAAGCTGGGTGAGGAGGGCGCTCGATGAAAGTATTGCAGCTTTTGCCGACGCTTGCTATGGGCGACGCCATCGGAAACGATGTCCGTGCGCTGGAAAAGGTCATTCGTGGCATGGGCTATCAGACCGGCATCTATGCCGAAGTCATTGACGGCAGACTGCCGGAAGGCACTGCACAGCAGGTGGAAAAAATGCCCCGTCTCTCCGGCGAGGACGTGATCCTGTATCATATGTCCACCGGCTCGGAGCTGAACTTTTCGCTGGAAAAGTACCCCTGCCGAAAGCTGATGGTGTTCCATAACATCACACCGCCACGCTTTTTCAAGGGCTATAACGATGCGGCAATGGAATCCGCCGAATACGGGATGCGTGGACTCTGCCACCTGGCAGACAAGGTGGACGGCTGTATGGCAGACTCTGCCTATAACGGGGATATCCTGCGGGAACTGAACTACCGCTGCCCCATTACCGTCCGTCCGATTCTGATTCCCTTTGCGGATTATGCCAAAGAGCCGGACGCATCGGTCATGGAACACTACAAGGATGACGGCTATACCAACTTTATCTTTGTGGGACGTGTTGCACCGAACAAAAAGCAGGAGGATGTCATCCGGGCATTCTACTGCTATAAGAAGTACTGCAATCCCAAGTCCCGGCTGTTCATCGTCGGTTCTTATAACGGCATGGAGCGGTATTACCACCGCCTGCGCCGCTATGTGGGCGCGCTGGAATTGGATAACGTGGTATTCACTGGACACATTCCCTTTGCGCAGATTCTGGCGTATTACCATCTGGCAGACCTGTTCCTGTGCATGAGCGATCATGAGGGATTCTGTGTGCCGCTGGTGGAGGCGATGTATTTCAACCTGCCCATTCTGGCATACGATTCGTCCGCCATTTCGGACACCCTGGGCGGCAGCGGCATTCTGCTGCCCACCAACGATCCCATGGAGGCAGCCCTTGCCGCAGACCGGGTGCTGCGGGATTCGGAGCTGCGCCGTGAGGTGATCGCAGAACAGCACAGACGCCAGCAGGAATTTGCGTATCCGGAGATCCGTAAAGTGTTTGAGGGACAATTGCAGCACTTTATCGATACCGTTCCGCCGGTTTCTAAGAAACGGAAGTAAGCGGAGACACGGCAGTGCCGGATCCCCGGCAGAAAAACAGAGGATAAACAAAGGATTTATAAGAAAGGTGTTGCCGGTAAGGCACATTGGCAGGAGGTTTCAACATCATGCAGAAAATAGGTTTCGTCATTCCGTGGTTCGGGGAAAACATCCCCGGCGGTGCAGAAATGGAACTGCGGGAAGTCACAGCACACCTGCAAAAGGCAGGGATGGAGGTAGAGATACTTACCACCTGTGTCAAGGAGTTCACCGCAGACTGGAACGAGAACTACTACGCCGCAGGGACGGCAGTGGTAGAGGATATTACAGTCCGCCGTTTCCCGGTGCGCCGGCGTGACACCCAGGCATTCGACCGGGTGAACCGAAAGCTGATGGACGGCAAGCAGATCTCACCCAAGGAAGAGCAGATCTTCGTGGAAGAGATGGTCAACAGTCCGCAGCTGTATGAGTATATGCGGGATGCGCAGGACGAGTACGGTCTGTATGTCTTTATTCCGTATATGTTCGGCACGACCTATTACGGAATGCAGGTCTGCCCGGAAAAATCTGTGCTGATTCCCTGTTTCCATGATGAGGCATATGTGTATATGCGCCTCTTCCGCCAGGCATACGTAAAGGCACGGGGCATGATCTATAACGCCATGCCGGAAATGGAACTGGCGAACCGGGTCTATGACTTCACCACCACAGAGCAGATCTGCATGGGCATCGGCATGGACACCAAGATCCAGTCGGATGCGGATGCGTTCCGGAAACAGTTTGGCATCGACAAGCCTTTTATCCTGTACGCCGGCAGAAAGGACGTGGGCAAAAACGTCCACACCCTGCTGCGGTATTTCGCCGAGTGGAAACACCGGAAACAGGACGACCTTCAGCTGGTGCTGATCGGCGGCGGCGATATCGCCATTCCGGAGTCGGTGAAGGACGACGTCTACGACCTGGGCTTTGTCTCCAAGCAGGATAAGTACAATGCCATGGCGGCGGCGTCCCTGCTGTGCCAGCCGTCCCACAACGAAAGCTTTTCCCTGGTCATCATGGAGAGCTGGCTCTGCGGCAGACCGGTCCTGGTCTCTTCGCAGTGCGCCGTGACCAAGGACTTCGCCAAGCGTTCCAACGGCGGACTGTACTTCAAGGACTATTTCGAGTTCGAGGGATGCGTGGAGTATATCCTGGAGCATCCGGAGGCAGCCGCAGAACTGGGCGCAAACGGCGGCGCATTCGTCCGGGAGAACTTCGAGTGGGATATTATTGTAGAAAAGTACCGGACATTTTTCCAGAAGCTGATGGGAGCGTGAGAAGATGAAGCGAATCGCACTGGTGCATCCCCGGTATGGACTGGAGATCAGCGGCGGCAGCGAGACCTATGCCCGGAAAATCGCCGAGCATCTTGCCAATCGGTATGAGGTGGAGGTGCTGACCACCAAGGCAGTGGACAGCGCCACCTGGAAGGACTGGTACGTCCGTGACGTGGAATCCATCCACGGGGTCACGGTGCGCCGGTTCTCGGTGCAGCAGATGCGCTCCAGGGATTTCCAGGCATTTGATGAGGCATACCTGGCAGAGCTTGCCCAGGGACGGCAGAATCTGGTGACGGAGAAAGAGTGGTTCGAAAAGCACGGACCCTATGCGCCGGACTGCATCCGCTATCTGCGGCATTACCGGGATACCTATGCGGCGATCCTGTTTTTGTCGGATGCCAACTATCTGACCTATGCCGGGATGCCTCTGGCAGGAAACCGGGCGGTGTTTATCCCCATGGCGCAGAACACGTCGTTTTTGCAGTTCTTTTCGCTGGAAAGCCTGTATCAGAGACCCAGGGCGTTCGTGTTCCTGTCGGAGGAGGAGCGCCTGCTGGTGCGCCGCCGGTTCCCACGGACAGAACCCATTCCCTGCGCCGTGATGGGGCTGGGGATGGATGTGCCACGCCAGACCGACCCCGGTACATTCCGGCGGCAGTACGGGCTGGAGGACGAATATCTGCTTTATGTGGGACAGGTGGACGAAAAGAAAGAATGCCCCATGCTGATGCGCTATTTCATGGAGTTCCAGCGGCGGACAAACAGCCGGCTGAAACTGGTGCTTGCCGGAAAAAAGATCTGCCGCATCCCGGAGCATCCGGACATCCTGGCGCTGGGCTTTTTGCCGGAGAACGAAAAGTTCAGCGCCATCGCCGGCGCAAAGGCGGTGGTGATCCCGTCCAGACAGATGGGCGTCTCCATGACCCTGCTGGAATCCATGGCGATGTCCGTGCCGGTGCTGGTGAACGGCGGCAGCCCGGTTTTGCTGGGACACTGCAAAAAGAGCAACGGCGGTTTGTTTTATCAGAATTATTTTGAGTTTGAGGGTGCTGTGCGCTATCTGATGCAGCATCCGGTAGAGTATATGCAGCTGTGTTCCAACGCAAGGGCGTATATCACAGCGAATTATGATTGGGAGAGTATCATGCAGCGCTTTTCACAGATCATCGAGTGGGTCAGTGCGGAGAAAAACTGACGGCGGCGCTGGAAGAAAGGTTTTGTCTGCCGGGATGCCCGGCGAGGTGTGCCTTTTAAGGAGGAAATTGAAAAAGGGATGAGTTTATTTACAGGAGTAGTACTGCTGGGCGTTGTCCTGGCAGCATTGACCATAGGCATTTGGTGGAAAAAGACCAATGTGGTGGAGATGCTGGCGTTCGGCGTGATCTACTGGCTCTGCGCATGGGTCGTGACCGCCATGGGCTTTTTTGTGCTGGATGTGTTTTCTCTGCTGCCCTGTGCCGTCGGAACGGTGGTACTGGAACTGGCAGTGGGCGCTGCGGCACTGATCGTGCGGAAAAAACGGGACAAGACACCCTGGCGGGAACTGATGACGGTTTCCTGGGACATCCGTCCCTACTGGCTGCCCATTCTGGTGTGCGCCGGCGGATTTGTGCTGGTCGCCATGAAACACGAGCTGTTCGGCATGGGACAGGACGAGGGCGTCTATCAGACCGTTGCCATCAACTTTCTGAACGGCGTCACCGACCGCCAGCAGGATTTCCCGGAATACCATACACTTTCCGAGGCACAGCAGGAGACCTTCCGCAACAGCGTGCATTCCTATCTGGTGGGCTATGACATCGGCAGCCGGGCATACCCGGATACGGTGTATGACCTGAGCGTCAGCCCGGTTTCCGGCATCTATCACGGCATCCCCACGTATGCGTCACTGCTGGCGATGTGGGGAAAGCTGTTCGGCATGGCACAGATGCAGGATGTGCAGACCGTATTTTACGGCTGCACCATTTTCCTGGTGTTCTTCCTCTGCCGGAATCTGAAGCTGCGCCGGAGCAGCACAGCCCTTGCGTGTGCAGCGGCGGCGGCATCTCCGGTGGTGATCTGGGTGGCAAAGTCTGCGCTGACTGAGGGATTTCTGTCGGTGCTGATGGTGCTGTTCCTCTATTTCCTGACCGATGAAGAACATCCCCGGCGGCAGTGGATGTCCATTTTGCCGGTGGTTGTTTTTTCGTGCTTCCACGTGTCGATTTATACGATTCTGCCCCTGTTTGTGGTGCTTTACGGCGGAATGTTCTGGCTCACACGCCGGAAAAGCTTTGCCATTCTCATGCCCCTTTCGGTAGTGATCTACTGCATCAGCTTTTTCGCCATGCGCCACGTCCAGCCGTTCTACACGATGAACAACTACAGTCCGCTGTTCGGGCTGGGCATCTCCCAGGCAGATCTGCCTACACTGATCCCGGCAGTCTGCGCCGGAGCGCTGGTGCTGATCGGACTGTACCTCTTCCTGATGCACCGCCTGGTACACCGAAAATACCGGGACATCACCCCGGAGAACTATCTGCTCCGGGTACAGGACTCCCGCCTGGGCTTTCTCCTGGTGGAACTCCTGCTGGTGCCGCTGGTGATCTACATTGTCCTGAAGTGCGTTACTGCAGAAGAGCCGCTGGCGAAACTTCAGGGCAGCGCCTTCTGGGGCTTTATCTGCGGCACAGGGCTGCTGCTCCTGCCGCTGGCGTGGGGCATGGGCATTGTCCGTCCGAAGTTTTATCTGGAATCCGCAAAACGCCTGGTGGTTCTGGTGGCGGCATTCTACTGCGTCCTGTTCTATTCGGCATTTCTGCGGTTCGATGTGGAATACTACTATTATTACGGACGGTATCTGGTGCCGTTTCTTCCCATCGCTGTGGTGTTCGGCGCAATGACCATCGACCGGCTGCGTGCCAGGGTGACGCTGCCGGTCATGGCAGCAGGGCTGCTGTTCGTGTCGCCCTATGACCGCTTTTTGATGAACCACGTGGACGACACCCGTCTGCAGTGGTCGGTGCTGGAAGATGTGGCATCGGAGATCGGCGAAAACGACTGCGTGATCGTGGACAGCGAAAATATGTGGACCATGTACCTGCCGCTGCGTGCCATGACCGGCGCAGATGCGTATCCGGTGATGGCGGATCCCCAGACCCAGGCAGAACAGCTCCAGGAGAAATACGACCATGTGTTCTATCTGGGCAGCGGTTCGTGGAATGACACCTTCGACCAGCAGTTCCGCCTGGTTTATGCAAACACGGCGGAGTGCAGCACGGATGAAAACTATACCAACCGGGGCAGCCAGGTGGTGATGTTCCCTCTGGAATACTCGGAGAGCAGCCGGACCGTATCCCTGTATGAGTTCTGGCAGGAGGAACTTTCTTATGCTGCGGCGGACTGCGCCGGAACGGAATACCGGGGCTTCTATACGCTGGAGGGCGAGTTCTGCTGGGCATATTCCACCAATGCGGCGGTGCGCTGCAATCTGGAAAAACAGGATTACACGATGATTGTATCCCTGGGCTGTACCATTCCGCTGAAGGAGATCGGACAGGAGACCTATCCGGTGATTGTTCTGGTAAACGGCGAAAACGCCGGGACAATGGTCATTGACGATACGAACAACGGTCAGTCGGTCTCCCTGGACATTTCGGGAGATCTGCTGAACGAGGGTGCAAATGTGATTACATTACAGTCCGAGCTGTGGTCGGCAAGCACGGTCAACCCGGCTGATGTGCGGCTTTTGGGAATCCCGCTGAAAAATCTGGAATTTGCGGCAGCGTAAGGAGAAAGGAACGGAGAAAAATGAAACTGATTATACAGATCCCATGTTATAACGAAGAGGAGACGCTGGAACTGGCATACAACGACCTGCCCCGGCATATTGACGGCATCGACACCATCGAATACCTTATCATCAACGACGGCAGTAAGGACAACACCGTGCAGAAGGCACGGGAGCTGGGCTTTCACCATGTGGTATCGTTCCGTCGGAACAAGGGGCTGGCACGTGGCTTTATGGCTGGACTGGATGCCTGTCTGCGGCTGGGTGCAGACATTATCGTCAACACAGACGCCGACAACCAGTACTGCGGCGCAGATATCGAAAAGCTGGTACGCCCGATCCTGGAACGCAAGGCGGATATGGTGATCGGCGAGCGTCCCATTGATGAGACAGAACACTTCTCCTGGAAAAAGAAGAAGTTCCAGCACCTGGGCAGCTGGGTGGTGCGTGTGGCATCCAAGACGGATGTGCCGGATGCGCCGTCCGGATTCCGTGCGTATTCCCGTGAGACTGCCATGCGGATGAACGTGGTCAACGAGTACACCTACACCCTGGAGACCATTATCCAGGCAGGCAAAAGCAAGATGGCAGTGACATCCGTTCCGATCCGCACCAACCCGGAGACCAGACCGTCCCGTCTGTTCTCCAGTATGTGGCGGTATATGAAACGCTCTGCATCCGTCATCCTCCGTTCTACGGCGATGTATCGCCCCATGCACTTCTTCGGCGTTCTGGGGACAGTGCTGTTCCTGCTGGGTCTGGCAGTGGGCATCCGGTTCCTGGTGTTCTTCTGCATGGGCGCAGGCGGCGGCCATGTGCAGTCCCTCATCCTGGCGGCAGTGCTGATGATGATCGGTTTCCAGACCATCACCATCGGACTCCTGGGAGACACCGTAGCGGCAAACCGCAAGATCCTGGAAGATGTCCAGTACCATGTGCGGAAGATGGACTATGACAGCAATCCGGAAACACAGACCCCGGATGATGTGGCGCTTGCGGAAGAGAACAAGTCCTGATCGAAGAAACACTGAATACACCGCAATAAATGACCCCAGGCGCCGCCGGCAGAGATGTCGGCGGCGCTTTTGCGTGGGAATGCGGAAAAAGTCTCAAAACCCATTGCAAACTTGCCACATCTGTGCTATAATAAAAATGTATATACCCGGTAAAATGCCGGGAAGAGAAAAGGAGCTTTTGACTATGGACGCAAGTACATTCCCCATTTCATTGACGTATCATCTGGTTTTTGCCCTGATCGCAGGCATTTTCTTTTTGGTGCAGTTTATCCGGCTGCGCCGGCCGTACCAGCTGCTGCTGGCAATCGGCATCCTGGCATCTCTGCTGATCCACGTCGGCGATCCGCACAACAAGGTCTGGTTCAACACCATCGGTCTGTTTGAACTGGTGATCCTGGTAGGTGCTGTTGTTTTGTCCGTGGCTGCACGGGTGAAGGCAAAAAAGGCGGCAAAGGATACGCCGGAAGATGCAAACGGTGCGGCAGAACCTGCTGACGGCACGGAGAAAACGGAATGAAACTGGTAGTCACAGACGGCGCTACGCTGTCCGGCGGCGGTGTCTCTCTGGACGGCTTTCGCCGGTTCGGGGAACTGGTGGTCTATGACCTCACCGCCCCGGAACAGCTGGCGGAGCGTGTGGGCGATGCCGATGCAGTGCTGTGCAACAAAACGCCCATCCCGGCGGAGCTGTTTGACCAGTGTCCGAACCTGCGCTATGTGGGCGAGTGCGCCACAGGGTATAACAACATTGATATTGCTGCGGCGAAGGCGCACGGCGTGACCGTCTGCAACGTAGGCGGCTATTCCACCGATGCGGTGGCACAGCATACCTTTGCCCTGATCCTCCACCATTACAGCCGGGTGGCGGAATATGACACAGCGGTGCGGCAGGGTGCATGGAAACAGGCAAAGACATTCTGCGTGATGCCCTATCCCATGCAGGAACTCGCCGGAAAGACTCTGGCAGTCGTCGGCTATGGCAGTATCGGCAGAAAAGTGGCTGCCATCGGTGCGGCGTTCGGGATGCGCCCGGTGATCGCCACCCGGACACAACCGGCAGACTGCCCGTATCCGCTGGTGACGGTGGACGAGGCGTTTCGCCTGGCGGATGTGCTGACGCTGCACGTGCCGCTGACGGAACAGACTGCCGGCATGGTGAATGCCCGGCGGCTTTCTGCCATGAAACCAACGGCACTGCTGGTGAACACTGCCCGTGGCGGACTGATCGTGGAAACAGACCTGGCGCAGGCACTCCGGGACGGTGTGATCGCCGGAGCGGCGCTGGACGTGCTGACCGAAGAACCGATGGGAGACACGCCGCTGGCTGATCTGGAAAACTGCACGCTGACCCCTCACGTCGCCTGGACACCGCTGGAGACCCGGCAGCGTCTGCTGGAGCAGGCAGTGGAAAATGTACGCTGCTGGCTGGACGGCAAACCGCAGAATGTAATCACTGCACCATAAGGAGAAAAGTCGAAAATGATAGATGTATCCAAGAAAAAGCGCATTGTCCTCAAGCTGGGGACTTCGACGCTGACACATAAAACAGGAAAGCTGAACATTCGCCGCATGACCAATCTGGTGCGCATCCTGTCCGATCTGCACAACGAAGGCAGAGAACTGCTGCTGGTATCCTCCGGCGCTGTGGGCATGGGTGTGGGCAAGCTGAATCTGTCGGAGCGCCCCAAGGACACTCCGTCCAAACAGGCGGCGGCAGCAGTGGGGCAGTGCGAACTGATGCACATTTATGATGATATGTTCGCCAAGTATAACGTGACTGTGGCGCAGATCCTGCTGACCCGTGCCACGCTGACCAACGAGCGCCTGCCCCACGTGCAGAACACCATCGGGCGGTTGCTGGAGATGGGCGTTATTCCCATTGTCAACGAAAATGATACCGTTGCCATCGACGAGCTGGAACTGGAGATCGGCGAAAACGACTCCCTGTCTGCCACGGTTGCGGCGGCAGTGGGCGCAGATCTGCTGGTGATTCTGTCGGACATCAACGGGCTGTACTCTGCCGACCCCCGCACCAACGCCGATGCGCAGGTCATCCGGGAGGTACACAAGATCGACGAGCATATCGAGCAGATGGCAGGCGGCGCAGGTTCGGCACTGGGCAGCGGCGGCATGGCGACCAAGATCAACGCCGCAAAAATTGCCACAGAGGCTGGCGTGGACATGGTCATCATGAATGGCAGAGACCCGGAACAGCTGTATGCGCTGTTTGACGGCGAACCGGTGGGAACGCATTTTATGGCAGAGTAAGACGTTTTTTGCAGTATGTGTTGTAATACGCAGTGAAAAAGTTCTTCATATCAGTAAAGTTTTTTGATCCAGCATTTTTTTAGAAAAATTGCTGCATCAAAAAAATCTTCTTTTAATCGTCAATTCCACTTTTTATCATTCGGAAAGGAGCATTCCCATGAACTATGCAGAAACCCTCGGCGTCAAGGCAAAGGCTGTGGAATCCGCCATTGCCACTGCCGCACCCCAGGTGAAAAACAACGCCCTTGCCACCATTGCCGATGCCCTGCTTTCCCGGCAGGAGGAGATTCTCGCCGCCAATGCCAAAGACCTGGAGGCGGCTGTGCAGAATCACATGACCGCATCGCTCCAGGATCGCCTGCGGCTGACACCTGCCCGTATTTCCGGTATGGCAGATGCGGCACGTCAGCTGATCGCTGCGGAAGATCCTATCGGTTCGGTGGACAGCGGCTCTGTCCGTCCCAACGGTCTGCAAATCCTCAAGACCCGTGTGCCGCTGGGCGTTATCGGCATTATCTTTGAGTCCCGTCCCAATGTTACCGTGGATGCGGCGACCCTTTGTCTGAAAGCCGGAAATGTTGTCATTCTCCGTGGCGGCAAAGAGGCGATCCATTCCAACACCGCACTGGCGGAGATCATGCGGGATGCAGTGGAGACCGTGGGACTGCCCAGGGACATCATCCAGCTGGTAGAGGATACTTCCCGTGAGACAGCGGCAGACATGATGCATCTTACCGGATACCTGGATGTGCTGATTCCCCGTGGCGGCGCCGGTCTGATTCAGGCGGTGCTGCGCCAGTCCACCGTGCCGGTCATCGAGACTGGTGCCGGAAACTGCCACGTCTACGTGGACAGCTGCCTGCACGGCGAGCCGGATTATGAAATGGCAGTGCGCATCATTGACAATGCCAAGACCCAGCGCCCGTCCGTCTGCAACGCCATCGAGGGACTGATCGTCCATAAGGACGTTGCCGCAGAGATTCTGCCCAGAGTGCAGGCGGCGTTCCGTTCACACGATGTGACCATTTACGGCGACGAAAAGACCCGGGAGATTCTGGGCGATGCGGTTCAGCCGGTGACCGAAGAACTGTACGACACGGAATTCAACGACTATAAGATCACCGTCAAGGTGGCAGACAGCCTGGAGGATGCAATGGCGCATATCGCCAAGTACAGCACCAAACACTCCGAGTGCATCATCACCCGTGACCTGGACGCTGCCCAGAAGTTCCAGCGTACTGTGGATGCGGCTGTGGTCTATGTGAACGCCTCCACCCGGTTCACCGACGGCGGCGAATTCGGCTACGGCGCAGAGATCGGCATTTCCACCCAGAAACTCCACGCAAGAGGTCCTATGGGTCTGCACGAGCTGACTACCGTGAAATATCTGGTCACCGGCAGCGGACAGATTCGGGAGTAACCTCATGCTGCCCATTCTCTGCGGCATTGCCTGTGCGGTGCTGGTGATTCTCGATGTTTCCGGAAAACTGCATCCGGAACGCACCCGTTCCCAGGTCTTGCTGCATCTGTTTTCTCTGTCGGGCGCATTGCTGCCGCTGATGCTGGCAATGCTTTCTCCGGCGGCATTTCTGGACGATGCCGCAGCTATGAATCCGGTCTTTCGTGTTCTTTGCACGCTGCCGTCTCCGGTGCAGTGGGTGCCTGGCGTGGGGATGCTGCTGTGCGTCATGACCTGGTGCTATACCATGGTGCGCATCTGTACCTGCGTCCCCGTTTCCCGAACCGGCAGTACCCCCAAGCTGGCGGCAAAACAGCAGCTGACTTTTCTCTGGTTCTCCCTGCCGTTTTTCCTGCTGATGCTGGTTTCCGGCGTGGTTTTGCTGGTGTATCTGCTCAGTGTCTGGTGGATGTTTGCGGTGTTGGTACTGCTGTTCGGCATTATCTTCCTGCCGGCAATTATTTTTGGTGCTGTGATGCTGGGCTATGTGACACTTTTGATGTGTCTGCCCCTGCTGCTGTATTTGATTGCCCTGTTAATTCCCTACGTCATGGGCATTGTTTACGGCAACCGGTATCTCATCGCCTGTGCGCCCTGTCTGGGCTGGAAAAAGCCCTGGCGCATCTTCCTGCAGGTTGTCATGTTCCTGCCCTGTCTGCGGTGGGTGGTGACGGCAATCACCATGGAAAAGATGCGGAACGTATCATAAATACAAACGCCCCGGCAAACGGTGAAAAGTTCCGTTTGCCGGGGCGTTGCTTTTACTTTATAGGATTAGCCGACCGCATTGTCATCGTTCAGCTGTGCCAGTTCCTTTTGGTATCCCTCCAGCGACTGGGCGGATTTCGCATCCTTTACCTTGGGGCTTTCCTTATAGCGGTAGTCCTCAATGCTCTGCTCGTCCAGCCGGAAGAACCCGTCTCCGGCGGTGAGGTCATAGTAACCGTAGGCGGACTGCGCCTCGTTCGCCATCTCACCGGAATAGACCTGGACTTCTTTCAAGTCGTTGCCCTCGGTGAGATAGTACTGTGCGATGTACTCCGTGTCCATGTGACAGCTGTTGATGAAAAAGCCGATCTCGTTTTCTGAGCCGTAGATCTGGGTGTGCGCACCGTTTCCCGAACCGTCCACCTGGACCGGCTGCTTGTCTGCGTCCGTTGTCCAGACGTAGAGGGCATAGTCTGCCTCGCTGTAGCCCGTCCGGACGATCAGCTCCGGCGTGCCGTCCTTGTCCATGTCGTAAAGCACATAGGTGAACGGCAGGAGCGTGTCGTCGTTTTCCTTGTCCTTCTGATACTGCTCCGCATAGTACTGTATCACGTTGGCATACGGGTCAACGCCGTCGGCGGAAAAGTTCAGTTCCGGCGTGTCTGTAAAAACCGGCGTAGTCTCCGGTCTGGTGTCCTGCGTCAGTTCATCTGCACTGTGAATTCGGGTGCAGCCGCTGGACAAAACGCCGGTCAGCACCGCCGCCAAAAGAATTGCTTTGGGTCGCCGCATGAAAAAGCCTCCTTATTCCACCGGTTTCCGCACCACACTGCGTGCCGGAAAAGCCTGGTCACAGCAGATGGAACACTGCATCATCGCATGGTTTGCGGTCTCGATGGATTCGCCGTCCTCGTTTTGCAGTCCCTGCGCCGTCACCGTCACCGGCGGCTGTCCCGGCGAGACGATCTCCAGGGTGTCGCCGGCGAAGAACCGGTTGCGCTGGGTGAGATAGAGCCTGCCGTTTTCCCAGCGGTTCACCACGGCGACGACATCACAATTGCGCACATAACTGCTGTCTGCATAGCGCTGACAGGCGTTTTCTCTGCCGTAGAAAAATCCGGTGCAGTATTCCCGGTGGCTGACCTGCACCACCTCATCCAGCGCCCATTCCGGCGCCGGCTTTCCAGCCATGGCGGCATCCAGCGCCGCACGATAGGCGTTGGTCACGACGGCAACGTAATAGGCGGATTTGTTCCGTCCCTCGATTTTCAAGCTGTCCACGCCGGCGTCCAGCAGTTCCTGGAGATGCTCCACCATGCACAGGTCCTTGGCGTTGAAAATGTACGTGCCTTCGTCGGTCTCCTCGATGGGGAAATACTGTCCCGGCCGTTTGGATTCCACCAGCTGATAGTTCCAGCGGCAGGGCTGTGCGCACGCACCCCGGTTGGCGTCCCGTCCGGTGAGATAGGCGGACAGGAGACACCGTCCGGAAAAGGACATACACATTGCTCCGTGGACAAAGACCTCCAGCTCCATTTCTGCCGGGATCTTCGCCCGGATGCCGGCGATCTCTTCCAGGGACAGCTCCCGTGCCAGCACGGCACGTTTCACGCCCATGTCATACAGCGCCCGGCAGGTGCTGTAGTTGACGATGCCCGTCTGTGTGGACATATGGATCTCCATATCCGGCGCAAGCTTTCGTGCCATTGCCAGCAGTCCCAGGTCTGCCAGGATGAGCGCATCTGCGCCGGCATCCTGTGCCTCCTGCAAAAACTGGGGGAACATGGGAATCTCCTCGTTCCGTGGCAGGGTGTTGCAGGTGAGATATACCTTTTTGCCGTACTGGTGCGCCAGGGCAACTGCCTCGTGCAGCTGCTCGGCGCTGTGGAAATTGCTGGCGGCGGCACGCATACTAAAGCTTTCCCGTCCCAGATAGACGGCATCAGCGCCGTAGTCCAGCGCCGCCCGGAGCCGTTCCAGATCGCCGGCAGGCGCCAGCAGTTCCGGTTTATTCCTCTGTGCCATCGCTGTCCTCCTCGCTGTTTTCCTCGGCGGCAGCAGATTCCTCTGCCGCTGCCTGCTGACCCTGTACCTTCTTCTGATTTGCCTCGTGTTCCTGGATGGTCTCGGCGAAATAGGTCTCCTTGGTGTCGATGTTGGAGTAGAAGAAGTAATAGTTGGTGTTATCCGGATACAGCGCCGCCTGGATCGCCTCAATGCCCGGATTGCAGATCGGACCTGCCGGGAGACCGGTACACTGATAGGTGTCATAGGAGGTGTACAGATCCTCGTTGTAGGATTCGCTGTGGGGCTTGATGACCTCTTCCACATACTTGGTGGTGGGGTCGGACTGGAGCAGGGGATATTCGGTGGCGTTGTTCAGACGGTTCCAGAATACCGAGGAGATAGTCGCCATCTGTTCGGTGTTGCCTGCCTCTGCCTGTATCATGGATGCCAGGGTGATGGTCTGATCCAGGGTGACGTTCAGTGCATCCATGCGGTCGTACATATCCTTGGTGATCTTGTCGTTGAAGTTCTCCAGAATCTTCTGGCAGACCAGTTCCACGTCCATTTCCTGGTAGAAGGTATAGGTGTCCGGGAAGAGATAGCCCTCCATCTGATAGAATTTTTCGTCCTGGAAGCTGGGCAGGTGGTCTTCATAGGCATAGCCGAATTTGCTGTCATGGTTGAAGTGGTCCAGGAACTCGTCTGCGTCGCAGACGTTGTTCTCTTCCAGCAGGTCTGCCGCATCCACCAGACGAATGCCCTCCGGGAATGTGACGGAGACGGACAGGGAACTGTCCAGAGGCTTGCTGACCAGTTCGCTCAGAATGGTCTCATACGCCATATCCGGACGCAGCTCGTGGTCGCCGGGCTTGATGTCCTTGTCCTTGTCGCTCATGCCGGCAATAAAGACAAAGAAATCCGGCTTGGAAATGATGTCCGCCTGCTGGAGCGTCTCGGCGATCTCCTTCATGCTTGCGCCCTGGGGGATGGTGACGATCTTGGTGGAACTGTCACTGTTGATGCCCAGCAGGTCTCTGCCGTAGACGATCAGCGCACTGGACAGCAGGATCGACACGCCGATGATGACGATAATCATAATGAGGGCGCTGATGATCCGGTGCTGTTTCCGCTTTTTCCGGGGACGCTTTGCCGATGTACTGGCATTGTTATTATTATGTACCGGCTCCGGGTGAAAGGGTTCGCTTTCGCCCTCCAGGTCGGCGTACAGGGGATCGTCCTCGATGGCGCTCCGGGATGCGGTTTCGCCGCCGGAGAGCATTTCCCACTGCGCACTGTCAAACAGGGTGGTCTGGGTGTTGCTGTCCGGCTCCGGCTGAGCGTTTGCCGGCTGAAATGCCTGTGCTGCCGGCTGGGATGCAGTCGGCTGGCTCTGCCGGGGCGCAGCCGGTTCCGATGCGGGACGTTGTGCCGGCTCGGATGTTCTCGGCGGCGGTGTCGGGGCAGACTGCCGTGGTGCAGCAGCGTCTTTCTGTGCAGCCGTTTCCCGCAGAATGTCGTTCAGCAGCTTGTCACGGTTAAAGTCTTTGTTATCCATTCCATACCTCCAGAGATATTTCCGTAGCGATACCGTCCAGACGCTGGTCTGTCGGTTCTGTTGGCACGCAGTCCGTCACAAAAGAGGACAGCGCATAGCCGATTTTTCGCAAAAAGGGATATGCCCGCAGAAAGCGGTCATAATAGCCGGCACCGTAGCCCAGTCTGCCGCCGTTTTGATCGAAAGCAAGTCCCGGCACCAGGCAGAGCGGCGCTTGTCCGGCATCCGGCAAGATCACCGGCAGAGTTTCCAGCGGCTCTGCCACGCCGAAACTGCCGGAGACCAGCTGACTTTCCAGGGGCTGTTCCGGGGAGAGCCGGTGAAACGCCATGCGCCGTTCCGGGAGACATCTGGGTACGGCAACCGTTTTTCCGTCCGCCAGCGCCCGGCGCAAGAGTTCCCGTGTTTCCGGTTCCTGGGGCAGGGCAACGAAACAGAACAGCTGGCGGCAGTCCGCATAGAGACTGCTTTCCAGAAAGCGGCGGCAAAGGCGCTGTTCCCGGCTGGCTTTTTCTGCCTGGGGCATTGCTTTGCGGCGGCTGCGCATTTCCTGCCGGAGCGCCTGTTTCGCCGCAGCCTGGTCAATCACAGAGGATCGACGCACGGATCTGCGCCTGCGCCTCCTTGCCCAGCATAGCGCCAACCAGTTCCAGACCGAAGTCTACGGCAACGCCAGCGCCACGGGCAGTGATATACTTGCCGTCCTGGATCACGCCGTCGCTGCAGATCTCTGCGCCCAGCAGATCTTTCTCAAAGCCGGTGTAGCAGGTCGCTGTCTTGCCCTGGAGCAGACCCTTGTGTCCCAGGATAGACGGGGCAGCGCAGATCGCACCGATCCAGCGGTCATTTTTTGCGCAGTAGTCGATGGCAGCCTGTACGGTCTCAGATGCCTCTTCGTTCAATGTACCCGGCATACCGCCCGGCAGCACGATCATTTCCATATCTGCGCCGATCTGTAATTCTTCGGCGGTGATGTCTGCGGTCACCGGGATGCGGTGCGAACCGGTGACGATCTTTCCGGTGACACCTACGGTGGTCACGTCCAGCTTGGCACGGCGGAGCATATCCACCGGCGCAAGCGCCTCGACTTCTTCAAAACCATTGGCAAGAAATACATAGATCATAGTAATTATCCTTTCTGTATCTGATAAAACAAGTTTGTCCCGGGGCAGCACCACACAAAGCTTGTGTGTCGCTTTCCTAGGTTTACAGCAGCTTTTCCGGGGTATCGCAGGTCGCCGTCCATTTTTCCAGGAGCAGTTCCGGATAGTAGGACAGCTTGGACTTGCGCAGTCCCGGAATGCCCAGATCCTCTTCCCGGTTCAGATAGGTGTAGTCCATGGCAAAATGCGCCGCAAACGCCTGCGCCATTGCCGGATATGCCCCGTGAAAACGGGTGTCCGCCTTTTCGATATGCACGCCGAAGGTGTTGCTGCAAATTGGTTCGCCGATGGAAAATGCCGCCAGCTCGCCGTCCACCCGGAGCAGACCGCCTTTCAGTTCCAGCGCCTCGAAGTTCTGGAAAAAGGTGTGGATGGCATACTGCTCCGCCACGCTGGATGCGTCCGAATAGCCGTCTTTGGCGTTGTAGCTTTCTGCCGCAAAGGTGATGCACTCGTCAAAGTCGTTGGGCGTGATCTCCGAAAAAACAGCCCCGTATTTGGAAAACTGGGCGATGTGGTTTCGCTTTTTGTGATACTTTTTCCCGGCGAGCGCCACAAAATCGGCGGTGCGGTAGAGATAGTCCGCATCATCCCGATTGTTTTCCAGGGTGAACACGCCGGGGAACAGCGCCTGTATTTCCGGCAGCGTCTGGCTGGTCAGCCCGAAGATGACCAGCGGCTTTTGCCGTTCTGCCGCAAAGTCAGCCATTGCAAGAATCGCCTTCCGCAGGTCGCCGCTGCCGCAGGGATAGGAAAAGTGGGGTGCGCCGTCCTCGGTGTCGAAACTGCAGGTCAGATAGAAGTTTTCATATTGGCAGATCTGGGAGTCTGCCGCCCGGCACCATGCCAGGTTGTTGGCAAAGCTGTATTCACAGCCCATAAAATCAGACTGTTTCAGCGCCTCCTGGATCCAGGGACGGTCTGCCAGTGTGATCTTCCGGAAATTCAGCATTCCAAAGCCTCCTGTATACGCTGATATAGGTTGTCCCGAATCTGCTCGATGGGGTAGAGGTGTTCGCCGTCGGAAACTTCCACAAACTGCCAGCCCAGCTTTGCCCCGGCATATGCGGCGGCACGGCTGCACTGTTCCAGATAGGCGAGGTCTGCCTCGTGGATGTCCTTTTTGGCGGCGTCACCGTCATAGCGCTTGGACAACAGTTTTTGTGAAAGCGCCAGCGGCAGGGACAAAAACAGCACCAGATCCGGTCTCGGCAGTTCCAGCTTGTTGTACTCATAGTCCTCCAGCCAGCGGAGATAGTCGTCCCACTGCTCCGGCGGCAGCTTGCTCATCTGATGGATGGCGTTGGAGGTGGTATAGCGGCTGGCGAGAATGATCTCTCCGGCAGCATAGTTTTTCTCCCAGTCCAGCTTGTAGTTGGCGTAGCGGTCTACGGCATAAAAGCTGGATGCGGCATAGGCGTTGACGCCGCCGGGCGTGTCGGAAAAGTCGCCGTGGAGATACATTTTCACCAGGGCAGCCGAGGGCTTGTCGTACATGGGAAAGCTGATGGATTTTACGGTTTTGCCCTGTTCTGTCAGCAGCTTGCCCAGCGCCTCGAACTGCGTGGACTTGCCGCAGCCGTCCAGCCCGTCCAGTACAATGATCTTACCTTGTTTCACCATGGATCACCTCAAACTTTTCCCGTACTTCCTTTGCCTTGCCGCAGCTCATCTTGCCCTCGGTACATCCGCCGCAATAGCAGGACGGACCGGCGGTGCGGAACAGCGCCGGAGAAACTTCACAGCAGAGCCGGAGCATTTCCGTCGCAACTGCCCGGATCTCCCACTGCGCCCGGTTGCAGCACCGCAGCCGGAAAAAGTTCCGGAGGCTGCGGACGTTCATGGTCAGGATCATCTTTGTCTCACAGGCGTTGGGCAGCACATAGCGTGCGTCCTCGATGGCTTTTTTCTCCGCCTTGGTGCGGGCTGCCTTTTCGGAACATCCCTGCGCCAGAAATTCCGGCACGTACTTCGCCGCCAGGGCATCTGCCAGCTGGTTGTAGCTGTCGATGGACTGCTGCATGGCGCTCTCATAGGCTTTCAGCAGCTCCGGATCAGCGGCGATCGCCGGCGGCGTCACGAAAACGAAGTGATCCTGCCGCACATAGCGCTGGCTCTGCACGGAAAACGATGCAATGCGGTGACGTGTCACCTGTGCCAGGAACGACCGGGAAACGCCCTCGATGCCAAAGGTAAACGTCACGTGTTCCACCGGGCTTTCGTGTCCGAATCCAGCCAGCATTTCCACGAATTGTTCCGCTTTTTCCTGGGAGATGGACTCCCGCAGTGCCTCTACGTCTGTATCTGAATAACAAAGCCGGGCTGCCGCAGCGACAGTCTGTTCCGGTGTTGGGGTATGCGCCAGCAAAACCACTTTCATTCTATCACACTCCTGCATTTTTATATGATCTGATATCATCTCATTATAACACACAATAGGGCAAAGTGCAAGTCCCTAGCTGGAAAAAGAGAACGCCGGCGCACGGTGGAGGGATTCTGGTGAATTTTTTTGAATTGCAGATTTCACAGCAAAATCCCTCAGTCAGCCTGCGGCTGCCAGCTCAGCACAGGGCACGCCCTTCGGGTGCCTTTTCAAGGGAGCCTAATCTATAAAGTTTTATAGTAGGGGCGAACATCGTTCGCCCGTGACTTCTCAGCCAGTCTGCGGCTGTCAGTATCTTTAAGAGCGGTATCAATTTTGCCTCCTCTCTTAGAGGAGGTGTCCGAAGGACGGAGGAGTCGTGGAGTCGGGGATGTCAGTTCCTTTGTACAAAAATATCGAGCTGCATCTGCCGGCGTCACATCATAAAAAACAAAAAAGCGCTCCGATTCAAAAATCGGAACGCTTCTGTTATCTGAGCTGTCAGATCAGCTTAGTCGCTGACATACGGCAGCAGTGCAATGTGTCTTGCACGCTTGATTGCAGTTGTCAGTTCACGCTGATGGAATGCACAAGTGCCAGTAACTCTGCGGGGCAGAATCTTAGCACGTTCAGTCATGCACTTCTTGAGCTTGGCAACGTCCTTATAGTCGATGCGCTCTACACGATCTATACAGAACATACAAACCTTTTTGCGGGGGCGCTTGCCGCCACGCTGAGATCTTTCTCTCTCCATGATGATTTATCCTCCTATCTGCAATGCGGTATTTTCATTCGCTTGATCAGAAGGGAACTTCGCCGTCGCTGAGGATCTCTTCGAAGTCGCCCAGGTCGCCCAGCTGTAAAGAGCCGGGAGCATTGTTGGATGCCGGTGCCTGGGGAGCCGGTGCTGCCTGGGGTGCAGGCTGCTGGTATGCCGGGGCAGACTGTGCAGGCGCTGCTTGTGCATAAGCAGGCTGCTGATAAGCGCCCTGGTATCCGCCGCCGTTTTCCTGTGCGGCACGCTTGGACTCTCCGAAGGAAACATTGTCAGCCTGAACGTCCATGCTGTAGTGCTTGACACCGTTCTGGTCTGTATAATCGCTGTTGCGCAGACTGCCTTCCACAATGATCATACTGCCCTTGTGGAAATAACGGCTGACAAACTCCGCTTGCTGTCTCCAGCAGGTAACACTAATGAAATCAGCTTCCCGTTCGCCGGTCTGTTTGTTGGAAAAGCGCCGATCCACTGCCACACGGATGCGGCAGACAGCGACGCCGCTCTGTGTCTGCCGGAAATCCGGATCCGCACAAAGCCGTCCCATCAAAATCACTTTATTCAGCATATCGTTTCCCTTTCTGAAATTGGTCTTACTTTACGGTAACCAGAGAACGCAGAACGCCGTCTGTGATGTTCAGAACACGCTCTACTTCTGCCGGAACATCCGGAGTGGACGTAAAGGTATACAGTGTGTAGTACCCGTCCGGCTCATCGTTGATCGGATATGCCAGCTTACGCTTGCCCCACTCGTTTACTTCGTCCAGTGTGGCAGAAGATGCGATCTTCTCACGGAACTTTTCAACCAGCTCCTTAGCAGCTTCCTCACCGTTCTTCAGACTGAAAACCGTCATCAGTTCGTAGGATTCCTGTTTCTTTGCCATACTCAATACACCTCCTTTTGGATTTCGCCCATGCAGCGCATGAGCAAGGATAACACACCTATTATACCAAACCCGACAGAAAAAGTCAAGCCCTTTTGCAAAAAAAAATCGCACCGAAAATCCCCGGCTTTTTGTACACTTCTGTCAATGCCGGAAATATCGGTGCGATGATCCACAATTGATTTTACGCGCTTTGCATACCTCGCATATAAAAAGAAATAATCGTCTCAAACTCCAATCACGGCGATTATCCTTTTCACCAAATGTGGGAGCAGACCGTCTGCCGGCGTGCCCTTTTCTATTTCTTATGATACGTCATTTGCTCGGATTTGTCAAGCAAAAATTTTGTTTTGGTCGTTATATTTATATAATAGTATCCCGCCTATCCCAGACCCTCCGCCTGTGCAAAGGTCATGCCGGGATGCAGCGCCATGTTGAGAGAACACGCCAGCAGATCTCCGGCGTGGTCGATGAGCCGGTCGATGTCCCTTGGCGTGACCATCATATTGGGGCGATCTTTCGGGACGCTTTTCCCGTAGATGCCCTGGACGGCAGTGTGCAGGTCTACCACCGTAGGGATTCCCAGGGCAATCACCGGTACGCCCAGGGTGCGCCGGGAAAGCTCTGCCCGGCGGTTCGCCACGCCGCTGCCGGGAGAGATGCCGCTGTCGCTCATCTGAATCGTTTTTCCCAGCCGGGAAAGCTCTGCACAGGCGAGGGCATCCACAGCCACCACTGCCGCCGGCTGGATCTGTTTGCAGACCGCCTCAATCAGTTCCGCCGACTCCATGCCGGTCTGCCCCAGCACGCCGCCGGCGAGGACACAAACCGGGCGCAGCTCCGGCAGATAGGAAAGTTCCTCTTCGGACAGCGCCGTCCGGAGATGGCGTGTCGCCAGAACCTTCGACGCCACCCGTGGACCCAGTGCGTCCGGCGTAATGGCATGGTTCCCCAGCCCGGCGAGAAAGACACAGCCCTCTTCCGGCAGAAAATGCCCCAGCTCCTCCGCCAGTTCCTCTGCCATTGCCTCATAGTCGGCGCTGCTCCGGGATATGGCGGCTGCCTCTAATGTAACATAGCGTCCGGCAGGCTTGCCGATGGGTGCGCCGCAGACGTCGTTTTTGATGCGGATCTCTGTGACGGAAAATGCTTTTCCACGGGTCTCCTGGATGATTCCCGGCAGGTCGGGTGCGGCGGCGGTGCGTTCTACCGCAAGGTCGGTGCGAAACTGCTGTGTCATGGCGAAACCTCCTGGATTTTGTGCAAACTGCTGGCTTTTCACGGGAAAAAATTGTGGCGTTCCTCGAAAATACCTATTGCAATTTGTGACGGGCTGTGTTATAATAGAATTTAGTCACGGCGTTCTCATCGATGAGCGCCAGCATTTGGTCGTTCCAAATTGCGGGGAAATTTCCCCACTGAATGGCAGTACCGTGTCAATGCTGTCATTAGTGTATGACGTACAGAATCCGGTGATTCGAGGGAATTCTACCCATTATTTTGATTGTTGAAAAAGGAGATCTGAACTATGCCGAATATTCGTTCTGCTAAGAAGCGTGTAAAAGTAAGTGCAACCAAGACTGCTGCCAACAAGGCTCGCAAGTCCAATCTGAAGACCATGATCAAGAAGGCTGACGCAGCCTGCGCAGCAAACGCAGCTGACAAGGAAGCAGCTGTACGTGTTGCAATCAAGCGTGTTGACCAGGCTTGCGCAAAGGGTCTGATGCACAAGAATGCAGCAGCTCGCAAGAAGTCTCAGCTGGCAAAGAAGCTGAACGCTGCAAAGTAAGCGGTTGCTTATCATTTTCACAAAAAAGAAAGAGCGTATGCCCGAACGGGTGTACGCTCTTTTTACGTTACCTATCATTAAGGCAATACCGCACAAAGCCCGCCTGGCGGCTTTGCACGCAATCTGCTTGCTGATTTTCCGTCATATTGCCCAGAAATTCCTTGCCATACGACTGCGTTCGAGGCAGGATTCTGCCCGAGAACAAAGGAGTGTCGCACTAGGATTGATTGCGACCGACAGTATGCCTGCGGAATTTCTATGCAATCTACCGAAAAATCCAGCTGCGCATCTTACGCACAAGCTTTGTGCGGTATTGCCTTAAAGCGGAAGTCCGAAACTGACCTGTAGTGCATGATCTACCCGTGTCATGGACGGCTCATCCAGTTCGCCCATGCGGTCTTTCAGCCGCCGCTTATCCAGGGTGCGGATCTGCTCCAGCAGGACGATGCTGTCCTTGGTGAGTCCGCAGGTCGCTGCCTGTACGTCAATGTGGGTGGGCAGCTTTGCCTTTTCCCGGCGGCTGGTGATTGCCGCAGCGATCACGGTGGGGCTGTGCCGGTTTCCGACATCGTTCTGCACAATAAGTACCGGTCGGATACCGCCCTGTTCGGAACCTACGACAGGACTGAGATCTGCATAATAAATTTCACCACGCCTTACCAGCATGGAAATCCCTCCTTTTGTCATAAAAGCAACAGCAGCAGAGTTGGTGCTGCGAGTGTTGTTGATTCTGCGGCGCAGACACGTTCTGAAAACGTCTGCCGTTTCTATTATGCCCGTGAACGGATAAAATAAACATGGGCTTTTGTTTTGCATTTTTTATCATCATATTCCGGGAGGGGAAAATGGGTGCGTCAGCGCAGATAAGACGGGAGCAGAAATTCCAGTCCGGGCAGATTCCGGAGAACGCCGAAGAGCAGCAGTACCGCCACGCTGCCCCAGAGCAGGATGTTTTCCGCCCGGCTACCTTTGGAAAACCAAGCTGGATTCCACAGCGCCCGTATCAGAATGCCGGCGAGCCAGAGAGGAGCGAGCAAGGCGGCGGCAAGGTTTTCGCCGGCTGCACCGGCAAAGTCCAGCCGCAGCAGCTGCATACAGAGATGGGTCATGCCGCAGCCCGGACAGGCAAACCCTGTGATTTTCTGGAAAATGCAGGGGATGCGCAGCGGCGTCAGCTGGGTGAGGAGAAAATATGCCAGCCCCAGCAGCAGAAAAACGCCTGCCGTCTGGAGCTGCTTGCGGTAAGTGCGGAAAAAGGCACGCAGATTCTGGAGCAAAGAGACACCTCCGAACAGAAAAAGCTGCACGGAAACTCCGGTGCAGCTTTTGTATTTCAACTTTTGTTTTGGATTATGCCAGCTGGTTCAGCTCGTTCTGCATCAGTGCATAGGAAACGATGCTCAGTCCGACGATCGCCAGGATCAGATACAGAATGCCGCTGTTTCCGGCAGGCAGTCCACGGGATGCCTTGATCTGGTCGAGGTTGTCGCCCTGCTTATAGAGCCAGTACCACATATAAATGCCGCAGGTGATGATGCCCAGCAGGATCACGACGCCGCCGGAGGTTGCGTTCGGGTCGCCTTTCAGTGTGTTCACGTCTTCTGTCAGCTTATAGATCCAGTACAGACCGTAGATGCCGCAGGTGATGATGGACAGGATGATGCAGAGCGCAATGTTTCTCTGCTCGATGTGTCCGCCCGGAAACGGGTTGCCGTTAAATACCGGAGGCGGTGTCATGCCGCCGTTGGGCGCACTGCCCTGGAAATTCGGCTGTGCCTGAGGCGGAATCGCACCGTTGTTCGGGGCGCCGTTGGAAACGGGAGAACCGCAGTTCGCACAGAACGCTGTGCCGTCGGGATTGTTGCTGCCGCAGTTAGGACAAATCATAAGTAAACTCCTCAAAATGTATTTCTGACCATACCGCACAATCTTGTGCAGTGCGTCAGTCCGATATCATACATCTAGTATAGCACAGTTCACTGCAATTGTCAACGAAAAAGATGGAAAAAGAACATAAATTTCTATCTGATTTTTCAAAAGGCGGAGTACAGCGCCGAAAGCACACTGCGCCGGACATTTTCACAGAGATTCCGCCGCTCTTCCACGGATTTTCGCCTTGCTTGTCAAAAAATTAACAGCTTTCCACCCGGATTTTGCGCATATTTCCGAAATGTGCGCAAAAGTAGTGACAAATGGGAACGGGTATGCTATACTAAAAGGGAAACGTGGCGGCGTGAGCCGCTGTGGAGGAGATACTGCTGCCCGGCGTGCGAATATCCTGCTGTCGCCGGCGCAGAAAAAAGATTCTGCGGCAGAAAGATGCCGCAATAAAGGATAGGAAGCGTGAACGTTATGGAAAACAATTTTGACGTGATTATTGCCGGCTGCGGTGCTGCCGGACTGTACGGTGCGATCAATCTGCCGTCGGACTGCCGTGTCCTGCTGCTGTGCAAGCAGGAACTGACCCTCTGCAACTCTGCGCTGGCGCAGGGCGGTATTGCCGGGGTGTACAAGTCGCCGGAGGATTCCATCGAACTGCACGAACACGACACCATGGTTGCCGGCGGTTTTACCAACAACCCGGAGACGGTGCATATTCTGACGACCCATGCCGCCCATGAGATCCAGGCAATCCTGGATTTCGGCGTGGACTTCGACCGGACACCGGACGGCGAACTGCACCGGACGCTGGAGGGCGGACACAGCCGTCACCGGATCTTCCATCATAAGGATGCCACCGGCGCAGAGATCCTGGACAAGCTGATTAAAAAGGTAAAGACGCTGCCCAATGTGACCATTCTGGAACACGCTATGATGATGGGAATGCAGAAAACGGAGACCGGTTTCTCGGTGAATGTGATGCAGGGCGGTTCCTGCATCGTTTACAGCAGCCACTTTATGATGCTGGCGACCGGCGGCATCGGACGGGTCTACCAGTTCACCACCAACTCCAAGATCGCAACCGGCGACGGCATTGCGTTTGCCTATGAGAACGGCGCAGAGATCCGGAACCTGCATCTGATCCAGTTCCATCCCACTGCTTTCAACGACCACCACACCAGAGAGTGTTTCCTGATCTCGGAGGCTGTCCGGGGTGAGGGCGCATATCTGCTGAACTGCAACAAGGAACGCTTTATGGACCGCTATGACGAGCGCCTGGAGCTTGCGCCCCGTGATGTGGTTTCCCGTTCCATCATTCTGGAGAGCCGGGAGACCCATTCGGACAACTTCTATCTGGACATCTCCTATAAAGACCCGGAATTTGTCAAGAACCGTTTCCCCATGATCTACGAAAAGGTTATGGAACAGGGCTATGATATGACCAAGGAGCCGATTCCGATCTTCCCGTGCCAGCACTATCTGATGGGCGGCATCCAGGTAGACGACAACTCGGAGACCACGGTCCCCAATCTGTACGCTGCCGGCGAATGCTCTCATACCGGCGTACACGGCAACAACCGCCTCGCCAGCAACTCCCTGCTGGAGGCGCTGGTGTTCTCCAGACAGGCAGCGCTGGATATTGCGAAGAAGCTGCCGGATGCCCCGAAGGAATACCAGGCGGCAGAATTTCCGGCAAAGCCGGGTGCTGTGAAGATTCCCAAGGGACTGCGCACCGAGATTCGTCAGATCATGCAGGACAACTTTTTTGTTATCCCGAACAAGGAAAAGCTGCCGGAGGGATTCCGGCGCATCACGGAAATTCGGGAGCAGCTGCTGAACGGCAACTATATCCTGGATGCAGACTATGTAGAGGCAAAGTCTCTGGCAACAGTTGCATATATTATTCTGAAAGAAGTACTTTAAGAAGTACCTTAGATGTGTTTTAAGCAAGACGAAAGGAAAAAATACCCATGTTACAGCAAACCTATATTGACCGACTGATTACTACGGCACTGGATGAGGACATCCACTATATTGATGTGACCACCGACAATCTGCTGGACGACAGCCACACCAGCGAGGCATATTATCTGGCAAAGGACAGCGGCGTGCTGTGCGGCATCGACATCGCCAAGCGTGTGTTTGAACTGGTGGGCGGCAATTTCTCCATGGACATCCGTATCCATGACGGCGAGCAGGTCAAGAAGGGCGATATCATCGCAACCATGACCGGCAGCACCAAGACACTGCTCAAGGGCGAACGGACGGCGCTGAACATTTTGCAGCACATGAGCGGCATTGCCACGGCGACGCACCAGTGCGTGGAGCTGGTTGCCGGAACGAATGCGCAGATCACTGACACCCGAAAGACCCTGCCGGGACTGCGTCCGCTGCAAAAGTATGCCGTGACCGTGGGCGGCGGCAAGAACCACCGCTATAATCTGTCGGACGGCGCTATGCTGAAGGACAACCACATTGACGCATACGGCGGCATTACGCCGGCAGTGGCTGCCCTGCGGAAGAAGATCGGTCACATGGTGAAGATCGAGGTCGAGGTGCGGACGCTGGAAGAACTGGAAGAGGCACTTTCTGCCGGCGCAGATATCATTATGCTGGACAATATGAGCTGTGAGGATATGACCAAGGCGGTACAGCGTGTGAACGGCAAGGTGATGCTGGAGGCATCCGGCAACGTGACGGCGGAGACCATCCGTGGCATTGCGGAGACCGGCGTGGACATCATCTCCCTGGGCGCACTGACCCATTCTGTGAAGTGCTTTGATATTTCCATGCGCATTTCGGAGAAGAAGTAAAAGACGGAATTATCCGATACGGCAAGCCGGCGGTGGCATCCCATCGTCGGCTTTTTGTATGCCTTGCAAGAAAAAATGTGAATCTTTCTGCAAACGTCTTGACAATTTCACGGAAACAGTGTAAAATAAAAATGTTGTATCAAATTACAAACGATTCCCGGCGGTGATGCCGGGTTGACGCTGCGTTTTATCGTGTGCGTTTTGTTTTATTCATGAATCCCGTTCCGGCCGGGCGGCGTGCCTGCCGGACGAGTTCCGATAGAGTATGAAGGCTCTTAGAGCGTGCGCCCTATAAAAAGAAATGCACGTTTTTTGTGGGGTACACTTGAATAATGAGAATTGCCTTTTTCTAGGAAATGGGCTTGTAGTGGCACAAAACCGGGCAGGAGAACCGGCTGTGCGGCATACATGAAATGAATCTTCCGGCAGAGAACGCCGCAAAAACCGCAGAATCGGAGAATGCTGCGGCTTTTTCCGTGATGCCTGTGAAGAGAACAAGTGAATACGAGACGCACATACCCCTTTGGGCGAAAACGCTGCTGTGTTGTATACAGATAGACACTGAGGGATCGTTTTCTCAGGAGGGCGCTCCCTGCAAATCAGCATAAGGAGGTAGTGCAGAGAGATGCAAGAGATGAATTGGGCGCTGATGATCGTGCTGTGTCTGGTCGCTCTGCTGATCGGTGCGGCGGTCGCCGGATTTCTGGCGTACCGCAAGGGCGTAGCCAACGGCGCCGAACAGCGGAAACAGCAGGCAGAAGCAGCCATCGGTTCCGCCGAAAAAGAAGCCGGACGCATTCTGGAAGATGCAAAAAAAGAGGCAGAGGCAAAGCGCAAGAATGCCATGGTGGAAGCAAAAGATGAGATCTATAAACTCCGCTCTGAGGCGGAAAAAGAAATCAAGGACAGACGCTCTGAGATCGGACGGCAGGAACGCCGCATCCAGCAGAAGGAAGAGAATCTGGACAAAAAGACCGACAACCTGGATCGGAAAGAAGAGTCCCTCAAGCAGCGGCTGAAGAATGCAGACCGCAAGCTGGCAGAGGCAGAAGAAGTCAAGGAAAGCCAGCTGAAGGAACTGGAGCGTATCTCCGGTCTGACACAGGATCAGGCGAAAGAGTACATTCTCAACTCCCTGGACAGCGAACTGGTACACGAAAAGGCAGTCAAGATCTCCTACTATGAGCAGCAGATCAAGGACGAGTGCGAAGAAAAGGCACGGAGCTATATCTCCCTCGCCATCGCAAAGTGTGCCGCAGACCAGGTGTCCGAGACGGCGGTTTCTGTTGTGGCGCTGCCCAACGACGAAATGAAGGGTCGCATCATCGGCAGAGAGGGCAGAAACATCCGGACACTGGAAACACTGACCGGTGTAGACATTATCATCGACGATACGCCGGAGGCAATTGCGCTTTCCTGTTTCGATCACGTCCGCCGGGAAGTGGCACGTATCGCACTGGAAAAGCTGATCGCAGACGGCAGAATCCACCCGACCAAGATCGAGGAAATGGTGGAAAAGGCGCGCCGGGAAGTGGAACACCGCATCCGCCAGGAGGGCGAACGTGCCGTTCTGGAGACCAATGTACACGGTCTGAACAACGAACTGGTAAAGCTGCTGGGACGGCTGTATTACCGCACCAGCTATCGGCAGAATGTGCTGATGCACTCCATCGAAGTGTCCAAGCTCTGCGGCGTTCTGGCATCGGAGCTGGGCGTAGACGCAAACCTGGCACGGCGTGCCGGCTTGCTCCACGACATCGGTAAGGCGCTGACCGCCGAGATCGAAGGCTCTCACGTGCAGATCGGCGTAGATGTCTGCCGGAAGTACAACGAGAACAACGAAGTCATCCACGCCATCGAGGCGCATCACAACGATGTGGAGCCGAAAACGGCGATCGCCTGTATCGTACAGGCAGCGGATGCCATCTCCGCAGCCCGTCCGGCAGCGAGAAGTGAAAACTATGAAAACTACATCAAGCGTCTGCAAAAGCTGGAAAGCATCTGCGCATCCTATGAGGGCGTGGAGAAGTGCTATGCACTCCAGGCAGGCCGTGAGATCCGTGTAATGGTAGTGCCGGAAGTCATCAACGATGAAAAGATGGTGCTGGTGGCACGGCAGATCGCAAAGCAGATCGAGACGGAAATGGATTATCCGGGACAGATCAAGGTAAATCTGATCCGGGAAAGCCGTGTCGTGGACTATGCGAAGTAACAGAAAACAAAAATGACGAGCCGGGTGTTTCTGCGGAGACACCCGGCTTTTGCTTGAAAATTGATTTTGCTCTTGACAAATTTTCCAAAATATCGTATGATAAAAATATATTGTCTTATCAAATGCGGGACAATGCAGAAAGGGGAACGAGACATATGGAACACGATCATTCTCAGCATCCGGCGGCGATCCCGGCGCAGATGCCGCCGGAGTCACAGCTGGCAGACGTGGCAGAGCTGTTCAAGATCTTTGGCGATCTGACACGGGTACGGATCATTTTCGTCCTCTTTCAGCACGAAGAATGCGTCCGGGATATTGCGCAGAAACTGGAAATGACCCAGTCCGCCATCTCCCACCAGCTTCGTGTTTTGAAACAGTCCCGGCTCGTGGTCAGCCGCCGTGAGGGAAAAACCATTTTTTACTCTCTGGCGGATGCGCACATTTCCTCCATCTTCGGACAAGCGCTGGAACATATCCAGGAATAGCCGGAAAAATGTTTGGAAAACCTCTTGCTTTTTTGCATGGCATCTGCTATAATAAAGAGTAGCAGGGTGTGTCCCTGCGGAAACATACACGGAGGTGAATTTCCATGGCATATAAAATTACTGACGCCTGTCTCAGCTGCGGCACTTGTAAGGATGCCTGTCCTGTAGACGCTATCTCTGAGGGTGCTGACAAGTACGAGATCGCTGAAGATGCTTGCATCTCCTGCGGTTCCTGTGCTTCGGAATGTCCGGCAGACGCAATCGAGGCTGACTAAGCCTTGTTGGAACAAACAGACAAAAAAAGCTGTCCCACTCCGGCTTCACACTGGATATGGGGTGGCTTTTTCTTTTTGAGGCGAGCTTTGCACAGACAAAGCCGTCTCTGGATAGAAAGGAATTGGAATATGAAAACAACATTACAGCGTGCAGTCTGCCTGCTGCTGAGCAGTGCTTTGCTGCTCTCTCTGGGTGCCTGCGGCAAAAAGAAGGAAAAGGAAAACTCGGTGCGTGACGTGGCAGAAGAAACCTCTGCGGAGACCACGCAGGAAATGCGGAAGGTGGAGAGTCACGAGGGCAAGATCGGAGAACAGGTCACAGACCAGGAAGTCGTGGCAACGCTGAAAAAGGCGTATGTTTCGGACTATACCTTTACGGAAAATGACCAGGAGATCGGGCTGACCTTCTTCGAATTCGAGATCCAGAACAACGGCGACGAGGAACTGGTCGCAGATATGCTCTCCCGGACGTTCGGCTTGTCGGCAGACGGCGAGGCATATGCCGGCATCAGCATCCGTGGCCCACGGTTTATCTACCGGCAGTTCGGCGAAGAGGGCGGTACATTCGATGACCCGATCCAGCCCGGCGAAACCCGTGACGGTTGGATCTGCATGGAAGTGCCGGCGGATTTCCAGACCCTGCGCATCACTTATTTCCCCAGAGCCGGTTTCCTGGACTGGGATGAGGCGTATCTGTATGACATCGACCGCTCTGACATGGAGGCTGCACCGCAGCCGGTAGAGGCATTTCAGTAATCCGGAATCATTGGAAACGGCAGGCGGTACCTTGTGGCTGACCTGCTTTTTTTCGTAAGCAGAGAAAAAATGTTCTGTTTTTCAGAATTTACACTTGACTTTTGCAAAACATCCTGGTAGAATCCCGGTTGACAGAGAAAATCTGCCGGAAAGGAGCTACAGAAAGATGGATATGCAAAAGATGTGGAACGCTTATGCGCAGGAATGCCGTGTGCTGCGGGAGCGCATTGCGGCGCTGCGGCAGGCGCTGGAGGATGAAAAGCTGATGCCGATGGAACGGCACGAGCTGGATCGGAGAAAACGTCTGCTCAGCGAAGAGGCACGGGATCTGGAATGGAGTATGCGGAGCATTGCCGTCTATGCGGCGCAGGAAAAGGCAGGGGATGCCGTATGCGCATGACCGCCAGAACCGCATGGGAAGAGATGTTGTTTCCGGAGGATCTCCGGGTGGAACGCTGGGAAAAACAGCGTGTCGCTTGTCTGATCGCAAAAAATATTATGGAAAACGAGATCTCGGCGAGACAAAAACAGATCCTCGTGTTATACTATAAAGAGAAGAAAACCATGCCGGAGATCGCACGGCAGCTGGGTGTCTGTATCTCTACCGTTTCCCGGACGCACCGCCGTGCCTGTGAAACGGTGCGCAGCCGGCTGCGGTCGTATGGACTTTTGGGATGAGGTTTTCTTCGAAAATTGGAGAATCACACGATCATGAATACACCAGTCTATGACTTTTTGATAAATTACGCACAACAAGATCCGGTTCGGCTGCATATGCCGGGGCATAAGGGCAGATTCGGCGCACCGGCGCTGCAAAAGGCGACGGCGCTGGACATCACGGAGATCACCGGCGCAGACAGCCTGTTTGAGGCATCGGGCATTCTGGCGGAGAGTGAAAAAAATGCGTCGTCGCTCTATGGGACGGCGTATACGTTCTACTCCTGCGGCGGCTCGACCCTCTGCATCCAGACCATGCTGCTGCTGATGAAACAGCAGGGGCGCAGGGTGCTGGCGGCGAGAAATGTACACCGGGCGTTTCTGAACGCCTGTGTGCTGCTGGATATTCCCGTGCAGTGGATCTATCCCAGGAAGAGCGACGGCATTTTGTCGGGAACATACGATCTGGCAGATTTTGAGGCGGCTTTGCAGGCACAGACCAGACCGGCGTGCGTCTATGTGACATCGCCGGATTATCTGGGACGGATGGCGGACATTGCCGGACTGGCGGAGCTGTGTCACCGGTATCACGCCAAGCTTTTGGTGGACAATGCCCACGGCGCTCATCTGGCGTTTTTGCCGTGGCAGTGTCACCCCATTCAGCTGGGTGCGGATTATTGCTGTGACTCGGCGCATAAGATGCTGTCGGGTCTGACGGGGACAGCGTATCTCCATGTGCGCAGCGACATTGACACCGAGCCGGAACGTGTCCGGGATGCGATGGCGATGTTCGGCTCGACCAGTCCGTCCTATCTCATGCTGGCATCGCTGGACTGGTGCAACCGGGAACTGGCGTCGCCCCTGTTCCGGAAACAGCTGGAAGAAGTCCTGAACCGCATTCAGCAGCTGAAATGCCGGTTTTCTCCCCGGTACTGCTTTACAGACGGAGACCCCATGCACCTGACCATAGATGCTTGTGCAAGCGATTTGGACGGGCAGGAGCTGGCGGCGCATCTGGAGCAGCACCAGGTCTTTGTGGAGTATGCTGACCGGTATCATGTGGTGCTGCTCTTTTCGGCGGCAAGTAAGGACTTCGATTTCGAGACGCTGGAGGAACTGCTGGAGAATTTTGTGCCGACCCGTGTCGCCGCAGAGGAAAAGTTTTCGCTACCCCGTCCGGAGACGGTGTGCGGCATCCGGGAGGCGGCGCTCGCACCCCAGGAGATCGTCCCCGTGGAGGAGAGCATCGGGCGCATCTGTGCGGCGGTGAAAGTACCCTGTCCGCCGGCTGTTCCCATCGTCCTCAGCGGAGAACGCATCGACCGGGACTGCATTGCAGTGTGCCGTGGATATGGTATTGCGGAGATCAGCGTGGTGCAGTAGGAGGCGCATATGGAACGATTTTATGGAAATGCACAGGTGCAGGAGACGCTGCACCAGATGCTGAAAAGAGACCGTGCGGCACACGGCTTTCTCTTTTACGGAGAAGCCGGGCTGGGAAAAAAGACGCTGGCAAAGCGGTTCCTGGCAGAACTGCTCTGTACCGGGGCGGAAAAGCCCTGCGGTGTCTGCAAATCCTGCCGGATGCTGGCGGACGGCGTGCATCCGGATGTGCGCTTTGTGGAACACAGCGGAAAGCGTGGCGGATTCTCGGTGGATACGGTGCGTGAGGTCTGCATGGATCTGGCATCGCCGCCCAACGAGGGAGACGCCAAGTGCTATGTATTCGGGGACTGTGACCACATGGACACCCGGACGCAGAACCTGCTGTTGAAGGCGGTGGAAGAGCCGCCGACTTACGGCTACTTCATTTTTACGGCAACGTCGCCCACGGCGCTTTTGCCTACGGTGCGCTCCCGTATCGTGTCGCTGGCGGTGTCGCCGGTCACGGAGCAGGAGTGCCGGACGGCGCTGGAGGAACACGGCGTTTCGCCGGAGGATGCGGCAGAGGCAGTAGGGGTGTTCCACGGGAACATCGGGCAGTGCTTAAATTTTTTGGAAAATATGCCAATTCGTGAAGTCGCCGGATTGACAAAATCCGCAATCAATAGTATAATAAATAAGAATGAATACGCATTTTTACAGGCAGTTTCTCAGTTGGGCAAGGAACGGGAACGGACGGCGCTGTTTCTCAGCCTGTTTGACCGCACCATCCGGGATGCGATGGTGTGGAAGTATGATCCCCGGGCAGAGGGCATCGGCTGTGATGCGCCGGGCGCAAGAAAGCTGGCAGAACGGCTCTCCAGCAGCGCCGGACAAGCCATGCACCAGGCAGTGGACAGAACATATGCTGCCATGGAGGCGAACGTGAATCTGCCTCTGGCGCTGGCGGCGTTTTGCGCAGACTGTATGGACGGCTGAGCGCTTGATACGGTATTGCCTTAAAATAGAAAGGAATCGTGTATGATTGAAATTATCGGCGTTCGGTTCAAGAACGGCGGCAAGGTGTATTATTTTTCTCCGGGGAGCTGGAAGGTGAAAAGCGGAGACCTGGTCATCACAGAAACTGCCCGTGGTACGGAATGCGGTGAAGTGGCGATCGCCAACAAGCAGATCCCCAAAGAGCAGGTGACGGCGCCGCTGAAGCAGATCCTCCGGGTGGCGACCCGGGAGGACCGGCGCACGCTGGAACAAAACCGGAAAAAGGAAGAGCGGGCATTCCAGGTATGCCAGCAGAAGATCGCCTATCGGAATCTGAAAATGAATCTGGTGGACGTGGAATGTACGTTTGACAACAGCAAGCTGCTGTTCTATTTCACCGCAGACAACCGGGTGGACTTCCGGGAACTGGTAAAAGATCTGGCGGCAGTGTTCCGCACCCGCATCGAGCTGCGGCAGATCGGCGTCCGGGACAAGGCGAAGATCCTGGGCGGCATCGGCATCTGCGGCAGAGAGTTCTGCTGCAAGGGACATTTGCAGGACTTCCAGCCGGTCTCCATCCGCATGGCAAAGGAACAGGGTCTGTCCCTTAACCCCACCAAGATCTCCGGCTGCTGCGGCAGACTGATGTGCTGTCTCAAGTATGAGCAGAACGTCTATGAGGAACTGCTCCGCATTACGCCGAAGGTGGGCGCTGTCGTCACCATGCAGGACGGCACCAAGGCGAAGGTCTGCGAGACCAATCCGCTGACAGGCGACTTAAAGGTCATTCCGGAAAAATCGGATGTACCGGTCAAGGTGAAACGGGATGATGTGACGCTGCTGCGTGACGGAAAGATCAAGGTCAATCCGGCGGAACGCAAGGCACTGAAATCTCTGGAAGATAAATAGCATTTATAGGAGGTAATTCTTATGGCATCCAAAAGCAACCATCGTCGTGTCCGGTATGACCGCATTCTTGCGGTACTGCTGGTTCTCATTCTGCTGATCGTTCTGCTGGTGAAGTGCTGCTCCAGCTGTTCCAGCAACAAGAACAAGAAGAACAACGGCACGGTGACCACCACACCCACCCAGGAGACCACTACGGCTCCGACCGAAAGCGACTACAGCAAGACCGTTTATCTCAGCCCGTCCAACCAGGAGGACAACGCCTTTTATGTGGGCGATACCAACGAGGCTGCTGTCTGCCGCATTCTGGCGCAGAAAACCGCAGCGATTTTGGAACAGTCCGGCGTGACCGTCATCGTGGCTGGAGACAACGACAGCATCCAGACCAAGACGGCAATGGGCGACAAGAACCTGGCGGCATATGTGGCGATCCACACCAATGCCGGCACCGGCGTGGGAACAGACTGCTACTACAACGCATCTTCGGAGGCAAGCAAGAATCTGGCACAGGCAGTGTATGATCCGGTAGCAGCGCTTACGCCTACCGCAGACCAGGGTCTGATCGACGGCTCGCAGAGCGGTTCGGACAACTATCAGTATGAGATCGGCGCAAACAAAAGCCCCAGCTGCCTCATTGAAGTGGAGTATCACGACGGCCCGAACGTGGCACAGTGGATTCTGGACAACGAGGACAACATTGCGGCGGCACTGGCACAGGGCATCTGCAATTATTTGCAGGTGACACCGTCCAACAGCGCATCCGCAGCAGCCACCACAGCACTGGGCGGTGACAACAGTGCTGCATCCACCGATACGACAGCAGCAGAAACCACGGCATCCGGTGCAGCCGGCGCCGCTGATGCAGGCACACAGAATGCAATCCAGAATCAATTATCAGTTGGAAACTGACCGGATTCTGGCGCAGCTGCCGGAGGATCATGTGCCGGCGCTGTTCCTGCACAGCTGCTGTGCGCCGTGCAGCAGCTATGTGCTGGAATATCTGAGTCAATATTTCAACATCACCCTGTTTTTCTATAACCCGAACATTTCGCCGGAGTCGGAGTATCTCCACCGGAAGGCGGAGCTGAAACGTCTGGTGCAGGAGCTGCCCCTGGGGCATCCGGTGCGCATCGTGGACGGGGACTATGTGCCGGAACGGTTTTATGCTCTGGCAAAAGGTCTGGAAGACCTGCCGGAGCGTGGGCTGCGGTGTCAGAAGTGCATCGGGCATCGTCTGGAAGAGACGTTCCGCATTGCCTTGCAGCAGCCGGAGCGTCCGGACTATGTCTGCACGACGCTGACCATCAGTCCCCACAAGGACGCCGTTTTCATCAATACAAAGGGAACGGAATTGGCGCAGCAGTACGGCATTGCATGGCTGCCCACGGATTTTAAGAAAAAAGGCGGCTATCAGCGCTCGATCGTACTGTCCAGAGAATATGACCTCTATCGGCAGAACTTCTGCGGCTGTGTGTACAGCCGTCTGGAGGCGGAACGCCGGGAAAAGGAGATGGCATCATCATGAGCAGCTGGGATGCAGCGCAGTATCTGAAATTCGGCGCACAGCGGACACAGCCGTCCAGAGATCTGGCGGCACGGATTCCGCTGGAACAGCCAAGGAAGATCATCGACATTGGCTGCGGTCCGGGAAACAGCACGGAGGTGCTGCGGCAGCGGTTTCCGCAGGCGGATATCCTGGGCGTGGACAGTTCGCCGGAAATGATACGGGCGGCGGCACAGGCGCATCCGGAAATGCGGTTTCAGCTGTGCGATGCCGGCACGGAACTGGGGACGCTGGACAGGGATTTTGATGTGGTGTTTTCCAACGCCTGCATCCAGTGGATTCCGAACCATCCGAAACTGCTCCGGGAAATGATGCAGCTGCTCCGTCCGGGCGGCATTCTGGCGGTGCAGATCCCGATCAACCAGAAAGAACCCATCCACCAGATCATCCAGGCACTGGCGGCAGGGGAAAAGTGGAAAGCGCATTTTCCGTCGCCTCGTATCTTTTACCAGCTGACGGTTTCGGAATATTACGACCTGCTGGGGGAGATCACGGACAGCTTTGAACTGTGGGAAACGGTCTATATGCACGCTATGCTATCCCACGATGCCATTATGGAGTGGTATCGTGGCACGGGACTGCGGCCGTATCTGGCGGCGCTGACCCCGGAACTGCAGCAGGAATTCGAAAAGGATGTGCTGGACGGCGTGAAGCAGGCGTATCCGGTACAGAAAGACGGCAGCGTGATCTTTCCGTTTCCACGGCTGTTCTTTTTGGGGGAGCGGTGAGTCGGGGAGAATGTGCGTTTGTCTGAGAGGATAATCCCTCCGGCTGCTCCTTATGGAGCAGCCACCTCGTACCGAGCGGTCCCCTTTGTCACCTACGGTGACATTTCCCCACCCCGTGGGGAATCACCCTTTTCAAGGGAGGCATTCACCATGTCCCCCTTGAAAAGGGGGATGTCCCGAAGGGGCAGGGGGATTATATTTCAAGGAACCTTCTAAAAATTTTTCTGTGCGTTTTGTGCAAAAAAGCAGTTGACAAGCTCCGGCATTTGTGCTATACTAGTTCTTACGAAAGCGTTGAAGGGAACGGCACATTTCGCCGGGGCTTTTTTGCAGAGAACCGCTGTCACCGGCTGAGAGCAGCGGCAAAAAGCCAAGAAATGCGCATACCACTCCCGGAGTCTGCCCAATCCGCAGCGGCTTGTCCCCGTTATCGGACACCACGAGGTGTATGTGCCTTTGACACGTACATGAAACAAGGGTGGAACCACGATAGATTTTTCATCGTCCCTTGCACAGTCCTTTACTGTGTAAGGGACTTTTTGCATTTACTCATTCTGGAAAGGAAGATGGAAGTATGATTCAACTGACATTGAAAGACGGCAGCATCCGGGAGCTGGAAGCACCCACCGCTGCGGCAGAAGTTATTAAGGGCATCGGCATGGGACTGTACAAGGCAGCCTGCTGTGTCAAGCTGGACGGCGAGGTCTGTGACCTGCGCACCGTCATCGACCATGACTGCACATTTGAGGTCATGACCTTCGACAGCGAAGAGGGCAAAAAGACATTCTGGCACACCGCATCTCACGTGCTGGCGCAGGCAGTCAAGCATCTGTATCCGGAGGCAAAGCTGGCAATCGGTCCGGCGATCGACACCGGTTTCTATTATGATTTTGACGTAGAGCATCCGTTCAGCCAGGAGGAACTGACCAAGATCGAGGCTGAGATGAAGAAGATCGTCAAGGCAAACGAAAAGCTGGAACAGTTCTATCTGTCGCCGGAAGAGGCTGTGGCAAAGCTGAAAGAGATGGATGAGCCGTACAAAGTGGAACTGTGCGAGGAACACGCCGGAAACGGTGAGCCGATCTCCTTCTATCAGCAGGGCGATTTCACCGATCTGTGCGCCGGTCCGCACCTGATGGCTACCGGCACGATCAAGGCGTTCAAGCTGCTGTCCTGCACCGGTGCATACTGGAGAGGTTCAGAAAAGAACAAGATGCTGTCCCGTGTGTATGCTGTGGCATTCCCCAAGGCGTCGATGCTGGAAGAGCATCTGGCAAAGCTGGAAGAGGCAAGAAAGCGTGACCACAACAAGCTGGGCCGGGAACTGGAATACTTCACCACCGTTGACGTTATCGGTCAGGGTCTGCCGGTGCTGCTGCCCAAGGGCGCAAGAGTGGTTCAGCTGCTCCAGCGCTGGGTAGAAGACGTGGAACAGGCACACGGCTGCCTGCTGACCAAGACACCGCTGCTGGCAAAACGGGAACTGTACAAGATCTCCGGTCACTGGGATCACTATCTGGACGGTATGTTCGTGCTGGGCGATCCCCACGATGAGACCAAGGAATGCTTTGCCCTGCGTCCTATGACCTGCCCGTTCCAGTATCAGGTATATCTGAACCGTCAGCGTTCTTACCGTGATCTGCCGATGCGTCTGACAGAGACTTCTACCCTGTTCCGCAACGAGGATTCCGGCGAAATGCACGGTCTGATCCGTGTCCGCCAGTTCACCATTTCTGAGGGTCACTACATCCTGCGTCCGGATCAGCTGGAAGAGGAGTTCAAGAACTGCTTGCAGCTGGCAAAGTATTTCCTGGATACCGTAGGACTGCTGGACGACTGCACCTTCCGGTTCTCCCAGTGGGATCCGGCAAATCCGGGCAACAAGTACGAGGGTACATCGGAGCAGTGGGAAGAGGCACAGCGTGTGATGGGCAATATCCTGGATCACCTGGGCGTGAAGTACGAGGTTGGCATCGACGAGGCGGCGTTCTATGGCCCGAAGCTGGACATCCAGTACAAGAATGTATTCGGCAAGGAAGATACCCTGGTTACCATCCAGATCGATATGCTGCTGGCAGAGCGGTTTGGTATGTACTACAAGGACAAGGACGGTCAGAAAAAGCTGCCGTACATCATCCACAGAACATCCCTGGGCTGCTATGAGCGTACGCTGGCATACATGATCGAACACTTCGGCGGCGCAATGCCGCTGTGGATCGCACCGGAACAGGTTCGTCTGGTACCCATCGCAGACCGTCATCTGGACTTTGCGTATGAGGTCAAGAAGGAACTGGAGGCTGCCGGTCTCCGTGTTGAGGTGGACAGCCGTGCCGAAAAGGTGGGCTGGAAGATCCGCCAGGCAACCATGGAAAAGGTGCCGTATATGCTGACCATCGGCGACAAGGAATGCGAGGAAAAGACCGTCGCAGTCCGCAAGCGCAACGGCGAGGATCTGGGCAGCATGAGCGTGGCAGAGCTGACGGCAAAGCTCACCGAAGAGGTTCGCACCAAGCAGAAGTAATTGCAGAAGAAACCGGACGGCGTGTCCGGTATCGCCTGAAACAGAGAAAAGCGGGTACTGCGGTATCCGCTTTTTTGTGCAGTTTTGTGAAAAATCAACATTTTCCAGTTGACAAGGTCGGTGGGATACGATATAATAAGAATAGTCGTATTTTTTGGGTGAAAGAGAGAATGTAGAGAATGGGTAATACAAAAGCCAATCTGACAGAAGAACAGGTAACGGAGATCACCCTGTCCTCCCTGAAGGAAAATCCGGAGGGCGTGACAGAATATCCCATCCTGGAATTTGATGATCGTGCGCTGCGGCTGCTTTCTTCCGGCGTGGCGGAGACGCTGCGCTACAGCGAAGTCAAGCCCCGTGGCGGTTTGGGTTATCGCTTTGTGAAACGGCTGTTTGACATTGTGGTTTCGTCGCTGGGACTGATCCTGCTGGCAATTCCGATGGGCGTTGTGGCGCTGGTGATCTATCTGGACGACAAGGGTTCGCCGATCTTTTCGCAGGCACGCCTTACGGAAAACGGAAAGGTCTTTCGGATGCACAAGTTCCGCTCTATGTGCGTGGATGCGGAGAAGAAGTTCGCAGAGGTGCAGAAGGAGAACGAGACCGACGGGCTGGCGTTCAAGAGCGAGAACGATCCACGCATCACCAAGATCGGGCGGTTCATCCGCAAGGCGTCCATCGACGAGCTGCCGCAGCTGTGGGATGTTTTCTGCGGTCATATGTCGATCATCGGTCCCCGGCCGCCGCTTCCGAGAGAGGTTGTCCTCTATACGCCGCACCAGATGCAGCGGCTGATGGTAAAAGGCGGTCTGTCCTGCATTTGCCAGGTAGAGGGCAGAAGTGACATGGAATTCGACAAGTGGGTGGAATCCGACATCGAATACATAAAGACACGCAGCGCCGGACTGGATCTGAAACTGCTGTTCAAGACCATCGGCGTGGTGATTATGAAAAAAGGCGCAAGATAAGAGAATAAGGTTCTGGAGAGCCGCTGGGCAGGGAGTATGTTGTTGTGGAAGGACAATTATCCTTTTTTGAAACGAAAAGTCAAGTAAAAAAATATAGTAAAACTGTTAGTGTAGATCGTATTCCTGTAGGAAAAAAATTAAAAGTCATTTCGCTTTTTAGTGGTTGTGGAGGTATGGATTTAGGATTTCGAGGTGGCTTTTCTGTATTTGGGAGAAATTTTGATAGAAATCCTTTTGAAATTGTTTTTGCAAACGACATTGTAAAAAAGGCTTGTGACACATATACATATAACTTTCACTCAAAACCATGCTGTGGAGATATTCGAGATTTAGATTATACTTTGCTCCCAAAGGCTGATATTGTAATTGGAGGATTTCCGTGTCAGGATTTTAGTTTAGCCGGAAAAAGAAAAGGGTTAGCTTCCGAAAGGGGACGCCTGTATTTGGAGATGAAAAAAGTAATTGCATATAGTAATCCAGTTGCTTTTGTTGCAGAAAATGTAGATGGCATTCGCAGAAATACAGCAGACTGTAATTCTGCATTAGATGTGATTTTAGATGATTTTCGGAAATTAGGATATCGTGTTGAATACCGGGCATTGAATGCAGCAGATTTTGGTGTGCCTCAAAATCGCATAAGGATTATCATAGTGGGAATCAGAGATGATCTGTGTAAATCAATGAAATATCCCAGGGAGACTTTTGGTGGTGTGACAGGAAACTCATGGATGACTGCAAAAGAGGCGATTGATGATCTGTGGAATGTAATTGATAAAACGACAATCAAAAATCATACGTCTAAAGATTATTCAAAGGCAAAGTTTTATCCCGGAAAGAATATGCAGGGGAACTGTCAAATTAAAGCGGATAAGCCGTCTCCGACAATTCGATCGGAACATCATGGAAACATTGAGGCACATTACAGAACGAACAATCCCAATAATCCTTTAGATATGACTGGATGGAGAAGACTTAGTGTACGTGAATGTGCTAGACTTCAGTCATTTCCAGACTCATTTGAATTCCCGGTTTCTGCCTCTGATGCGTACAAACAAATTGGAAATGCAGTACCGCCAATTCTGGCGTGGAATATTGCCAGAGCGCTGTATATTACATTGAATTCATAAAAAACCAGGCTTGCAAAATGCTGTGCAAGCCTGGTTTCTTGTTTATTTTAGTTTTTTCAACGACTCTTTATATTGATCTTTTTCTTTGTCTGATAAAGAATCATATTTTTCTAGAAAATGCAGAACAAATTTCTTTAGACAATGGTGAAACCACGGTTCGTCTCGATTTATCTGTTTTGAAAAGACGATATCATTCCATTGCTTTGCGAGAACTTCTTGCCAGTCATATAAAAGGGAATGTTTTAGAGCATCATCCTCACTGGCGACATAACATAATTTGTTTTCTTCAAAAAAGCGATGACTGTTATTCCATTGTTTTAATTCATAAAATGAAACTTGTGGTCTGGGACTTCGGTCTGGAAATTGCATTTTGGTATTAACAGCATTTAAGTATTGTCCTGTCGTAATGTCAATCTCATTTTTGTTATGTCGAATGAAAATGACCCATTCCTGTGGTTGAACCTGTTGGATACTTGAACCAGGAATAGAAATTTTTTTAGTGGGTTTTAGTTCAATTGTAACATACTCGTTCCCGTTAGGTGTGCTTAATTCTATACAGAGATCTGGGTTGGTATAAACAGAATTTTTCTTCTTAGAAATGATCGCTTTAACTTTTTCATCAATTTCATTTGGCAGTAAAACACGGCAGATTGATATTTTAGATAAATCATCTATCGTACAAAAGGAAGGAACGGAATGGTCAGAAGATTCTACAGTAAGTTGAAAATTTGGAAAGGAAATAGAATTACATTTGAATTGAATTGTGCTTTTCAGATATTCTTTTAGAGGTCTGTCTGTGTTTGCCTCATCAGATTGAAAAGAAATATTCAGTAATTCGTGCTTATGGGCGTTTAGGTATTGTTCTAGTTCAAACATATAGGCATACATAAAAAGGTCTGTTTGGTTCATAGTAATTCTCCTTTGTTATTAAAATAAAAATAGTATATTTACAGGAATTTCTAAGGTGTCTGCAATGTTGAAGATAACTTCTAAAGAAATAGGAGTATACATATTTGGTGCCTCAATGTTACTCATATGCGTTCGGCTAATTCCGATTCTTTCTGCAAGCTGTACTTGCGTAAGTTTTTTTAATTTCCGTTGATGTGCTATATTGAGTCCAATACGGCGATATTTCTCGTAATTGCTTAATTTCATATAATCAGCCATGAAACCACCTCTTCTTTTATTATAACACAAAGTTTAATTTGCAAAAACAAACTGTAGCTTTGCAAAAATATAGCTTTTTGCATTATTATCTTGTAAACCCATCCCCATTTATGCTATAATAGAAACAACACTTTAGGCAATGTCACGCAAAGTCCGCCGGACGGCTTTGCGTGGTGCTGCCGCATCACAAACAAGCGAGGTGAAAAGCCGTGTCCCTGCGCCACGGTGAACAATGAAACGATTGGTTGTTGGCATAACTGCCCATGTTGACTCCGGAAAGACTACTCTTTCCGAGGCACTGCTATACCGCACCGGAGAGATCCGCAAGCTGGGACGGGTCGATCACCAGACTGCATTCCTGGACACCCACCCTATGGAACGGGACCGGGGCATTACTATTTTTGCGCACCAGGCGAGCATTGACTACGGCGGCGCATCGTATACTCTGCTGGATACGCCGGGACACGTGGACTTTTCCGCAGAGACCGAGCGCACCATGCAGGTGCTGGACTACGCCATCCTGGTCATCAGCGGCACGGACGGGGTGCAGTCTCACACGGAGACGCTGTGGAAACTGCTGGAACGCTACCACGTGCCGGTGTTCCTTTTCGTCAACAAGATGGATCTCGCCGGGGCAGACCGGGCGGCAGTTCTGGAACAGCTCCAGACCCGGCTCAGCAGCCGCTGCGTGGACTTTTCCCGGGACGGCAGTGACGGCTTTTATGAGCAGGCGGCGCTTTTGGAAGAGTCCTGGATGGACACCTATCTGGAACAGGGCAGCATTGCGCCGGAACAGCTGGCACGGGGCGTGGCTGCCCGGAAGATTATCCCCTGTTATTTCGGGGCTGCGCTGAAACTGGAGGGCGTGGATGAATTCCTGGAAGGGCTGCACCGCTATACCCTGGAACAGGCGTATCCGGCGCAGTTCGGGGCAAGGGTGTTCAAGATCGCATCGGACGAAAAGGGAAACCGGCTGAGTTATCTCAAAATCACCGGCGGCAGGCTCCGTGTCCGGGACGGCATTTCCTATGCGGCATCCAACGGCAAGGAGATGCAGGAAAAGATCAGCCAGATCCGGATCTATGCCGGGGCAAAGTTTGAGACCAGAGACGCTGCGCCTGCCGGAACGGTCTGCGCCGTGACGGGCTTGAGCCGGACGTTTATCGGACAGGGGCTGGGGAGCGCCGCCGACGGCATTGCGCCCGTGCTGGAACCGGTGCTGCGCTACGGGGTGCAGCTGCCGGAGGGTGTCCATCCCACAGATGCGCTGAAACAGCTTGCCCAGCTGGAGGAGGAAGATCCGGCGCTCCATGTGGTGTGGAACGATCACGCCGGACAGATACAGATGCAGCTGATGGGCGAGGTGCAGCTGGAGGTTTTGCAGCGGCTGATTGCCCAGCGGTTCGGCATGGAGGTACAGTTCGACGCCGGACAGATCACCTATAAAGAGACCATCGCTGCGCCGGTGGAGGGCGTGGGACACTATGAGCCGCTGTGCCACTATGCGGAGGTGCATCTGCTGCTGGAGCCGCTGCCCCAGGGCAGTGGGCTGCAGTTCCGGACAAGCTGCCGGGAGGACGACCTGGACCGGAACTGGCAGCGGCTGGTGCTGACCCATCTGGAAGAGAAAACCCACCTGGGCGTACTGACCGGTTCGCCTATCACCGATATGCGTATCACGCTCTGCGCCGGAAAGGCACACGTGAAGCACACCGAAGGCGGCGATTTCCGCCAGGCGACCTATCGTGCGGTGCGCAACGGACTGCGGAAAGCGGAGAGCGTTCTGTTAGAGCCGTGGTATGACTTCTTACTGGAACTGCCCACCGGGAATGTGGGACGTGCCATGACCGACTTACAGCAGATGGGCGCAAAGTTCCAGCCGCCGGAGACGGAGGGCGACCGCTCGGTCTTACAGGGCAGCGCACCGGTGGCAAAGCTCCGGGGCTATGCCGCTGAGGTGACCGGTTATACTCACGGCATGGGTCGGCTGGTCTGTTCCCCGAAGGGCTATGCGCCCTGTCAGAATCCGGAGGAAGTGATCGCCGCTGTGGGCTATGACTGTGACGGCGATCTGGAAAACACGGCGGATTCCATCTTCTGTGCGCACGGCGCCGGGTATGCGGTGAAGTGGGACGAGGTGGAACAGCATATGCACCTGCCCAGCTGTCTGACGGCACAGCCGGAGGAAGTGGATGTGCCGGAAACGCCGGTGCGTTCTGCGGGCGCAGCCTATCACGGCAGCCTGGCAGAGGACAAGGAACTGATGGCGATTTTCGAGCGCACCTATGGGAAGATCGAGCGCAGTCCCCGGCAGGCGCTGTATACGCCGAAGGAAGAGCCGGCGCAGTATCACGGAAAGCCTGACCCGGCGTATGACGGCGAGGAGTATCTGCTGGTGGACGGGTACAACATCATCTTCGCCTGGGACGAGCTGAAAACCATTGCCCGGGACAACCTGGACGGGGCGAGAGGACAGCTGATGCACATTCTCAGCAACTACTGCGGCTATCGGCAGTGCCGGCTGATCCTGGTATTTGACGCATACAAAGTAAAGGGACAGCACGGCGAAACGGAGCAGTATCACAACATCACCGTAGTGTACACCAAAGAGGCAGAGACGGCGGATTCCTACATTGAAAAGGCGACGCTGGATCTTTCGAAAAAGCACAAGGTGCGTGTGGCGACTTCGGACGGCATGGAACAGCTTATCATTCTGGGGAACGGTGCGCTCCGGGTGTCGGCGGAGGAGTTCCGGCAGGAGGTGCTGCAAACCGAAACGGCGATACGGGCGTATGCGTCGCAGCTGAAACAGGGGAAAAAGACCATTACGGAAAAGCAGACGCCGAAGAAATAGGGTGCATTGCCTGCCGGTGCATTCCGGCGCTTTCGCTGAATTTATGCCCCGAAAATAGGCGCTTTTGTCAATTGTCTGCATGGGAAAAATATGCTATAATGAAAGAAAAACAGGCGGGTGTGGGTGGTGACTGAATCCGTTTTATGATTGGTTAAGTTGACGGTGGATTACCCCTCAGTCAAGCCTACGGCTTGCCAGCTCCCCTGTTAGGGGAGCCTATTGTTAGGGGAGTCTATATTAAAAACTACCTCAAGGACAGGGGAATTCATGCTGCATTCGACTCTGTGTGCATATACAAGGAGGGAACTTGACATGAAATTGGGGAAAAGGCTGCGTGCGGCAGCGGCGCTTTTGCTGTCGGCGGTGATGCTGCTGTGGACGGGACTTCCTGTGACGGCGGCGTATGAGAACACGCACAACAATACCGGAAAGCCCTCACAGGATATCCTGGCGGCGGCGGAATCCCAGCTGGGCTATACCACTCCGGCAGACGGCGCAAAGTATAACCATTGGTACGGGGCAGTCAACGGGAATTATACCTATTCCTGGTGTCAGACGTTTTTGTCCTGGTGTGCGGAGCAGGCGGAGATCGGCACGGATGTGATCCCGAAAGAGACGTCTGTTTCTGCCGCCTGGGGCTTTTTCCAGGCAGACAAGCGCTTTCTGAAGAGCCAGTCACAAGGCGGCAGTGATACGCCACGTGCCGGAGACATTGCCTTTTACAGCGAGACCGGGGATGCGGCGGCGCTGACCCATGTGGGGCTGGTGACCGGTGCGGAAAACGGCACGCTGTATACCATTGAGGGAAACGTCTCCAACCAGGTCATGCGCTGTGAGCGGCAGCTGGATTCGGTGCAGATCATCGGCTATGGCTGTCCGCTGTATGCAGATCTGGAAAACCGGATCGTGCCGGAACTGCCGGTGATGACGGTCACGCCCGGAATGACCAACCTTGCCACCAGCATTTCCTGGACGGCATCTGCCCATGCGCAGAAGTATCTGCTGGTGATCTGGGATGCAGACGGGAACGAAGTGGTACGGGAGGAGACCACCGGCGTCCGGTTTCAGAAACTGCTGCCGGACGGGGATTATACGGCACAGCTTACCGCAGAAAACAGCGGAACGACTGTCACAACGGAAAAGCAGGCGTTTACCGTGACGGAGAATCATAATCCGCTGCCGTTTTCCGCTGTGGTGAATGCCGGGACGGATGAAGAGCCGTCTACGGTCAGCTGGACGGAGTCCGTCGGGGCGCTTTCCTATCGGGTGTGCTTTGTGAATGCGGACACCGGGCAGACGGCGGAGACGCTGGAAACTGACAATACAGTACGCACCTGCGAAAAGCAGCTGGAACCGGGGAATTATACCGTACAGGTCACGGCGTGCAGCGGCAGCTATGAGACCGCATCGCCTGTGCTGTCGTTTACGGTGAAATACCGGCGTCCGGTGACAGCGCCTGTGCTGGAAGTGAACGGCGGCACATACAACACGTCCACCACGATCACGTGGGATGACGGAGAGCGTGCCGTGGAATACCGCATCAGGATCATACGGGAAGAATTCTGCTATGAATTCAGCCATCTGGTTTGTCCGCCCGTGGGCGTGGACAGCTCGCTGGATCTGGTATACCAGAATGACATCACCATCGTGGAAGAGGATATGGGAATGCAGCACAGCTGGTCCGGCGTGCTGACGGAAGGCTTTTATTGGGTGTATGTCACCGCCTATAATGCCGCCGGAGATACGGCTGAGGCATATCATAGCTTGAATGTTCGTGTGCCGCTGGAAGGCGACTTGGACGACGACGGCAAGTTGACGCAGCAGGACGCTGCGCTGCTGGAACAGTATCTGCTGGGCGATCTGGCGTTTTCTCGTTATGGAATGACGCTGCGTGCGGATATGGACGGAGACGGCAGAGTCAACGGGTTCGATCTGGCGCTGCTGCGGCAGAAGATCGCATAAATACAGAAGGAGAACAGGATGAAACTGGGAAAAAAACTGCGTGCTGTCACAGCCGGACTGCTGACGGCGGCGTTCTCTGTGGGAATGGGTGCATTCCCGGGAACGGCGCTGGAGACTGGCGCCGGAGAACTTGCCGGATTACAGGCGTTTCTGCTGGGGAACAGCGGCACCGGCGGGGCAGACTATAACGGCGACGGCGTTGTGGACGGCATGGATCTGACGCTGCTGCGGCAGAAAACCGGAGCGCCCGGCGAGATACAGGACGGCTATACCGGCTTTATCCACGCAGACGGAAAGCAGCTGGTGGATGAGGACGGAAAGCCGTATACGATAAAGGGCATGGCGTTCGGCAACGAGGTGTGGTCGAATCCGTCGGCAGAACCGACACGGCATCACGATGCGGAAAGCTATCAGGAACTGGCGGAGATGGGTTTCGATTCTGTCCGGTTCTATCTGAACTACGGGCTGTTCGAGTCGGACAGCGATCCGTATACCTACCGGGAAGAGGGCTTTGCGTGGCTGGACAAAAACATTGCCTGGGCAAAGGCGGCAGGCATCCGGCTGGTGCTGAATATGCACTATCCCCAGGGCGGATATCAGTCGCAGGGTGACGGCACGGCGCTGTGGACAGAGCCGGAAAACCAGAAACGGCTCTGCGCCCTCTGGACGGAGATCGCCCGGCGCTATGCAGATGAACCAGTGATCCTGGGATACGGGCTGGTGAATGAACCGGTGGTTGCGGCAGCCAGCGGCGAAAAGAGCCTGGAACTGTGGCAGTCCGTGGCGCAGACGCTGACGGACGGCATCCGCACGGTGGACACCAACCACATGATTTTTGTGGAGCGGATGTGCGCATCCCAGGATCTCGCCGGGACACAGGAACAGTGGGTCAATTTCAACGACGAAAACAACTACGTCCGGCTGGACGATGACAATACGGTGTATGAGTTCCACTACTACGACCCCCACGCCTTTTCCCACCAGGGCTTTGACTGGGCAGGGACACTGGGGAATGACGTGTCGTATCCGGACGAAAGCTATCTGGTGTCTGGCGGCAATACCCAGTGGAGTACGTCTACCTTTGCCGGCGATAAGGCGGACACCTCCGATACCGAGTGGCAGTATCTGAAAAGCGGAAAGATCACGCCGAAGGCAGACGGTACGCAGGTCATCAGCCTGGTGTTCCAGGCGGAGAATGTGGGCAGCTATGGCTATGCCCGTGCGGATGAACTGCGTCTGGACGAATACGACGAGGACGGCAACTGGGTGCAGACCATCTATGCGGAGGACTGCGATGATACCACAGCGCTGAACTTCTGGTCCAGCGACAAGTCCGGCGGACTGTACTACACTTCCGGCGAGGGACACTTGAAAAAGGGCTGTCTGATGATTACCGGCACCACAGACGATGCCAACGGCGGCACACGGTATTTCTGCCCCACGCCGGGACACAGCTATGAGGCAAGCGGCTATTTCCAGGTGAACACGAAGAACGCCGGGGCGATCGTGCGGCCTCGTGTGGATGTGTGGGATGTGGATTCCATCGACGTACTGAACCGGGCGTATCTGGAAAAGACCATTGCGCAGAACATTGCATTTTCGGACAAGTACAATGTGCCGGTATACTGCGGCGAATTCGGCGCAGGCATCCACTGCTTTGAGAATGACCGGGGCGGTGACCGCTGGCTGGATGATGTGATGGACATTTTCCACCAGAATAATATCAGTTTCAACTATCACTCGTTTAATGAATACTCGTTCGGGCTGCACAACGGCAGCGGTCTGCCAACGGCGGAGAACCGGAACGACACCTTGTACCAGGTACTGGTGGACAAACTGAAAAAATATGCAGAATAAGTGAGAGGAATACAAAACATGACAAACGCAGAAAAGCAGTTAAAGGAAATGGAAGAGCAGATGCGCCGGGAACAGGCGTCGCAGAAAAAGGAGAAACAGGGCAGATCGGCGAAACCCTATGCCGTGAAAAAGGAGTCCCATCCGCTGGCATCGTTTCTCATCGGGCTGGTGCTGCTGGGCGCCGGAATTTACTGGGTGCTGAACTCTTTCGTTGTTTCGTTCTCCTGGGGCAGCCTCTGGGGCGGATTCGGGATGAACACCTCGCTCGCTACAGGGCTGATGCTGGTGCCGCTTTTGATCGGCATCGGGCTGTTGTTCTTCCTGGATCGAAAGTGGATCGGCTGGGTCGTGGTCGCCATTGGCTTGCTGGCGATTCTGGTGACACTGCTGACCTCGGTGCGGTTTCGTCCAATCACGGCGTCGCTGTGGCAATATGTGGTCATGTTCGGCATGATCGCCGCCGGCTGCGGTCTGGTGGCACGGGGCTTGCTGAAGAGCAGGGATTAAGGCAACACTGCACAAAGTTTGTGCGGTAATGAAAAGGCGTATTGTCATGGGCAGTACGCTTTTTTCGAGTCTGTTTCATAAGGAGTAAATGCAGATGAAAAAGAAACTTTCCCGCTGGACGGCGGTTTTTACGGTGCTGCTGCTCTGCATGGGGCTGTGTTCGGGGCTGCCGGTCAGTGCGGCGTATGAGAACACTCATAGAAACAGCGGAAATCCACGAGTTGACATTGTGGAGGTTGCAAAGACGCAGATCGGCTATCTGGAGGGCAGTCTGGAAGGGACAGTTAAGGGGAATAACAACTACACGAAATACAACGTGTGGAACGGTCGGATCAGCGGCTACGGCTCGGACGGCTATGGATATCCCTGGTGTCACACCTTTGTGTCCTGGTGCGCCAATCAAGCCGGCATCGGTACGGATGTGATTCCCAGAACCGCAGGGACAGGCACGGGAAGATCGTTTTTCGTGAGACAGGGGACATATCAGCAGAGTGCGGCGAACGGCGGCAGCTATGTGCCGCAGGCAGGAGACATTATCTATTATGGTTCCGGCTCTTCGCCGTCTCATGTGGGAATCGTCTCCGGCTGCAACGGCAGCACGGTCTACGCCATAGAGGGCAACTGCTCGGATATGGTCACTACGAGAGCCATCGGACTGTCGGATGGCTATATCATCGGGTACGGCGTGCCGAATTATAAGAGTGTGAATCTGCCCACGACGGCAGTTCTGTCCAAAAATCAGAATTGGTATGATATCAGTGATACTGTTGTTTTGACGGTATCTTCGGATAATGCTACAAATTATTTTTTGTCTATTACAAAAGACGGAAACAGCGTAGTGCAAGGAATTGAGATACCTGGAACATATAGCATTTCAGCAGCTGATTTGGGCTATGGGGATTACTATGCCTGGGCATCTGCCGCCAACAGTTCTGGTGGTGTTGATTCAAATGGTATCACTTTTTCTATTGTTGGCGGAGCGGCTTATTCTAGCGTGGAAACAGCGAAAAGTATGTATTCACTGACAGATACTGTTTCAATTTCAGTTAGCACAATTTGTGCAAAAGGGCAAGTAATCGGAATTGATAAAAATGATACGACAAGAGTTGTAACAGAAGACTGTGATTCCACATATCAAATTAGTGCCAGTCAACTTGGTGTTGGAAAATATAGTGCCTATTTTTCTGTTTATAATGGTTCAGGTGCTGTTGATACAGAACGAGTTGCTTTCTGCATCTATGCGCCGGAGGATCTGGGAACGGATTTTTGTGCTGAAATCGTTCATGTGAAAACGGAGAAAATGCTGACTGATGCGGCGGATGCGTCTGTGGATGTATGCAATGCGGCAGGGGATGCGGCGCAGGTATGGCAGTTCATAAAAAACAGAGACGGCAGCTATAAAATCACAAACAGCAAGACCGGAAAGGTGCTGTCTCCCGGCGGCGATGCACAAGACTGGTATATCTGCGGAGAATCCGGAGCGTATTATTTGAAATCGAAAAATGCGGATCAGGTGCTTACTGTGGCAGATGACAGCGAAAATGTGCAGATGAATGACTGGAACGGGACTGCCGCACAGAAGTTTCAGATACGGAAGCAGGCGGTTTCCGGTGACCTGAACAGTGACAGCATTCTCACCGTCACCGACGCCGTTCTCCTCCAGCGGTACATCCTGGGCGAGAAAACGCTGACGCAGACCCAGCGGCAAGCCGCCGACCTTAACGCAGACGGCGTGGTCAACGGGTTTGACCTGGCGCTGCTGCGGCAGAAGTTGGTGGTATGAAAGGAGTAGGTGCCGATGAAAAAGAAACTTTCCCGCTGGACGGCGGTTTTTACGGTGATGCTGCTCTGCATGGGGCTGTGTTCGGGGCTGCCGGTCAGTGCGGCGTATGAGAACACTCATAGAAACAGCGGAAATCCACGAGTTGACATTGTGGAGGTTGCAAAGACGCAGATCGGCTATCTGGAGGGCAGTCTGGAAGGGACAGTTAAGGGGAATAACAACTACACGAAATACAACGTGTGGAACGGTCGGATCAGCGGCTACGGCTCGGACGGCTATGGATATCCCTGGTGTCACACCTTTGTGTCCTGGTGCGCCAATCAAGCCGGCATCGGTACGGATGTGATTCCCAGAACCGCAGGGACAGGCACGGGAAGATCGTTTTTCGTGAGACAGGGGACATATCAGCAGAGTGCGGCGAACGGCGGCAGCTATGTGCCGCAGGCAGGAGACATTATCTATTATGGTTCCGGCTCTTCGCCGTCTCATGTGGGAATCGTCTCCGGCTGCAACGGCAGCACGGTCTACGCCATAGAGGGCAACTGCTCGGATATGGTCACTACGAGAGCCATCGGACTGTCGGATGGCTATATCATCGGGTACGGCGTGCCGAATTATAAGAGTGTGCATCCTGCGCCGTCGCTTGGCGTGACGCCGGGAAACTCCTCTACGGAAACGGTTTTTTCCTGGAATGCCCTGGACGGCGTTACAAGGTATGATTTGAAAGTGTGGAAAAACCAGGTCTGGGACGGCGATGCGTACTGGGTAGCATGGGGCGCATCTTCGCCTTGTTCCACCGTTCTGCCGGAGGGTACGTACCAGGCGTATGTGGACGCTTGCTTCGGGGACGATGTGCAGATGAGCAATGTAGTGGAATTTACGGTGAAAAAGGGCTGCCGGCTGGAAGTGCAGGCAGGAAATTCGCTGACGGGAACGGCTTTTCTCTGGAACACCGCAGACGATGCCACCAGGTATGACGTTAAGGTGTGGAAAGACAAGATCTGGGAAGGCGATGCGTACTGGATAGAATGGGGCGCATCTTCGCCGTGTTCTGCCGTTTTGCCGGAGGGAACGTACCAGGCATATGTGGACGCTTGTTTCGGGGATGATGTGGCAATGAGCAATGTGGTGACGTTTTATGTTGCGGCGGCACTGCCCGGTGACCTGGACGGTGATGGTGTCCTCACCGTCACCGACGCTGTACTCCTCCAGCGGTATCTCCTGGGAGCGGACACGCTGACGCAGGGGCAATGGCAGGTCGCTGACTGCAACGCAGACGGCGTGGTCAACGGGTTTGACCTGGCATTGCTGCGGCAGAAGTTGGTGGGATGATCCAATTTGTATTGCAGGGCAGTGGGCCGATGCGGCATCGATCTCTACTAACAAAAAGACCGAAATTCTGCAAAAAACAGTTGACTTTATGAAATGTTTGTAGTATACTAAAGATATGGAAATATTTTTCCGCAATGACGCACACATAAATTTGGGAAATTTTGTGCAGAAGGAGGAATTTTTTATGAGAAGAAAAGAATGGATGAGAGTTGTTGCGGCACTTGCGGCGTTTGCAGTGCTGGGGACAGGCTCGGCGGTCACGGCGGCAGCTGAAGAGACCGGTACTGTGGTCTCGGAGACGGACAGCACAGCGGATAAGACGGTGTTTACCGGCAGCTGCGGTGAGGACGCCACATGGACTTACGACAAATCCAGCGAAACGCTGACGATTATGGGAACAGGCAGCGTGGAGGCATACGTCAAGGCTGGTGTTATGATAAAGACGCCGGGCTGGCAGGTGGTCAATGATTATGCGGCAAAGCATATCGTGATCGGAGATGGCATCACCGAAGTGGGCGAGGGCTTTCTGGACACCTGCATTTACGGCACAACAGAACCCAGAACATTACAGGTCAGCAGTACGGTGACCAAGATGGATCTGAACCCGGCGCTCCAGGAGAGAAGTGTGACGTTTTACGGCACAAAGGGTTCCTGGTTCTATGAGCAGGTCTATGAGACCAATCGTTTTGTGGACATTTCCACCGGTGAGCCGGACAAGGTCCCGACTTCCGGTACATATTCGGACGGCGCATCCTGGAACTATGACGAAAAATCGGAAACGCTGACCGTCAGCGGTGACGGCGGCATCACAGAGAAAGAGTTTACCACTTATTTCGGCTGGGATCGCCCGGTAAAGAGAATTGTGATCGGGAAAGAGGTCAAGCTGCCGGACTGGAATTCGGATGTCAGCGGGCTGAATCTGTTTTTCCGTGCGCTGATCTCAGATGCAGAGACCGGAAACGGTCCGTTCCTGTCCATCTATCCGGACAGCGAGGCTGGAAAGGCTTATGAAGATCTGGTGGCATATCGGGTCTCCAAGGGCAGTACGGAAGAGGAAGTAAGAAGCGGACTGGAAGAGGTCGTGGCATTCCTGGATGCGGATATCGCATATACCGGGGCGTGCGGCGCAGAGGGCAGTGAGATCACCTGGAGCTTAGACCCGAACACCAATACGCTGACTTTCTCCGGCACCGGCACCATCCGCACCTATGACGGACCCAACGCAAAGTTTGAGAATCCGGCGTGGAACGACTGCAATGTGAGCATCAACCACATCGTAGTGGGCGAGGGTATCACCGATATCGGCTCGTTTACTGACGATATGTTCTATTATAATTCGGACAGCGGCTGCGCATGGCAGGATCGGACAATTGAAATTCCGGACAGCGTGGAGAGCTGGGAGCATCTTTCCCCGAACTTCCTGTATGAGACCAAGTACGGCACGGCGTTCTACTATAGAAATGCCAGCCAGAAATCCATTCGTCTCAGCTGCAGCGGTGTCACAGATAACCCGGTATATCCGGTAGAAGGCACATCGGCGCTGGGCGGTTCGTGGCGCTTTGATTATGAATCCAGCACGCTGACAATTTCCGGACCGGGATTTGTGGAGTATAAGGATATTGAGATGTATCCTTTCACCAAGGTCGTGATAGACAGCAGTGTTACCATTGGAAGTACTTATCAGGATCAGGATTTCAGCACGGCACTGCTGATGTGGTTCCAGCGGCTGAATACCATTTCGGATACAGAACCGGGTCGTCTGGAGATATCGGTACTCTATGACGAGAACAGCGATTTCCAGCAGGAATTTGCAAAGCTGCCGGAATCCGTTCGTTCTGAGACACAGCGTGTTTCTGCACTGCACAGCGTTGCAGTGGGCGATGTCAACCAGGACGGCAGAGTGGATGTGACCGATGCGGTACTGCTCAGCAAGGCAGTTAACGGCAGTGTCACTGTATCCGATGCGCAGAGAGAGACCATGGACTGCGACGGAGACGGCGACATTACGGCGAACGATGTGACTACGCTGATGCGTTTCCTGGTTCACCTGGAAACAGAACTGCCGCCGAAACAGTAACATTAGAACCTGTCTTCACAAGCGTATACAAGTGTCTTTTCGGCAAATTTTGCTGCATACTGCGTTAAAAATACTTGCCGGGCGACTGCGTTCGAGGCAGGATTCTGCTTGAGAACAAAGGAGTGTCGCACTAGGATGGATTGCGACCGACAGCCCGCCTGTGTATTTTTGCCTTGTCTGCAACAAAATTATGCTCGAAAATCCACATATATTTCTTGCGAAGACAGGTTCTTATTTAGCGCCTGGCGTTCAGACGCTTTCGGATAGGAGAAAGGCGCATCAGAAATGGTGCGCCTTTTCCGTATGCGTCACAGAGAAAGGAGTTTGTATGAAACAGAAATTTTGCCGGTGGCTGGCGGTTCTGCTGTCTGCCGTGATGCTGCTGTGGACGGGGCTGCCCGTTTCGGCGGCGGAAAATACCTTTGTGTATACAGGCAGCCCTTCTCAGGATATCCTGGCGGCGGCGGAATTCCAGCTGGGCTATACCGCTCCGGCAGACGGGGCAAAGTATAACCATTGGTACGGCGCAGTCAACGGAAGTTATACCTATTCCTGGTGTCAGACGTTTTTGTCCTGGTGTGCGGAACAGGCGGAGATCGGCACGGATGTTTTCCCGAAAGCGGTTTCGGTGGCGAGTGCCTACGCCGCTTTCGCCGGACAAAAGCGCTATCAGAAAAGCGCTGCGCAAGGCGGCAGCTATACACCACGTGCCGGAGATGTAGCGTTCTACAGCGAAAACGGGGATGCGGATGCGCTGAGCCATGTGGGGCTGGTGACCGGGACAGCAGACGGTACCCTGTACACCATCGAGGGAAATGTTTCCAATCAAGTCCAGCGCTGTGAGCGGCAGCTGGACTCGGTGCAGATCATCGGCTATGGCTGCCCGATGTATGCCGACCTGCCTAACCAGATCGTGCCGGAAGCGCCGGTCGTGACGGTTGACCCCGGCACATCCGAGTACCGCACCAAGATCGACTGGACGGAGTGCGCAGATGCACAGCGCTATCTAGTGGTACTCTGGGACAGCGCTGGGAAAGAGCTGGTGCGGCAGGAGAGCACGGACTGCTACTATTATGATTATCTGACAGAGGGCGATTATACGGTACAGGTCTCTGCCTGCAACGGTGAAAATTATGCCGATTCGGAAAAGGTGGCGTTCCGTGTGGAGGAGCATTCTCAGCCAGGTCGGTTCGACATCCAGGTGCTGAGCGGTTCGGGAACGACGCCGACCCGGCTGCACTGGAAGATCACAGACGGCGCAGAGGGTTACCGCATCTGCATCCGGAACAGCGTGACCGGGGAAATCGTCGCCGAAGATGAGCTGGGGCTGAACACGTGGTATCCGGTCTCACTGCCCGGCGGCAGCTATGAGGCAGAAGTGACGGCGTACAATCCTTGTTTTGAGCGGACGGTGACAAAGCAGTTCCAGCTCAGCGCCGGGACGCAGTTACAGGGCGATTTCAACAATGACGGCGTTGTCAACAGCGCCGATGTCAGCGAACTGCAAAGCTGTTTGCTGGGGAAGAAAGCGGTTTCTGACCCGGCGGCTGTGGTGCGGTCGGACATGAACGGTGACGGCGTTTTGAACGGGTTCGACCTGGCATTACTGCGGCAGAAGTTGGTGGGATAATAAAAACTCCTCCACCAGCTACGCTGGTCCCCCTCGTACTGAGCGGTTCCCTCTGCCCTGCGGGCATCTCCCCACCCCGTGGGGAGTCACCTCTTTCAGAGGAGGCACATTCGCTGCAACATCTGTTGCGCATCAGTAGGGGCAGATGCCCACATCTGCCCGAACGCCATGCCATAATATTGGGCGTTGCCCCTATGGTTTTACCATAACCAACAGAAAAAGCTGTACCCCGGAGAATGGTTCGTTCCGGGGTACAGCTTATTTTTTCTATTCGTGTTCTGTTCGCTCAGCGGATCTTTGCGCCGACCGGCAGGCTGTCATCCGGGAAGATGACCTTGACGTCGCCGTTGGGCATATCTGCCGCACAGATCATGCCGCAGCTCTCTACGCCGCACAGCTTTGCCGGTTTCAGATTTGCTACCAGCATGATCTTCTTGCCGATGAGGTCTTCCGGTTTATACCACGGTGCGATGCCCGAAACCACCTGTCTGCCGCCCATGCCGTCATCCAGCTGGAGCTTTAACAGTTTCTTGGACTTCTTCACCTTTTCGCATTCCAGTACCTTTGCCACACGCAGATCGACTTCACCGAATTTTTCGATGCCGATCTCGTCTGCCAGCGGCTGGGGCGTGAATTCCGGTTCTTTCGGTTCTTCCTTGGGCTGTGCCGCCAGGATCAGCCGGTTCAGCTCGTCGATTTCCTTTTCCACGTCGATTCTCGGAAAAATGATATTGCCCTTGTGTACCGTCACATTTGCCGGCAGTGTGCCGAACTGGTCTGCGGTGCTGTATGCCACATCTGCCTCGGATGCGCCGATCTGCTCCCAGATCTTCGGCATGGTCTCCGGCATGAATGCGCTCAGCGGAACGGTGACGATGCGGATGGTCTCCAGCAGGTTGTACAGGACGGTTGCCAGACGGGTGCGGTTTGCCTCGTCCTTCGCCAGAATCCACGGTGCAGTCTCGTCGATGTACTTGTTGGCACGGGAAACTACCTGGAAGATCTCCGCCAGCATACGGTTCAGCTGGGTCTGATCCAGCAGTCCCTCCAGCTTTTCTTTCAGTCCGGTGGCTGCGGCAATCAGCTCGTCGTCGAACTCGCCCGGCTGACGCTCTTCCGGCAGCGTGCCGCCGAAGTACTTGTCCACCATGGCTACGGTACGGGAAACCAGGTTGCCCAGACCGTTCGCCAGGTCGGAGTTGATGCGGTTAATCATGATCTCGTTGGAGAAAGAGCTGTCTGCGCCCAGTGCCATTTCCCGGAGGATGTGATACCGGATGGCATCTGCGCCGTAGCGGTCTGCCAGCAGGAACGGGTCAACCACGTTACCCAGGGACTTGGACATCTTCTGTCCGTTGAAGGTGATCCAGCCGTGAACTGCCAGATGCTTCGGCAGCGGCAGATCCAGCGCCATCAGCATTGCCGGCCAGATAATGGCGTGGAAACGCATGATGTCCTTGGCAACCATGTGGACATCTGCCGGCCAGTATTCGTCGAAGTCGTGGTATGCGCTGTTCTCATATCCCAGAGCGCTGATATAGTTGGACAGCGCATCTACCCACACGTAGACCACGTGCTTGGTGTCGAAGGTGACCGGGATGCCCCAGGTGAACGAGGTACGGGAAACGCACAGGTCTTCCAGGCCGGGCTTGATGAAGTTGTTGACCAGTTCTACCGCACGGGTCTTGGGCTGGAGATAGTCGGTCTCCAGCAGCAGCTTTTCGATGCGCTCTGCAAAGGGTGCCATCTTCATGAAGTAAGCCTCTTCCTTTGCCTCGGTGACCTCCCGGTGGCATTCCGGACAGCAGCCGTTTTCGTCCAGCTGGGACTCCGTCCAGAAGCTTTCGCACGGTGTGCAGTACTTGCCCTTATATTCGCCCTTATAGATGTATCCCAGGTCGTACAGGCGCTTGAAGATCTTCTGTACGGTTTCTACATGATAGTCGTCTGTGGTGCGGATATAGCGGTCATAGCTGACGTGCATTTTTTCCCACAGTGCTTTGAAGGTCTTAACGACCTCATCTACATATTCTTTCGGCGTGATACCCTTTGCCGCCGCTTTCTGTTCAATTTTCAGACCGTGTTCATCTGTTCCGGTGAGGAAAATGACATCATAGCCCTGCATTCGTCTGAACCGGGCGATAGAATCGCAGGCTACAGTGGTGTAGCAGTGACCGATGTGGGGATTTCCCGACGGATAGTAGATCGGTGTCGTGATATAATACGGCTTTTTTGACATACAAGGTCCTCCTTAACATTTGTTTGCCCGAAGGCTCTACCTCTTATTATAGCACAGTTTTACGGCGTTGTCCATGTTTTTTTGAAAATTTTAGGGGTGGGTGAGGGGAAATGTGGGGGAGTTCTGGGCATGGTACCAAACAAATTGCTGGTGTCAATTTTGCCATCGGTGTGTGTGCCAGACTTAACATTAGGAATATGATTCCTGTATTATCTCTTGGAGAAACAAAAATATCGGATTTTAGGGGGCTTTTTGCACTTTGTTAGTTATGTGTTAGTTGTTGAGTTGTTCGTATAGAAGTGAAATGCACCGAAAGTTTTTGAGCAGGCATTGTGAGCAGTTGGCGTCATGATGCTTTTTTTCTGTATAGAATCGATTCCAGCGTGAAATCATAAGATTGACCGCAGGGGAAATACTTGACTTTTTCTATTTCTTATGCTATATTTGTGAAAGAAACGAAAGAAAGTAAAAGAAAGAGAAAGAAAGGGGGTATATGCTTTTGGACGACAGCAGTACTAAATTCAAGAGAATCTATGTAAATAAGGCAGACTTACGAAATATGTGGTGGACTAGAGGGAACATTGCACAGGCTGAATTACTTGCGGAGGAAGACTTTATATGACAAAACAAGCACGCCAAAACTATAAATAGTGGGTTCTTGGCGTGCTGTTTTATGAGAGAATGGGATTCCAAATACGCTATATTTCAATATGCTTCTGAATGAGTTTGCAATGCGACTTTGGACATCATTTCCTGGAATTTTTTTTGTTTTTTAGCATTCCCTTGAATACATCTTTCGGCGAGCCATAGAGATGCAGAAAAGCGATCAGCTGCTTGTCTTAGCTTTCCGATCATGAACGGGAACAGCTTGCTAAACGTCCAGAAAATTGATTCACTGGCACATTTGATTACCAGTTCCTCGCTATAAACCTTATTTTTTACAGCAACTGCAAAAAATTCGAATTTAGAGAGCATGATTTTATATTCTTTTTCTTGTAGATCTGATTTGATTTCATAGAGTTCAGGACAATATATTTTGCTCAGGACCTCATCTTGCAGCTTGTTTAGTGCATCTATTGTCAGGCGAGTTCGTTCATTATCTTGCTCATGATCGGATATATTTCTGGAAACGTCAAAAGCTTTGTACGCTAAACAGACTGCCACTAGACTTCCTACTGCTGAAGCAGTATCAACAATTGCTTGATATATTTCTAAAGACATACAACATCCTCCTTATTCTCCATAAACCTCAAAATACTACAAAAGGACAACCTCGAATTGAAAAAACGAACTTGTCCTTCTGTCATAATGATTTGTCTGTCTAACATGGCATAAGTTTGTAAAATATGGGCTTACTTCACGTATCCCACATACTCACCGTAATGCCAGCCTGCCACATCATAAGTCAAACCTGCACCAGTAGCTGCGGCGTAGTTCAGGAGCTGTTTTACATCAGAATAATTTACATCATCGCAGTTCATGATTCTGCCGTCCTTGTTTCCATCTGCTGCCTCTACTTTTTTTGCGGAGTCCAGTTTATATTTTGCCGGATTCATCTTTGCAATAGAAACCATCAGAGCTTTTCCGTTTGCTGTTGTCAGCAGGCTGCCGTCAGCCTCTGCGATATTGTATGCAGACAGCATGATCGCAGCATCCTTGGAGTTGACCTGTTCATCGCTGTTCAAATCGCCAATTACGTAAAAATCATACTGCTGACTGGTATAGCAGCTGATCTCATTGTTCTTTACAGATTCGAACGAGGCATCTTCTACGGTTACTTCTGCGTCACTGGTAGTATAGAAGGTTACCAGAGTGCCGTCATCCTTGGAATCGTCCAGAGATGCACTGGTGATAACAACCTTGCTGCCGTTCTGTACAGCAGATACGATAGCATCACCATAAGCACTGCCGTTTGTTGCGGCAACCATACCGTCCACAGCCAACAGGTCTGCGGTTGCGTTCAGCGTGATGTCAGATGCTGAAAAACCGGTGTTGTTCTCGATGGACAGTGTTACTGCGGTTGCACCTTCCGGAATAACTGTGCCGTCAGCGGCGGTGAATGTTTCTGCTACAGTGCTGTAGGAAACATTGACTGCGTTTACTGCCTCAGCTGCGCTTGCAACAACGCCTGCGCAAGCAGATACCATTGTAGCTGCAGATAAAGCAGCAATAATTTTTTTTACAGACTTCATAAGTAGTACCTCCCTTTCGGATATGTAATGATTTTTAAGTTGTCTCCTTTCTTTTGCTCTCCTGATAAATCAGCAAAGCAAAAGTCACTTTTTCATTTTCAAGAACAGGACTATCTCTATTTTTTCAGTCCTGCTCCACGCAGAGCGCACTCGTACATAATGTCGAACAAGTCGCTGGTGTCAATGTTGCCGTCGTTGTCTGTATCAGCCTCAATATTGGGAACATAGCCCCTATAATACCGCCTTACACTGTGAGGTGCAACTGCTTTATCAGCAATATGCAGCATGGTCCAGTAGATGTCATTGACTTCATATGGTTTTCCATTTCCGTCTGCATCGCCGAGCATAGGAGCATCGTCAAACACACCGTCGCTGTCAAAGTCATATACCAGTTCACTGCACCCTTTTTCGGTATTGAATTGCAGCAGAACATTTTTCGATCGGATAAAATTAATGTAATAACTGCCAAACCAGTCGAGGTATTCTTCGTAGCTATGGCTGCCGCCAAATGAAGCTTGCTCTTTTTGTGAGGCAATTGGAAATGCCTGTACATATACTTCTCCATCACCAGTGATTGCAAATCCAGTATCCTGTTTTGAAACCGTCACCGTTTGATTCGGTAAGACTTCAATATCAATAGTACTGCTGGCTACTGGCATGAAATTGTAATTGCCTTCATCGTATGAAAAAATATATGATAATGCGATTTTTTGTGTATCTGTATTGGTATAGGTCACGCCATCTTTAGAGAAATCGATTTTGCACTTTGAACCAACACCTTTTAGTTCAGGATCCTCCCGATCATATTGTTCCATTCTGAGACGATAACCTTCACCGTCAATACTAAAAGCAAATCCCGACGCACGTTCATTCTTTTCCAAGTGGAAAGAAGAACCTTTGCCAAAGAAAATATACTCTCCGTAATTGACTTTGCCTAATTTCCAAAAATCGTACGTCTGTCCATCCTCTGTGGTAGAACTTAGATCCATCTGATCTTTTCTGCCATTGAAGAATTCTAATTTCACGATTTCTGAAACATCAGTGTTAGTTTTTGTAGTACCACGGATCGGTGCCTTATAAGTCAGCAGAGAATCATCATCTGAGGCATACAGTAAGACATCACCATTCTCCGAAGAGGCTTCATATGCCGGGATGCAGAACTGTTTGGTCTCCGAATTGATATAGATGCAGGCATCATCCTTAAAAGCCGATGTTTCTGTACCTTGCTTCACACAATTGCTGTCATAAGTGACAATGCAGGTGTCATAACTGATGCCGTCGAATGTCCAGTTACCGGACAGTTCATCCATGCCAACGACAGCGTGTGTGCCGCCTTTTTTGGTAGCAATACCAGCCATAAAGTAAGTGCCTTTTTCCTTGCAGCGTGCTGCACAATCCAGAAACATATCCGTATGCTCTTCCTTGGACAGCATCGAAGGTGCTGCAATAATTGCGAGTTCCACCGCTTTATATAGCTGCAGAGAGTTGTAACAAGTAATCAACGCATCCACATCATCAGTCAGCGTTACATCGTATAATGTTTCTGCACCCTCTTGCAAATCGCTCGGAGTCAGTTCGCCATTGTGGACCAATACCGAAATGGCAGCCATACCGAAACAAAGACCGCTTTTATAAGATATATCGGGAATATGTTTACCGTAACCTGAATTTATTTCCGATTCCGTCATATTATCCCTTACTGGATCGTATACTCTTTCTGTAAAATCTTCTTGCGATAAAGTACACAGGTGATTCACAAATGAAAAAGTATCTTTGTACATTCCCTTCTCGATCGCAGCCTTTTCCAACTCGCTTTGCGCCGATGACGCATCCGCTTCGTAAAGCGGGATTTCTCCCCCTGTCACCGAATCATAAAGTGCATCTCTTAACTCGTCCGTGTTGTCTTCCAATGCCTCCTGTACCAGCTTATCCGTATAGTCCAGAACAGAGTATTCTTCTGCTCCGACTGCTGTCGGCTGATAGGTCAGTATGCACGTTGCGGCAGTGGACAGGGCTAAGAGTGTTGCGATTTGTTTTTTCATAAAAATATCCTCCTGTTGTTTTGTATAGCGGGTGTGAGTGTGAAACACTCGGTTTTTGTTTTACTTTAGTATAGCAAAATTGGGCGACGGAAATCAATACTTATGACGTAAGTAGAATTCGCTGTAACAATTGTGAAAGCAAGTGCAAGAGATGCGAGTAAACCGCAGTATTTTGAAAAGAACTTCCGCATAAAAAAGACCTCCCTTCACAGATTATCTTTTCGGTATTGCTATTATACCATAAAAAAAGTACCTGTGCGAGAAGTCTACGAAACTTACAGTGTTTTCGACGAAACTTACAGTTTTTCATATTTTGTCTTTATTTATTGGCCGCATTTTCTTACAAATAAAGTGCTACTTCGGCATCAAAATAGACATCATTATGGTGGAGTTGACAGATTCCATCATATTTTTCAGCTGCTGATTCTACATTTTTCAATCCATATCCATGTGATTCTGTATCTTCTTTTGTTGTTACGATTTCGCCATTTTCATAATGAACCTTTCCTGGATAGGTGTTTTTTACAGCAACAAAGAGCATACCCTTTCGATAAGTCATTGCGATTTTCAACTCACGTTTTCCGTCGGTTTTTTGAAGTGCCTGTACTGCATTGTCCAGCAGATTTGTCAGAATTGTGGAAAGGTCTACAATTTCTATGGGAAGTTCTGTTGGTATAACAATGTCTACGGTTACAGCAACATTCCAATCAGAAACGGATCTTAACTTGTAATTGATAATGCTGTCTACCACAATATTTCCTGAAGTAGAATACAATACAGACTTTTTTTCTTCCTTCTGTATCAACTCCTGTAGATATTGCGAAGCCTCGTTGGTTTTGTGATCTTCAAGAAAAGTTTCTACAATAGAAAAATGATTGGAAATGTCATGGTGAAATCTTCTGGTGTCTTCCACTGCATTCTGCATCAGCTGACACTGGTTCTGGTAGTAATTTTTTTCTTGCTCTGCCGCTGTTGCTTTTGCAGCCCGTGCATATGCAATTGACAGTGATTCATACAGAAAAAATACTACAATATTGATGATAAATAAGAGAATCATGGAAACTGTGACTGATTGTGCTGTCACTCCAGAAACAGTTGTAAACAGCAATTCGACGCCAATTGTCAGGATTGGTATGCACGGAGAAACAAACATTGTCCATATGGGGAGAATCTTTTGCTCATTTCTGTGATGAGAAAAATATCCTAATAGCAGTACAACCCAAAAGATTACCATACGGGATAAGAAGATTCCAATTTCGTTTTCATATTCATATTTTTGGAGGGGTTCTATATAGGCGTTTTTTGTTACTACAGATACAATCAATTCCGCTGCAAATGCTAAAATAATATATTCAAATATAGCAAGGAAGCGCTTTGGAAAAGTGGTATTATAGCATAATGAGATAGAAAAAAGTGAGACTATTGTGAAAATCAGATTCAAAAAAGGAATGTTTGCAACGAAATGAATCCCAATTGTCAATACAAAATAAAGTGCATAAACGCTAATTGTAATTGCCTTATTTCGTATCTGTACTCCAAAAAGTGATCGGAAAAAGTAATAAATAATATAGATAGAAAATAATTCTGAACAAGCGTATACAATATCGTAGTTGGATAAACTCATATGGACTCCTTTCGATTGATAGCAAATTGTTCGGCTCTGATCTCTTTTCGTTTTGACTGTGCGATTGGCAGTTCAATTCCTGTAGATAGATATACTTTATCATAGGCATATTTACGCACATATAGGTGATGAACCAGATATGTTTTGTGAATACGTAAAAATTGAAAGGATTTTAACTGCTTTTGCACATGATCCAGCAAACCGTAAAAACTGTCTTTATGATATTCGTTCTGGGTGTAATAGTGTATGATAATCTGGTGATCCTCACTCTCAAAATAAATAATATCTTTGATTGGTATCTTCACAATGTCATGTCCCGTTTTGTATGTAAATGCATCGGCTTGTAAATGCAATCGATGAATCAAGCGTTCAAATACCTTTTCAATTTTTTCTTTGTTGATCGGTTTATGTACAAAATAAAGTGGATCATATTCAAAAATTTCAATGGCATACTCCTTATTTCCTGAGATATACGCAATCTGTGTAGAATCGTTTTTTAGGTTATCCCGAATCATTTTACTAACATCAATACCAGTAAATTCAGGCATTTCAATGTCCAGAAAAATCAAATCGTAAAATTCACCGTTTTGTAAATGCTCGCATAGTTCTTTCCCACTGTAATAGATGTCGGTATCAATTGCAATGCCCTTATTGGTTGTAATTTCAATTAAAATCGCTTCAAGTTGTGTGCCAATTTCGACAGCGTCATCCACGAGTGCAATTCGAATCATACAATATACTCCTCTCACTTCTTTTTTCGCTTTATTTCCATCATACCATAAAAGTTTTCAAAAAGCAAGAATTTATTTTGCTAAACAAAGAAACGGTATGCCCACAAAAAGGACATACCGTTTTCTTGTATAAGTAGGGAAGAGCCTATCATCAGAAATTTGATATTTGCCTGCAAAACGTGATGCAAAGCAAATAGTATCCGAACAAAAGTCACTTTTTCATTTTCAAGAACAGAACTATCTCTATTTTTTCAGTCCTGCTCCACGGAGAGCGCATTCATACATAATGTCGAACAAGTCGCTGGTATCAATGTTGCCATCGTTGTCTGTGTCAGCTTCAATATTGGGAACATAGCCTTGATAGTATCTTCTTGCACCGTGAGATGTAATTGCTTTATCAGCAATATGTAACATAGTCCAATAAATGTCACTTGGTTCATATGGCTTTCCGTTTCCGTCTGTATCGCCGAGCATAGGAGCATCGTCGAATACGCCGTCACCATCAAAGTCGTATACCAGTTCGCTGCATTCTTTTTCTGTATTGAATTGAAGCAAAACATCTTTTGAGCGAATAAAATTAATGAAATAACTGCCAACCCAGTCGAGAAATTCTTCGTAGCTATGGCTTTTGCTAAATGCAGTCAGATCTTTATGTGCAATCATTGGCATTGTCTGTACATATACTTCTCCACCGCCGGTGATTGCAAATCCAGTATTCTGTTTTGAAACAGTCACTGTTTGATTTGGTGCGACTTCAATAGCAATGGTACTTCTGGATACTGGTGTAAAATTGTAATTGCCTTCATCGTATGTGAAAATATATGACAGTGCAATTTTTTGTGTATCTGTATTGGTATAAGTTATACCATCTTTAGAGAAATCGATTTTGCACTTCGAACCAACGCCTTTTAGTTCAGGATCCTTCCGATCAAATTGTTCTATTCTGAGACGGTATCCTTCACCAAGAATACTAAAGGCAAATCCCGACGCACGCTCATTCTTTTCCAGATGGAAAGAGGAGCCTTTTCCAAAGAAAATAAAATCTCCGTAATTGACTTTGCCTAATTTCCAAAAATCGTACGTCTGTCCGTCCTTTGTGGTAGAACTTAGATCCATCTGATCTTTTCCGCCATTGTAAAATTCTAATTTCACGGTTTCTGAAACATCAGTGTTGGTTTTTGTAGTACCACGGATCGGTGCCTTATAAGTCAACAGGGAATCATCATCTGAGGCATACAGTAAGACATCACCATTTTCCGAAGAGGCTTCGTATGCTGGGATACAGAACTGTTTGGTCTCCGAATTAATATAGATGCAGGCATCATCCTTAAAAGCCGATGTTTCTGTATCTGGTTTCACACAGTTGCTGTCGTAGGTGACAATGCAGGTATCATAACTGATGCCATCGAATGTCCAATTGCCGGATATTTCATCCATGCCAACCACAGCGTGTGTGCCGCCTTTTTTGGTGGAAATACCTGCCATAAAGTAAGTGCCTTTTTCCTTGCAGCGTGCTGCACAATCCAGAAACATATCGGTATGCTCTTCTTTGGACAGCATTGCAGGTTCTACAATGCTTGCGAGTTCCACCTCTGAATATAGCTGCAGAGAGTTGTAATAAGCAATCAACGCATCCACATCATCGGTCAGTGTCACATCGTATAACGTTTCTGCACCTTCTTGCAAATCGCTCGGAGTCAGTTCACCATTGTGGACCAATACCGAAATGGCAGCCATGCCAAAGCAAAGTCCACTCTGATAAGCTATATAAGAGATATCTGTGCTATAACCTAAATCTAATTCCGGATCTGTCATATTAGCACTTACGGGATCAGATACTCTTTCTGCAAAATCTTCCCGTGATAAAGTACACAGGTGATTTGCAAATGAAAAAGTATCTTTGTACATTCCCTTCTCGATCGCAGCCTTTTCCAATTCGCTTTGCGTCGATGCCGCATCCGCTTCGTAAAGCGGAATATCTCCCTCTGTCACCGAATCATAAAGTGCATCTCCCAGCTCGTCCGTGTTGTCGTCCAGTGCCTCCTGTACCAGCTTATCCGTATTGTCCAGAACAGAATATTCCTCTGCACTGATCGTAGCTGGTTGGTAGGTCAATGTACACGCTGCGGCGGTGGACAATGCCAACAATGTTGCGATTTGTTTTTTCATAAAAATCTTCCTTTCATGTATAAATTACAACAATACACCTCATGTGTGTTGCTGCGATTACCCTTACAATTCAATTATTACCTTATAGATATAAGGTCTCCCTCTTATCAAGATTATAACATATTTTTGCAAATAAGTCAATGTCATTTGCGTAGTTGGTATGTTTTTTTGCGTAGTTGGTAGTTTTACAGCATTTTTTTGCATTAAAGCATCCAGGATTAACCAGATTATTTTGTTGAGCAAAGAAATGGTATGCCCATAAAGGACATACCGTTTTTTCATGTTCTCATCCTCATCTCTACATACTTTTCCACTGACTCAACCGGCACCTTATATCTGTTACCCTCTTTGAACCCTTTTAACTGTCCTGTTTGCAAAAGCTTATAAAACGTACTCCTGCCAATCTTCAAAATCTCCATGACCTCTTCTCTTGTAAGTATCTCCTTTGTTGTAAGCATATGCGACCTCCTATTTCCGTTAATGCTCATTGACATATCTCTCAATTTCTGCCGCAGGGATCAGCGTTTTTCTGACGCTTAATCTCTTGCACTGCAATTTGCCCTGTTCGATCAGTCTATAAACCGTATGCACACTCAATCCCAGCATATTTGCTGCCTCGCTAACTTTCAGCAAGTATTTTGTTTCTGTGTACTGTAGAGCTACCATAATTATCACCTCCTGCTCTTTACGAATATGTTCGTATTTTTTTGGAGCATTTGGTGTTTTTTCATACGGCTTGCTTGGATACACAGTCTTTTTTATGGGATATTATGTGTGATTTCAAGTTATATCTGATTTCCACAAGTTATCCCAGTTTTCCACGAAAAGAAAAAATGACTGAATTGCTCGGAATTTGAAAATCAAAATAATCCGATGCAATCCAGTCATTTGGTTGCCCTATTTCTCGTACCCTTCATAATAATACGATTGTTCGATTCCTTTGAAAATTACTTCTCTGTCATTGACCTTATCCGTCAAATTCTGTTGTATCAGAAACCGCAGTTCCAGGTCGTTTACCGTACTTCTTTCCATTGCCTGCAAATACTGTACCTTATCAATTTTCGCCCAGTCCGTCACTTTGCCCAGACGCTTTTTGAGGATCATGTCCAGCCAGATTCTTGTACTTCTGCCATTGCCCTCCATGAACGGGTGTGCCACATTCATTTCCACATATTTTGCGATAATTTCCTCAAACGTGTTTTCAGGCATCTTCTCGACTGCCGAAAGAACCGCATCTAAGTACAAGCTGTTTGCAAAACGGAAATTGCTCTTTGCAATATTCAAGGTTCTGATTTTTCCGGCAAAATCATACAGCCCGTCAAAAAGGAACTTGTGTATTGACTGCAAACCTTTTACTGTACCAACTTCTATTCTATCGATCTCACCGCTTATAAATAACTGCTTGGCTTTCTCAAAACTCTCTCGGTCAATTTCTCTTGTCGTCATTGTTGTTCCTTTCTCTGTAATATCAGAAATCACTCTATCTCTATTATACCAGAATGCTCTCATTTACACAACAGCATTTTCAATTAAGCCTCTCACAACCCACTCCACACCCCCACTGAGAACAAGCCATTTCGCCACAATGCAGCCAAAACAAAAATAGGCTCAATCACACTGCCACAGCATCAGAAACGCCTTGATACCCAGTTCCTTTCTCAGAACCATATTGTGTTATCCAGGACTTATCTCCTGTAACTCGTTTGATGTAGTCCAGAAAAGCATACAGCTCTGATCTGTTCCCTGCGAACATTGCCCCATCTATATAGCTGACCGAGTTCATAACAAAATGAGCGTGATAAACCGACGAACAACCACCATATTTCTTTGAGCAGGGCTTTCGATGTATTGCGTAAACGATCTGATACTTGTCCGAGAAATAAGAGGCAATGCTCCGGCTCATAGATTCCGCCCGCTCATAATTATCACCCCAAGTCGATCTCGCATCATACACGACAATAAAATGAAATGCCGGATTTCCACTGGTCTTACCGAAATATCTCTTCACAGAAAGAAACTGCTCGTAAGCATTGTATATATCCACGTTTGGACTATATCGTTTATCATAGTCCGTATGTATGCCCATTGTGTAATTCAGAACGTTATACAGATATTGCAGTTCATCACTCGTGTTTCTGATCACTTTAAAGATTCCCATACATCTAATCCTCCCTCTACAAACAAGCCCATTTTTTGCTGCAAGTTCTCGTACTTTTCTTGCGGCGATACAGAAGTAAATAGGCCATCCAGATCATGTGCTTTCTGCCGCAGTTCCTCTTTTCGAATATATTCCGTGCTGTCAATACTGTCTGCAATCTCAAGCACCATATTCACAAGCTCCTGCATCCGAACTGCCATTTGTGGTGTAATACTATTGTTTCCATGTACGGCACAATCCACCATATAACTGCTAAACGTCAGATTCTTTTCCTTTGCTTTTTCTTCAATTTGTTGTACTTGTAACGGGGAAAGCTTAATGCTCTTTGTAATGGATTTCTTTTCTTTTTCACTTCTCATAATAACGTCCTCCTTCTGATTATATATAATACAATCATGTAATAGTGATATATACTGATATACTACATACTCTATTATGTTATATATGATAACAATATATATGTATACTACTATATATATATCTACTATGATTGATTACTAAGCTGCATTTTATTGGTTGATAATGATTATTATTTTACAAATTCTGCAAGACAGAGGTAATGGTAATACCTCTGTCTCCCTACATCTGATTTGGCTATATTTGTACCGATATGACTGTATAATAACTGATCTGTCTCGATTCAGCTTTACTTTTATGTTAGGTCGTTTGTAGAAAAAAGTAATACTTTTTTTCGTGAATTATATATTATTACGGTGAATCTGTGCCAGGTACTGATGATACGATCATGTCGACCGCATAGAAAAACCGCCTTCGGGCGGAACATAGGGACATAACAAATCAGCAAAAGGAGGGAAAAAGATGTTTCAGAATAAGCGATTTTTGACCAGAGGCGTACAGGCAGAAATTCCGATGGAGCTGCAATTGTTTCTGTGGAACTGCATCGACCAGCTACCAGAAGAACGAGATTACTTTCAAGTCTTTGAACTGAAAGAAATTGACGGAAAGCAGCACATCCACCACTTTTCCGAACAGCCGGAATACAGTCAAGACTACATGATTGACTTAGCAAACCCAATCAATCAAAAGGTCTATGTTATTGACGACACCGACCATTCTACCATGCTCTTAGCAGAAGAATATTAGCCCAAAACACAAAGCCCTACCGATTCCATTCGGTAGGGCTATTTTCATTTTACGGAGGAAAAACAAATGAGTGAAGAAGTAAAAACAACCGAAGAAACCTTGTATTGTGAGTGTTGTGGCTGTCTTATCGATGACAATAACTACACCGAGTGGAACGGGCAAATTATCTGTTCTGATTGCCTGGAAAACCACACCACCACCTGTGAATGCTGTGGGGAACGCATCTGGGACGAGGATGCCTATGGCGATAACGACATTACCCTTTGCAGTCATTGTTACCATCACAACTACACCAGATGCAGTTGCTGCGACGCTCTTTTGCACGAGGATGATGCTTACTATCTGGACGGCGAAACATACTGCCGTGACTGCTACGAGGACGAACGAGAGGAAAGCAATCTGATTCACGAATACGGTTACAAACCGAATCCCATTTTCTACGGCGAAGGCAACCGTTACTTTGGCATCGAACTGGAAATCGACGGAGCTGGCAGAGATGATGATTTTGCGGAAGAACTGCTGGACATTGCAAACGCTCACGCTGACTTACTTTACATCAAGACAGACGGCTCGCTGGATGATGGCATGGAGCTGGTTTCCCATCCCTGCACCATGGACTATCACATCAATGAGTTCCCATGGGAAGATATTATGCACCGTGCCGTTCGTCAAGGCTACCGTTCGCATCAGACAAGCACTTGCGGCTTGCATCTCCATGTGAACCGAAACGCTTTTTCCGACAATCAGGAAGAACAGGATGAGGTGATCTCCAGAATCCTGTATTTTGTGGAACATCACTGGAATGAGCTTTTGAAGTTTTCTCGCCGTTCGGAATACACCATGAACCGCTGGGCGGCAAGATACGGCTATGAACATACCCCAAAAGCAATCATGGACAAGGCAAAAAAGGGTGGAAACGGTCGCTATGCTGCTGTGAACCTTTGCAATTACCACACCGTGGAATTTCGTTTGTTCCGTGGCACACTCAAGTACAACACGTTTATCGCCACCATTCAGCTAGTCAACCGTATCTGTGACGCTGCCATGTACAACACAGACGATTCCATTGCAAAATTGTCATGGTCGGATTTTGTGGCAGACATTACAGAGCTAGAATTGATTCAGTATCTGAAAGAACGTCAGCTGTACATCAATGACAAGGTAGAAGAAACGGAGGAATATTGATATGTGTGCATTATTTGGTTGGCTGGATTACAAAGGCGTTGTGTCGGACAGACTGTTGAAAAAGCTGACACAGGCTCTGGCAAATGCGGCGGAAGAACGAGGAACGGATGCGTCTGGCATTGCCTATGTGAAAGGCGGCAAGGTGACGATTTTTAAGCGTCCGAAACCTGCCCACAAGATTCGCTTTAATGCCCCCAACGGCACAAGAGCGGTTATGGGACATACGAGAATGACCACACAGGGCAATGAAAAGTTCAACTACAACAATCACCCGTTCTATGGTCATGCCGATGTGGACTTTGCCTTTGCTCACAATGGTGTGCTGTACAATGATAAAGAACTCAGAACCGAAAAGCACCTGCCGCAAACGCAGATTGAAACTGATAGCTATGTTGCAGTACAGCTGATTGAACAGCAGAATAAGCTTGACTTCGATTCACTCAAAAACATGGCAGAGTTAGTTCAGGGCAGTTTCTGCTTTACCGCTCTGGACGAGAACAACACGCTGTATCTGGTGAAAGGGGCAAATCCCATGTGCCTGCTCCACTTTGCAGAGCTTGGGCTTTACATCTATGCCTCAACCGAAAGCATTCTGAAAAAGGCGTTGCAGAAGTCTGGTTTCCACAAGTATCGATTTGAAGTGTTGCATGTGGAAGAGGGCACGATCTTGAAGATCGATCGCTATGGCTTTCTGACCTGCTCCACCTTTGAGGTGCAGGAAAATTTCCGGTTCAGCAAGTGGGCTGATTGGTATGACGAGTTGGAAGAGGAATATTACACGCAGCAAGAGGAGTTGCTGTTGGAGATGTGCAGCTGCTACGGCGTGACAGAAGATGACGTTCTCCTGCTGTTGGACTACGGCTATTCTGCCGATGAGATCGAGGAGATTCTGTGTGACAGCAACTTGCTTTTGGAGACGATCAACGCCATTCAAAGTGAAGAGATTTTTGCACAGCAGTAATTACAAGAAGAACCGTTCCAAAAAGTGTACTTTCTGGGACGGTTCCTTTTTTCTCGAAAACCTGTGCCAAAAAGTCCGTTTTTGACTTTTGAGACGTTCCAAAAGCGGCAGGACTTTTTGAGACAATTCAGAGGTGTTTTTATGGACAACAGAACATTTGGCTATGCCCGTGTTTCCAGCAGGGAACAGCACGAGGACAGACAGATCGAGGCTCTCACAAATTATGGCGTCAGCAGGGACAATATCATTGTGGACAAATGCTCCGGCAAAGACACTGAGCGTGAGGGCTATCAGTATTTGAAAAAGCAAATTCTCAGGAGCGGCGATACGCTGGTGATTAAGGAACTGGACAGACTCAGCAGAAGTAAATCTGACATCAAGCAGGAACTGGAGTTTTTCAAGTGCAAAGGCATTCATGTCAAAATCCTCGACATTCCCACTACATTGACCGACTTTCCACCAGAACAAATGTGGGTCATGGATATGATCAATGCGATTTTGATTGAAGTGCTTGGGAGCATTGCAGAGAATGAACGCCTGAAAATCAGACGCAGACAGCGTGAGGGGATTGATGCGGCGAAAAAGAAAGACATCAAGTTTGGGCGGCCAACGCTGGAACTGCCCGAAAACTGGGAAATCGTGATGCAGGCTGTTGAGGCAAAGCAAATCACCGTATCCCAAGCCATCGGTCAACTGCATATCTCCCGTTCTTCTTACTATCGGCTAAAGCAACATCAATAAAATGATTTGGTGTAACATTTATTGTCAGAGGCTCCTTGTGAACCTCTGACAATTATTTTTTCAAAAGATTATTTGATGATAAGGGGAGGGCTTGGCGTCTGCCCTCCCCTTAAACCCCACCACGCCCTTGACTGCGGCTTTGCAAGCCTTGTCAATTCCTCTACAGAAAGAATTGGCTGCGATGATAAACCTGCCATAATACAATTGAGTGGGATACATTATATTTTGGTTCCACGTTCCAGGTGTTCTTTGCGTTTGAAGACAAAACAGGTTTCCCTCTTGCAGACTGTCTTATTACTGTATCCTGTCCCAATTCTACGATCAAACTTGATTAAGACTTGGAACCTGGAACAGTTATACCATCATACCCTAAATTTTATTTTCAAATACTATATTTTCTGCTTTCTCTATATATAAGCCGAATGAAAAAGTACTTTTACAAAAAATAATTTCAATGAGATCGGAAACAATTCCCGTGTTGAAAGCAAGCAAGGTTCAAAGAACCGCAGGCTTGCTTGGTGGAATCAGAGATCTTTCTCTGATTCCGTGTGGAAAGGGGAAATCTCTACTCCTATTTTTTACAAAGCAAATAAATTTTTTGCATTTTTTTATCGATTTCATCAAATTCATCTTCATTAAGCATAGTTACATACTGTTTATTTATATCGAGACGTGTATTTTCATTTAAAACACACAAACCAAACTGATGCAAGACGGCTGAATAAAATTCTAGGTAATCTATACATAATCTTAGATTTTTAGAAAATTTAGTAAATAAATCGAGGTGAGCACCAGAATACTCTTGGAACTTATGTGTTTTTTTAATTGTCTTAGAAACTATTTCATAGGCCTTGGCAAGAAACTCATATTCTATCATATTGTCATCGTTACATTTTACTGTTTTCCTGTATCTCCACTTGTAGATTATATTTGCAGTAAGTAGATCTGCCATAGTCATTTCAAAACCATCGAGGAAAGTTCTGGAACCTTCTTCAATACGAATACCAATAGCATCATATATGTCTGTTACAGCATCATCAGACGATATGTAATTTTTAGTTATTAAATCTTCTCTTTCATGTACGATGTCTACTTGGTCTGCATGATCTAATAATTCTATGACCTTATACAATCCTTTGTAACTTAAATTTGCGTAGTGCTCTATTGTTCTACTGATATCTGTAGTTCCTGTTGCAAAACAAGGATTCAGATCATAAATCATTTTATAATATTGAAATATTTTAGCTGTATATCTGTTGAATTCCCAGATAAGATCAAAATTATAAATCAGTGGTGTGTCATTTGTTATATTATCAACAGAAGATATGATTATTTTCATAAAGGTTTTATTTACAATTACATCTTCTATTTCACTTTCACCTTCGAATATGTGCAGCAATTTTTCGATTATATCATATATTTTATCTATCTTTTCACCAGCGTTTTTGTCATCTTTTTTTACTTTCAGCATTGACAGATTATAATCAAATAAAGTCATCAAAGCGGCGACGCATCTATTTGCAAAGTCATGTGGTTCAATGGGTAACTTTTCAGGTGATTTTTTAGTTTCACCTGGGTCAATAGTTTGTAAGTCAGGGTAGAGGTAAAATTTTACACGGCACAGTATTGCATTTATTACTCTTGCGGTTAATCTTGCTGTCTCCTTTTTATTTTTTAGGTGATCACGTAGTGTACCTCCATGAACAATATAAATTTTCGGTTTGCAGTCAAGTGTCGTTTCTGTTTGAGATTCTACATAGTTACCTGTCGTTTTACCTGAAAATACAATATCAACGATTGTATTAACTACATCAAATTGTCTCATGTTTAATCCTTTCTAACCGTATATTTTTATGGTTTAGATAAAAAAGTGATTCTCATTGTACAAAATGCACAATAAAAAACCAGAGATTTATCATTATTTGTGTAAAAGTGTTGCAAGAATAATTGAGTTCTGTTATAATACACTTACAGCTCAAGCAGCTGGCATCTTTACAATTAAATAAAGGAGGAAAACAAGATGAATGAAACAAATTCTCATTTACCCCCTGTGCAGGGTGGAAACGGATTGTTTGTACCAATCACACTTGAAGAGATGGCAAAAAGTCCTGAAATCTTTGGAAGAGCAGGCGCAGTGTGTTCAGAAGTGGCAGGAACTCCACCTGTCGTTTCTCAAGAACTGCAAAACGCTGTGACTGAGCCAAAAGTCCAGAGACTGAATTGTGCAAATGCTAGTGAGATATTTTATCTGGTGGTAAACACACTCAATCAGCAAAAACCTCTATGGCGGTACCAAAACCACTTTTACATGAAGGAGAACAATGTATATGTTCCTTACAATAAGAAGGTCTTCATATGCAGAGTGTATTCTGATGTTACAGCGCTTGGCTATGAGTTCACACAGCCTGCCATTTGCAGTATTACAAATGAGTTGGAAATGCGAGCTGATCTGTACCAAGGAGAGCCAAATGACGAACGCTATACCTATTGCTCGAACGGCTTTCTGAATAACCGCACAGGATTGTTTGATATTGTTTCTGATTACTTTCCGACCATTCAGCTTACCGGGGCGTATCTGGGATCTGGCCCGCAGTATCATCCTAACATGGACCGTTTCATGTCAACTCTGTTTGCTGGAGATAAGACGCTTGAAGAGAGAGCATACCAGATCATTGGCTACTGTATCAGCAGTGACGCTCATGCGAAACGCTTTTTTGTTTTCCCTGGTGCTTCTGGAGATAACGGTAAATCTACCTTTATCCACCTGATACGCAGCTTGCTAAGTCCTTCTGCAGTCAAAGGCTTATCCATGAAAAATCTGCTTGGCGGCAATTTTGCAATGTCAGAGATTCAGGAGGCACGGATCAACGTTAGCTCTGATGAAGGCGCCTTGGAACTCAATACAGATCAGCTGGCAAAGCTAAAGAGCATCTCTGGACATGACCGGCTTACGGTTGACAAGAAAAATTCGAATCAGGTCAGCTTTACGTCTACTTGTAAGGTCATTATCGCAAGTAATCACAATATTGGTATGGCGTACAGCAGCAGTGACAGCGCCATTGCTCGCAGAATCTGCACACTGCCATTTGATGTGAAGATCCCGAAAAGTCAGCAAAATCCGAACATTGTTTCAGAGATACTGGGGTCTGAATTGAATGCGGTCACAACAGAGGCTTTGAATGCGTTTTTCAGACTGAAAGCAAATGGCTATCACTTTGCCGGTGACGATGCCGGGCTGGATGACTACGCTCTGCAATTCACGCCGATCAATGCGCAGTATCACAACATAGAACGTTTTGTGCAGTGTTATGTGAGATCTATGCCCGGTAATTTCGTGCTGACAAAAGACTTGTACGATGTTTTCCAGCATTGTCTCGACTTTAACTGTGATGTATTCAAAGATGTGACAGGCTTTTCACAGGCATTAAACAATTACCTTCTCTCGAATGGATACGTTGTAAAAAAAGTCAAAAAGCATCAGGGAAACGGATATGAGGGCATAGCCATTTCTAATTCATAAACCGAAAGGAGTAAAATGTTATGATGAGAACGATTAAAGACTTGAAATCAAAAACATCTTCAATGGAGTCCGACGGTGTGTATATCATGCCGTTCAATCCGAAGTATGAAAAAGATGAACTTGAAGAAAGAATGCTGAAAGTAGTAGAGGAGCAACCGAGCGTTGCTCTACGATTCTTATGTTTGATTGGCGATTATAAAGTTGGCACCTCAAAGCAGTATATCAGTCAGATCATTGATTCGAACGATATTCCAAACTTGGGAGAGTCAATGCTTATCGTCTCTCCAACTGGTTCTGGCAAGACAAGCGCAGTAATCAAGATGATCAAGCACACCTCAATGCCGGTCATCTATGTGACCAACAGAAAGATGGCGCTTTGTCAGTTCAAAAAGGACGATATCAAGGCATCGAAAGGACTAGATGTTCCTGCAGAGTTGCTTGACAGCATTTCCTTGGGAGAGAACATCATCGCCATTACCTATCAAGAACTTGCTGAGACAACGTATAAGTATAAAGGCAAAAAATACCTCCTCATACTTGACGAAGTCCATTGTCTGCTGGAAGATGCTAATTTCTCAGTGTACGCAGAGAAAATCATTCGGTATCTGAAAGCAAATCGTGACAATACCGCTAGAATTTACCTCACGGCAACACCAGATGCGGTTACTCCTGTGATAGCGGAAATAGAATGTGAATCAGGACAAGAGCAGGCGCTTTTTGCAATGGACTGGGATACCAATGTAAAATCTGTTTTCCATGCGTATGCTTCGTACAAAACAAGATTGAAGATGGTTTACTCGATGGAAAGCAATTGGAACTATATCAACTTCAAGCTATACACCCCAGACGACACAAAGGAACTTGCTGATTATATCAAACGAGAAAATGAGCAGGGCACCAAAAGCCTGATCTATGTAAATGATATCAGCAAGGGAAAAGTGCTTCAAGAAGTGTTAGGCAATACCCAGCACATCTACTCAGATGAAGACAAACGTGCAGAAATTGCAGAGATCGCTCAAAATGAGAAATTTTCAGATCGAAACCTGATCACCACCAAGGTGGCTGAGAACGGAGTGTCCTTGCACGACGATGAATTGAATCTGATCGTTGTCGAAACACTGGATCCAATCACACTAAAGCAGGTGATTGGCAGAGCGAGAGTCAACCGCAAGAATCCCAGAGAGATCACGGTTCTTATTCCTGACTACTCTATGACCGACATCGGCAATGCGATTGCAAGTGCAGAGCAGCAAATGAAAATGGTCAAAGAGGTCAAAGCAGATCCGGATCTGGCATTGGAGTATGCAGCGAAGTATCCTGCGCTCGTATATTACGACAGTAAAGTAAAGCACCCTGTTGTAAATACAATGGCAGAAAAGGCGCTTGCGTATCAGATTGCCTTCCTCAGAGGCTTGCGAAAAGACCCCGAAAAGCCTCATGCCTTTGCCCAGGCTGTCCTTGAACTCTATGGCAAAAAGCCAGTCATCTCAGACGATATGTTCCTGTACTATGACAGAATCCTTGACTTCAAGACGAAGGCTGCAGAGGCTTTTGATACATACAAGAACTCTGAGAAGAACGCCGAGTGCCTTGACAGCCTCAAAGCAAAGCTGAAGGTTGCCTGCAACAGCACCAAGGTTTACAATGATGGCAAACAGCTCACTAGCAACATTCAAATCAGTACGGTCAATGACATACTGAAGGCAGCAGGAATTGCGTACGAAATAAAGGCAAAAGTTGAAGTTTTCAACATTAGCTCTGTCTAATTATACCATTACCTATAAGCACTTGTCAATAGGGGAGAATGATTTTTCTATTGACAGGCACTATTATTTCAGTTGTATACTATAGTTATGACAGAATAATCTGGCTATATCTAAAAGGAGGAATTTAACATGGAAACACCTAAATTTACTGGACGAAACGTCCCTATCACCGAAATCGCAAAAGCAACCGGCAAGAGCCAGCAGTTTATACGCATTGGCATTCAGAAACGTATCCTTCAATTTGGATATGCCCTCAAACAAGAAGGATCCAGCGAATACAATTACTTCTGCCCAGACAAAAAGGTATGGGAGGAGACCGGCTATTTTAAGGATATGAGCAATGACGACGTAGTATAAAGTTGTTTAAGGCAAAGAAGGGAGATGATGCCAATGAAACTGGGAAACGGCGTTGGCACAGTTTATAAGCTGTCCGGCAAAAGACGTAATCCGTATATCGTACGCAAAACAGTCGGATGGGAGATCGATGTGGAAACAGGCAAGTGCAAACAGGTCTGCGTTACCATCGGTTATGCTCCGACAAGAGCAAAAGGTCTTGAGATGCTTATGGAGTACAACAAAAATCCATATGACATTGCGGTATCAAAGATCACTTTTTCTGAGGTGTTCGACAAATGGGCATCTGAGAAATTTCCGACGATCTCGGAATCGAATGTAAAGGGCTATCAGGCATCCTATAAGGCTTGTCAGCCGCTGCATAACCGAGTATTCAAGGATCTGAAACTGATGGATCTGCAGAGCGTTGTAGACACCTGCGGAAAGAATTATCCCACACTTCGTAAATTGAAGGTGCTGCTGAACCAGATGTACGACTATGCTATGAAGTACGAGCTTTGCAGCAAGGACTATTCACAGTACGTGAATATCCAGAAATTCAAGAACAAGAATCCAAACAAAATGGATCGCACGCCGTTCACAGAAAGCGAGATCCAGGCTCTTTGGATGCAGAAGGACGATATCTATGCGCAGATCGTACTGATGCTGATCTACAGCGGTGTGCGTGTGTCAGAACTGCTCGACTTGAAACGTGAGGATGTTCACATAGACGAGCATTGTTTCAACGTTGTGCATAGCAAGACCAGCAGTGGCATCAGAATGGTTCCGATACATGACAAGACCTATCCCATATTCCAAAAGTGGTATGAAGAGGGCTGTGAGTATTTGCTGCACACACCCGATGGAGGTCACTTTACATATCGCAACTACTACGATTCCTATTGGACTCCTATCATGAAACGCATCGGATGCACGCACAAGCCCCACGATACACGCCATACTTGTATTTCTATGATGGCAGCAAAGAATGTCAATCCTACACTGATAAAGAAGATTGTAGGACATTCAGGCGCAATGTCGGTTACTGAAAAGGTCTATACACACGTAAATGTGGAAGAGCTTTTGGAGGCGATCAATAAGATATAAGAAAAAGCTGAGACTTCGGTCTCAGCTTTTTTATACAATATACAGTTCAATATCGCCTACAGGTTTGACAATGTTTTTATCAAAAAAGGCATCCGTTCAAAGAACAGATGCCTTATTTTTTTGTTAGTTACCTGTTAGTTACGTGTTAGTTACCGCCTAAATAACACCCTATTTTAGGCAAAATCGAAACGACAAAAACGACGCAAAACAGGTGATTTTCAGCACTCCCAAACGGGATAAAATTATCTCTTGGAGAACTGCGGTGCACGACGTGCAGCCTTCAGACCGTACTTCTTACGTTCCTTCATTCTCGGGTCACGAGTGAGGAATCCAGCCTTCTTCAGGACCGGACGCAGTTCCGGGCTGTAAACCAGCAGCGCACGGGAGATGCCGTGACGGATCGCACCAGCCTGACCGGTAACACCGCCGCCTGCAACAGTGCAAACAACATCCATCTTGTCCATATTTTCTGTCAGATTCAGCGGCTGACGAACGATCAGCTTCAGAGTATCCAGACCGAAGTATTCATCGATGCTTCTGCCGTTGATGGTGATGCTGCCGTTGCCCGGATACAGACGAACTCTTGCTACAGAGTGCTTCCGTCTGCCGGTGCCATAATAGTATTTAACCTTAGATTCGTACATCTTTTCTGCTCCTTTCCCTTAGAACTCGCAAACTTCCGGCTTCTGAGCCGCCTGCTTGTGTTCTGCGCCCTTATAAGTACGCAGACGCTTCAGCTGGTTTGCGCCCTGGGTATTGTGGGGGAGCATTCCCTTGACAGCGATCATCATTGCTTCATCTGCTTTTTCTTCCATCATAACCTTATACTGTGTCTTCTTCAGACCACCGATCCAACCGGTGTGCCAGTAATAGTACTTCTTCTCCAGCTTGTTGCCGGTCAGAACTGCCTTGTCACAGTTGATGATGATTACGTTATCGCCGCAGTCAACGTGCGGTGCGAATGTGGGCTTGTGCTTACCACGCAGCAGGTGTGCAGCCTTTGCAGCCACACGGCCCAGCGGCTTGCCGGCAGCGTCCAGCACATACCACTTGCGATCTACTTCGCCAGCCTTCGGCATAGTTGTTGCCATAGTCAATTCCTCCATTGAAACTTCTATCAAAAATAATCTCGATCCCGGAAAAACGGGATCAGGCAGAGGGCAGTTGGGTTAGACTGCACTGCCGGCATTTCGCAAGATTATAACCGGTCTCTCTGACAGTACAAGAACTATTATACCACAGAATCGGGCGAAATGTCAAGCCGAAATCCGCAGTTTTTTTTCGATTTTCAGAGGAAATCGGCTGTGAATTTTGTGCATATTGCCATTTTGCCCGGCAACCCCTTTTGCCGGCTTGCAATTTCCACAGAACTGCGATATAATAGTATAGGCAATTCCGCACAAAACCCGTCGGTTGGCTTTGTACGGTTTTGCCGGTATCGACAGGACTCTGCGGTCACGCAGGAACGGGAGGCAACAAACATGAGACAAGAACCATCTTCGGAGAACTGCCGGCTGGTCTATCTGACACGCCGTGCCTATGAGACCGGAGAGATCCGGCTGCTGCTCCGCACGGACAATGTCTGTGCGGAAAAAGACACCGGCTGGCAGCTGCTCCAGGGCAGCGAGACCGGGCTGGAGCTGTCCAATCCCGGAAACAGCCTGCTGGTCTCTGTGGCACGTGCGCTGGAGATCGAGCCGAAGCTTGCGCCGTTTCTGACCGCAGATACGCCGCCGCAGAAGGCGGCATATGCCTATGACGAAAAAACCGCCGGCTACCGTCCCACCGCATACCCGGAGGACGTGCCGACGGAGATATGACAAAGCGGGCGGAGCGAATGCTCAGCCTGTGATGACATGGCTTGCGTCTGCGTTGGCGAGGATCATATAGTACACCAGACAGGCAAGCATACATATAATGAAAAAAGCGATCACAACACGCAGCCGGAAACGCAGAAACGGTTTCGGCTTGTGGATATCATCAATTCGGTGCAGCTGCTTTTGTCTTTTGCGCATGATACAGGACTCCTTTCTGTGGATGTCGGTATTCCTGTTACTATTATAAAGGATGGCGCAGCATTTTGCAAGCATTATTTTTGCAGCACCGGAATTTGCCTTGACAAAGGAGAAAAACTTATGTGTGGTTTTGTAGGATTCACCAATCATATTGACAACTCAAACGTGGTCCTGGGCGAGATGCTGGATAAGATCAAGCACCGTGGCCCGGACGCTGAGGGTACTTATATTGACGAGGATATTGCACTGGGACACCGCCGCCTGAGCATCATCGATGTTTCGGATGCCGGCACACAGCCGCTGTACAGCGAGGACGGCAATCTGGCGCTGCTGTTCAACGGCGAGATCTATAACTACCAGGAGATCCGCTCCCGTCTGATGGAGGCAGGCTATCACTTTGCCACCCAGACCGACTCTGAGGTGCTGATCTACGGCTACCAGGAGTACGGCGCAGAACTGCTCCAGCAGCTGCGTGGAATGTTCTCCTTCGTGATCTGGGATAAGCGTGAGAAAAAACTCTTCGGCGCAAGAGATTTCTTTGGCATCAAGCCCATGTACTATGCACAGATGGGAGAGACATTCCTGTTCGGCTCGGAAATCAAGAGCTTTCTGTGCCATCCGCACTTCAAAAAGGTGCTGAACACCGCCGCACTGGAAAACTATCTGACCTTCCAGTATTCGCCCTGTGACGAGACCTTTTTCCAGGGCGTGTATAAGCTGCCGCCGGCACACTATTTCACCTATCAGAACGGCAAGTTCGAGATGAAACGCTACTGGGATGTGCATTTCAAGGCAGACCAGAAACCCGACCTGGATACCTGGGTCAACCGCATTTCCGATACCTTCCACGACAGCGTAAAGGCGCATAAGATCGCCGATGTAGAAGTTGGCTCTTTCCTGTCCAGCGGCGTGGATTCCAGCTATGTGGCAGCTATCGCCGATGTGGATAAGACCTTTACTGTGGGATTCGGCACGGAAGAGCGCTACAACGAGATCGGCTGGGCAAAGGGCTTTTCTGAGGCGATCGGCAAGAAGAATTACAACAAGGTCATTTCCCCGGAGGAATACTGGGAAAAGCTGCCCATGATCCAGTACCACATGGATGAACCGCTGGCAGACCCGGCAGCCATTGCCCTGTACTTCGTGTGCAATCTGGCATCCCAGTCGCTGAAAGTCGTGCTGTCCGGCGAGGGCGCAGACGAGATCTTCGGCGGCTATAATGTCTACAGCGAACCGGGCGGGTCTGCCTATGACAAGCTGCCCCGTGGACTGCGCCGTGGCATCGGTCACATTGCAGAGAAAATGCCGGCGCACCGTGGCAGAAACTTCCTGGTACGCAAGGGCAAGGATCTGGAAGAGCGCTTTATCGGCAACGCCTATATGTTCACCCCGGAAGAGCGCAAGGCACTGCTGAAGATTCGCACTAATGCGCCGGATCCCATGGCGATCACCAAGCCGTTCTACGACAAGGTGCAGGATCAGGACGACGTGACCAAGATGCAGTACCTGGATCTCCATATGTGGATGGCGGGCGACATCCTGCTGAAAGCCGACAAGATGAGCATGGCGAATTCCCTGGAGCTGCGTGTGCCGTTCCTGGATAAAAAAGTCATGGAACTGGCAGAACAGATTCCCACACGCTATCGTGTGACACGGGAGGCTGTCACCGACGAAAAGACCCCGTATATCACCAAGTATGCCATGCGTCTGGCTGCCAAGAAGGATACACCGCCGCAGACTGCCAAGACCGCAGCCAAGAAAAAGCTGGGATTCCCGGTGCCGATCCGTGTATGGCTAAAGGAAGACAAGTACTACAGCATCGTCCGGGAACGCTTTGAGAGCGACGAGGCAAACCGCTTTTTCCACACGGAAAAGCTGGTGCGCCTGCTGGACGATCACCGTGCCGGAAAGGCAGACAACAGCCGGAAGATCTGGACGCTGTATATGTTCCTGGTATGGTATCAGATTTACTTCCCGGAGGCTTGTGGCGCATAAGTGCTGCATAAAGGAGGGATAGACCTATGCCAAGCCATGTAACCTATGCCTATATCCGGCAGAATCCCGATATCCGGGAGTATATCCGCCGTGCCGATATGTCCCTGGCGGCGATCGGCTATACGGAGCATTCCTTTGCCCATGTGGAAAAGGCAGCGCACAATGCTGCCATGATCCTGGAGACGCTGCAATACCCGGCACGCCAGGTGGAGCTGGCAAAGATCGCCGGATTTCTCCACGATATCGGCAACGTCATCAACCGGAACGACCACGCCCAGAGCGGCGCAGTCATGGCGTTTCGTCTCCTGGACCGTCTGGAAATGCCGGTGGATGAGATCTGTTCCATCATTTCCGCCATCGGCAACCACGATGAGGGAACGGCACAGCCGGTGGATGCCATTTCGGCAGCGCTGATTATCGCCGATAAAACCGATGTGCGCCGCAGCCGTGTGCGCAATACCGATTTCATGACGTTCGATATCCATGACCGTGTCAACTATGCGGTGGAATATTCCAACCTGCATTTCAGCGATGACCAGAAGTCCATCGTACTGGATCTGACCATTGACACCGAGATTTCTTCCGTGCTGGAATATTTCGAGATCTTCATGGAGCGAATGCTGCTGTCCAAGCGTGCAGCGCTGTTCTTTGACAAGAAATTCAAGATGTACATTAACGGCAGCAATATTTTATAAGAGGTCGTCTTTGTTTGTGAAACTGTACTTTATGATGAAAAATAATTAAAAAGATATATGAAATTACAGGAGTGGATATTTTATCTATGAAGGCGGACAGAAATAAAACAATTGATATTTCAATAGATGAAGGGAAAGAGTATCTTGATAAATGTATTGTTGTCGATGATAAGACAGGTGTAGATACAATTCTCGATAAAACAATAATAGGGGATATGTATACAGTAATTCCATTTCTTCCTGAGAAATTTGTTGATTTGCTGATTGTTGATCCACCATATAATCTCAATAAAAACTTTCACGGGAAAAAATTTAAAAAGATGCCTGATGTTGAATATGAGGAATATGTTGATTCGTGGATTCAAATGTTAATACCATTATTGAAAGATGAAGCATCGGTTTATGTGTGCTGTGATTGGCAGTCAAGTCTTATCATTGGAAATGTCTTGAAAAAATACCTTTATGTGCAAAATAGAATAACATGGCAAAGGGAAAAAGGACGTGGGTCAATTAGCAACTGGAAGAATGGTATGGAGGACATTTGGTTTGCAACTAATGCAAGAAATTACACATTTAATGTTGATTCTGTTAAGATAAGACGGCGAGTGGTTGCTCCATATAAAGTGAATGGAAGACCTAAAGATTGGGAAAAAACCAAAGAGGGGAATTTTCGTAATACTTTTCCTTCCAATTTTTGGGATGATATATCTATTCCCTATTGGTCGATGCCGGAAAACACAGCGCATCCAGCACAAAAATCAGAAAAACTATTGGCTAAATTGATTCTTGCAAGTTCAAATGAAAATGACATAGTCTTTGATCCTTTTTTAGGATCAGGTTCCACTTCTGTAACGGCAAAAAAATTACATCGGCATTATGTTGGAATTGAACAAAACAAGCAATATTGTGTTTGGGCAGAAAAAAGATTGGAAATGGCTGATAAGGATAACACAATACAGGGTTATACAGATGGAGTGTTTTGGGAAAGAAATACAAATGCTCTTCAAAAGAAATTTAAGGAAACGGGACAATTAACGCTATTTGAAGAAGGCAATGACAATGTATAATAAGTTAATTATAAATAGTCTTATAAATTTATTAAAGAAAACAACGGAAAGGTTGATAAAAAGAGTCTCATAGATTTAGTACAAAAGAAATTCTCGCTTGTGAAAGATGGGAAGGTTTACTGCTGTGCAGATTTTTCTATTCGATTTAGCAGTTCAAAAAAGAAACATATGAGCAATACTGTGTTGGCATTATCAAAACTGCAAAAATATGATAAAAAACCTTTTTTCGTTTGCATAGTTACTCCAGATACAAATTATATTTTGCTGGCCAATACAACTTTTTTGAAAAAAATAAGCCATTCATCGAAAGAATTACGAGTGGATAATATTAGAGGAAGCTTTAATGGAACTGATATAATGACACAAGTAAATGGCTTGGAGAATGCGCCTAGTCATTTTGAAGAACTTTTTGCTTTCCATAATGAAACTTCTTTTCAGGAGAATTTAGAAAGATTAGTTGAAGCTACAAATGGAATTGTGGGCAGAGAACAAAAGTTTGAAATAACTCAAGAAAACAAGTTGAAAATTTTATCTGCTGTGTCGTTGACTTGTAATTTTTTGAAATCTACAGAATATGAGACTTTAAGAGAAGATCTAGATGCCAGAGTGCGGTCTGTTCAAGGTGAAATTGCAATTGCATCTTTGATTGATAATGTAAATGTACGTGGACGAGTAATTGAATATCTAATAACGGATAATGGGTCTACATTAAAGGATCAAATTATTTCGGCATTACGAGGAAAGACGGAATTGCCACAATTTCAAACAAGAGATGCGTTGGGAGATTATTCAAGAAGTTTTCTAAAATATCAAACAGAAACAGATATAAAAACAAAGGTGATGTTTTTAGCGGGAAATCCGAAAGCCTATAATGTTGATAAACTATTGGAATTTTTAACAGAAGAAAAAGCCGTCTATATGATATATATTCTTGGAATTGACGAGAATGGAAAAATCACATCACGTCTCTGTTCTGTTTTTGATGAACGGCTTATAGAAAATACAAGCATCATTCATCATTGGGCGGGAAGAAACAGGCGAGGGGTAGCCCAATTTAAGGGTGAAGCATTGTCTCAGATATTATTAGAAAAGAATTTTCCTGTTGTTGATGAACAGGCTGCAAAGCGTTTTCTAACGATGCTAATAGAATTGTAGAATTCATTTGGCGATTTGCCAATGGATAATATAGGAAATAGGATGAATAAACTGATTTTTATCTGGAATTCATCCAAAAACAACGGAGGTACAATATCATGATTTCACCGTATCCGCATCTGATCGACCTGAACGATTATCCTGTTTCCTGGTGGAAACAGGTGGTAGACCTGGGAGAGCAGATCAAGAATCACCCGGAGATCTACGCAGGCGCCTGCAGCAACAAGATCATGGCGACCCTATTCTATGAGCCGTCCACCCGTACCCAGATGTCGTTCCAGACTGCAATGCTGCGTCTGGGCGGCAGACTGATCGGTTTCGATAACCCGGCAAACTCGTCCGTCTCCAAGGGAGAGACCTTGAAGGACACCACAAAGATCGTCAGCGGCTATGCGGATATCCTGGTCATGCGCCATCCGGTTGCCGGTGCGGCAAAGGCTGCGGCGCTGTCCGCAGACTGTCCGGTCATCAACGCCGGTGACAGCGGTCACCTCCACCCGACCCAGACGCTGACCGACCTGCTGACCCTGAAATGCGAAAAGGGCAGACTGGATCATCTGACCATCGGTCTCTGCGGCGATCTCATCAACGGCAGAACGGTACACTCTCTGCTGAAAGCAATGTCCTGCTTTGAGGGCAACCGTTTCATTCTGATCTCCACACCGGAACTGGGTCTGCCGTCCTATGTCAAGGATATTCTCAACGCCAGCAACTGCGAGTATGAGGAGATCTCTTCTCTGGAAGAGGCACTGCCGCAGCTGGATGTGCTGTACATGACCCGGATCCAGCAGGAGCGCTTTGCCAGCCGTGAGGAATATCTGGCACAGAAGGACACCTATATCCTCACCGTCAAGAAGATGCAGGCAGCGAAAAAGGATCTGATCGTACTGCATCCGCTGCCCCGTGTAGACGAAATTGAAGTGGCTCTGGACGATGATCCTCGTGCCATGTACTTCAAGCAGGCAAAGTATGGTATGTACGTCCGCATGGCGCTTATCATCACTATGCTGAACCTGGACACCCACACCACACTGCTGCACGGCAAGACCTTCCCCGGCGCAGCCTGCAAGAACCCCAACTGCATCACCTGTACAGAGACATATCTCCCGAAAAGCTTTATTCCGCTGGGCAATTCTCTGCTGGAATGCGAGTTCTGCAACGAGCGCCTGCTGATGGAACACTGAATTTCTGAATAAGCGAAAAGCATCATTTCCCGACTGCATACACGATTGGACTGGCGTGCGGCAGTCGGGGAACGATGCTTTTTTTGCACAAATATATGGCTGTTTCATGATTGAATTGTACAAATTCTTCACGAATCCGGTTTATTTTCTGTGATTCCCCTTGCACAAAAATTTGATTTGTGCTATACTAAAAGGGTAGAAACTTCCTGTGGAACGGCAGAGGTCACCCTGCCGGATGGAACCGCCTTTCGGCGATGCGGCAGATGCCGAACGCCGGAATACACAGCAGAAACCACAGTCCGGTGAACGGCAGACAGATCTGCCCATAGAGGTTTAGCGGCATATCGCTGTAGTCCCACACGTTCCATCCCATGACAAGATTGTCCGCAACGCCCACGGTGAATTCCAGCGCCGTGATGAGCAGAGCGCCGCAGAGACACTGGAGCAGCCGGGTCTTTGGCGGCGCAGCGGCACGGATCAGATAGAGTCCCACGGCGGCGGCACCGCCGGTGAGGGTCATGGTCCAGTGGGTATATCCACGGCATACAATTTCCAGCAGACTATAGGTAAAAGCCCCCAGCAGAAAGAACCAGCAGAGTTCATAGGGCTTGTGATGCAGTTTCAAGGGATCACCTCTTTGTTTTGATGCTGTCTGTAGTCTGCGCTGAAAACCAAAAAATATACAAAGCGGCATCGCCTGCAACCGAAAAAACGATGCTGTAACTATCTGAGGAGGTATCACAATGCGAAAAAGTGGTATTTTGATGCACATTTCCAGTCTGCCGTCTGAGTTCGGCATCGGCAAGCTGGGCGATTCGGCTTATATGTTTGCCAACTTCCTGCGGGACTGCGGTGTCCAGGTGTGGCAGATCCTGCCGCTTTCGCCTACCAGCTACGGCGATTCTCCGTACCAGTCCTTCTCCGTCCACGCCGGAAACCCCTACTTTATCGACTTCCAGCGCCTGGAGAAAAAGGGCTATCTTGCGCCGCCGGACTATGCGGATATTAACTGGGGCGATGATCCCCGCCGGGTCGACTACGCCAGAGTGTATAACTACTGTTTCCACGTACTCCGGACCGCATACAGCCGTTTCCGGAAGGACGATCCGGGCTATCTGACCTTCTGCGAGGCACAAAAGGCATGGCTGCCGGAATACGCCCTGTTTATGGCGCTGAAAGATGCCCATGAGGGAAAGCCCTGGTATCAGTGGGAACCGGCGCTGGCGCAGCGTGACTCCAAGGCACTGGAAAAGGCAAAGGAGACCTATGCCGACCAGATCGACTTCTACAGCGTGCTGCAATACTGGTTCTACCAGCAGTGGGGCGAACTCAAGACCTACTGCAATCTGAACGGCATTTCCATTGTGGGAGATATTCCCATTTATGTGGCATATGACAGCGTGGATGTCTGGGCAAATCCGGAGCTTTTCCTCCTGGACAAAGAGCGAAAGCCCATCGACGTTGCCGGCTGTCCGCCGGATGTCTTTTCGCCCACCGGTCAGCTGTGGGGCAATCCGCTGTATGACTGGGCATATCACAAGGAGACCGGCTTTGCCTGGTGGATCGACCGCCTGAAGAGCGCATCCACGCTGTACAACACCGTGCGCATCGACCATTTCCGTGGATTCGAAAGCTATTATGCCATCCCTTACGGCAACAAGACCGCAGAGATCGGCGAGTGGCGGAAAGGTCCGGGCATGGCGCTGTTCGATGCGGTCAAGGCATCGCTGGGCGATCTGTCCATCATCGCCGAAGACCTGGGCTTTGTGACGCCGGAAGTGCGCAAGCTGCTGAAAGACTCCGGCTATCCGGGCATGAAAGTACTCCAGTTCGCCTTTGACGACGACCCCAAGAGTACCTATCTGCCCCAGAACTTTGAGACTTCCAACTGTATCGCCTATACGGGGACACACGATAATATGACGCTCCGTGGCTGGATCCACGGTTCGCCGTCAAAGACCATCGCTTTCGCCAAGCGCTATCTCCACTGCCGGAGCGCAAACGATCTGCCGGCAGCCATCCTGCGGCTCACCTGGAGCAGCACGGCAAAGCTTGCGGTGGCACAGATGCAGGATTTCCTGGATGCCGGACCGGAGGGCAGAATGAACACACCGTCCACTACCGGCGGCAACTGGCAGTACCGCACACTGACCAGCGACTTTAACCCCAGACTGGCAAAGCGGATCTACCAGCTGAATGAACTGTACAACCGCCTGCCGGAGGAGACAGCGCCCAAGCCGCTGTCGAAAAAACGGCAGAAAGCAGCAGAAAAGGCAGCAGAGAAAGCTGCTGCGGTAAACGAATCCATGAAACTGAAGAAGAAGGAGAAGAAGTCATGATGAATAAGGAAGAACTGAAAAGCGGCATTCTGAACGCCCTGCACGGAATCGACCCCAAGACGGCAACTCCGCAGCAGCTGCACCAGGCGCTGGGTGAAACCATTATGGAGGCAATCGCACCGGACTGGAACAAGAGCATGGACGCACACGAGCGCAGCCGCCGTGCCTGCTACTTCTCCATGGAGTTCCTGGTGGGTCGTGCCGTTTACAACAACCTGCTGGTGCTGGATGTGATGAAAGAGGCTGAGGCCGCTTTTGCAGAACTGGGCGTTTCGCTGGCAGACCTGGAAGTTATCGAAGATGCCGCTCTGGGCAACGGCGGTCTGGGCAGACTGGCTGCCTGCTTCCTGGACAGCGCAGCAACGCTGGATCTGCCGCTGGATGGCTATGGCATCCGCTACAAGTACGGTCTGTTCAAGCAGTACTTCGAGGACGGATTCCAGAAGGAAGTGCCGGACGACTGGATGCGCTACGGCGATGCCTGGTCGGTGCGCCGGGACGAGGATGCTGTTCTGGTGGAATTCGAGGGACAGACCGTTCGTGCCGTGCCGTATGATATGCCGGTGATCGGCTGCAAGACCAGGCACATCGGCAATCTCCGCCTCTGGCAGGCAGAGCCGGTGCATACATTCGACTTCGACCTGTTCAATCAGCAGAAGTACCTGGAGGCTGCCGCTGAGACCGTCTATGCAGAGGATATCTCCCGTGTTCTCTATCCGAACGACGACACCTGGGAAGGCAAAAAGCTGCGTCTGAAACAGCAGTATTTCTTCTGCGCCGCATCGCTCCAGGACATTCTGAAAAAGCACAAGGCAGTTTACGGCACGCTGGACAACCTGGCAGACAAGCTTGCCATCCAGCTGAACGACACCCATCCGGTCATCTCCGTGCCGGAACTGGTGCGCCAGCTGATGCTGCCGGAAAACGGCTATACCTTCGACCAGGCATTCGGCATGGCAAGAAAGATCTTCCACTACACCAACCACACCGTTATGCCGGAGGCACTGGAAAAGTGGGACTGCAATCTGGTGCAGCAGCTGCTGCCGGCAGTCTATGATATCATTCTGCGCATCGAAGAGCAGTTTATGACCGAGATGTACCAGAAGGGCGTGGACAAGGCGCAGGCAAACCGCATGAAACTGGTGCAGAACGGCATGGTGCATATGGCACATATCGCTGTGTATGCGTCTGCGCACACCAACGGCGTTGCGGCGATCCACACCGAGATTCTGAAGGACTCCGTGCTGAAAGACTGGTACCAGGTTTATCCGGAGCGTTTCCAGAACAAGACCAACGGCATCACCCAGCGCCGCTGGCTGGCACTGTGCAACCCGGAACTGTCCGGACTGCTCACCGAGCTGCTGGGCTCTGACGACTGGAAGATTCGTCTGGACGAGCTGAAAAAGCTGGAGCGCTATGCCGATGACACCGCTGTGCTGGAGCGTTTCCTGGCAATCAAGCAGACCAAAAAGGAACAGCTTGCCGCATATATCGCAGAAAAAGAGGGCGTACAGATCGACCCGAATTCCATCTTCGACATTCAGATCAAGCGCCTGCATGAGTACAAGCGCCAGCTGCTGAACGCATTCTCCATCCTGTACCTGTACTTCGGACTCAAGGACGGCAGCATTGCGGATATCACACCGGTGACCTTCCTGTTCGGTGCAAAGTCTGCGCCGGGCTATCGCCGTGCCAAGGCAATCATCAAGTTTATCCACGAGGTGGCAAAGCTGGTAGAGGCAGACCCGGTAGTTTCACAGAAGATCAAGGTGGTATTTGTCTCCAACTATAATGTTTCCTATGCAGAAAAACTGGTGGCTGCGGCTGATGTTTCCGAGCAGATCTCCACTGCCGGCACAGAGGCATCCGGCACCGGCAACATGAAGCTGATGCTCAATGGTGCAGTTACCCTGGGTACCTATGACGGCGCAAACATTGAGATTGTGGAAGAGGCAGGGGAAGAGAACAACTATATCTTCGGCGCAAAGGTAGAGGAACTGGAAAAGATCATGCCGACCTATGACAGCCGCAAGCTGTTCTCTGAGAATGCAAAGATCCGCCGTGTGGTAGAGACGCTGATCGACGGCACCTGCTGTGACGGCGGCAGCGGCGATTTCCGGGAGCTGTATTACTCGCTCCTGGACGGCGCAAGCTGGCACACACCGGATAACTACTATCTGCTGGGTGACCTGGAATCCTACGTGGCAGCCAAGCTGCGCTGCAACGGCGACTACACCGACCGCATGGCATTCGCCAAGAAACAGTGGCTGAACATCTGCAATGCCGGAAAGTTCAGCTCTGACCGTACCATTGCGGACTATGCCGAAAACATCTGGGATATCCAGCCGGTCAAGGTGGACTGACAGAGACCGTACTGCATGGGAGGTGCTGAAACGTGAGTGGATGGATCGCATTTGGCTGCTTTCTTCTTCTGGGAATCACAGATGCTGTATTTGCGTGGAAACTGAACGGTGAGCCGTGGGCGTTTCTGATGGCTGGTGATCCGAAACTGCCCGACGGAGAATATGTCTATGTGCCGTCCCGCTTTCAACAGGCAGCAAAACTCCTTTGTCTGTTCTATGCCGTTGTCTTTTTCCTGTCGGCATTGGCGGCACTGCTGACGCAGGCGCTCCGGGTGCTGCCCAGCGGCTGGATGGCAGGAATACTGTACCTTCATGGTGCAGTTCTGACGCTGATCGCCTTTGGAATGCTGGCATATCTGGACAGCTACTGTCAGACGAAAAATGAAGTTCTGGTAGAGGCAGAAGAGGGCTAAAGAAAATTTAATTGTACAAGAAAACGCCATGGTATTGCTGCCATGGCGTTTTTGTATGGATTCGTTTTTGAAGATTCCGGTTTACTTCATTTTCTGACCGCAGGAACCGCAGAACTGGCTGTTCAGCGCATTGGGTGCGCCGCAGTGCGGACAGAACTTTGCAGTTGCAGAGGCATCTGTGTTGTCTTTCTTGCTGTCGCCGGTCATTTCTGTGTAGTGGAATTCCGGCTGTTCCGCTGCCGGTGTTTCCACAGGCGCAGCCGGCTTGTCGGTGCTCTTTTGCAGTGCCGCTTTCTTTTGCTTTTTCTTGACGGCGGCGTTGGTGAAAATGCCGATGAGCGCAAAGATCACGCCGTATCCGGCGGGGATCAGTGTTGCCAGAACTGTGGGCTGTACCAGCGTCGGGAGTCCCTTTTTCGTGAAGAGCAGGGCATCCGGCACATGAAACGCCTCAACCAAAAGCAGGGTCACGCCGCAGCCTGCCAGTACCAGCAGTCCGGGAATCGCCGCAGCCCAGCCGTAGCCGGCAAGCATCCTGCCCTTGCGCCAGTGCTTTTTCACTGCAAGGATCAGCCACAGGACAAAGCAGCCAATGGTCAGAACGCCAAAGGTGATGATGCCGGACATTCCGCACAGCATCCGTGCGGCGAACTGCTTGAAACCGCTGCCGACGGCGCTGTCCAGGGCATCGTTCCAGGCGTTTATATCATCGCCCATAGTCCATTCCAGAGACTGGCGGTCTGCCTCAGCAAAAACAACGCCGGTCTCTTTCCGCATGGTGCTGCCCAGGTCGTTCTGCATCAGATCGGCGATATCCTCCACGCTCGCTTTCGGCAGTTCGGAACTGTCGCCGGTCAGATAATCGCTGAGGTCATCCAGATAGTTGCAGAAAAGGGCGTTGAACTCCGGCTGCTGTACCAGCACATCGGCGTATTCTTCCGTCAGATTCGGCGCATCCCAGAAGTACCAGTCATAGAGACACTTTCCCAGCTGTTCGGTTTTGCCGTTGTCTTTCAGCTGTACCTGAGACAGGTCCATCTGGGAAATGGAGCCGGAAAGGGTGTGCTGGGGCAAAAGGCTGTGCAGGATGCTGCTGCAAAGCAGGGCAATGCTGAAAAGCAGTGTCAGCAGAAACAGCAGGATCGAGCCGAACACTGCGCCGGCACGGGACGGTTGTTTCGCCGGTTTCGCCTTTTTTTCCGGAGCAGCGTCTGCTGCCGGTTTGGATTTCTTTTTTGCCATATGGATTCCTCCTATTGTAGCGGTTCTGTTTTGTTTCTATGAAGAAAATTATAGCATAGGAATGCAGTGGGAATGTGTATTTTTTGAAAACTTTACCGGATACACTGCATCATCGGCGATTATGTATACTTTTCCCAGCTGCGGATGCGCTCCCGCATTTCGTCGATGCCCAGCACGCCGCAGGCAAATCCCTTTTTGATAAGGATATCCGGCAGGTATTCGTCATACTTTTCGAACATGGGAATCTCCTTGGGATAGACCAGCTCCATGGGATCAAGGGGCTTGCGCTCCTGTTCCAGCAGCACCTGGAAAAAGGTACGCTTGTCCGCTTTCATCTTGAACTGGATGAAATAAGGTCTGGACGGGGACAGCCCGGTGAGGGTGAGGGATTCGGCGCAGCGTATCTTGAGAAAGCGCTCCATGGCGAGAAAGGCGTACGTCCCCAGCCAGGGGAACAGACACCACATATCGCCGCCCAGACAGATCAGCGACTCTTCCGTCAGCCCGGAGTTCTGCGCCGTGTGCCGTGCCAGCTGTAATCGTGCCGCCGCATTCTGCATGAGATAGGGATACTGCCTGGATTCCAGCAGCACCCGTTTCATGCGTTCCAGAATTTGGGTGTGGATATCGCCGGGGCATTCGCCGAAGTACGCCGGCACTTTGCCCTTGATCTGTTCGCAGTATACCGTGTGCCGCTTGTGGTCGATCTCGTCCACCACCCAGACATGACCGGCAATGGCGATCTTTTCGCCCACCGGCGGCGGCTGAACGATCGTTCCCAGCTCCTGGGAGTTCCAACGCACGGTGTATTCCACATTTTCCTGGAACACGGCGTAGAACTTATAGGAACTGGTGAGCCGTTCGCCGGCAATGCCCACGATGAGACCGCCGGTCTCAGTGCGCTGGATGTGGTCGATCTCCAGCAGATGCCGCAGCAGGAGCTTGAAATCCTCCTGGGAGACCCGGTGGAAATAGCTGAGCGTCAGCACACGGGATGCCAGTGCCGCCGGTGTCATTTCGCCGCAGGATGCCAGGGTACACATGGTCTGGTGGTAGAGCAGGCTGTAGGGCAGCCGGTCCAGCCGTGGCGGCTCGACCCAGCGCTCTTCCAGATAGACCTGTACCAGGGCAATGCCCTGTAAGAGTTTCCACGGGATGGTGGTGGGCAAAAGCGCCCGTGCCTCCGGCGGATCTTCCCGTATGACGAACCACATCTCCGGCGGCAGATCACGCCGTCCGGTGCGTCCCATGCGCTGTAAGAATGAGGAGACCGTAAAGGGCGCATCCACCTGGAATGCCCGTTCCAGTCTGCCGATGTCGATGCCGAGTTCCAGGGTGGCAGTGGTGACTGTAGTCAGAAACAGGTCGTCGTCCTTCATGGCAGTTTCCGCCGTCTCCCGGTAGGCAGAAGACAGGTTGCCGTGGTGGATGAGAAACCGATCCGGTTCGTGGCGTGCCTCGCAGTACTGCCGCAGGGTCGTGGTGACCGCCTCGCATTCCTCTCTGGAATTGACAAAGACCAGACACTTTTTCCCACGGGTATGCTCGAAGATGTAGCCGATGCCGGGGTCTGCGTGTGCCGGGGCAGTGTCCGTTTTGGGGGCAAGCTCCGGCAGTGCCTGTTCCGGCAGATGCTCTGCCGCTGCCTGCTGATCCTGCACATAGAAATGTTCCATGGACAGCCGCCAGCGCACGCCCTTGCTTTCGATGCGTGGGATCACCGTGCCTCTGCCTGTTCCGGCAGCCAGAAATGCGCCGGTCGCCTCCAGATCGCCAATGGTGGCAGAAAGCCCGATGCGCCGTGGATTCACCCCAGCCATGCGGCAGAGCCGTTCCATCAGACAAATCGTCTGACCGCCACGGTCGCCACGCATCAGCGAATGCACCTCGTCAATGACTATGTACCGCAGGTCGTGAAACAGCTTGGTGAGTGCGGCGTGTTTGTGGAGCAGCATCGCCTCCAGAGACTCCGGCGTGATCTGCAAAATGCCAGAGGGATGTTTCAGCATCTTTGCCTTGTGGGACTGGGAAACGTCGCCGTGCCAGTGCCAGACAGGGATGCCAGCCTCGGCGCAGAGGTCGTTCAGCCGGAGAAACTGGTCGTTGATAAGCGCTTTCAGCGGTCCGATGTAGATAGCGCCCACAGAGGTGGGCGGGTCTTCGTAAAACTGAGTGAGGATGGGAAAAAACGCCGCCTCGGTCTTGCCGGAGGCGGTGGAGGCGGAGAGCAGGACATTTTCATCCGTGTTGAAAATGGCATCGCCTGCTGCGACCTGGATGGCACGCAGGGATTCCCAGTCGTTCTGGTAGATAAAGTCCTGGATAAATGGGGCATAGCGTTCGAAAATGGACATGGGGAAACCTCTTAAATGTCAAACTCGGCGAATTCCGGTGCGACTGTGTTGTCGCCCTCCGGCTGTGCCTGGGCATAGGAAAAGCTGTCGGACCGGAGCAGTTCGGAGACGTTCAGCTGCGGATTCTGATAGACGATGTCCAGCAATTCGATAAAGTCCCGGATCACCTCACGGGGCGTGATGTGGGAGTCTGCGCCGATGCGTCCGAATTCGATCTGCAGGAACTGGATGCGTTCTTCCTGGGTCAGCGTCGGCGTATAGCCGAACAGCTGGGCATGGATATCCGTCAGCTTTTCGGTCAGCACCAGCAGTTCCTCGTTGGTCAGCGCCGTCAGATGGATCACCGGGGCAAGCATATCCTTTACGCCCTCTCGTCCGAAACGGCCTTCCGCCAGCCGGGAGCGCAGCGCCTCATAGCTGTATACGCCACGGCGTGTGTCCTCGATGCACTGGGGTGTGCCGCCCATGATGATGCCCAGATACTGCGCCTTGCCCTGGAGCGTGTCGTTGTACATGGTGAGGATCTTCTCGTAGTTATACTGCCGGGTGATGCTGTTGGGAACCTTGTAGATGTTCACCAGTTCGTCGATCAGCACCAGCATACCGCTGTAGCCCGCCTTTTTCAGGAACATGGCAAACAGTTTGATATACTCGTACCAGTCGTCGTCACTGATAATGATATTCACGCCCAGTTCCGACTTCGCCTCGGTCTTGGTGGTGTATTCGCCCCGGAACCACTTGACGACCTTTGCCTTGCTTTCGTCGTCGCCGTCCCAGTAGGCATTATAATAGAGTGTCAGCAGCTTGGCAAAGTCGAATCCGTGTACCATTTCATGGAGCGTGCCGATGACCTCGTAGATCTTTCGCTCCACAGCTTTCCGGAACAGGGGATCGTCTGCGGAAAGCCCGGACTCCGCTGCGGTCTCGCTCTGTACGCTGCTGATCCAGCGGTCGAGGATCAGCGTCAGTGCGCCGCCGTCCGGACGGGTCTTGGTGGACATATTCCGGATCAGTTCCTTATAGGTCGCCAGTCCCTGTCCCTTCGTTCCCTGGAGCCGCCGCTCCGGGGAAAGGTCGGCATCCACTACCACGAAGTTCCGGTCCATCACATAGCTGCGGATGGTCTGGAGCAGAAAGCTTTTGCCGCTGCCGTATTTGCCCACGATAAACCGGAACGATGCGCCGCCGTCTGCGATAATTTCAACGTCGTGGAGCAGGGCGTTGATCTCCTGTTCTCTGCCTACGGTAATATAGGGCAGTCCGATGCGGGGAACTACGCCGCCTTTCAGCGAATTGATGACCGCAGATGCGATTCGTTTTGGTATTTTCATAGTGATCGTTCCTTTCTATGCGGTTTCAGACAGACGTTTCCAGCAATGCTGCAACGTCTTCGGCGTAATCCTCGATCAGTTCCGGCGTGTCACCGTCAAAGAGGATCACCGTGTCGCCGAAATCATCGAACAAAGTCTCGTTGATGTGGTCTACCAGGACGGACAGCATCACATTGCGCTGCCGGAGCAGGTCGGCGTAGGGTGTCCCGTCCAGGAGACAGCGCAGGAATGCAGTCTCAGTCTCGCTGAGCCGGCTGTCCTGAGCCGGCGTGTGTTCCGACTCTGGCGCAGGGGTCGGTGCGGCAATAACGGGCGGTTCGGGTTCCTGGGTCACATCTTCATCCACCAGCAGCTTGTCCCGTGTGGTATCTGCCGCCTGGCGGATGTTTTGCAGCCGGGAAAGGTCGAACTGTATCGGCTTGGGTTTCGGCGCTGCTGCTCTCCGGCGCTCTTCCAGAAATTCCGCCAGCGCCTTGTCCAGTGCCTGCTGGATATACTTGGGCAGTTCTGTCTCTTTCAGCGGATGCCCGTAGTCCGTCAGAATGCGCAGCTTTTGGTCGATGGTTTTCAGAAACAGCCCCAGGCGTTTGCTGCCCTTGCTGTAGTCGAAATAGGTCTCACACGTCCACTCACCGTTCCGGCAGTGATAGGCGTGGCAGGGGCTGAGGACAAAGTCGCAGTTCTTGTGCGGGTCTTGTTCGAAAAATACGGCGTTGGTGAACATATGATAGGGCAGTTCGCTCTGCCTGCCGAAGAGATATTCCAGGAAGGAAGTCTTTTTGTGTTTCTCGAAGTAGACGCACAGGGCGTGGAAACAGAAAACAGCCCCTTGTTCCATCAGCCGGGTCTCGTCCCGGTAGAATCGGGAACGGACAATGCTTTGCCCGGACAGGGCAGACAGCGCAGAAAAGATCTCCTCCTTGCTGTGTTCGGACTCGTCCAGCAGTACGGGGAAGTAAGTGTCAAACGCCGTGCCGTGACCGGCGTCGAATTCTTCCAGCAGTGCGGCGTCCATGCCGTAGTAGATCACATAGTCGTGCATCCAGCTGGAAAAATAGCACAAGCCGTTGTGCGGATCGACCTTTCCGTAGTCGTAGTAGAACTGCCGCAGCATCTGAAAGCCGGTCTCCGGGTCGGGTACGCCGATCTGGTTCAGCAGTTCAAAGCAGTACACCTCAGCGTAGGAAAGGGGAATGTGTTCCACAATGCCCCGGCGTACCTTTGTCCGCCAGGTGAAATAGGTGCGCAGCTGGCGGTCGCTCATGTCCCGGTAGGTGGGGTAGTAGGAGAAGAAATCTGCGCTTTCGGGTGCGTTGTCGGTGAAGTCCTCCAGCAGCTTTGCCTGCCGCAGAAACAATTCGTTGTAGGAATAGTGATACTGGTTCGGACGCTGCGCCAGCTTTTTGGCATCTGCCAGCGGTTTGGGCAGGCGGCGTGCCATCTGCGCCGCCGTCCGCAGGATGGGTTCGTCGTGATATTCGCTCTGTATCTTCGATGCCACATTTTTCAGTTTGGGGTTGTCCAGGATCTCTGCAATCAGATCCATGATATCCGGCATAGCGCCGCCTCCTTCCGCACAAAATACTCTTTCTTCAATATACCATATTTTATCGGAAAAGTCAAACCACAGCGAAGAAAAAGAGCAGACACCGCACGAAACGGCATCTGCTCTAAAGGCAATACCGTACAAAGCCCGCCTGACGGCTTTGCACGCAATCTGCTTGCTGATTTTCCGCCATATTGCCCAGAAATCCCTTGCCAGACGACTGCGTTCGAGGCAGGATTCTGCCCGAGAACAAAGGAGTGTCGCACTAGGATTGATTGCGACCACAAAGTCTGCCTGCGGAATTTCTATGCAATCTGTCGAAAAATCCGACTGCGCATCTTACGCACAAGCTTTGTGCGGTATTGCCTTTCCAAATATTTTGGTTTAGTCTGCGCTCGGAATGGAGTTGATGATGTGTACCAGGAACTTCAGCAGTACCACAGCATCGTTTGCGCCGACCTCGTTGCTGCCGTCGCAGTCTGCGTTCCGCTTTGCGGTGTCATCCAGTGCCACTGCGCCTGCGACTGCCTTGTTCAGCAGGACAGCGTCTGTGATATCCACTCTGCCGTCCAGATTGACGTCACCATAGAGGACATCGCCCATCACGCCGGTGGAAGAGGTTGTCGTGGTTGTGGTTGTAGTGACGGATGAAGTTTCTGTTGTGTTCTCATGATCTTCAACAGTAACCTTGAAAGAAACCTCGGCAAAGGACAACCGATAGTTCAAGATCAAATCCGAGCTTGCTTTCACACGAATGGTATATGTGCCCGGCTTGGAACTGTCAAATTCCGAAGTGTCTATGGTAAATTTATCCGGATAATCGGCAGGCGATACCTTGTCATAGATCACATCACAGCTGTCTTTTCCGTAATAGTACTTCAGGGAAATTCGCAGTCCGGTGAGATCCAGATCCTCCCCAACACGATAGGTCAGCTTCTCCGGCTCGTCATCCAGCAGAAGTGCGCCCTCGGATTCATAGATAATATCGTCTGAAGTGGTCGTCATTGTAGCTTTTGTTGTCGCCGTGGTAGTTGTGGTCGTCTCCGTGGTCGTCGTGGTAGACGGCTTGGTTGTGGTGGGTGTGGTAACGTCCGGCTTGGTGCCGTCCGGCTCTACGCCCCAGATCAAGGTGTCGCCGTCATACATGGTGATATGGTCGGTCGCCACCATTGCATCTTCGCCGCCCTGTTCCAGACCGGCATAAGAATAGTCGTTTGTGGGATCCCATACGCCCTGGATGTTGTCCGGGATGGAGATGCGGAACTGGCATTCGCTGCGGTGTTCCGACTGACCGGTAGGCATCACTACGCTGCCGTCCGCAAAGGACAGCTTGACATAATAGATGTTGCCGTCATACTGGATCGGGTCAGAAATGGAGATCTTGCCCTTGTCGCCGCTGTGCTGGTCATAGCCAACCTTGACAGAGACGTCATTGATGGAATAGCCTGCGTCTACCAGTTCGCTGATGTCGAAATAGTAGTTGTAGGACAGGTTCTTGATGGTTCTTGCCGGCCATGCGCTGTGGTTCATGGCGAATACTTTCAGCTCGGTATAGCTGGATGCGGACTGGTTGATGGATGCCTTCATGAAGAATTCATCCCACTTCGGTGTCTCTGTCGGCGGGAAGTCCTGGTCGGATGTGCCGCCGTATTTGTCTACCATAGCGCACAGCGCTGCGGTGTAGCCTGCGTTGTAGTCGATGGCAACTTCGGTATACTGATAGTCGCCGATCTTGTCGGAATAGCCGTCCTTCTGATCCGGGCCGCCCACCAGAGCGCCATACAGAATGTGTGCATGAGGCTTTGCATCCTCGCCCTCGGTCTGACCGATGTTGCTCCACTTGTCGTTCCATGCGCCGCTGGAGGTTCTGTGATGCCATGCCTGGGGATAATCCTCACCCATGCCGACCACATAACTGAAATTCTTGGAGTTGTCGCCGAAGCAGTAGTTCATGACCTTGTCGGCGAACTTGGTGTACTTTTCAGCCTTAGCGGTGTCATCCTGATACAGCTGATCCACTGCCACATATGCCAGGAAAGCGGTGGTGGTGGCGTGGCGGAGCGAACCCCACTGGAACAGCCACGGCAGACCGTCCGGCGTATAGGTGATCTGCTTGCCGCCGTAACCGGTGGTCCAGTATTCCAGATGCTTGGTGAACTGATCCTTCCACTGGGATTCCCCGGTGTTGATGGCATACAGCAGCATACCGCCCTGCATCACATCGTCCCAGCACATACCCCAGGTGTACTTCATTTCGCTGGACTGCTCTTCCTTGCCCAGGTTCGGGATATAGTCGGTCTTGCAGAGATCCAGGTACTTCTGCTCGCCGGTTGCCATATACAGCCAGTTTGCAGCGTAGAACAGGTCATCGTAGAATGTGGTGATCTTGTAGTAGGACTGTTCCTCCGGGTCGTCGCCGATGGAACGCAGCTTGTCGGCACGGTCGAACAGGTCAACGGCGTGTTCCAGGTATTCCTTTGCCTTTTCCGGCTGGGAATCCTTGAAATTCAGATAGCCGGTGGCAAGCGCAGCCGCCATGTCTGCCTCGATGCAGCTGTCCTCACAGGTGTAGTACGGGCGCTGGGTCTCGCCCTTCATCAGCTCGTACTTATCCATATACACTTCCGCAGAACCCCACCAGACGTGGTCGAAGGAACCTTCGCCGATCATGTATACGATGTTGTCGCCCTGGTCGCAGCCCACCAGATAATCCAGCGCAAACTGGAGGTTGTTCTCGTACATGGTGCGCTGACCAGCCTTGTCTACGCCGTCGCCGTAGTTCAGCAGACCCCAGCCCAGGAGCGCTGCGGAATACGCATTGGTCAGCGTAAACTTCAGATGGTCGCCGGCGTCGAACCAGCCGCCCGGCACATAGTCGTTTGTCATACAGTCAGAGCGCCAGCTGACCTCGTTCCAGTCCGGCTTGACGCCGCTCTGCTGTACCTCGTAGAAAAACATCGACTTCTGGAGTGCTTCTCCGTAATTGTACTTGCTGTTGCTGTCCGCAGCAGTGACCACGGCGCCAGGAACAGCGGATGCGACCCCGGTAAACGCCAGCACAGCGGCGGAAATCCCGGCAATCCACTTCTTCATAGACAATCATCCTTCCTTTCCAAAAATACTGGTACGCTTTGTACACGAGAAATTGTCCAATTATTTTTATTGTATCATATCTTACATGGGATGTCAAGATTTTTTGTGTAACTTGTCAAAACTACCGCCGAAAAAAGCTGTCGAAGAATCAAACACGCATTTTGCGAATAAGCTTTGTGCTGCTGTAATTCTTTTATTCTGTATAGCTAAGAATTTTTGATGATAGGATGCTGTTAAAGTGAGAAGTGTTTCCGTTTTTTATTTGGGTATAATCCTTATCCTCATACACATACAAGTGCAATGTGATTTCACCGTCGATTTGTTTTAGATGGCTTTTTAAGTCATTAAATTCCTCTGATAGATTTTCATGCTGCATATATTCTGATTTTGAAATCAACAAATTAAAACAAGCAGATAATTTTCTGTTTTTCGAAGTTAATGAAATAAACGTATCCGCAGTGAGGTCTGTAGCATATTCTGACGGAAAGCATACTTCTGTGCAGCTATATTCTATGATATAATCATCTAAACCGGCTTGTAAGATATACGGATCTATCCACTGAATCATTTTATCCTTCATCAATTTTCCGTAATAAGATTCGTTTTTTACATATAATTCTATTTCTTTATTGACTCGTTTTCCGTATACCTCTGCGCTGCATTCCGTGTAGTACTCGCCGTCTGTAATGCTGACAGTCAAATTATAATATTGTTCTGCTGACGAATCTGGTCCTAAAAAAACGCCTCCGGCAATAGCCTGATGGGTAACCGCAGCCTGTACGTCATATTTCTCTCTAAAATATGCTTTTACAACATCCTCTGCATTTCCCTCAAGTTGTTTCAGTTCAGTTTCAGAGATATGCGAGGTATCTTTACGTATGTTTTCATGAAAGCAACCGGTAAAACTAGCCATGCAGATTGCAATAAGTGCAGAAGTCAACAATATGTTGCATAAAAAAGTTCGTTTCATAGTATCCCCTTTATATGATATTTCATGTTTAAGACGGCATCGTACAAAGTCAGCCTGTCAGACTTGTGTAGTGTTGTCTTTATTGTATCATGCTTTGTATCAAACGTCAATTTTTGATATTGCCTGCAAAAATCATTGCAAAAAAAGAGCAGCATTCCTGCTGCTCTACTGCAATTCCTGTTCCAGCGTGTCGAAATACTCTGTCTGAAAAAACTCACCCAGGGTGATATCCAGCCCGTCGCAGATCTTTTTAATGGTAGATATGGTGGGGCTGTTGTTGGGGCGTGCGAAAATATTATGCACGGTAGACTGGGTCATTCCGCAGAGCATGGACAAGTGGTTCAGCGTTATATTCCGTTCCCGGCAGAGTTCCCGGATACGCTGTTGGATCGCTTCCGTTAACGTCATGTATTGAATCTCCTAGTAACGATGTGGAAAGAAAATCGCTGAAACCGGCGCTTACGGCACTTTCCAGCGAATCCCTCATTGTTCATTATAAGAAATCTGGCGTATGAAAGGTTAACTCAGCTGAGTTGACAAAAAGGGAATTTTGTGGTATAGTTAAATGGAAACTGTTATTCACGGCTTGACAGATGCAGACCTGTTCTGAAAAAACGGGTGCAAATCGACAGAAGGGGAGTGCTGCGATGACCTGTACCATTACATCACGTGGATTTGAATTGCTGCTGGCACTGCAGATCGCTCCGCCGGAGCGCTTTCCGAAAAATGCGCTGTCCATTCTCAAGTGCAATCTGCTGGAGATCCTCTGCGCCCTGGTGGAAAAGGGATATACAGACTTCTATGTCAACGGCGCATACGGCATCCCGTTCTGGTCGGCGGAGATGATCTGTGCGCTGAAACTCTACCATCCGGCGCTGCGCCTGCATCTGGTGCAGCCTTATCCGGAACACAACGCCGGGTGGAAACCGGAACTCCGGGAACGTTTTCAACAGATTCTGGAAAAGGCGGACGAAGTCTTTTGCGCCGAGCCGGAGGAAACGGCGGACTGCTATGAGGCGGCAGACCGCATCATGTGCAGCGCCAGTGATCTGCTTGTGATATTCGGGACGAGAAGTGCAAACCGGAGCATGGTCTCCTATGCCGGGATGCAGGACGTGCCGGTGTTTTCGCTGAAATGGGAGAACCTTTTGATTCCGTAATGAAAAAAGCTGCCGCAGAAATACGGCAGCTTTTTTGCGTCTGGGTCAGCCCTGCATGGACTGGAACTTTTTCTTGACCGCCTGGATCTTTGTCATCTCGGCACGGTCGGTGGGATACCAGCCCTTTGCAGCCATCTGGTCATACAGCGTATCCTGCATGGCGAGAGAGTCGCTCAGCGCATGGCTGAACGCCTGGTGTACGTTGCTGGTGCAGGATTCGATGGTGCCGTGCATATACAGGTCACACACGCCCTTTTCCAGCAGCAGAATGTTTTCCATTACGTTTTTGTCGTCCATTTTTGTTTCCTCCATTTTATGGGAACACACGCTACAGCAGTCCGTAGAATGTCCGGAACAGCTGGCGGTGTTTTTCTGCCATCTGCATCACGCACTGTTTCAGCGTTTCGTCCTGGATCTGCTGCGCAGCCTCATTGCACTTGGTCTGAAAATACTTTTCATGTCCCAGTGCATCCTCCACGTATAGCAATTCTTTGCTTGTCATTTTGCATCACCTCCCAACGTATTGTGTGCCGCCGAAAAGATTTTATACAGGATTCAGAGCCTGCCTTCCACGAAATCTACACCATTTCCACAATCTCGTGAAAAACCGCCCATAGAATTCGATTGCATTCCCAAAGAAAATATGTTATAATATTCCTTGCAATTCAGAGAGGAGCGATCCCATGCACATTTTACATACAACACCAAAAACGGATGGTTTTTCCATGCCGGCGGAATTTGAACGGCACGCAGGCTGTCTGCTCATCTGGCCCGAACGGGGCGACTCTTGGCGCAGCGGCGGCTGGCCGGCACGAAAGGCATTTGTGGCGGTGGCACCTGCCATTGCACAGTCAGAGACCGTCACCATGCTGGTCTCGCCGGCACAGTACGAGACGGCACGTGCCATGCTGCCGCCGGAGATCCGTCTGGTGGAAATGGAGACGGACGACTCCTGGGCGAGAGATGTCTGTCCCACCTTTGTCCGCAGCGCTGCCGGAGGCATTCGTGGCATCGACTGGGGTTTCAACGCCTGGGGCGGTCTGGAGGACGGGCTGTATTTTCCGTGGGACAAGGACAACCATGTGGCACGGAAGGTCTGCGACTTGTTCTGGACGGACACCTACGACAGCCGGGACTTTATCCTGGAAGGCGGCAGCATCCACAGCGACGGCGAGGGAACTATCCTCACCACGGAAAGCTGCCTGTGCAGCGCCGGACGCAATCCGCAGATGACAAAGGCGGAGATCACCGAAAAACTCTGCGTCATGCTGGGTGCGGAAAAGGTGCTGTGGCTGCCCAGAGGCATCTACGGAGATGAGACCAACGAACACGTGGACAACGTCTGTGCGTTCACTGCGCCCGGCAAGGTGGTTCTGGCGTGGACGGACAACGAAAACGACCCGCAGTATGCCCTTTCCAAAGCCTGTGCCGACTATCTGGAACAGCAGACGGACGCAAAGGGCAGAAAGCTGGAAGTGACACAGCTGCCCATTCCGCAGACGCCGGTCTGCGTCACCCAGGAGGAATGCGATGCGCTGGATCTCTGGGACGGCGAGCCGACCCGGAGCGTGGATGAGCGTCTGGCGGCATCCTATGTAAATTTCTATATCGCCAACGACAGCGTTCTTGTGCCGCAGTTCGGCGACCCGATGGACAAGACTGCCTGCGAGATCCTGGCGGCGCAGTTCCCCACACGAAAGATCATTCCCATTGCCGCCAGAGAAATTCTGCTGGGCGGCGGCAATATTCACTGTATCACACAGCAGATACCGGAAGGAAGGAGCAATTCTCATGCGTAAAGTAACTGTTGCCGCTGTACAGATGGCGTGCGTCCCCGATGCCGCAGAAAACCGCCGCACCGCTGAAACTATGGTGCGCCGGGCGGCGGCAGACGGCGCACAGATCATTCTGCTGCCCGAACTGTTCGAAAACCCTTATTTCTGCCAGGAACGCCGCTATGCGTCCTATGACCTGGCGACCACGCCGGCAGAAAATCCGGCGATTCAGCAGCTGCGTCGGGTGGCTGCGGAATTAAACGTGGTGCTGCCGGTCAGCTTTTATGAAAAGGCAGGCAATGTGCTGTACAATTCCGTTGCCATTATTGATGCGGACGGCACCGTCCTGGGCATCTACCGCAAGACCCATATCCCGGACGACCACTTCTACCAGGAAAAGTTCTATTTCACGCCGGGGGATACCGGATTTAAGGTGTGGAACACCCGGTATGCCAAGATCGGCGTGGGCATCTGCTGGGATCAGTGGTTTCCGGAGGCGGCACGCTGTATGGCGCTTGCCGGCGCAGAACTGCTGTTCTATCCCACTGCCATCGGCTCTGAGCCGATCCTGGAGGTGGACAGTGCGCCCCACTGGCAGCGCTGTATGCAGGGACACGCTGCGGCAAATCTGATGCCGGTCATTGCGGCAAACCGCATCGGCACAGAGACGATCACGCCGGACGAAGAGAACCAGCAGCAGTCCTCGGCACTGTCGTTCTACGGCACATCGTTTTTGACGGACTGCACCGGCGCTGTGATGCAGCAGCTGGGACGGGACGAAGCAGGCATTGTCATGCAGACCTATGACCTGGATGAAATGGCAGAAATGCGTATGAGCTGGGGCGTATTCCGGGACAGACGGCCGGAATATTACGGTGCGATCAGCAGTCCGGCAGCGATAGTTTTGCCGAAATAACTGTTTTGTTACCAATATTTCATTTTGAATATTCCAGATAATGGGTTTCATTAGCTTGAAAAATTGTGCAGAATGGGCGAGCGTGTCATCTGCTTTTTGTGCAGTGCGCCGAAAATTCGACACTTTTTTCAATCTGTGCGGCAAATTGATTGACAGCAGCATCAAACATCGGTATAATAAATAGTGGATTCATGACAAATCGATTACAATTGACGGCGAATTTTTGTCAATTGGATACGAACGCAGACGACAGCGATTGCAAAATGGAAACAGCGGTCGCTAGAAAGGAATGCTGCCCGGGCGGGCGTGTGTTCCTTTGACACGAAAGGACGTGAAACCAATGGCGCAACCGATGCGCAAAATACTCCTTGCCGCAGCCAGCGGACTGCTCGCATCGCTTTTGATCGGTGCAGTTTCTGCTTCGGCAGAGGAGACGGATGTGCAGGAAACGACACTGCACCTGAACCGTTTTATTGTGACAGACAGCGGCAACCGTGTATTGACGGGCAGCTGTGACGCAGACCAGATCACACAGACAGGCTGGTATGTTTCGGATGACGACAGCCTTTATTATTATTACAACGACGGCAGCTGTGCCCAGGAAGAGACCACGCTGGACGACGGATATACTTATTTGTTCGCCTCGGACGGCGCACTGCGGACAGGCTGGCAGACGGTCGAGGGAAAGCGTTATTATTATGACGCAGAGGTCGGCACACCAGTGTTCGGCTGGATGAATTACCAGGATTCCCTGTACTACATTGACCAGGATGCCGGAAAGCTGACCGGCGTGCAGAGCATCAACGGCACACCGTATACCTTCGATGAATACGGATGCGTACAGACCGGCTGGATCACGTATGATGACGGCTCGCTGTACTGCTACAACAAGGATGCTACCGTGGCTGCCGGCTGGGCAGTGACAGATGCCGGAACCTATTACCTCACAGCGGACAAGGGTGCAGTTTCCGGACGTTATACCATTAACGGCAAGGACTACTACTTCTCCGCAGACAAGCTGATGCAGACCGGCTGGATCAAAGACGGCTCTTCTGCCATGTGGGCAGATGCTAGCGGCGTTCTCGCTGCCGGACTGACACAGATCGACGGAAAGACCTATTGCTTTAGTGAAAAGGGTTATCTGATGACCGGCATATGCGCCATTGACGGCGTGACCTATTATGCGGACGCCAACGGCGTAATGCAGACCGGACTTCAGGAGATCAACGGTAGCTATTATTACTTCAACGAAGAGACCGGCGCACTTCAGACCGGTTGGGTGGAAATCGCCGGCGCACGGTTCTATTTTGACCCTTCTACCAGTGCCCTGCACACAGGATGGCTGGAGACAGAGGATGGCATGCTGTATCTGACCACCCACGGCGTGGCAACTGGCGTACAGACCATTGACGGAAAGGTTTACGGGTTTGACGCTGCGACAGGCGTTCGTCTTACAGATTGGCAGGAGATCGGCGGAAAACTGTATTACTTCAATTCGGAGAGCGGCGCGGCATATACCGGCTGGACTGCAAAGGACGGCGGCAAGCTCTATATGACAGAGAACGGCGCAGCATCCGGACTCATTACCATTAACGGAGACGTTTATTACTTTAACCCGTCCACATTTTTCATGCAGACTGGCTGGGTGATCGTAGGGGACACTTCCCGTTACTTCGATCCGACGACCGGCATCATGACAGAGACTGGTCACCAGGCAGTACAGCTGAACGTGGTGGACTATAAACAGTTCGACTCCAAGTGGAGCAACAAGGTTATCAACTATTCTACCATCGGAAAGGTAGGCTGTGTGACCACAGCGCTGGCGATGAAGTATTCTTACCAGACCGGCACGAATACTACACCGGATAAGATGGTGTCCAAGCTGACCTACAGCAGTGACAATCTGATCTGGTCGTCCTGCACCAAGCTGGGATACCAGGTAGAGGATGTCAGTGGCAGCATTTCACAGAAGGTGATGCAGAAGATCTACGATCAGCTGCTGAACAACACACCGGTTGTGATCGGTGCAAAGAAGTCCAACGGCAGCCAGCATTACGTGCTGATTACCGGTTACACTGGTTCAAAAGGCACTGCGTTCTCCGCAGAAAACTTTATCATCAACGATCCGGGTTCCAGCAAGCGTACAAAGCTGAGCGAATACCTGGCATTGTTCCCCAATCTTTATAAACTCATCTATTAGTTTTTGATTCTGAAATTTCGATCTACAATTTATCTTTTCTTTTGATTCGCCGTCACCACAGGGGTGACGAGCTTCCGGTTCGGAAGTGACCATACATCTTGATTTTGACACAACAATGAATATTTGCATTGTTCCTCGCAGCGTGTTTGCCTGCGGGGATTTTTGTTTGTTATGGTAAATCGCTGCGCCGGACAGAGCCAATGCAAAGCTTTCCTGCACAGCGATGTGGAACTGCCAGACTGCATATCGCTCAGAATCCACGGAAAGCCTGCTGTGAGCGATTTCCCATGATTTCCGGTGTCTCTTCTCCTGCTAACACAAAAACGCCCGATACAAGCCGTATATTGCTTGTATCGGGCGTTTTGTTTTTAGAACCTGTTCCGTTATCTGTTGTGCGAAAGGATACGGAACGGGAAATGATATGCAAACGAGGAAGTTTACTTAAATACTGCCAGCAGGAAACCGGCTGCGATTGCAGAACCGATAACACCGGCTACGTTCGGACCCATTGCGTGCATCAGCAGGAAGTTAGCCGGATTTGCCTTCTGACCAACCTTCTGGGAAACACGGGCTGCCATCGGCACTGCGGATACACCGGCAGAACCGATCAGCGGATTTACCTTGCCGCCGGTAACGATATACATAACCTTACCGCCGAGCAGACCGCCAACGGTGGAGAAGCAGAATGCCAGCAGACCCAGAACAACGATTTTCAGTGTGTTCAGTGTGAGGAACGAAGATGCAACGGTGGTTGCACCAACGGAGATGCCCAGGAATACGGTGACAATGTTCATCAGCGCATTCTGTACGGTATCGGACAGACGCTCTGTCACGCCGCATTCACGCCACAAGTTGCCCAGCATCAGGCAGCCGATCAGCGGAGCGGTGGACGGCAGCAGCAGGATAACGACCAGAGAAACGACGATCGGGAAAATGATCTTTTCGGTCTTGGAGACCTGGCGGGTCATTTCCATCTTGACTTCCCGTTCCTTCTTGGTGGTCAGCAGCTTCATCAGAGGCGGCTGGATCATCGGGATCAGCGCCATATAGGAGTATGCTGCAATAGCGATCGGTCCCAGCAGTTCCGGTGCCAGCTTACTGGTCAGGAAGATTGCCGTCGGGCCGTCTGCGCCGCCGATGATACCGATGGACGCTGCCTGGTTGCCGTCAAAGCCCAGGCAAACTGCGCCGAAGAACGCCAGGAATACACCCATCTGTGCGGCTGCACCCAGCAGCAGGTTCTTCGGGCTGGACAGCAGCGGACCGAAGTCGGTCATCGCACCGATGCCCAGGAAGATCAGAGACGGATACAGACCGGACTTTACGCCGATATACAGGATATCCAGCAGTCCGCCGTTCGCCATGATGTGTCCGTAGCTGTGGTAATACTCGCCGCCTTCTTCCAGGAACGCATTCCACAATTCCGGATGGTACAGGGCGTTGGCGGAGCTTGCGCCATCTACAAAGAAGTTGGAGACGTTGACCAGCAGGCAGCCGAAAGCGATGCCCACCAGCAGCAGCGGCTCAAACTGTTTCTTGATGCCCAGGTACAGCAGCAGGCAGGAGACTGCGATCATGACCAGGTTCTTCCAGCCGCCGTCGGCGAAAAAGCTGACAAAACCGGAGTCATTCAGCAGGTTCTGGAGGGTTTCAAGCATATTCATGAATACACCCCTCCTTTACGCCAGGACGATCAGCGGAGAACCAGTCTCTACAGTTGTTCCCTTGGAGACAACGACCTGTGCAACAGTGCCGTCGTGCGGTGCCAGGATCTCGTTTTCCATTTTCATGGCCTCCAGAACGACCAGCAGCTGTCCGGCCTTGATCTGTTCGCCCTCCTTGACCTCGACACGGAGAATGTTTCCCGGCATCGGAGAATTTACCGGTTCGCCGGCCTTCAGATCCACCTTTGCCGCCGGAGCCGGTGCAGGAGCCGCTGTGGCTGCCGGAGCTGCCTCTGCGGCAGGAGCTGCCGCCGGAGCCGGCGCACAAGCCTCGTATTCGTCCAGCAGGACAGCCTTTCCTGCCTCGACTTCTACTTCATATACTTTGTCATTCAGCGTAACTTTATACTTCATCCTCTTTGACCTCCTTGATCGATACGAAGTGCAGTTCATTCAAAGGTGTATCCAGCTTGTTCGCAACGATCGCCATAATCATTGCAGCCTCCTTGTCCGGTACATCAAAACGCTTGATGTGACCGGCAGAACCCGGTGCAAGCGGCTTTTCCGGTTCTGCTGCCGGTGCTTCTGCCGGAGCGGCAGCCTTTTCCGCAGCTTTCAGTGCCTCCGCTTTCTTTGCCTTTGACTTGAACACGGCACCCATAATATACAGTACCAGCATCAGCAGGACCAGTCCGACGAAAACGACACAGTAGCCAAAAATGGCGGTGATGCCTGCCTCGCCGATGCCCATGCTTGATGCGCTTATCACATTTAGTGGCATAGCTGTTCCTCCTTACATGGCCTCGATGGTATAAACGGCCTCGTTCTCCTCCTGTGCCTTCCGGTTTTCCAGGAACTTCACGGTCTGATCCGGATAGCAGATATAGCTCATGATGTCCTCTTCCGAACGAGCCAGATCGCCCAGCGCCTTCTTGGCATCTTCGAATTCCTGTCCGGTGCGCTTCTGGTCTTCAATACGGCAGTCTACCGGCTTGCCGCCTTCGCCCAGAACCTTCTTCTGGAGCGCCTCGCTGACCGGAGCCGGGGCGATGCCGTATTCACCCTTGATATAGTTCTGGATCTCCTTGGAGATCTGGCGATAGCGCTCGCCAACCAGAACGTTGGTAACTGCTTGGTTGCCAACCATCTGAGACAGCGGTGTAACCAGCGGCGGATAACCCATATCAGCACGAACCTGCGGGATCTCTGCCAGAGCAGCGTCGAACTTGTCCATTGCCTTCATATCGGTGAGGTTTGCAATCATGTTGGACAGCATACCGCCCGGAACCTTGTAGACCAGCGCCTGTGCGTCTGTTCCCAGGCTCTTGGGGTTGATCTGACCGTTGTCGATATACTTCTGCTTGATGGGCTTGAAGTAGTCGTTGACTTCGTTGAGCAGCTTTTCATCCAGACCGGTCTCGATGCCGTACTGCTGGCAGGCATAGAACATGGTCTCGGTGGACGGCTGAGAAGTACCGCCGGAGAAGCAGGAAGTAGCGGTGTCGATGACATCAATGCCGGACTCGATCGCCTTGGTCAGTGTCATATACGCCATACCGGTGGTGCTGTGGGTATGGAGGATCAGCGGCATATCGCCGACAGCGTCCTTGATGCCCTTGATGAGGTGTTCAGCCTCATACGGGGTCATGGTGCCTGCCATATCCTTCAGGCAGATGGTCTGGAATCCCATGCGCTTGAGTTCCTTGCACATTTCCACATACTTTTCTACGGTATGCACCGGACTCTGGGTGTAGCAGATACAGCCGGAGGCGATGGTATTCTTGGTGGCATACTTCATGGTTGCATTCAGCGCAGTTTCGCAGTTGCGGAAGTCGTTGAGTGCGTCAAAGATGCGGATGATGTCGATGCCGTTCTTGATGGAAAGCTCGATGAACTTTTCCACAACGTCATCATGATAGTGCTTATATCCCAACAGATTCTGTCCACGCAGCAGCATCTGCAGCTTGTTGTTGGGCAGGTTTTTCCGGAGTTTCCGCAGACGTTCCCACGGATCTTCGTTCAAATACCGCAAACAGGAGTCAAAGGTCGCACCGCCCCAGCACTCAATGGAATAGTACCCTGCCTTATCCATGGTCGGCAGAATATCGGCGTAGTCCGCATAAGGCAGACGGGTCGCCATAAGAGACTGGTTTGCATCACGCAAAACGGTTTCTGTAAACTGTACTTTTCTCATATAGAACCTCCTCGTCTTTCGACAGTTTTTGTGTCCGCAGCTTTCCCTGCGTACCACACGGCACCGCACACGATCCCCCGTGTGAGCGCCCTAACATTCCTAGTATATCACAAAGTGATTTCCTTTTCTATAATTTTTCCAAAACTCTTTTCTTTCTTTTGTGTAAATGCTTTTTTGCTTATGGGAAAACGGTACAAAAGCCATCTTTTTTCACTTGCTTTTTTTGCCGGACAGCATTCTGAAAAGCGAAAACCGCACACACGCTTAGTATGTGCAGTTTCGGGCAAAACAAAACACCTGCACCGGCGGTTTTGCCAATGCAGGTGTTTGTATAGAAGGATGTTTCAGAGCTCATTTGCATCTGTTCAGAAGAGAAACGTTCTCTGATGAGATTATCGGAATCATTCAGCGGTATACGGCAGCGAGTTGATGATGTGAACCAGGAACTGCAGGAGAAGGATCGCATCATTTGCGCCGGTCTCGTTGTTGGCATCGCAGTCAGCGTTCTTCTGTGCTGTGCTGTCCAGGGAAACTGCGCCGGCAACTGCCTTGTTCAGCAGGACTGCGTCTGTGATATCTACTCTGCCGTCCAGGTTGACGTCGCCGTAGAGAATCGAACCGGCGATCACAGAGCCGCTTGTAGCGGAGACGGAGGTTGTGGAAACCGTTCCCGTTGCAGAAACAGAGCTTTCTGCGGTCGAGGTCGCCTTATCGGTTGCAGAGGTGGTTGCGATGTCACTGGTTGTCTTTGCCGTTGTAGTCGTGGTGTTTGTTGTTGTTGTCGTGGTCTGCTTTGTCGTTGTGGTGGAAGAAGTGACCGGCTTGGGATCTTCGCTGCCGTTGATCTTGCCTACCACGATGCCGCAGCCAACAGTGGACATATAAACGGTGCCGAAGGTGTTCATATCGCCGACAACATAGTTACCGTTGCCGGTACCGCCGTACAGGTGGTTCTGGTTGATGAGTACCCAGGTCTTGCCGCAGTCGGTAGAGCGATAGATGCCTTCCGGATCAGAGTCTGCCGGCTTGCCGTACATATACAGGGTGTACGGGTCGCCTTCCTTCTGTGCAGCGCCGTAGCCCATGGTCTTGCAGTAGCTTACGTTGTCCATCTTGGTGACAGTTTTGCCGTAGTCGGTTACCAGATATGCGCCGTAGTAGCCGGCAGCAATGGCAAATGTGCCTTCGTCCAGATAAGCGATACGATATGCGTTGTCGCACTGGTCGTACTGGCAGATGGTCTGAGCGTCCTTAAAGGTCTTGCCGTAATCATCGCTGACCATCAGAATGTAGCGTGCGTCTGTGATGTCAGCCTTGGGCTTGCTGTAGAAATAATACTGGTTGTAGTAATAGCCGTATGCGTAAACATACTGGGGATTCTTTTCGTCTACACACATCCAGATGGTGCTGCTCAGGCTGTCGCTGGTGGAAGCAGTGCTCCATGTCTTGCCGAAGTCATCGGTATAGGAGATCTTGCCGCTGCTGCTGACCAGAATGCGGTAAGAGCCGTCCTCCAGCTGGTTGATGGCAGCCTTTGCACCGGAGCAGGGAATGTTCGGCAGTTCCTGCCATGTAGTGCCGTCTGTGGTGTAGTAGCCCTTTGCGCTGCCCTCTGACAGACGTACCATTACGTCCGGATTTGCCGGGCAGTATGCGATGCCGCCGGTGGATGCAGTGGTGTCAGTCAGCTTGTTCATGCTGGGTGTCAGCTGGGTCGCTGTGCCGTCTGCATTATGATAGAAACCGTCATAGTCACCGATGACCGAAACCGGATCCTTGCCCGGACGGCTGATGAAGTCCAGAGATACCACTTCTTCAATACCGTCTGCGGCAAAACGGATGGTGGGGCATTCTGCCCAGGTGTCCTCACAGGTGAATACACCGTTACCGGAAACGACCCAGAACTGGTCGCTGTTTCTCGGATCCAGTGCAATGCAGCCGGACCAGTGGATCGCCTTGTCCCGGATCCAGCTGTGACCGCCGTCCTGCAGGTAGTTTGCAATCAGCGGACCGCCCCAGCTGGCACGGTTGCCCGGTGTCATTTCCGTCCAGGTCTCGCCGCCGTCCTCAGACTTGAAGAAACGGTCGCCCCATGCAATGGCATCCCGATCCCAGGCATCTTCCGTCCAGGACTGGGAGTACCACTGTGCGCAGGTCGTTGCCACCAGTTTGTTGGCATCATTTTTGTCGCTGGTCACTGCGCCGTAGCCGACATTCAGTTTTTTCGTGTTGCTGCTGATGCCTTCTGTCGGTGTGATATCCTTCAGCTCGCCGGTTTTGGGGCTGTACTTGTAAGCATAGCCAGTGCCACGGTCGAACATCAAGCCGTTTACATAGGTAATAAGCAGGTTGCCGTCTGCATCCAGGTTGATTCTGGAAGGCATCTGCTCGGTGGGCAGATCTTCGCTCAGCGGCTGGAAGTCATCGCTTCCCACATCTGCCACGTGGAGGTTTGCCTTGCCCTTGACGGAAGTGCCGACGTAGACCTTGCCGTCTGTAATTTTAATCGTAGCAATACCATTGACGTTCAGGTATTCGTCATCTGCGACAGATCTTGCCATATGTTCTGTCCATGTCGGCCACTTGATGCTGTATTCGAACAGCCCCAGCTTATCATAGCCCATGACCGGACTCCAGGTGTCGCCGCCGTCCTCACTCATAATGAGGGCAGAATCGCCGGCAGTGGCATCGCCGCCGCAGTAGATGATGTCCGGATTGTCCGGATCGACTGCGATTGCTTCACCGGTCTGTCTGCCGTAGCCGTTGCCGTGTACCTGGATCAAATCGGTGACATCGATCTCTTCAAAGGTCTCGCCGGCGTCGTGGGAACGGAAAATAACTGTCCGTGCGTCGCTGAAATATGCACAGCCGCACAGCAGATACAGCGTGTCGTCATCGTTCGGATCAACGCACATTGCATCTACGCTCAGAAAGCCTCTGTCGGCATCGTTCAGAAATCCCAGCAGCTGTACCCATTTTTTCTGCTCGTAGTCATAGCGGTATGCGCCGCCTACGTCGGTGCGGGCATACATCTGGTCGTCGCCGGTGATGATGCCGGAGACAAAGCCGCCGCCGGCAATGTTCAGTGTGTCCCAATCCATAGAGGATTCAATGGACTCTGCGGCATCTGCACGCAGCGAGGTAGTCACGCCGGCAGTGCCGATCCCCGTACACAGCAGGGTCGCTGCGGTCAGAACGGAGATGAATTTGTTCTTTTTCGTCATGGAGTTTCCCCTTTCCAAAAATAAGCGTAGTTGCGGCTCTTTTGAACCGACTTCGGCTTGGTTTCATTTCTTACTTATTATAGCACGGGTTGTGATATTTTTCAAGAATGAAATCACATCTGCTGAAATTTTTGTGCATTCTATCTGGTTGCGAGAGCAATTTTGTGACATAATGCACAAAGTGCTTAAAAATGCACAAATCACAAGTGTGATGTTTGGTGAAAATATCAAATGACATGGGAGGAAAAGTGTGGTATAATACAAGGGATGTAACCGCTTTGTAAGAATTAGAGTGGTTTCCTGTTAGAATTATTACAATTTGGAGAAAAAACAGGGAATTTGGAAACAAAGAGCGAATGAGAAAGAGAAAGGGATCATTATGGCAAAACAATCCAAAGGCAGCGTCTGGGACAAGTTTTCCCGGCTGGGTGTCATCCTCGTACTATTATATGTGATGTTTATTATTCTGGGATTTGCGGTGCGGCTGCTGTTCTTTTCGGACGAGCGTGGCACGAGCATCATTCCGGACGGAAACGGCGTTGTGGCATCGGCGCAGGGGACATCCGCACAGAGCAGTGCGGCATCTGAGGCAGCCACTACCAACGAGAACATTCTGGATCTGAGCGTGGACAAGACGTATCTGGCTGTGCTGGAAGGCGGCACGGCTGCCATTGCAGTGAATATGTCCACCACCGGTGCAGCGACTGCCGGCGATCTGGTCTGGAGCAGCAGCGATGAGGCAGTTGCCACCGTGGACGACTCCGGCAATGTGACCGGCGTGAAAGCCGGCAAGTGCGATATCACGGTTTCGGTAAAGGGCAATGACGCCATCGCCCAGACCGTTCCGGTGACAGTGCGCCACCTGGAGCAGAAAGACGGCTGCACTTATGTAGACGGAATCCTGATCGTGAACAAGAGTTACGGACTGCCGGAAAGCTATGATCCGGGTCTGGATGCCACCACAAAGGCTGCTTTTGAACAGATGAAGGCTGACGCAGAAAAGGAAGGGCTGAATCTGTACATCGGTTCGGACTTCCGGGACTATGCGTACCAGGTGAAGATCTATAACAACTATAACGATCTGTACGGATGGGAGATGGCAGATACCTTTTCGGCACGTCCGGGCTATTCGGAGCATCAGACCGGACTGACCATCGACTGCAACACCATTGATGATGCTTTCGGCGAGACCGAAGAGGCAAAGTGGCTGGCGGCGCACTGCGCAGACTATGGCTTTATTATCCGTTTCCCGGACGGCAAGGAGAACATCACCGGCTATCAGTACGAGCCGTGGCACATCCGCTATGTGGGCGTGGACACCGCAAAGGAGATCATGTCCCAGGGACTGACGCTGGAGGAATATCTGGGCGTGAAGTCGGAGTATGCAGGAGCCTGGGAAGGGTAAGGATAGTCTTTTCAACTTGTAAAATAAAAACGCTGTATGAAAGTGGATTGACTTTCATACAGCGTTTTTTTGTTTATATAGTTCGGTTGAAAGAATGGGAATGATTAGGATTCGGAATCCTTATTGGTTTATTGCTGCGAAATTTCACGATTCATTTTTGCAGACAAAGTAATTGCCGAAACTTTGCCATCACTAAAATTAAAGGACGCATATCCGGATTCTCTGCAATCAGGCTCAGACTTATCTGAAACAGCATTAGGATTTTCAAAGTACATATATGCGTCGTAATATGTAACATAATCTGGTTCGCCAAATGCGTTTTTTACATCATCTTCGGTAGAACCGATTGTGATACCTTTCGTGATTTCAAAATTATAGTCATTTTCTTCATTGTCACCGCCGGAAAACATCAGCTTGTAGAATTCAAGGTCTTTTGAGCCAAAAGAGCTGGCATAGTCCATAGTTTTATTGCCATTGTTAATCAATGCGCTGGTTCCTATAGTGACCCCAGTATCTTTGTTAACACAGTTCATAGCATACATGTAGACGCCTTCTGTGTCAATATCTCCATCACTCTTATCATTATCAGACACTTCGTATCCCAGGGCGTTCAATGTTTTTGATGTGATTGGGGCTTTTAACACCTTACCATCAACCAACATCTCGTAATCCCAAAGTCCGTTGTCGGTTAAGGTTGTCTGTACTTTAACTTTTGTGCTGTCTTTTTTGCTATCAGAGCCAGAACCGCATCCGGTCATGCTTACCACGCCCATTACAGCAGCCAGTGCAATACCCATAATCCTCTTTTTCATTGTTTTTCCTCCTAAAAATGATATAAAAAAAGTGCGCAGCCAAGAGCCACGCACTGAAAAAATGCATAACTCTGGTTGTTGCGACACAACTCGACACTTTAAGAAAAAGCATACGAAAATAGAGTATGCACTTTTACCGAAATTGATAAAAGTGTATACTTTCACTTAAAGTGTATTGAGTTGTGTCGCACCATAAATTATAGCATATTGCGGTGCGTTTGTCAATAAAAATACAGAAAAAGCAGCAATACAGGAAACAATTTTTTATTCTGTCTGCTTTTCTATATTTATAATAGTATACTGCGTACAAGTGCATGGGATTATGACAGCAGAACGCACCCGAACCGCCGCAACCCTGCCCGCACTTGAAAAAAACAATCTAAAATCCAAAAAAAATTTCAAAAAACTATTCCAAAATGAAGAAAAATGTGCTATAATAGTATCAAAGCCGTCCAACCGCACAGCGATTTGCGGCAAAACTATCAAAAAAGAGGTTTTTGACATGGAAATCAAAAAACAACTGACGACTTGTCCGAAAGAAAAACCCAAGGACGAGAGCAAGCTGGGATTCGGTCATATCTTCACTGACCATATGTTGGTAATGCCCTATGATGAGGGACAGGGCTGGCATGATCCGGTAATTATGCCGTACGGCGACATTACCCTCAGCCCGTCTGCAATGTGCCTGCACTACGGTCAGACTGTTTTCGAGGGTCTGAAGGCTTATCGCCGTGCTGACGGCGGTGTACAGCTGTTCCGCCCGGACGAAAACTTCAAGCGTCTGAACCGCTCCAACGAGCGTCTGGTTATTCCGGAACTGCCGGAAGAGCTGGGTCTCCAGTGCCTGAAGGAACTCATCTCTGTGGAAAAGGACTGGGTTCCCCACACAGAGGGCGCATCCCTGTACATTCGTCCGTTTATTTTTGCAGTGGATCCGTTCCTGGGCGTACACCCGGGCGAACACTATCTGTTCATGATTATTCTGTCTCCGTCCGGTCCGTACTATGCTTCCGGTCTGGATCCGGTCAATATCTATGTGGAAAACAAGTATGTCCGCACCGTTCGTGGCGGTATGGGCTATGCAAAGACCGGCGGCAACTATGCGGCATCTCTGCACAGCCAGGCTGATGCCTATGACCAGGGTTATTCCCAGGTTCTGTGGCTGGACGGCGTAGAGCAGAAGTACATCGAAGAAGTCGGTGCTATGAACATCGCTTTCGTTATCGACGGCGAAGTTGTAACACCGTCTCTGGAAACCGGCTCTATCCTGTCCGGTATCACCAGAAAGTCTGCACTGGAACTGTGCCGCTCCAAGGGCATTCCGGTTTCGGAACGCCGTATCACCATCCAGGAGATCGCAGATGCTTATGACGCAGGCAAGCTGTCCGAAGTATTCGGTACCGGTACTGCCGCAGTTATCTCCCCGGTAGGTCACCTCAAGTGGGGCGATAAGGTCATGACCATCAACAACAACAAGATCGGTCCGGTTTCTCAGATGATCTACGATACCCTGACCGGCATCCAGTGGGGCAAGATCCCGGATGAATTCGGCTGGATCGTTCCGATTGACTAAGCAGACGGCAGAAATGGAAGTACATTTCGAGGATTTGAAAGAAGAGGATCTCAGAGAGGTTTACGACCTGTGCATGGAAACATTCCAGGAGTCGTTTGCTTTTGAAGAGATCGAGGAGACCTTTCAGCTGTGCAGGAATGATGCGCACTATCGGTTTCTGGTCGGAAAATCCCAGGGGAAGGTCGTGGCGTATACCTCGATCAACATTTTCCACAACCTGTTTGACGGCCGCCGTCCCATCATGACCCTTTGGTACGTCTGCGTCAGCAAGGAAGTGCGGCGCAAAGGCGTGGGACGTCTGCTGTTCCGGGAGATCGAAAAGATCGCAAGGGAAAACGACTGCGAGATCATTTATTTTACCTGTTTGCAGGAAAATACCGGGGCGCAGAATTTCTATCGGTCGCTGGGCTATACAGATGAAAAGGAAAAGGCATTTGTAAAGTATCTGGATTGAGAAAAGGCATCGAACATTCTCCTTTCCAATTTCTCCGCAGCACTGCCTGTTGTTTGAAATAACATGATAACAAAAAAGATAGTTTCTCACAGCGTCAAGCATGAGAAACTATCTTTTTTTATGGGCGCAGTGCCGCAAGCAGGTGGTTCCAGGTGGCGGCGTCTACTGTGCCGCTGGGCGGCAAAGGCGTCAGCTCCTGGAACTGCTGCACCGCATTTTTGGTGGCAGTGTCGTAAACGCCGCTGCTCTGTACCTGCGGAACGGCAGGAAACGCACTGTGGATCGCCTGTAGAACGCCCTGTATCACAAAGACGGCGCTGCCCTTGTCGCCCGGGGCATAGGCAGTGATGCCGGTGGGGAACAGCCGGAGATGCAGTACGGTTGGACGCACTTCCTGTCGATATGCCTGTGCAATGGCGTTCCAGGTGGCGGTGTCGGTCTCGCCGGTGGGCGGCAGCTGGTTCTGCTGCTGGAACAGCCGGACAGCGTTTGCCGTATTTTCGCCGTATACCCCGTCCGGAATGAGATGCGGCAGCTGGCTCTGGTGAGAAATGCCGTGGAGATATGCCTGCAATTCCAGGATATGCTGCCGTTTTTGTTCGTCTGTATAAGCCATGGGATGCCTCCTTAGGTGATGATATAGCCCGGTGCCTGGAAAGGCTGTTTGTCATAACCGTATTTTAAGTCGGAGTACAGGCTGGCAATGGCGTTCCAGACGGCGGTGCCGACCACACCGGTTTTCGGATAGCCGAAAAGTTCCTGGAATGCCATTACGGCGGATTTTGTCATGGGACCGAAATAGCCGGTGGCGTTGACGGCAGGAATCTCCGGATAGGTGCCGTGGATATAGGTGAGATACTGCTGCATCAGACGGACATACTCGCTGGTAGTGCCCTCCCGCAGAACCACGCCGGGGTAGAGCACCACGTCATTGACCGAGGTGTCCAGCGGTATCGATTCCACAATGCCGGTGTAGGCATCATAGAGGGCGTTCCATGTGGAAAAATCCACCACGCCCGTCACCGGAAGCCCGAACGCCTGCTGGAGGGATTTGACGGAAGTTTCCGTCTGTTCTCCGAAGTAGCCGGTAATTTCCACCGGCTGTATGGCGGCATAGTAGGCTCCCACCACTGCAAGATGATACTGGAGGGCACGGATGTTCTTGCCCTGCATTCCGATGTGGAGATCTTCGGTATAGGTCTGTTCGATCTCCTGCTGGGTGATGCCCTCGGAGTTCAGCTCCGCCAGATTTTTTACGCTGGTAAAAATGTAGGAGATCTGATACCAGGTCGCCTCATTTACCACGCCGGTCGCCGGCAGTCCGAAGATCTGCTGAAAGGTTGTGACGGCATCCTGGGTGATATAGTCGAAATCGCCTGCTGCATCGCCGATTTTGGGGATGGCAGGATAGTTCCGGGAAATGCGGTTCAGCTGTACCTGGATGGTGCGCACCGGATCGCCGGAAAGTCCCAGAGACAGATCATAGCCCGGATAAGAGGGCGTGTTGGTCAGAACGGGGACGTTTGTCACGATGTCGATATCGTTGCCGTAATAGCTGGTGAGGATTTCATAGGGCGTCATGCCCTGCTGTGCCAGGGACACTGTACCCCACTGGGAAAGTCCGTCGCAGGTCACAGTCGTGCCGTTGCAGAATGCCGTGAACAGCGGTTCTACATTGCCCTGCCGCCGGACATAGGAGTTGAACAGTTCATCCACCAGCTGGCTGATATTTTCGAAAACCTCTCTGCCGTAGATGTACTTCTGGTCAAACTGGGTGGAACTGGTGATATCGAAAGGATACCCACGGGAGCGATACCATTCCGTGTACACCCGGTTGAGCGCAAAGCTGATGATGGCGTAGATGTTGGCACGGATGGCATTTTCCGGCCAGGTGGGGTAGATCTCGCTGGAGACTACGTTCTTGATGTAATCCGGAAAGGCGACTGTGACGTTGTCCGCCGCCGCATCCGGTCTGCCCAGGTGGACCGTAATGTCTCTGGGAATAAAGGGTTCTCCGACTGGCATACCGGTATCCCTCCTTTACAGATTGGGTTCGTTGTTCTGATAGACGATCGGCTCCGGCGATTCCTGCAAATAGCTGGGCAGGGGAATCATGGCGAAGATCTGACGGGAAGTCGTTCCGGCAAAGACCGGCACAGCCTCGCTGATCTGCTGATAATAGCCGTCTGCATAAACGCTGACATCATAGGTGCTGTAGGGCTTTCGGGTCTCGCTGCTGTCCAGCGAAAGGGATGCCGCCGGGACGGGCAGCGAAATCTTTTCCGTTTCGCCGCTCTCGTTGGTGACGGCGGTGTGCCGCAGATGCAGCTGCTGTTCCGTGCCGTTTGTCACCAGGACGGACACGCCGCTGATGGCACGGGCGTTTCCGGCACTGCGTGTGATGATCTGGAGCCAGCCGATGGCAGGCTGTTCCGGGGATGTCTCGTCAATTTCCAGCTGCGGCGGCGGAACGGTTTCTGCCGGCGGCGCTGTCTCTTCCGTTTCCGGCACAGTGTCCGGCGGCTGCGGCATCTCTTCGGGTTCTGTTTCCGGCTGCTGCATCTCCGGTTCGGCGGCGGATGGCTGCGGAACTGCCGCAGGCGCTGGCGTGGGAGATGATGCCGTTTCCGGTGCAGATGCCTGCACAGTGTGATAGAGTCGCATCAATTCTGCCTGGTATTCTTCCGGGGTCTTTTCCATAGGGATAGCCTCCTGTTGCTTTTTTGACAGCATATGCCGCCGCAGCCGGGGATATGCAAAAAAGCCTGTCCTGTTCGGGCAGACTTTTTCACGTTCAACCATTGCCTGTTGAAAAGGCTATCTTTGCTTTGCGGTTGCCGGCTCTGTCAGCGCCTCCTGCCGGAACAGGAAGGTCATGCACCACAGTGCGGCGATCGCCACAAGAATATAAATGGCACGGCTGATGAAAGACGCCGCACCGCCGAAAAGCCATGCCACCAGGTCGAATTCGAACACGCCGACCAGACCCCAGTTGACACCGCCGATGATAAGCAGAATCAGTGCGAGTTTATCCCACATTACAAAATCCACCTCTTTCCGGCAGCCCCCTGTAAAAATACTTGTCCGCTTTTCACGGCTGCACAGGGTTAGTTTTCCCACGGGATCGGGGAATTATACGCCGGCTGGGGGAAGAAATCGCAAATTTCGTGAAAATTCGACAAAAAGCTGCGTTGATACGACGTATTTTTTCATAAGGAACATGGATTTCACATCCTGCTTTTTGTGCAGTTCTACAAAAAACGTAGAAAAAACCTGCTTTATTTTATTTTCACTTGACGGCGTGCGTGCAATCGTGTATAATAAAAACAGTGATAATAAAACTCCGTGCAAGAGGAGTGGCTGTGGATTGATAAAATCCTTGCTTTTTTTATTTTTTCATAAACGATTATCACTCGTTTTGTTGTCTCCTTTCTTTTGTTCTATATTTTGTTTTTGCCCGTTCCTGTTTGGGAAACGGGTCTTTTTTTACCCTTTTTGAGAAAACGCAAAAAACAAAATCGCCTGTCCATCCAGTCCGATGGCGCAGGCGATTTTTTTATATGTTTATTGTTCGGGAATCATTTTCGACAGCGGATTGTCCGCAGCTTGTCCGCCGGGTACAGCGCTTGTCCGGAATCGGGGAAAACCCCGTTTTTGAAAAACGAACGAAAAATAATTTACGTTAGAAAAGCAATGCGCTTTGCGGCTTACTTGCTCTTGATTGCAGCCTGTGCAGCAGCCAGTCTTGCGATCGGCACACGGAACGGAGAGCAGGAAACATAGTCCAGACCGATCTCGTGGCAGAACTCAACAGATGTCGGGTCGCCGCCGTGCTCACCGCAGATACCGCAGTGCAGCTTGCTGTTGACCGGCTTGCCCAGGTCGATAGCCATCTTCATCAGCTTGCCAACGCCAGTCTGATCCAGCTTAGCGAACGGATCGCTCTCGAAGATCTTAGCGTCATAGTATGCGCCCAGGAACTTGCCAGCGTCGTCACGGGAGAAACCATAAGTCATCTGAGTCAGGTCGTTTGTACCGAAGCAGAAGAAGTCAGCTTCCTTTGCGATCTCGTCAGCAGTCAGAGCAGCTCTCGGGATCTCGATCATGGTACCAACTTCATAAGACAGGTCAGAACCAGCTGCAGCGATCTCAGCGTCAGCAGTTTCAACAACGACCTTCTTAACGAACTTCAGTTCCTTGACATCGCCGATCAGCGGGATCATGATCTCCGGCTTAACGGTCCAATCCGGGTGGTTCTTCTTTACGTTGATTGCAGCCTTGATGATAGCCTTGGTCTGCATCTCAGCGATTTCCGGATAAGTAACAGCCAGACGGCAGCCACGGTGACCCATCATCGGGTTGAATTCGTGCAGAGAAGCGATGATAGCCTTGATCTGATCTACAGTCTTGCCCTGTGCATCAGCCAGCTTCTTGATATCTTCTTCTTCGGTCGGTACGAATTCGTGGAGCGGCGGATCCAGGAAACGGATGGTAACCGGATTGCCTTCCAGAGCCTCGTACAGAGCCTCGAAGTCGCCCTGCTGCATCGGTTCGATCTTAGCCAGAGCAGCCTTTCTTTCCTCAACGGTGTCAGAGCAGATCATTTCACGGAATGCTGCGATTCTGTCAGCCTCGAAGAACATATGCTCGGTACGGCACAGACCGATACCTTCAGCGCCCAGCTCACGAGCCTTCTTAGCGTCTGTCGGAGTATCAGCGTTAGTACGAACCTTCAGAGTTCTGTACTTGTCTGCCCAGCTCATGACACGGCCGAATGTACCAGCGATAGATGCGTCAACGGTCGGGATGATGCCGTCGTAGATGTTACCGGTAGAACCGTCGATAGAGATGTAGTCGCCCTCGTGGAAGGTCTTGCCAGCCAGCTCGAACTTCTTGTTCTCTTCGTCCATCTTGATGTCGCCGCAGCCGGATACACAGCAGGTACCCATACCACGTGCAACAACGGCAGCGTGAGAAGTCATACCGCCACGAACAGTCAGGATACCCTGAGATGCCTTCATACCGGTGATATCTTCCGGAGAGGTCTCCAGACGAACCAGGATAACCTTTTCGCCCTTAGCGTTCCAAGCCTCTGCGTCGTCAGCAGTGAATACGACCTTACCGCAGGCAGCACCAGGAGATGCGCCCAGACCCTTGCCCATCGGAGTAGCAGCCTTCAGAGCCTTTGCATCGAACTGCGGGTGCAGCAGAGTGTCCAGGTTTCTCGGATCGATCATCAGAACTGCTTCTTCTTCGGTCTTGTGTCCTTCGTCTACCAGGTCGCAAGCGATCTGCAGAGCTGCCTGAGCGGTTCTCTTACCGTTACGGCACTGCAGCATATACAGCTTCTTGTTCTCAACAGTGAATTCCATATCCTGCATATCGTGATAGTGGTTTTCCAGAGTCTCGCAAACCTTGATGAATTCGTGGTAAGCTTCCGGGAATTCCTGTTCCATCTGTGTGATCGGCATCGGAGTACGAACGCCGGCAACAACGTCTTCGCCCTGTGCGTTGATCAGGAACTCGCCCATCAGCTTCTTTTCGCCGGTAGCCGGGTCACGGGTGAATGCTACACCGGTACCAGACTCGTTGTTCAGGTTACCGAATACCATCGGCATTACGTTTACTGCGGTACCCCAGCTGTACGGGATATCGTTGTCACGACGGTATACGTTTGCTCTCGGATTGTCCCAGCTGCGGAATACAGCCTCGATAGCCAGCTTCAGCTGTTCTACCGGATCAGACGGGAAGTCTGTGCCCAGCTGCTTCTTGTATTCAGCCTTGAACTGTTCAGCCAGAGTCTTCAGATCAGCAGCAGTCAGATCTACGTCGAACTTAACGCCCTTTTCTTCCTTCATCTTGTCGATGAGCTGCTCGAAGTACTTCTTGCCGACTTCCATAACAACGTCGGAGAACATCTGGATGAAACGTCTGTAGGAGTCATATACGAAACGCTCGAAAGCCGGATCCGGGTTGCCCTTGATCATAGCAGCTACAACGTCGTCGTTCAGACCAAGGTTCAGGATGGTGTCCATCATACCCGGCATGGATGCACGTGCGCCGGAACGAACGGAAACCAGCAGCGGGTTGTTCAGATCGCCGAACTTCTTGCCGTTGATCTCTTCCATCTTCTTGACGCCGTCCATAACCTGTGCCATGATCTCGTCGCTGATCTTGCGGCCGTCCTCATAGTACTGTGTGCAGGCCTCAGTTGTGATGGTGAAACCCTGCGGTACCGGCAGACCGATGCTGGTCATCTCAGCCAGGTTTGCACCCTTACCGCCGAGGAGATTGCGCATGGTCATGTCGCCTTCGCTAAACATATAAACCCATTTGTTTGCCATTGGTAAATACCTCCAATTTTAATATTCGATTCTATGGCCGGCTGCGTGATTGCGTCCGGGGAATTCTGGCAAAATTCCCGCTTTCAACCGGCACATTATTATTATAGCATATTTCAGATGAAAATACTATACACTTTTCAAGAAAAAATTGCGCCTTTTTTTGTTACAAGTTATACAAAAATCACAATGCACGATTTTTTTTTGAAAAAAGGCTTGCAATCCTTTCAAGATTTTGTCATAATGTAAAAAGGGACTTTTTCGGATGGCGCATCCGGGAAAGGGATACTAGCCAATTTCCTTGTCCGGCGCATATCCCGGACGAGATGTTACATTACAGGAGGAACAGAACTATGAATCAAGTTGTTATTCTTGCCGGCGGACACGGCAATCGTATGAAGGCAGCAATCCCGAAGCCTATGCTCCAGGTGCTGGACGTTCCCATGCTGGGCTGGGTCATCCGTGCCTGTGAGGGCGCAGGACTGAGCCGGATCTGTGTGGTCACCGGCTATAAGGCGCAGTATGTGGAGCTGTATCTGGGCGACCGTTACCGCACTGCACTCCAGGCAGAGCAGCTGGGCACGGGTCATGCAGTGATGCAGGCAGAAAAGTTCATGAAGGAATTCACCGACGGCAACACCTTGGTGCTGTGTGGCGATGCACCGTTTATGGACAGCGAGACCATTGCCAATGCGCTGAAACTGCATGAGGCACAGGAGAACGCTGTCACAGTCATCACAGCGAATCTGGAACAGCCCAAGGGCTACGGCAGAATCCTCCGCACGGAGACCGGCATTGCGGCTATCGTAGAGGAAAAGGATGCCACCGAGGCACAGCGTGAGATCCACGAGGTAAATTCCGGCGCATACTGGTTCAAAACCAAGGCACTGCTGGAACTGCTGGGCGGTCTGTCCCAGTCCAATGCGCAGGGCGAATACTATCTGACCGACACCGTTGGTCTGGCGCTGGAGCGTGGCTGGAAGGCAAGCGCATACCGCAGCGAGAACCCGGATGTGATCCTGGGCGCAAACACCAGAAAAGACCTGCTGCATCTGAACAAAGTGGCACAGGAGCGTGTGCTGGATAAGCACATGGAAAACGGCGTAAACTTCGTCAGCACCGACGGCATCATCATCGGAAATGATGTGGAGATCGGCGCAGAGACTACCATTCTGCCGGGTACTATTTTAAGAGGAAAAACCAAGATCGGCGCAAAGTGTACCATTGGCCCGAACTGCCTCATCGAGGACTGCAAGATCGGCGACCATGTCACACTGAACTATGTCCAGGCGTTTGAGTCGGAGATCGAAGATGCGGTCAAGGCTGGTCCGTTCGTTCATATCCGTCCGAACTCGCACCTCAAGAACGGCGTCAAGATCGGTGACTTCGTAGAGGTCAAGAACTCCACCGTAGGCGAGCAGACCGCCATCGCACACCTCACCTATGTGGGCGACAGCGATGTGGGCAAGAAGGTAAACTTCGGCTGCGGTACCGTTACAGTAAACTATGACGGTCTGAAAAAGCAGCGCTGTGTCATCGGCGACAACTGCTTTATCGGCTGCAACACCAATCTGATTGCTCCGGTGGAACTGGGTAAGGGTGCATATACCGCCGCAGGTTCTACCGTCACCAAGGACGTGCCGGATTATGCCCTGGCTGTGGAGCGTGCAGACCTCAAGGTCAAGGAAGGCTACAGCCTGAAAAAGCTGAAGAGCAAGCTGTTCCCGGAGGACGGCGCAAAGAAGTAAAAGTCCATCCGTGGGCTGGTGCGGACAACTTTTTGAAATACGAAAGGATTCATGCGGCATCGGGGCATTTCCGGTGCCGCATGAAACAGGTTTGAGAGAAAATGGGTATTTTTGATTTATTCAAGCAGATCGAGTCGGGGTCTGCCGGGAATCTGCACGGCAAGCTGACCTGGATCGTTGCCGGGCTGGGCAATCCTGGTCTGGAATATGAGAACACCCGGCACAACGCCGGATTTCTGACCATGGAAGAACTGGCGAAACAGTGCGGCGCAAAGCTGGATCAGATGAAGTTCAAGTCGGACTGCGGCGAGGCGATGCTGGGCGAGGTGCGCTGTCTGCTGATGAAACCGACCACTTATATGAATCTCAGCGGCGATGCCATTGCGGCGGCGGCGAATTTCTACAAGATACCGCCGGAGCAGGTGTTGGTCATTTATGATGACATCTCTCTGCCGCCGGGAAAGCTGCGCCTGCGCCGAAAGGGCAGTGCCGGCGGTCACAACGGCATCAAGAGCATTATCGCCCAGCTGGGAACAGAGGAGTTTCCACGGATCCGGGTGGGTGTCGGCGCAAAGCCCAATCCCCAGTATGATCTGGCGGACTGGGTGCTGTCGAAGTTCAGCGAGGAAGATATGAAGGCACTCCAGCCGGCGCTGGAACACGCAGCGGATGCAGCGAAGAAAATCGTCAGCGGCGACATGAACGGCGCCATGAATCTGTACAGTCACTAAGCAACAGCAGAGCAAAAGCAACACGGAAAGGAGACAGCCATGCAGTTTTTTGCAGCTACATTTGAACAGCTGACAGCATACCGGGAACTGGTGCGGTCACAGCAGGAAGGAGTCACGCCGGTTTCGTTCACCGGTGTGTCGCAGATCCACAAAGCGCATCTGCTGACGGCGCTGTGCCGGGAAAATGCACCGGTGCTGGTGGTCACTGCCGAGGAGACAGAGGCACGGCGGCTCTGCGATGACATCAACGCCATGCTGGATGAAACGGCGGCATGGATGTTTCCGGCAAAGGAGGTGGTGCTGACGCCGGTAGAGGGCATCACCACCGCCTATGAACACGCTCGTATCGCTGCACTGACGGCGCTCCGGACGGGACAGTGCCGGGTGGTCGCCGCCAGCATTGAGGCACTTTTGCAGCCGACCCTTTCACCGGAACAGCTGGACGACTCCACGATTTTGCTGCGCCGGGACGGCACGGCAGATCTGGGTGAACTCATCCGCCGGCTCTCTGCCTGCGGCTATGTCCGTGGGGAGAGCGTTTCCGGACAGGGACAGTTTTCCGTCCGGGGCGATATCCTGGATGTGTTCCCGGTACAGCTGAATGCGCCGGTGCGTATTGAGTTCTGGGATGATACCATCGACACCATGGTACATTTTGACCCGGAGACACAGCGCCGGACGGATGCTGTTGACGAAGTGCGCATTCCGCCGGCAAGGGAGACCCTGTGCGACCCGGCAGCGCTGGCGGAAAAGATCCGGAAACTAGGAAAATCCCTGCGCAGCCGCAGGGCAGACCTGGCACGGGAAAAGCTGTATGCCGATGCCGACCAGCTGGACGCCGGGATGCTTCCGGTGCATCTGGACAAATATGCGCCGCTGCTCCGGGAAAAGCCGTCCATGCTCTATGATTTCGGCATCGGGACGGTCTGCTGGAGCGAATACGGCGCAATCGTGGAGAGCCAGCGTGGACTGATGGCGCAGTACCAGGAGGACTGCAAGCTGCTGCTGGAAGAGGGCAGCCTTTGCCGTGGGCTGGAGGGCTACTATCAGAATCCCACGGAGGTTGCCGTACAGCTGGACAAACGCTTTCAGGTGTATCTCAGCAACTTTTTGCAGGGCGGCGAACACGTGGAATTTCAGAAACTGCTCAGCGTCCAGGCGGTGCAGAATGCGCCCTGGGGCGGTGAGCTGCGTCAGCTGACAGAGGATCTGAAAGCCTACTGTGAGCAGGGCTACTGCACCATGCTCTATGCCGGCAGTGAAAAAACGCTGCCTATTTTGCAGCAGGATCTCCGGGAAAGCGGCATCTGCTGCGAACTGGCGAAGCCGGACAGCATCTGGAAAGACGGCACGGTCTATCTCCGCACCGGCAGCCTTTCCGGTGGATTTGCCTATCCGGAGATCAAGACGGCGCTGATTTCCCAGGCGAGAACGCTGCGCTCCGGTACACGCCGCCGAAAGACACATCACCGTGGGGAAGAGATACGCACCCTGGCAGACATTACGCCGGGAGATCTGGTGGTACACGCTCTGCACGGCATCGGGCGCTTTCTGGGCATCCGCAAGCTGGAACTGGAGGGCGTGACTAAGGATTATATCACCATCCAGTATGCCGGTAAGGAAAATCTGTATGTGCCGGTCACGCAGCTGGATATGGTGTCCAAGTATATCGGACCCCGTGAGGATTCCAACGTAAAGCTGAGCCGGCTGTCCTCGCCGGAGTGGCAGAAGACCCGGAACAACGTGCGCCGTGCGGTGCGGGATATGGCAGACGAACTGCTGGCGCTCTATGCCAAGCGGGAAAAGACCAAGGGCTTTGCGTTCTATCCGGACGACCAGGAACAGCGTGACTTTGAGGCACGTTTTCCCTATGTGGAGACGGAGGATCAGATGGCGTGCATTGATGAGATCAAGCACGACATGGAACGAGAACGCCCCATGGATCGGCTGCTCTGCGGCGACGTGGGATTCGGCAAGACAGAGGTGGCACTCCGGGCGGCGATGAAATGCGTCATGAGCGGAAAGCAGTGCGCTATTCTGGTGCCGACCACGGTTCTTGCCATGCAGCACTACCAGACGGCGCTGCGGCGGTTTGAGCATTTCCCGGTGAATGTGGTGATGCTGTCCCGGTTCGTCTCGGCAAAGCGGCAGAAGGAGATCCTCAAGGAGATCAAAAGCGGCAAGGCGGATGTTATCATCGGCACCCACCGCATTGTGCAGAAAGACGTGGAATTCCACGCCCTGGGTCTCGCCATTGTGGACGAGGAACAGCGGTTCGGCGTGGCGCACAAGGAGAAGTTCAAGCAGATGTTTGCCGGCGTGGATATGCTGACCCTGTCTGCGACGCCCATTCCCCGGACGCTGAACATGGCGATGAGCGGCATCCGGGATATGTCCGTCATCTCCCAGCCGCCGCAGGACCGCTATCCGGTGCAGACCTATGTGATGGAATACAGCGAACCGATGCTGGTGCAGGCGATTCAGCGGGAACTGAAACGGGGCGGTCAGGTGTACTACATCCACAACCGCATCGACACCATCGAGTTCACCGCATCCAAGCTGCAGAAATACTTGCCGGATGCCCGTATCCTGGTGGCGCATGGTAGGATGGGTGAGGCGGAAATGTCGGAGATCTGGCGCAAGCTGGTGGAACACGAGGCGGATATCCTGGTCTGCACTACCATTATTGAAACTGGTGTAGATGTTCCCAATGTGAACACGCTCATCATTGAAAATGCGGACTGTTTCGGACTTTCCCAGCTGTATCAGCTCCGGGGACGTGTGGGACGCTCCAACCGCCGGGCATATGCCTATTTCACATTCCAGCGGGACAAAGTCCTCCGGGACGAGTCGGCGAGACGGCTGGCGGCAATGCGGGAATTCACCCAGTTCGGCAGCGGCTTTCACATTGCCATGCGTGATCTGGAAATACGTGGCGCAGGCAGTCTGCTGGGCGGACAGCAGCACGGACACATGGAGTCGGTGGGCTACGATATGTATCTGCGGCTGCTGGGCGAGGCTGTGGCAGAGGCAAAGGGCGAGCCGATCCAGAAAACCGCAGAGTGTACGGTGGATATCCAGATCAGCGCCCATATTCCGGAAAGCTATATGGAGAGTCTGAGCCAGCGGCTGGATATGTACCGGAAGATCGCCAGCGTGCAGAACAGCGAGGACGAAATGGACCTGCTGGACGAACTCATCGACCGCTACGGCGAGCCGCCCAGGGAAGTGGTGGGGCTTATCACCGTTTCCCGGCTGCGGAACACGGCGGCACAGCTGGGCATCACGGAGATCAATCAGCGTGGCGGCGTGATGCTGTTCTATCTGGCACATCCCACGCCGGAGATGATCGGGGCGCTGTCGCAGAAATACCGGGGCAGAGTGCAGTTCGGCAGTGTGGGGAAGTCCTATCTGGGTGTCAAACTGGAGGACGAACCGCCGCTTGAACTGCTCCGGGATGTGCTGGAAATATTGGAAAAAACCGGGAATGGTATCAAATAATGCAGAAAAAGCACGAAAACCAGACTGCAATTTTGTATGGTTTTCGGCGAAATCAACGGATTTCACTTTGAGATTTAGGCAAAATGTGCATAGACAGTTTTTTTGAAATATGCTATAATACAGAAAGAATGTGGTATGCACTGCTCGGCGGTGTGTGAAAATTAGGAGGAGTTTACGATGAAATTTATGAAGAAGATCGCTGCAGTTGTGGCAGCTACAGCAGTGGCAACTGTTTCTATGGTTGCAGCTTCTATTTCTGTATCCGCAGACGGCAAGAGTGAGCCGCCGTATACTGCATGGATCGCTACATCTATGGGTAAAAACCAGATGTGGAATGCAGGTGACTGGGAAGATAAGAATGCCAATATCACTGGTGACGGCGTGTACACGGTAAGTGCAACTGTACCGGAAGACGGCGGTTCTGAAACAGTAGAGTTCCTGTCTCTGGAAACAGATATCAACGTTTATGCTTTTGTAGCAGAAGGCGGTGACTATAAGACAGAAGGCACACTGAAACTGGAAATCAAGAAGATCTGGGTAGGTCACTTTGACGGCTCTGAAACAGAGATCGCTTACAATGGTCCTGGAGACAAGGCATACTGCACAAGAGATGACGGTTCTTCTGCAAGAATGAACATCCTGAATGAATGGGGTGGCGGAGTTCAGATGACCAATGACATCGACAAGAACATTCCGGGCGGTATCGCAGCAGGCGAGACCATTAACATTCAGTTCGCTGTAAGCGGCATCAATGCCGGCGGCGGTACTGCAACCACAGATCCGGCGTCTACCACTGAGGCACCGAAGAACACGGATCCGAATGGCACAACCGCAGATCCGAGCAAGACCACTGCGGCAGGTGAAACTACGACTACCGCAGCAGGCGGCAGCAACGGCGGTTCTTCCAATGGCAGCAGCTCCGGCAGCAGCAATGGTTCCACAAACAATGCGACCACTTCTCAGACCGGCGACTTCGGCATTGCAGCAATCGTGCTGGGTGCGGTAGCAACTGCGGCTCTGGGCGCAGGCGCATACACCATCACCAGAAAGAAGAAGTAATCGACTTCTGGAATCTATTATTTTAGACAATCTCATTTTTTCATTTTTACCCCTATAATACAGGAAAACCCTCACTCGAAAGAGTGAGGGTTTTCCGTTTTTACAGGCTCTTACGCATTCCGGTCACGCTGCATGACCGCCAGCTGGTCACAGCGTTCGTTTTCCGGATGTCCGGCGTGTCCCTTGACCCAGTGGAAGGTGACCTGGTGCTTTTCCAGCAGGGGCAGCAGCTGTTTCCAGAGGTCTACGTTCAGTGCCGGCTTTTTGTCGGACTTCACCCAGCCCCGTTTCTGCCAGCCGTAGACCCAGCCTTTGGTGACGCTGTCCACCACGTATTTGCTGTCCGTGGTGAGCAGCACGTGGCACGGCTCTTTTAAGGCGGAGAGTGCGGCGATCACGCCGGAAAGCTCCATGCGGTTGTTGGTGGTCTCGTGTTCGCCGCCGGAAAGTTCCTTTTCGGCTGTGCCGTAGCGCAGGATCGCACCCCAGCCGCCCGGTCCGGGATTGCCGCTGCACGCTCCGTCGGTAAAGATCTCTACTGTTTTCATACGTTTCCTCCTGTGTGATGTGTCTGGTTTCTATTATACTATAAATTGCCGGGCTGTGCAACTGCTTTGCGGCAGATTCGTGCAGAGTCCGGGAAAAATCCGGCGACGAATCCGGCGGCAGTCCAAAAAACGAACCCACGATTTGTGCAAGTTGCCTGGCTGAAAAGCTTGACCTGTGCCGCTTTTTATGCTATAATACAAGTGTTGGATTCGTTAAAACGAATCGTTTTTTGGTACGATTAAAACTGGAAGGGAGTCTTTCACGGAAATGAAAACTTTGAAACGTATGCTGGCTGCGCTGATGGCGCTGACAATGATGGGCGCACTGGGTGCCTGCGGCGGTTCTGACAGCTCGAAGAGCGCATCCTCTTCGGAGGCAGAATCTGCTTATAAGGAAAAGGATGATGTCGCTGTAGACGCATCTCTGGTGGACGATATGGTCAAGGATGACCCGGATATCAAGGGACAGACCATCTACTGGCTGGCAGACTATGACATCAACCCGAAGAACAACCAGGACAGAAGCGTTGCACTGTCGCTGTTTGAGGATAAGTACGGCGCAAAGGTGGAGTATGTCTCCTGCACCTCTGACACCAAGTTCGATACGCTGGCAAGCCGCATTCTGGGCGGTGACCCGGTGGATATGTTCCCGTATGAGTGGGATGCTGTGCCGAACGGCGTCACCAAGGAGCAGTATCAGCCGCTGGACGACTATCTGGATCTGGGTGATGATATCTGGTCGGATATGTCGGACGTTATCGAAATGTTCAAGTATAAGGACAAGCACTACGTAGTACCGTACTGTCTGTCTGACCCGCTGCTCATCACTTATAACCGTTCGCTCTGTGAGGAAAACGGTCTGGATGACCCGTACGAGCTGTACAAAAAGGACAAGTGGGACTGGGATACCTTCATGGATATGATGAAGACGTTTGTCTCCAACGCCAAGGACGGCGAGACCCGCTACGGCATCAACGGCTGGTTCGGTCAGGCAATGGTGCAGTCCACAGGTGAGACCTTTGTCAAGTATGACGGGACAAAGTTCTCCAACAATATCAGCAGCCCGGCAATCGAAGAGGCTGAAGGCGTGATGGAAGAGATCATGAGCCTGGGTCTGTACGACCCGACCTGGTACGGCTATCTGCCGGACGACGGCTCGACCCTGTTTTTCGGCATGGCAGACTGGGCGCTGGGTGCATCCAACGTCAAGGCTGACCCGAAACCGGACTATGAGGATAACGGTTATGTAGAAGAAAACGATCTGATGATCGTGCCGTTCCCGAAACAGCCGGGCAGCGACGAGTACTATCTGAACTGCAACTTCGGCGCAAAGATGCTGGTCAAGAACTCTGACAAGGGTGCAGCTGTTGCGGCGTACATTAAGTGCGAGCGTTTGGCATCCATGATCGACGAATACAAGGATGCAGCCAAGGAAAAGGCAATCATTCCGGAAGTGAATGCACAGGGCAAGCTGAAGTCCTATGTGACGGAAGAACAGTATGATGCACTCCAGGATTACAAGGATCCGAAGAACATCACACCGGTATTTGACTTCGGCTATGGCATGGGCAGCAGAATGTACGGCGACGGCGAATACACCTATGAGACAAGAGGTGTCATGAACAATCTGACTTCTGCACTGCTGAACGGCGACAAGGATTCCTGGGCTGTTCTGCGTGATGAGTGGTCTTCTGTCATTGACGAAGTGATCGACGGCTACAACAACAAGTAAGGCGTGTTCCTATAAAAAACATTTTGAAAAAACCAAAAGCTTTCCTGTTTTCGGACGGGAAAGCTTTTTTGTTGCCTTTTGCAGGAAAATGTGGTATAATAAAAACAATGGCAATTCCGAAGAGAAAGGACGAAAACCATGCAGAAATTCATTTATCGGCTGACCATGTGCCGGAGCAAAGGGTATATTCAAAAGCAATACGGAAAATCGTTTTGGAAATCGTTCCGGGAACATTCGGACGCTGTGTTTCGTCAGGTGGCGGCAGAACTGCCGGACATCGGGGACAGTATTTTTTCCTTTAATTATGCCTATGCGCCGTCCTATGTGGCGTGGTATCGGTCTATGCGTCAGCTGGGGCTGGATGCCGGGCAGGCGGACGATCTGATGTGGAAGATGAATGAGAAGATGCTGCTTTCTGTGCCGAAACCTTTCCTGCATATGGCAGGGAAAAGCTATCTGAACAGCTTTCGGAAAAAGGCGAAACAGCACTTGCAGCGGCAGGGAAAACCGGGCTTTTCGGAATACGACTGGCTGATCGACTACCGGGATATAGATGCGAACAGCTTTGAGATCGACATCCGGCGCTGCGGATTTATCACTGTGGCAAAGAAATACGGCGTAGAGGGAATGCTGCCGGGAATCTGTTCTGTGGACTATATGGTTTCCCATTACATGGGCAACGGCTTTTCCCGTACCAAGACGCTGGGAGACGGGGACGAGTGCTGCAACTGTCACTATGAACTGACGGGAAAGTGTCCGCTCCGTGCGCCGGAGGGTATGAAGTAAGCGTCAGCCGTATAAAAACGACACCAGAAAGGAGGTTTCTCATATGGATGCACTTTTTCAGCCGGTCGCCAATCTCAAAGGCATTGGCGCAAAGCGAGCTGAGGCGCTGGCAAAGCTGGGGATACAGACACCCTATGACTTGCTGTATCATGTGCCACGGAGCTATCTGGACTACAGCCATCCGGTTCCTGTTGCGGCGGCATCCTTAGGAGAGACCAACGTGATCCGGGTGCAGATCGTGCATAAGCTGGCACCTCAGTTTATCCGCAAGGGCATGACTATCTTCAAGGCGGTGGCAACCGACGGCGTAAGCGATGTGACGGTCGTCATGTACAACAACCAGTACGGTTTCCAGGCACTGCATCCGGGGAGCTGGTACCGGATGTCGGGAAAGATACAGGGGAATCTGCTGCGGCGTGAGATTCATGCGCCTCATGTGCTGGCAGACAACAGCAAGGAACTGATCTATCCGGCATATCCGCTGACCAGCGGCATTACGGCGAATCTGCTGGTGCGTGCGGTGAAACAGGCGCTGGAACTTATGAAGGCACAGCCTTTCGAGTGGATGCCAGAGCAGATGCGGCTGGAACATGGTCTGCTGCCCCTGGGAACGGCGCTGGAGCAGGTGCATTTTCCGTCAAATCCGGCGTTGATGGAGACGGCACGGCGGCGGCTGGCATTTGATGAGTTGCTGCAATTGCAGCTGGGGATGCTGCTGCGCCGGGCGGACAACCGGACGAAATCGGCGTATCCCATGCGCCGGGACACAGATCTGTCACCCTATTATGCGGCACTGCCGTTCACCATGACAGACGGGCAGAAACACGCCGTGGAAGAGATCACGGCAGACCTTTGCGGCGATGTCCCTATGAACCGGCTTTTGCAGGGCGACGTGGGCAGCGGCAAGACGGCTGTTGCGGCGGCGGCGTGCTATTTTGCGGCGCAGAACGGGATGCAGTGCGCATTGATGGCGCCGACGGAAATTCTGGCGGTGCAGCATTATCACACCATGCAGCAGTTTCTGGAACCGCTGGGCGTTTCGGTGGGACTGCTGACCGGGTCTGTCCGTGCCAAGGAGCGCCGGGAGATCTATGAGGCGCTTTCTGACGGCAGCATGGCGCTGGTGGTGGGAACGCACGCCATTTTTCAGAAAGAGGTCACCTTTGCACGACTGGCGCTGGTCATTACCGACGAACAGCATCGGTTCGGCGTGGCACAGCGGACACTGCTGGCAGATAAAGGCGGCTGTCCCCACAAGCTGGTCATGTCGGCAACGCCGATTCCACGGACACTGGCACTGATGATCTACGGCGACCTGGATATCTCTGTGCTGAAAGAATTGCCTCACGGCAGACTGCCGGTGCAGACGTTTGCGGTCACGGGAAAGCTGCGCCAGCGTGCCTATCATTTTATCCGGCAGCAGCTGGAGCAGGGACACCAGGGCTATATTGTCTGTCCCATGATCGACGACCGGGACGAAAGCGAATTGCAGGCGGTGTCCAGCTATGCGGAGAACATTCAGAACGGTGCGTTTGCACAGTATCGGGTGGGACTGCTCCACGGCAGAATGAAGGCGGCGGAGAAGGATGCGGTCATGTCGGCGTTCCGGAACCACGAACTGGATCTGCTGGTCAGCACCACGGTGATCGAGGTGGGCGTGGATGTGCCGAATGCGACTATTCTGCTGATCGAGAATGCGGAGCGGTTTGGATTGTCGCAGCTGCACCAGCTGCGTGGTAGAGTGGGGCGTGGCAGCGCACAGAGCTACTGCATTTTAATGACAGATCATGTGACGGAGGAGTGCCGCGCCCGAATGCAGATCATGAGCCGCACCAGTGATGGCTTTCAGATCGCCGAGGCAGACCTGGAACTGCGTGGACCAGGTGACTTCTTCGGACAGCGCCAGCACGGTCTACCGCCGTTACAGATCGCAGACCTGTCTCATGACACACAGCTGCTCCACGAAGTGCAGGAAACGGCAAAAAAAATTCTGGAGCAGGACCCGGATCTTTCTGCGCCGGCACACGGTGCGCTGCGGCTGGAAGTACTGCGGCTTTTCCGGCGCAGCGGAGAAAATGGGAGAAATTAGCGATTTTGGCTGTCTTTTCTGTATAGTATATCATATTATACAATGTTGAAACTATACAGATGTCACAAACTGCACTTTTTTTCGATTTTTTTGAAAAAAACGCTTGACAAAACCCTTGCAATGTGATATACTGTAATAGTCGCCGGTGAGGAAAACACAAAACACACCGAAAAGACACCAAGTGGAAGCTTAGCTCAGCTGGGAGAGCATCTGCCTTACAAGCAGAGGGTCATAGGT